>WNGF01018666.1_pt1 | contig 10218 bp, 5 predicted proteins | sample 5400641 | NCBI WGS metagenome assembly WNGF01 (sample SAMN13153371, study PRJNA577476) | soil metagenome | isolation source: 80 cm soil or saprolite under grassland replicate 2 | place: USA:California | collected 2016-06-15
ACCAGGCTTTTCGCCTTCGCCCACAGAGTCTTCCCCCGAATAGCGAAGGCCGCAAAACCGATCCCCAAAGCGAGCAGAGCGCCGCGAGAGCCGGTATCGATAATCGCGCCCACCATTATCGCGGCCAGCGGCGCCGCTACGTACTTGGCCCAGGGCAAAGTTTTGTTACGACCGAAAGCGAATCCCATCAGCGCGACCAGACCCAGGGATATGTTATTGGCCATGTTGTTCGGGTTCTGCCCCAGGACTGAGGTTCGCGAGCTAACACCATAGAATTCCCATTGCGTCTGGGCGACGCCCAACAATTGCATAACCGAGATCGCCGAACAGGAGATCACGACCGTCATCAGAGCCGTCTTCATGATCCGCTCGTATCGCATCAGGTTGTAGCCGCTCCACATCAGGAAGAATATCTGAACCATGAGCGTAAGCAGCTTGATCGCGTCGTCCTGCCGCTTCACAAAGCCGCAAAGGAGAGCGAAAAAAAGGATGTACACCGCATAAAACCCGAGTTCTTTGGGAAAGTAGCGATAGCACACTTTCGGTTGGAGCAGGGTGAACGCGAGATAGATAAACCCGATTAACGTCGGTATCTCCATCGGGATCGGCCTGCCCGGCCACTCGAAGAGGAGCGAGAAGATAAAAACATAGAACGCGCCGCGGGAAACAGAGGGAGGCTGACAAGGCGGCGCCAGGTCTCTGTCGCCACCGGGCAATCTTCAGGCAGCCATCCGAACGATTCCTGATAATAGGGATGCAAATGTAACGGCCGCCAGTGCACGGAACTGGCTACGCCGGATTGCGCCAACCCCTCGATGAACTTATTGCGGTCGATCGTCAATCGGGCCAATTGCAGCCGGATCGGGAACAGGTGCCAGGAATGGATCCGATTACTATTCTCAACGGGCAGCTCGATCTCTTCCACACCGGAGAACGCGTCCCGGTAGGTTGCGGCTATTCGTTCGCGCTTGCGTCGCATCTCCTCGGCGCGCGCCAACTGATGAACGCCGATGGCGGCGGCGATGTCGGTCATGTTGTATTTGAATCCGGGCGCGATGATTCTGTAATCCCAGCTTCCGCCCCCCGAGTACCTGTCCCACGCGTCGCGGGAAAGGCCGTGCAGCGACATCAATTTCATCCGCTCGGCCAGAAAAGCGTTATTGGTGACGGCCATGCCGCCTTCGCCGGTAGTTATGGTTTTGTTTGCATAGAAGGAGAAGCAAGTTACAGCGGCGGTTCCCTCTCCGCATCGCCGCCAGGGATCGCCGGGGCCGCGCCTCCAGGCCGCCGGGAAAGCATGCGCGGCGTCCTCCACAACCCACAATCCGTGATCCGAGGCGAACCTGTTCACCTCCTCCATATCCATCATTAAGCCGCCGACGTGAACGGGAATCATTCCCACCGCCTGCGGCGCCTTCGGCGCGCCGCCCGGCGATTTATCGTCTCGGAAGCGGGATAATTTCCTTGCGGCGTCATCAAGACTCATATTGAACGTCACCGGATCGCAATCGACGAGAATCGGAACCGCGCCCTGGTAGCGAACCACCGCGGCGGTTGCGGCAAAGGTCATAGTGGGAACGAGCACGCCCATTCCCGGCTCCAACTCCAGGGCGTTCACGGCGAGATGGAGCGCCGCGGTGCAGGAGTTGACGGCCAGGGCCTGGCTCGCTCCCACCGCGTCGGCGAACTCCCGCTCGAAACGGCGAACCCTCGGCCCGCTCGTCAGCCACCCTGATTTCAATGCGGCGGTCACCTCTTCTATTTCATTCCCGGTAAGTTCGGGGCGATGGAAAGGAACTTGAGTTTCGAGAGCTGTTTGTGTGTTAATCATGCCTATACCGCGCGATTTTATACCGATTGTAAATAGCGGCGACGAGCTTAAACGCAAGTCGGTTCTGACAAGGATAAGCCCGCAAACGCCGGCCAACTGTATCAGCGAGTTGTTCTATATTATCAACCGCTCCGAAGGAAACGTTGTTGAGCCAGGCGCGAGGCAGCGACAGGCCGGCCAGTACGCCTGCCACTGTGGACGTGATCACTGCGCCGGCCAGAATAACCAGGCGAGGTAAATGAGCGTAGCGCAACAATTGTGTGGCTAGAATAGTGAAAGCCGCCACCACCACGCCGAGGATTGCCCCAGGCGCCTGACACAGGAAATACTCCTTCCAGCTCGCCCCAACAAGCTTGGTAGTTAGCCACGCCATTAACAGGTAAATCACAGTTATAGCGACGACCACGCCAACAGCTACGCCATTTATACCCCACCGGCTACCTATGAAAGAGCAGGAGAAAACGCAAGCCGCATATATAGAGTGACAGGCGAACTTCAAGTAGACCGCTCCCTTGGCGCGCGCCAGTGAGTCTCCTGCGCCATACATAGAATGAAAGAGCCCTCCAACGCAGAGGATCTGAAGAGGCGCCGCCGCGCCTATCCATTCCGGGCCAAAGACTCCGGCCATAATCTCCGGCGCCGCAACCCCGAGACAAGCGAGTATTGGGGCGACGATAATTGCTGATAAAAATAAAGAAACAAGATAGGCCCGTTTCAACCGCTCGCTCTCATCCTGGATCAAAGAATAGACGGGAAAGAGCACGGAACTGATCACTGACGTAAACTGGTACATTGGCATGATCATAAGCTGGTAGGCGCGGGAGTATAAGCCTAAAGCGGTTGCGCCGAGCTGGCGGCCTACGACAAAGTAATCGCCGTTATGCGCAGCATAGTTCGCTAGATTGAATAAGCTCTGGCCTACGCCGAAGCCCAACAATTGGCGCGCTTCGGACAGAGAGAAACTGGGCCGCATCGGATGAGGCGCCACATGAAGAAACAAGATGGTCCTGAGCAGAGTTTGAATCAGGCTGGCCCACACGAGAGCCCACACCCCGTAACCTAACAGCGCGAGCGATATACCAACTGGAACGTACCCGAAAGCGTATGAGCCCAGTTCGGCGATAAGTAAGTTCCGGTATTCCAGTTTTCGCTGTAAAAGGGCGAAGGCGACCTTGCCGGCGCTCGTCAGTATAACAGTCACCGAGATCAGCCGCAGAATCGGAATCACCTCATCATTCTGAAGAAGAATAGCCGCAAATGGCGCCATCACATAGACAGTTATTGTAAATAACAGGCCAAAGAGAATTGAGAGTGAAAAAGCCACGCGGATGTGCATGTCAGTGAGATCTTTACGCTGTATCACGGCGATATTAACGCCTATCTCGGATATTTCGATGACGAGATTCATAACCACCATCGCCAGAGCCAGCAACCCAAATTGATCCACGCGGATGAGGCGCGCCAGAATAACCATAACGGTCAACTGGAGGATAAATTTCGACGACTCCGAAAGGAAGCGCCAAGAAATGGCGCTCATCGCGCGCCCGTAAAGCGGTTCGGCCGTTAACGGCGCGCCTGTCGGCTCTTTCAGTTGTGTTTGTCCCGATATGGTCATTAGTCTAAACTCGAATGCGCAGGCGCCCGCCCCCGAACGCTCACCCAACCATCATCACTGTCGAGCAAATCAACATTGATCAATCCGGCTTCGCGAAACCAGCGAAATACTTCTTTCGGATGATGCCGGGACTCCAACTCAGTCGCATAGGTATCGAATGTGTCCAGCACAGACCATCTCAGCGGATAATTCTTATAGATCACAGCCGGGAAGAGATAGCGAATCCAACGTACAAGCGGAATTTTATCTATGACCCAGAAAACCGGAACACAATATAACGACCACCATAGCATGAACCGTTTCGGAAGGCGCCGTGTGAAAACTCGGAAGAAACGCCGGCGGAACATGTTGAGCGCCCAGCCGACGCCCGGCTTCACGGTAGCCGCGTATACGCTGATTGCGATCTCGCCGCCAGGTTTGACCATCGGCACGAGCGCCCGGAACGCTTGCACGGTTGACGGCGTGTGATGGAGCACGCCGATTGAAAAGACCGCGTCAAACGACCCTCGCCGGAAGGGTAAGCGGAAGATGTCGCCCTTTACGATAAGCACGTTGTCGCGGTCAGACAGGTTCGCCGCCGCCGCATTTACAGCCGATGACAAGTCGACGCCGACCGCAAGCCTCGCGCCGTCCCGTGAGACGATGTCAAGAAATCGCCCCATGCCACAACCCGCGTCGAGGACGATCTTTCCCGCGATCTGTTCAGGAAAAAGCCCCGTCTCTCCGCGGAAGCGGCGCTCTGAGTCGTGAAGCCGGTCATTATCCAATTGCTCACGCGAAAAAGTATTCCATTGCAGTCCGAAAGATTCAGCATATGATTCCTCTTCGACAAAATATATGACCCCATTACCGGAGATGCGTGAGTAGGTTTGCCCGCAGTCGCGGCACAACACTCCCGAATCTTTCAGCTCCACACCCGCGTCGCATGCGGGACAAACCAATATCGGCATGGCGAGGCTCAACACGTCGCTTTCTAGGGGATTTGACTTCACGTGTTGTACTGCTTGCATTATACCCGTTCTCAAATGTATGAAGACTGTTAGCCACAGAGCGCACAGAGGGCACAGAGGGAATTAACGACCTCTGTGTTCTCTGTGATCTCTGTGGCTATTCATTCCTCTATCCACCGCTGATGCCAAAGCGCGAACTGCAGCAGATTCCACATCTTTTTCCCGCTGATGCGATCGCCTGCCATGAAAGACCCAACCGTATTCTTAATATAGTCCGGAGAGAATATCCCCTGCCGGCGGATTCGCGCCGGATCGAGGGCCTGCAAGACGAGCGGCTTCAATGCGGACCTCATCCAATCGGTCAAAGGAACGGAGAATCCATGTTTGGGCCGATCCACAAGCTCCGGCGGGATATATTTGTAGAGTATTTTTCGGAGGATATACTTGGTCGTTCGGCCATCGAACTTGTACCGTCCCGGCAAAGCCAGCGCGTATTCGACCAGTTTATGATCAAGCAACGGTTCACGTACCTCCAGTCCCACCGCCATGCTCGCGCGGTCTACCTTGACCAGAAAATTGTCGGGAAGCGTTGTCTGCGCGTCCGCCAGCATCATGTCCAGAGACGGGTCGGCGCTCTCATCCCTGGTGAGGACGCCGAGCGCGTTGCACGGCTTGAGCCCGGGGGCGAGGTCTTTAATCGACTCGTTCGGCCAGACGCTGATCGACGAAGTGTAAGCCGCGCGAATGCCTGGCGCGGATAGAACATGTGACAATTTAAGCAGCTTGTCGCTGAAATCGGCCGCCTCCAGGTCGGGGTAGAACCTGTTGGTCGTTCTCACGAGCAGCGGCTCCATCGCTTTCACCGCTCCCACTCCCACCCGCCTCAGGACGGCCGAGCCGGCCCGCCGCAGGGCCAGAGGAATGCTGGATACTCTCTCCCAGGCAGGCGAAAGCATTGTGTAGTGAGTGTAGCCGCAGAAGAACTCGTCGCCGCCATCGGCGGACAGCGCGACCTTCACGGCGCCTCGGGCGGCCTTGCAAAGCAGGTAAGTGGGGATGCCGCATTCATCGGAGAACGGCTCGTCGTAGATTTCACAGAGGCGGGGCACGATCTCGATCGCGTCCCTCTCCGCGCAATGCAGCTCCGTGTGATCGGCGCCGAGATGTTCCGCCACCGCCCTGGCGAAACGCGATTCGTCGGACTTGGCGTCGTCGAAGCCGACCGTGAAGGTGCGGATGTTCTCGCCCGCCTCGCGCTTGAGCACCGCCGCCACCAAAGACGAATCGACGCCGCCGCTCAGGAAGACGCCCACCGGCACGTCGGAGACCATTCGATAGGCGCACGCCTCGCGCAACAGATCGGTCAGTTCTTCCTCGACCTGCCGCTCCGTCCGATGATCGTCGCCGGTCGTATGGTAATCGGTGATCGACCAGTAACTGCGCTCCTCCGGCTTCCCGCCAATCGAAAACTCGACATAACACCCGGGGCGCACCTTGCTCGTGTTCTTGAAGATGCTCAATGGCGCCGGAACGAAGCCGAGGTAAAGGTAGAGCGACACCGCGTCGGGGTTCAATTCCTTGCTGAACCTCGGATGGGCTATGAGCGCCTTCAGCTCCGACCCGAATAACAGCAAGCGCCCGTCGTAATAGTAATAGAGCGGCTTGACCCCGAGCCGATCGCGGAACAGTAGCAACTTCCGGCGCTCCTTGTCCCAGAGCGCAAATGCGAACATCCCGCGTAAACGCGAAACGCACTCGGCCCCCCACTCTTTGTAGGCGTACAAAATGACTTCAGTGTCGGTGTCGCTGGCGAACCGATGCCCTTTCCTGAGCAACTCCTGTTTGATCTCACGGTAGTTATAAATCTCGCCGTTGAAGGTGATTATGATCGTGTCATTGGCGTCGCGCATCGGCTGCCTGCCGCGCGGCGAAAGGTCTATGATCGAGAGTCGCCGGTGGCCGAAACCGAGGGCATGGTCCTCGCTTGTGAAGAAGCCCGAATCGTCCGGCCCCCGATGGACTAGCGAGCCGGTCATTGAGGAGAGATCGGCTTCAATAGCCCCCTGGTTGAAATCCAATAAACCTGTTATTCCGCACATTCCTCGTCAACCTCTGGCCGCGATTGTATACTGCGCCGCAGATTCTCTAATCAGTTCCTCCGCCCAACCATTTTGGAGTGCAAGGCTCGAGGCGCTTTCATTGCCGAGGAATTTTACGTTGCTATACCTCGGATCGCGGTAGTCCATGATCTTTCCGCTTTCGATAGCTTCGATGACCTGCGCCACACCTTTCTCCACGACCCACGCCGGCGCAAAACCCAAAATATCACGTATCTTATTGAAATTGACGCGGTAATTACGGCGGTCCGTGTCCGGCCCCTGGTCTACGATCTGGGCGGCGGGTACGAATTGATTTATGATCTTACCGATCTGGTAAATGGTGTAGTTCTGTTCATTCGAACCGACATTGAAGGTCTGATTTTTTACCAGCGAAAATGGGGCCTCCAGAGTTTTGAAAACAGCCAATGCGGCGTCGTGTACATGCACGAAAGGGCGCCACTGATCTCCCCCACGGATTGTAATCTGGCCCTCAACGAGGGCTTTCGCAGTAAGCAAGTTGATCACCAGGTCGAACCTGGTGCGGCCGGAAAGGCCATAGATTGTGCCAAAGCGCAGTACGGTAGGGGCGAAATTAGAATCTGACAGGCTCAGTAAAACCCGCTCTGACGCGATCTTGCTGCGGGCGTATAGAGAAACGGGGTTAAGTACGGAATGTTCATCCAGGACTTCGTCGCATGCGCCGTAGACCGAACAGGTGCTGGCGAAGATAAAGCGGCTGACCCCGCTCCCCTTGGCCACCTCGGCGATCATACGCGTGGCCATCAGGTTGACTTCGATGGTTAGATCTTCATTCAGCGCGCAGGCCGGGTCACCGACGATTGCGCCAAGATGAATAACCGCATCCATGTTCTTCGTCGCCTCTACGACTTTATCGACCTGGCGAAAATCAGCGCGCATGATTTCCAGACTGGGATGATGCAAGAAATCCCGAATCGGTTCGGCGCCATAGAGAAATAAGTCGAGCAAGCGCACGTGGTACCCTTTCTCCAACAGCATTGGTAGTAGGGCGGAGCCGATATACCCTGCGCCTCCGACAAGCAGAACTTTCCGCGCTTTATCTTCATCGGTCTGCTTAAAACTATGGGTCTCCGCGCGAACTATTACAACCAGAGTCTTATATCGTCCTCGATAAGTGCGGCCGTAAGAATAAAACCCGCTGAGGGAGAATACTATCAGACAAATCAGCGTAAGTCGAATAGCGCAGCTACGGTACCCAATAATGTTATTCCACAAGTAATTCTTGTAATCAGCTTCGTTAGCAGTATCCGCGGTCATTACGAATTTAACCAGGCGGATAGCTATCGAAGTAAGGACAGCGACATTTATGAGTACGGCGTCGGCCAAACCCCGTAACACCATAGCCCGATTAATACTCAAGCGATTAAACATGCCCATGATACATGCCTCATCTTGAAGTTGTTGTAAGTAGACGTCGGGGGCAGAGGACGTATTGTCCCTTACAGGGACACAGGCTCCTGGCGGGCAAGGCTCATGGTTTCCCAATTGCTTTTACCGCCGTTCACGACGAGGATCACGCTGTCGACAATAGTGGATAGGATGAGCGAATCGGCCAGGAGGAGTGGCGGCGAGTCGAACACGATGTAATCGCAGAGATTGGCCAGCGTCTCCACCATCTCTTTCATCTTTTTGGAGCCGATCAAGTCGCCTGGGTTATACGGAAGGGCGCCGCTCGGGATAAATGACAGACCCGGAATATCCAACTTCTGGATCACGTTTTCCAATTCGACGTCGCCAGAAAGGTACGTGGACAAACCAGGCTCCTGATCGACACGGAGCCTCTTGTGAGCCGTCGGCCTGCGCAGATCGCAATCTACGATCAACACCGACCGTCCGAGATGAGCTATGCTGGTCGCGACATTAATGACCGTTGTCGTTTTACCTTCAGCGGGTTGGCTGCTGGTAATGAGCCAGGTCTTGGCCTTAATACCTGCGCCACTTTCCGAGGACAGGATCGATGTCCTGAGCAGACGATAAGCCTCGTGGGCCGGCGAACGGCCGCCGAGGCTTATCAGTTTTGGTTCGCTCGGCAAGGCATTTCCCAGACTCAAGGCGTTTCCCAGGCTCCCATGCGCGTCTCCATTTACCGCCGCGTCTCCATTCGCCGCGGCGACGGCCGGGAGTTTAAGCTTGCGATTGAATTTACCCTTGAGCACACGAGCCTCTTTCCGGCTGAAAGTCGGTATTACGGCGAGAGCGGGCAATTGCAGTCGGTGACTGAGACCATCGGCGCTCTTGATGCTGCGGTCGAGGAATTCGAGCAGCAAAGCGAGGCCGACGCCGAAAGTCAGACTGAAGACGAACCCGATCATCGTCCATAGTGGGCGATTCGGGCCGGCCGGCTTTCTCGGCGCCCGCGCCGGCTCGACCACGCGCAGGTTGTTCTGTTGCTGAGCGAGTTCGAATTTGGCTTCGCTGCTCTTCTCCAGGAAATTATTGTAAAGCGTCTTGGTAGTATCGACCTCTTGTTGAAGTATCCCGTACTGGAACGTGTCCACATTCTCTTTCGCAGTGTTGTCTTTGGCCTCTTCCAGCGCCCGATTGAACCTCTGTTCGTCGCGGACGGCGCGATCGAAGTCGAGCTTCATTTTGACTTCCATCGACTTGCGATGGGACTCGATCTGCTTCCGGATCGCGGCCATCTGCTGCTGGACTTCCTTGGTCTGCGGGTTGTCGGGGCCGTAATTCACGTCGAGTTGGGCGGCCTGCACCATGAGGTCGCCGAGCTTTTTCTGAAGCTCCCCAAGATTCGCGTCGGAGTAGACCGTGGGGACGTGTTCGACGCGCCCATTCTTGACGTCTTCATAGAGCGACTCCTTGATGATGCGTTCGGTCTCGGACCGCGTGACTTCGGCCTGCAGGCGCAAGAGACGGTCGGCGCTCAACGAGCCTCTGCCCTGTGGCGCGATGTTGTTATGCGCGCGGGTGTAATTGGCCAGCGCCTGTTCGGCCCTCTCGGCCCTGGCCTTGAGTTCACGAGTCGAGCGATCCAGCCAACTCGACGCGCCCTTGAGTTTCTCAGACTTGTTCTCGGTGTTGCGGATGATCAAAGATTGAGCGAGCTGATTGCAGATGGCGGCGGCGAGCGCAGGATCGGGGTGCGTGTATGCGACCTTCAGTAATCGCGTATCCGAGACCGGTTCCGCCGAGTAGTTCTTTAATCGCGCGTCCAAGACCGGTTCCACGAAGAGATTCTTTCTGAAAATCTCGACGAAAGGCGCCAGTCGCCAACTCTCCGCGGGAGAACCCTGCGGCTCGGGCTCGCCCCAGCTCGTGGGCGCGGACAATGAATCGGGCATGCCCGGCGCGGGTTCCGACCCGTTCCTCCGCCCTTGAAACGCCTGTTTAACGAGCTCTGACATGCTGCCGAATGTTTCCTTCAATGTCCGCTCTCTGGGGTTGAGGATATCCTCGCTCCGATCGAGCTTCATGTTGACGATCACCTCTTCAACCAGCGGGGCGCTTTGAAGCAGATACATTTTCGTCGTCAAAGGCTCGTCGTTCTGGACGATCAGATTGCCCTCCCTGGCCTTGATCACCGCTGTATCCTCTTTGCCAACAGAGACCACTGCAAACGCCTGATAGGCGTCTCTCGTTCGGAACGCCGCGAACAGGCTGAAGGCCGTGCCGACGGCGACGACGGCGGCGATCAGCCATTTCCGCTTGAAGATCGCGCGCGCCCAC
>WNGF01013415.1_pt1 | contig 10216 bp, 5 predicted proteins | sample 5400641 | NCBI WGS metagenome assembly WNGF01 (sample SAMN13153371, study PRJNA577476) | soil metagenome | isolation source: 80 cm soil or saprolite under grassland replicate 2 | place: USA:California | collected 2016-06-15
TCGCGCACTGGATGCAGCGCTCCGCCTCGCCGAGGGCCTGCTCGAGGGTGTAGCCGAGATTGACCTCCTTGAAGTTCCGGGCGCGCTCCTGGGCGTCGCGCTCCGGCATGTGCGTCTGCTTCGGGGCGAGGTCCTTGATCTTGCGGTAGTTCTTCTTGTTCTCGACGAAGAGCTGCTTCTCGAGGTTGCAGACGTGGGCGTAGTCCTCGGACGCGCGCGCCTCGAGGCTCTTGAAGCGCTTCTGCCGGGAGAGCAGCTCCTTGAAGTCGACCTTGTGGCCGTCGAAGTCCGGGCCGTCGACGCAGGCGAACGAGACCTTCCCGTCCACCGTCACGCGGCAGGACCCGCACATCCCGGTCCCGTCCACCATGATGGCGTTGAGCGACACCATCGTCTTCACGCCGAACGGGCGGGTCGTCTCGACGCAGGCGTTCATCATCGGGAGCGGCCCGATGGCGACGACGAGGTCCGGCTTGTCCTTCTCGCAGATCTCCTTCAGCGCCTGCGTGACGAACCCGGGCTTCCCGTAGGAGCCGTCGTCGGTGCAGACGACGAGGTCGTCGCAGTACTTCCCGAACTTCTGCTCCCAGAACACGAGGTCCTTGTTCCGGAAGCCGATGACGCCCGTCGTGCGGTTCCCCGCCTCCTTGAAGGCGCGCAGCTGCGGGTAGACCGGCGCGACGCCGAGGCCGCCGCCGACGAGGACGACGTGCCCGATCTTCCCGATGTGCTGGGGCATGCCGAGCGGACCGACGAAGTCGGCGAACGTGTCGCCCACCCTGTAGTCGGTCATCATCTCGCGGGTCGTCTTCCCGAGCGTCTGGACGACCATCGTGATGGTGCCCTTCTTCCGGTCGAAGTCCGCAACCGTGAGGGGGATGCGCTCGCCGCCCTCGCGGAGGCGGAGCATCACGAAGTGGCCGGGCTGGGCCGCGGCGGCGACGTCGGGGGCTTCGACGTCCCAGAGGAACGTCGTGTCGGAAAACGCTTCGCGGCGGACGATGGTGTACGGCATCGGGGTCCGAACCCTCCGGAATGGGGTGTGCGTGGAAGGGTCGCGTGGTATCAGCCCGCGAGGCGCTCCGTCAAGGATCGCCGCGATTCTTTTCGGGAAATTGCCGATGGATGCGGTCCACTTTGACGCGCCGCGCGACCGCCTCCGCGCGGCGCGGCGCGCGCCTCCACCGGCTCACGGCGCGACGTCGAAGGCCAGATCGTCGTGGTCGTCGGTCGGTCCCGCCGAGCAGGCCTCGGCGGAGGCCGCCGCGTCGCGATGGCTCGCGCGGATGGCCTGGACGGCGCCGGTCCCGAGCGTGACCTCCGCAGAGAGCGTCTGGGTGCCCGGCCGATCGGGCGACAGGGTCGCCACCCACGTCCAGGTCGGCGCGACCGCGGACGCGTCGTCGCTCAGGTACACGTCGATCGCCTCGTCCGAGAATGCGTCGGAGGCGAAGACCTCCACCTCGGCGACGACGGTCTGCCCAGCGGAGAGCGGGACCGCGTCGGCGGAGTAGACGCGGAGCGCGTCGATCGAGGGATCGACGTGATAGACGCCGGCGGCCCCGTCCGCGCAGGCGCTCCGGAGCGTGTTCGGCGCCTTCACCTCCGGGCCGAGGGCGGCCCGGCCGTCGAGCAGCACGCCGCTGTCGCAGTAGAACTTCCCGTCCGTGCAGCGCGGCACCTTGAGGCTCGCATCGCGGGCGGCGTTCGCGCCGAACGGGACCGCGAACCCGAGGTCGTCGTGGTCGTCGTACAGCCCGGTCACGACGCTCCCGTTCGCGAGGACCGTGCCGCAGGGCGCGGCGGACCCGCCGTAGCGGAAGCGGGCCCGGACCGCCTGGAGCGCGCCGGGCGGCAGCCGGTAGGTGGTCGAGAGGACCTCGAGCCCCGCGTGGCTCGGGAGCAGCGTCGCGACGTGCCGCCACGCGGGCGCGTCGGCGGCGGTCGCGTGATAGAGCTCGAGCGCGTCGGCGCCGTACGCCGACGACGAGAACACCGTCACCGCGACGCGGACTTCCTTCCCGGGCGCGAGCGCGCCGCCGTCGTCGGTGCGGAGCACCACCCGCTCGATCGACTCCTCCTGGAGGTACGTCCCGAGGTCGCCATCGGCGCAGCTCCCGCCGAGCGTGTTCGGCGCGTGGAGCTCCGGGCCTGCGAGCCCGAGCCCGCGCCCCTCGACGAGGACGCCGCTGTCGCAGAAGCTCCCCGCCGCGCTGCACACGGGCGCCAGCCGCGCCGCGTCGTACTGCGCGTTCGCGGCGGTCGCGACGGTGACGAACACGGGGTTGCTCGTCCGCTCGTTGCCGGAGGTGTCGTACGCGGTCGCGGTGAGCCGGTGGCTTCCGTCCGGCACGCTCGAGCTGTCCCACTCGAACGCGTAGGGCGCGAGGGCGTCCGCGGCCACGACCACGCCGTCGACGGCGAGCTCGACGCGCGCGACACCCCGGTCGTCGGAGGCGGTCGCCGTGACGCCGATCGTGCCGTGGACGGTGCCGCCGGCCGCCGGGCTCGAGATCGTCACCGCCGGGAGCGTCGTGTCCGCGCCGGGCGTCGACACGGCGAAGACGAGGTCGTCGTGGTCGTCGTAGCTGCCCGGGGCGCAGGCCGCCGGGCCGGTTTCCGCGTACCGGGCCCCCGCGCGGACGGCCTGGAGCGGTCCGGTCGGGAGGACGTACGTCGCCGTGAGCGTCTGGAGCCCCGACGCCGCGGGGATCGCCGTGGCGAACGAGACCCAGGCCGGCGCGGACGCGTCCGCCGCGTAGAACAGGTCCACCCGGTCGAAGTCGGGCGAGACCGCGTAGAAGCGCACGTCCACCGCGACCATCTTTCCGGGGGCGAGGCTCGTCCCGTCGAGCGTCCGGACCGTGATCCCGTCGATGGACTCGTCGACGTGGTACTCGCCGAACGCGCCGTCGGCGCAGCCGTCGAGCGTGTTGGGCGCGTGGGTCTCCGCGCGAACCTGAGCCCCGCCGCGGCTCTCGAGCAGCGTCCCCGAGAAGCAGAACGGCCCGACGGTGGTGCAGGCCGGGACGTGACGGGTGGGATCGTAGTCGGTCGTGGTCGGGTTGTGGACCGTGACCGGGACGATGGCGCTCGTGTTCGCGTTGCCGGCCGCGTCGTAGGCGATGGCGGCCACGTCGTAGGTGCCGTTGTCGTAGGTCGTCGTGGCCCAGACGACCTCGAACGGCTCCTTCGCGTCGGTCGCGAGCACCGCGCCGCCGACGTAGAAGTCCACGTGGTCGACCTTCTGGGCGTCCGTCGCGGTCGCGGTGAGCGTGAACCCTCCCGAGACGTTCGCGGGTCCCGTGGGCTGCGTCAGGTGGACGACGGGCGCGGTGTTGTCCACCCACACCTTCGCGGTCACGGTCGTGGAGTTGCCTGCGGCGTCGAACGCGATCGCGCCGAAGGTGTATTCCCCGTCGGCGAGGCCCCGCGCCACCGTGTCGACGAGCTTCGTGAACGGCGGGGCGGTGGCGTCGGCGACCTTCGTCGTGCTGACCCACAGCTCGACGTGGTCGAGGAGCCCGTCGTCCGTCGCGACCGCGGTGAACTCCGCGATCCCGCGGATGCTGGTCCCGTCCGCGGGCGCCACGATCGCGACGGTGGGCGGCGTGTCGTCCTTCACCTCCACCGTCACGACCGCGCTCGTCCCGACGTTCCCCGCGGCGTCGTACGCCTTGGCGACGACGTCGTAGGAGCCGTTCGGATAGGACCCCGTCCGCCACGGGAGCGTGCACGGCGCGGTCGGGTAGAGGCGGTCGTCCGCCGCGATCACCTTCCCGTTCGCGAGGAACTCCACCTTCCTGACGTTCGCGAGGCCGTGGTCGCTCGCGACCTCGCGGTCGTCCGATACGGTGGCCGAGAGCGTCACGATGGACGAGACGACCTCGGCGTCCACGGGCGAGGTGATCGTCACCGTCGGCGCGATGTGGTCGGCGAACACGATCACGGGCGCGCTCGGCGTCTCGTGGCCGGCGGCGTCCCGGGCGGTCGCGGTCAGGGTCACGTTGCCGCTCCGGGCGGAGGTGTCCCAGCGCACGGCCCAGGGCGCGGCGGTCCGCGCCGCGACGAGCACGCCGTTCGCGAAGAACGAGACCTTCACGACGGCGCGATCGTCCCGCGCGTCGGCCGACACCGTGACGACGCCGCCCACCGCGTCGTCCGCCTCGGGGGAGAGGATCGCGACCGTCGGGGCCACGACGTCGGCGACCTGGAACGCCACCGCGGCGCTCGTCTCGACGTTGCCGGCCCCGTCCACCGCGCGCGCGAAGAGCTGGTGCGCGCCGTCCGGAACGGAGGCCGCATCCCAGGGCGCCTCGAACCGATCGGTCCCCGGGTTGGGCGCGGTCGCGGTCGCGACGAGCCTCCCGTCCACGAAGAACTCGACGCGGTTCACGACGCCGCGGTCGTCCGTCGCCACGGCGGCGAGCTGCGTCGCGCCACCGAGCACCCGCGCCGGTTCCGGCGCAACGACCGAGACCGCCGGCTTCGTCGTGTCCGGGGTCCCGCCCGCGACCGCGAACACGAGGTCGTCGCGGTCGTCGTAGATCCCGGCGGTGCACGTCGAGGCCGAGCCCCCGAACCGGAGCGCGGCCCGGATCGCCTGGAGCGAGCCCTCGCCGAGCGTGTGGCGGAACGTGAGGACCTGGGCGCCGGCGTCCTCGGGCTGGAGGGTCGTCACGTACTCCCAGGCGGGCGCCGTCGCGTCGCGGGCGACGTAGAGGTCGAGCGCGTCGGCGGAGTGATCGACGTAGACCCAGGCCTTCACGCGGATCTCGACGCCCTTCCCCACGGCGAGGGGCGTCCCGTCGAGCGTCGCGACGCGGATCGCGTCGACCGACTCGTCGATGTGGAAGAACCCCGCGACGCCGTCGGCGCACGGGAGGCCGATCGCGTTGGGCGCGTTCCGCTCCGGCCCCACCGGGCCGCGGCCCTCGAGGACGGGACCGCTGTCGCAGACGGGACCGGGGGCGGGACACCTCGGCGCGCCGGTCGCCGCGTCGTACACCGCGAACCCCGGGTTCGAGACGGTGACCTCCACCGGCGCGCTCACGCCCTCGTTCCCCGCGGCGTCGTACGCGTGGGCGACGAGCGTGTGGGGGCCGTTCCCCGCGACGTCCGTGTCCCAGGCCGCCGTGAACGGCGCGGCCGAGTCGGCGGCGACGTAGACGCCGTCCACGTAGAACGCGACCTGCGTCACGCCGACGGCGTCCGACGCGGTCGCGGTGATCGGCACCGTGCCGCCGAGGGTCGCCCCGGGCGCGGGGACCACGATGACGACCGTCGGGGCGACGGTGTCGTGCCCGGCGCGCACGGCGTCCGGGCGCGCGACCCGGTTCGGCGTCCCGGGCGGAAGCCTCGACACCCCGTCGACGAGCGACGTGCCCGCGATCGCCGCCGCGACGTGGTCCGGATCCGCGCCCGGGTTGAGCTGCAGGAAGATCGCGACCTCGCCGGCGACCTGGGCCGCCGCGCCGGACGTCCCGCTCATCGTCTGGGTCGCGGCCGCGTGGGTGTTCCACGCGGACACGAGCGCCTCGCCGGGCGCGAGCACGTCCACGCACCGCCCGGCATTCGACAGCGCCAGCGCGGCGAACGGAGGGGCCGCGCCGCCCTCCGCGTGCGACACGGCGCCGACCGTGATCGCGACGGGAGCACGGGCGGGCGACGCGTCGCACGCGTCCGCGCCCGAGTTGCCGGCGGCGACGACGAACGGCGTCCCTGCCGCGACCACCCGCCCGACGGCCTCGTCGAGCGCGAGGGAGGGGCCGCCCGACGCCGCGAGCAGCGCGACCGCAGGGGCGACCCGGTTCCGCGCGAGCCAGTCGATGCCCGCGAGCACCGACGACACTGCGCCGGACCCCTCGCAGCCGAGGACCTTCACGGAGCGCACGAGGGCGCCGGGCGCGACGCCGACCGTGGCCCCCGCGGCGAGCGCCGCGACCCACGTGCCGTGCCCGTTGCAGTCGCCCGCTTCCGGGCTCACCCCGGCGTCCGGGTACGCGGCGGTGGCGCGCCCTGCCAGCTCGACGTGGTCGAGCCGGACGCCGATGTCGAGCACGTAGAGGTTCACGCCGGTGCCGGGGGCGGCGTCGCGGGCGGCGTACCGCCTCCTGCGCCTCCCACCGCGGCCGCGCTCCGGACCCGGCCGTCCTCCTCGACGAACCGGACCTCGGGCTCGGCGGCGAGCGCGAGCGCGTCCGCCGCGGACATCGACGCGGCGAAGCCGTTCAGGGCGGCGCCGTAGACGTACAGGATCGTGCCGTGGTGCGCGGCAGCGAGCGCCGCCGCCTTCGCGGCGAGGTCCGATACGGCGACCGAGTCGGCGAGGACGACCACGTACTGGCCGGGGATCGCGCTGCGCGCCCGCACGAGGTTCTGCGCCCGCCCCTGCGCCGGCGCGTCCGAGCGCTGCGTGGAGCGCCCGCACGCGGCGGCGACGAGCAGGATGGCGACGACGAGGATGCGACGCATGGGGTGCCCTCCCGGGCGGGCAGGTCAGTCGAGCTTCAGGGCTTCGATGGCCTTCTCGTCGAGCTTCACCGCGGCCTCGCCGAAGAGCGCCTTCAAGAAGGCCTCGTAGGCGACCGCGCGGTGCTCGGCGCCGAGCCGGGCGCGGATCGCCTCCTTCATCTCCTCGAAGGCGGGCTGATACCCGTCCTCGCGCCCGAGGAGCCTCACGAGGTGGAACCCGCGCGCGCTCTCGACGACGCGAGGAGCGAGCTGGCCGGTCGCGGGGATCGCGAACGCGGCGTCCGCGACCTCCGGCCCGAGCCGCTGCCCGAGCTCGTCGCGCGTCAGGAAGGGGAGCTCGCCATTCGAGAGGCGCGACAGCGGCTCCTCGGACTCGCGCTGGGCGGTGCGGGCGAACGCGGCCGGGTCCTTCGCCTCCTTCCGCAGGCGCGCGAGCGCCGCGTCCGCACGCGAGCGCTTCGCGGCGCCCGCGGCGTCGCCGGTCGCGGCCGCGTACTGCACGACGGCGACTCGCACCCGCTCCGGACGGCCGAGCGCCGCCTTGTGCTCGTCGTAGAACGCCCGGACGACGGCGTCCGAGGGCGGCGCCTTCCGCTCGGGCTCGTCGAGCTCCTTCTCGACGAAGCGCCGCCCGAGCTCGTCCTTGTAGCGGCGGAGGAACTCCGGATCGCGCTCGTAACCCTTGCGCTCGCCCTCGCGCGCGAACAGCTCGAAGCGGACCAGCTCCTCGACGAGCGCCTTCCTCGCTGCGAGGGTGCGGAGCTGGTCGCGGAAGGCCGCCGGCTGCTTCGCGAGCGCCGCCTCGACGTCCGCGCGCGTCACCGCGCCGCCGCGGAAGGTCGCGACCGCCGGGCCGCGGGCCTCCTCGCGCGAGAGGAGGCCGGGCGCGACGGAGCGGCGCCCGAGCGCGTACCCCGCGGCGAGCGCGGCGAGGACGAGGACCGCGGTGAGCAGGGTCTTCTTCAAGAGAGGCTCCCGGTGTCGCTAGGGGTTGAACGTGAAGGAGCGGTCCGCGCCTGAAGCGGTTCGCTGGGGAATGGCATAGAGGGCGACCGGCCCCTGGACCTCCTCGTCGATGGTCGCGGAGGCCCACGTCGGGGACCAGGTGCAGGTCGCCGATCGCGGCGAGATGCCGAACGCCCTGAGGTCCGGGATCGTGGAGGACCGCTCGCCGCCCTTGATCCCGTACGACATCCCGTTACCGCAAGTGATGTACACCCCGTCCGTCCCGCCGACGTTCGTGGTGGCCCACGTGAGCGCCGTCGCGTACCCCACGCCGGTTGCGCCGTCCGCAGGCGCGCTCGCCGCAGGGGTCGAGGGGATCACGAGCGCGACGCCGGTCTGGCCCGCTACGACCGGGGCGTACGCGCCCGCCGACCGTCCGCCCGTCATGGCCCAGACGCGATAGCTGAGATGAACCGTGCCGTCGGGAAACGCGGGGACGATGAAGTCGAACGCTCCGTAGATCGGGTCGAGGTACCAATCGTTGGTGTAGAACGACCGCGAGGACCCGTCGTCGAAGAGCGCGCTCATCGTGAACCCGAGGTTCAACGAGTCGCTTCCGACCTCGAAGTCCGGTGCGAGCCCGGCATCCCCGCTGACGTGCCCGGATGCGAGCGAAGCGAGCGCGATGTCCTGGCCCGTGGTAGTCGCGCCGGCGGTGACGGCCACGTCACGGTAGCCGTACCAGTACTGGTACGGCCGATAGGGCGCCACGCGATCCGTCCAGATCCCCCACGCCCGGTGCGTGACGATCTCGGACGCGTTCCCGAACCAGCCGGTCGCGAAGGTGTAGACGCCGTCGGGGTCGTACACCGTCGTCGACTGGACCGGGCTGAACACCTGCGCGCCCGGCACGCCGTCGGGCCCGAACGTCACCCTCCCCGTCACCGTCGCCATCCGGTACGGGTCGAAGTGGGCGAACGCGAGGACCGGCGTCACGTCGGACACTCCGCGGAAGACGGTGACGTCGGTGTTGCTGTGGGTGATCAGGATGGCATCGTACGGCGGTACGACTCCCGGGATGCTGAAGGCTCCGCTGGGTCCGCTCGTCGTTGACTGCGCGCCGATGACGACCTTCGCGCCGGCGTAGGGGTGGCCCTCATGGCTCACCACCGTCCCCGTGATCGTCACGAGGGTCGCCGGCGGCAGGAGCGTCGCCGAGGCGTGGCCGGTCGCGCCGCCGACCGTGGCGACCACCTGGAACGGCGTTGAGCTCGCGACGGTCGCCGCGGGCGCGAACGTGCCCGTCGAGCCCGTGCCCGTGATGGAGCCCGCACTCGCGGGATTGAGCGACCACGCGACGGCATTCGCGCCGACGTCGGTGCTGAGCGTGTAGTCCACGGCGGCGGAAGGGTGAGGATGTCCGTCGAGCCGGCCACGACGGACGCGGTCGCAGGCGTGACCGCGAGCGTGACGCCGCCCACGGCGGCGCCCAGGTGAACGGTCGCGCGCGCGACGAGCGCGCCCGCGGTCGCCTTCACGACGACGTCGCGGCCGGAGGCGAGCGACGGCGGCGGCGTGTAGAGCCCGGTCGCGGAGATCGAGCCGACCTCGGGCGCCGTCCCGGCGGTCTCGATGGCCCAGACGATGGGGTCGCTCGAGCCGGTGAGCGTATGCGTGAACTGCTTCGCAGCGCCGCCGGCGGTCACCGACCATTCGGTCGGCGTCACCGTCAGACTTGGCGTCGTGTTGCCGTTGTTCGCGCCGGAACCGCCGCCGCTGCACGCGGCAGCCATTGCCGCCACGAGCGCAACCGATGCCATTTCGATACGTCGCATGTCATTCGCTCCCATTACCTGTGATCACGCCATCAACGTCTCTTCGCGGGGCGCTTGGCCCCGAGTCCCTGCTCGGAATCGCCGCCTTCAGGTGTCGTCCTTCGCTTCCTTCACCGCATTCCGCGCATCTCTCTCGGTCGGAGCTCGACTCGACGCGGTGCCTGGCATTTCCGCGCTGTCATTGGATGAGATCAGGCGCTTCACGTGTGCCCCGTTGTCCCACGCGATCGCGTGGAACACGGCGATCGAGATCAGCAACGCGACCGCCAGGGGGCGCGCCCTCCTCCAGATTGCGCGCGAACCCCACAATGCGTGCCACGCCAGCGCCAGCAGCCAGATGTGCGCGAGCGGCACGCCGAGCAACGCGACCAGGTACCACGGAGCTGCCTTCCAGGTCGTCATGATGCCGTGCTGCCCAGGCCGCGTGAAGAACATGTCATTGACGAGCACGCAGTCAAACAGCGCGGTTGCAACGGCAAAGCTCCATCCCCATATTGCGAACTGTCGCTCGGCGTTCATCCAGCGCTCCATTTCCCCCATTTCCCCGACCGAAAGAAGCTTTCGCGGACGGGGCGTCCGCCGCACCGACGCTCGTCCGTCGCACATCTGCGATATTTCGCTTTCCTGCGTGGGCACGGCAGTTGCCCTCGGCCATGGGTCATGACCGCCCCGCGACAGATCCTCCCGGGCACCACCTATCTCGTCACTCGTCGGTGCTCCGAGCGCCGGTTCTTCCTTCGACCGTCGGACAAGACGAACGCCGTTTTCGGCTACATCCTCGCGATCGCAGCGAACCGATACGACGTCCGCGTCCACGCCTTCTGCGTGCTCTCGAATCACTTCCACCTGGTAGTGACCGATCCGCACGCGAGACTGCCCGAGTTCCACCGCTATCTGGACGCGCTCGTCGCAAGAGCCATCAACTGCTCGCTGGGCCGCTGGGAGTCCTTCTGGGATCCCGA
>WNGF01013009.1_pt1 | contig 10215 bp, 8 predicted proteins | sample 5400641 | NCBI WGS metagenome assembly WNGF01 (sample SAMN13153371, study PRJNA577476) | soil metagenome | isolation source: 80 cm soil or saprolite under grassland replicate 2 | place: USA:California | collected 2016-06-15
ATTGGCATCCGCATGGCGCTCGGCGCACAGACGGGCGACGTGCTCGGGCTGGTGCTGCGCCAGGGCGGCCGGCTCGTCGGACTGGGCGTCGTATTCGGACTCGCGGGCGCGTTTGGGGTCACGCAACTGATGACCCGGCTGCTGTTCCAAATCAAACCGACCGACCTCGCGACGTATCTCGCCACACCGCTGCTGCTCGGACTCGTGGGGTTGCTCGCCTGTTGGCTGCCTGCCCGACGCGCCGCAAAAGTCGATCCGATGGAGGCGCTGCGGTATGAATGATCTCGGATTCGCCTTTCGTCAGTTGCTGAAGAACCCCGACTTCGCCGCTGTCGCCGTGTTCACGCTCGCGCTGGGCATCGGCGCGACGGCTTCAGTGTGGAGCGAACCGCCACCCCGCTGGGCAGTTGGGCGGTTCGGGAGAATTTGCTCGCGACTCTTGCAGCCGACCGGGCGTTTCCGGCGGCGGTGGCTATATTGGTCGTTAGGCGGCTCGACTTCACCATGCGCCTGAACACACAAAAGAAACCTGGCCGGTGTCTATCGAGTGTGAAATGCGCGTGCGCTCTTTTTCCCTTCGTCCTCCTTTGCACCGGTCTTGCTCCCCTGCGGGCCGAGGCCAAACTTGAACCCAATTCCATCTTGAGCTTCGTCTTCCCCGATTTACCGGACACGCTGATGACAAAATCCAGCGGCGAAAAGCAGTCGGCCAGGATGTCAGCAGAGTTACCGGAGAATTACTCACGAAAAGGCCAGTTCCCATTGTTCATCTTTCTGACAGGCGGCGGAGGTGGCCACGGAGAGGCCAAGCCAAGCGCCCGTGAGTTGGTGGGCAACCGTGACTTCATTTGTGTGAACCTGCCGCAGTTCAAACGCGATCTGAATACCACCGAGCCATTCCGTGGCCTGAGCATCTCGCCAGAAGACTTCGACCTCATCAGCCGTGCCTACCAGACGATGTTGCAAAAGCTGTTCCACACTGTGCCGAACATCACGCGGAAGCACAGCACGCTGGGCGGCTTCTCCAACGGAGCGAACACAACGGCAGTGCTCCTGGCCGGACAGGACGAATTCATCCTTGAGCACTTCGACTCCTTTTTCCTCATTGAGGGCGGCTTTGGTCCGCTGGCCGCAAACATCCTTCAGAAACCCGCGATGAAACGCAGTCGGTTTCTAGTGTTGCGCGGCGATGCGCCGGAAGATGAGCATCCCGGTGTGCGGGAAGCAAATGATTACCTTGCGCGGGCTCTTGAAAGTGCGGCCCGAGAGTTTCATCTAGACTTCACTTCCCTCGTCATGCGTGGCACCGGTCACGCGTTGCCACCGAAGTACGAGGCGCTTCTCGGCACATGGGCCAGGGGTGAAGCACCGCCGGCGCCCCAAGCGAAATAGATTATTGACATGCCAGAGGCTGCCTACGAGGCGCGCGACCAGCCGAGTGTTGCCATGCTGCCGTCCGTCGCTCGCTCCTCGTCATCGGTCAGCGTCGTTAGGCACTTGAACGCGCACCTTATGACCATCAGTCCTCTGGCCGATTTGCCTGATGCCATCGAAACGCTCGCGCAGTGGTTTTACGATGAGTGGCACGCCTTTGATGGACGACGGATGGAGAACATTGCGACTCAGCTTTCCGAGAACCTCAACCGGGATGTCATGCCGATCACTTTCGTCGCTCACCGCAACCGGCTGCCGCTTGGCTCCGTCTCTCTTGACCGTTTCGACTTCCCGGCGTTTGATTATCTCTCACCGTGGCTCAGCTCTCTGTATGTTCATCCTTCCTTTCGCGGCCAGGGCATCGGAAGCAGTCTTGTTCGCCACCTCCAGCACTTTGCCGTCTCACATGGAACTGGTCCTATCTACCTCTGGACTCCCGGCTCCACGCGGCTCTACGAGCGTTGCGGCTGGGTCGAATTTACATCCGCGACATACGGTGCGCAGCGCGTTAAAGTGATGCAGTTCTCGAATGAATGAAACGCCTGGCATGCAGCTGCAGCGAACCCGGCGCTGGGCGTTTCAGTTTTATGAATCACTGGTACAACATCATCGGTCTCGGCGGGCCGCGGTGCCAGTGCCGGTCGCTGAGCTCGTTAGGCCACTTCCATGCGCTTGATCATATTCGACATTGACGGCACTCTGACACGGACCATGAAGGCCGATGAGGAGTGCTTTGTGCGTTCGCTCGCTGAAGTGTGTGGTTTCAACGATGTTGACACTGACTGGTCTCGCTACACAAGCATGCGACTGATTCCGGCGTCTTCCACGAGATTTACGAGTCCCGTGCGGGACGGTCTCCTTTGCCAAGCGAGATTTCGCAGTTTCGCCAGCACTTTGTAGCTTTGCTTGCACAGGCTTCATCCGAAGCTGCTTTCACAGCAGTCGCCGGGGCTGCTCAATTGCTTTCGCGCCTGGCTGATAGCGCAGAGCATCGGGTTGCCCTTGCTACCGGGGCGTGGCGCGACTCGGCAAGTCTCAAAATGACAAGTGCTGGCCTGTGCTACGATGATTACCCTGCGGCGTCGAGCGACGATGCGTTGGACAGAGAGTCCATCATCAGGTTGTCTATGCAAAGGGCCGCCAGGCGATATGGCAGAATCGACAGCACTGTTTACGTTGGCGATGGTGTCTGGGATGCCCGTGCATGCCGTGGCGTTGGCATTCCGTTTATCGGAATTGCTACGGACACTCGCGCGGCACGACTGTCTGCCGAGGGAGCAATTTGCGTGTTCCCGCATTTCAGCGACACGGATTTGTTTTTGAGCAGCTTGTATGAGACTACAAATGTGGCCTAACATGCGCTGCAGGTCCACTCCGCCAGTGGAGGCAATCCCAATAAAGCTGTGATCTTCCGACATGAAAATTGCTGGATTTGAGGACAAGCTCTATCAGCATTCCTTCTCTCGTTGATATGGCGGTATTCGCCACCCGTCACAAACATATACGGGTGCGACGACCAGCGGTGTCTTATCTCTGAGTGAACGAACAAACACTTTTTTCATGGAGCGCGCATTTCCAGCCCACACACCCAAAAGCACGAGGCTCGATTCCCAAACTCAGGTCAACGCCTTGCGTGCCTCGTTGGCGCTTTGCCTTCTGGTGTCCGCGTTGGGGGCGGCTGTTTTGCCGCCGGAAGTCGAATCGAACCTCGACCATATTTTCGCGCGGTGGAATCAGCCACACGCTCCCGGCTGTGCAGTTGGCGTTTTCAGACACGGTCAGACCGTTTACGCCAGAGGGTTCGGCGTCGCAGATCTGGAAAGCAATGCAGCAATTACGCCGGATACACCTTTTGACATCGCCTCGATTTCCAAGCAGTTCACGGCGACGGCGATCGTTCTGCTCGCTCAACGTGGGAAACTTTCGTTGGATGACGATGTCCGCAAATTCATCCCGGAATTTCCATCCTACGGACGAACTATCACTCTCCGGCATCTCATCCATCACACCAGCGGTCTTCGCGACTACGACACGCTTGTTTCGCTGCATGGCACTCAGGATGAAACGGTCGTCCACAATCAAGACGCGTTGGAAGTGCTCTGTCGTCAGAAGCACCTCAATTTCAATCCGGGAGAGCAGCATTCCTACAGCAATTCCGGTTACCTCTTGATGGCCTTGATGGTGGAGAGAATCACCGGCCAGCCACTCCGCCAATTTCTGGCTGAAAACATTTTCCTCCCGCTGAGCATGAGCACCGCGCAACTGCATGATGATCATGCTGAGATCATCGCAAACCGCGCCATCGGGTATGCGAAGGACGGCCAAGGAAGACTTCACATCGATATGTCCGACTGGGTCGTCACCGGCGACGGAGCGATCTTCGCGAGTATTCGGGACTTCGCCAAATGGGATCGAAACTTCTACGAATGCAAGGTGGGTGGACCTCAATGGAGAAAACAAATGTTGGTTCGAGGAAGGCTGAACGATGGAACCACTTTGGATTACGCGTTTGGATTGAAGGTAGATCATTTCAGGGGACTCGATCGGGTCTCGCACTCAGGCCGTTGGAAAGGTTATCGAAGCACTTTTATGCGATTCCCAAAACAGGAACTTGGCATCGCCATCCTCAGCAATCTGGGATCGTTCGACGCGGAGGCGATGGCGACCAAGGTCGTCGAAGTATTGTTGCCGCGAGAATTGACCGAAGTCAGCGAGGAGAATCTTCCCGTCAAGCGAGTGAAAATCGAGGAAACCCTGCAGAACGACTTTCTCGGACGGTACGAAACATTTTCTCCGCACTTCACGGTCGAAATCAGCAAGGGAACCAACGACTTGATGATGGAGGTATCCGGCCCGCCGGCATTCCCCATCGTGCCGGAGAGCACCAATCAATTTGCCACAATGGATGGGCGGGCACGGATGCGATTTGAACGAGGTGTGAACGGTAAGGTCGCCCGGTTGACCGTCCTTCAGGGGAAGGATGTTTTCGCCCACTGGAAAGTGGCCACTGATAGACAGGCTGGTTCCGGTTACGAGGGCAGCTTCTTTAGCGACGAAGTCGATGCCCGGTACTCGATTGTCGTTCGAGACCGTCGCCTCGTTGCGAAGCGCGGACGGGAAGAGGCGGAGTTGCTTCCGCTGGAAAACGAGCCTGGCCATTTCGTGGGATCGGAATGGTGGGCGGAGCAAATTCACTTTCAACAAGATAACGCTGGCTCAATTGAGGGATTTGCGCTGACGACGGGTCGGTTGAAGAACCTCGAATTCAGAAAAGAATGATATAGAACCAAGTCTCAACGCCGATATGACAATTGCCTCACGATTACTTTGCGTCACTGGAGTTCTATTTGTCGTCCAACTCGCGGCGTCGGCGCAAAATAATTTCACCGACGCCGAAGCTGACGGCATCAAGGCATTCCTTCATGACAACTTTCGCCAAACCAATGCCTGCATGGTGATTGGATTGGCAGATCAGCGCGGCAACAGGATTTTCAGCGCTGGCAAGCTGGACAACGGCACTGACCGCGATGTGAATGGCGACACCGTTTTTTTTATCGGTTCAGTTTCCAAGACATTCACGGCCTTGTTGCTGCAAGACGCGGTGGAGCGCGGGGAGATGAAGCTGGACGATCCGGTGGCGAAGTATCTGCCCACGCCAATAAAGATGCCAACTCATGGCGGCAAGGAAATCACTTTGCTTGACCTGGCGACGCACGCAGCCGGATTTCCCGCCGATCCAGACAATATGACGGGCGCAACTGTGAAGGAGCAGTATGAAACCTACACCGTCGAGAAAATGTATGCCTTTCTTTCCGGCTACACGTTGAGCCACGATCCGGGAACGGAGTTTGAGTATTCGAACGTGGGCATGGCGCTGCTCGGACACGTGATCGCCCTGAAAGCGGGGACGAATTTTGAATCGCTCGTCGTGAACCGGATTTGCCGTCCGCTGCACATGGACAGCACCTGCATCGCACTGACACCCGAATTGAAGGTGCGACTGGCAATGGGCCATGACGACTCCGGCAAGCCTTCGCCGCCGTGGAAGCTTCAAGCGTATTCCCCCGCGGGCGGCGTGCATTCTACCGCCAACGACCTCCTCAAATATGTTTCAGCCCATGCCGGCCTTGCGCCGTCCAGCCTGACTCCCCTGATGGAGAAAACGCACGTGGTTCGCTTCAAAGATTCACGCGGCCTTTCCAGTATGCCAGGATTCGGTGTCTTTGGACGCACGGGCATGGATTGGGTGGACCGGGGAGCATATCAACCGCCCGGGATGGAACTCCTCGGCCACGCCGGCGGCGCCGGCAGTTATCATGCGTGGGTTGGCTTCGACAAAAAGCAAAGCCGGGGCGTGGTGGTGTTGACCACGGCAAACGATCTCTCTTCCGAAGCGATTGGTTGGACGCTGCTCCAGCGCTTGCCGTTGAGGCGTGAAAACGCCACTGAATTCGCGAAAGAAATCGTGGGTCTCGGATTCATGTTTGATCTCGACCAGAAGACGCACACGCTCCGGATTACGAAAGTCTATCCAAAATCTTCCGCGGGACAGGCCGGTCTGTCTTCTGGGCTCATCATTCAAAAAATCAATGATGTTCCAACCGCAGGCAAAAGCTCTGCAGAGTGCTTCGGACTTCTCCGCGCAAACGGCAGCCCAAAAGTGCGGCTGGAGCTCGTCAACCCAGAACGGAAGGAGACGAACACAGTCGAGTTGACGAGAGGAAAATTCCTGACTTCAGGCTAATGACTCTCCGCCCGCTGAGCGATATGAATGATCTCAAATTTACTCATGCACGCACTGCGAGTTAATAACAATGTTAGCCGGCTCAACCTATGATTGCGTCTTTGGAAAAACTGATCGATTGGTCGGCCATTCAGGTTATGACACTGATGATGCCTGCCAAGGAATATGACTGGAGGCTGGAGGAAGCCCTTCGATTTCTGAAAGGTCCGGACTTCGTTTCCACTGACAGTCAACCGGCACAGGTTGAATTCAACGGACCTGTCCATTTCCGCTTTCCCGCGCCCCGACCCTGCGATTTCACGGAAAACAATGTCGTTTATGGACGGCTTTACCGCTGCCCGGAACGATGGCAGGAACGGCCGGTGATTATTCTCCTGCCTGGTTACGGTGACTCTGCCAGTTATCAGCTCAGATTTCCATTGATTGCCCGCCGCTATAATCGCGCGGGATTTAACGTGGCTACGCTGGTGCCGCCTTACCACTTTCAACGCTGTCCCCGCCAGCGCGCGGCGTTTGACACCGGGGATTGCCTTTTTTGGGCGGAAAGAGCGGCGCAAGCGATCGCCGAAATTCGTGCCCTGACCGGGTGGCTGCTGGGGGAAGGTTGCCCCGCTGTGGCACTGTGGGGATACTCGATTGGAGCAGCTTTTGCGGGGATGACGGTGTGCCGCGATGCGCGGCTGGCCGCGGTCGTTATGGCAAGCCCCCCCGTGCGTTGTAAACCCTGTGTGGAACAACTGGCCGTCCGACCGAGTATCCGCGGGAGATTGCAGAGCGTTCGCGGGCTGTGCGAGTCGTTGAATCTGACGGCGATGAATTTGACGATGACCCAGCCAGCCATCCCCAGGGAAAAGATATTATTGATAGAGGGGATCCATGATTCACTCTGTTCGAAGGACGATATTGAGGACCTCTGGCAGTCGTGGGGACAGCCCGACATCTGGCGGTTGCCATGCGGACACGTCAGGATTTGTTGTGGGGGCGTGCCGGGTTTGCCGGGGCGCGTCCTTCGCTGGCTGGCATTACGATTCGATAAATTACCCAGCCGTAATCTAATGCCGCCGCCTAACATAGGCTGCAGCGCCTTAACCTGAACCGGAATCTGCATTGACCATGAACATTAGCACGACCATTCGATTCGTTTTTTTCGCCTTACTGTTATTGGCAACCCAATTCCTGGCCATGGCACAAAACGGCTTCACCGATGCCGAGGCCGAAGCCATCCAGGCGTTTCTCCGTGAAAACTTCGGCAACACCAATGCCGGCATGGTCATTGGACTGGTCGATGAACGCGGCAGTCGCGTCCTCGCTGCCGGCAAACTCGATAACGGCACCCGGCAGGAAGTCGACGGCGACACTGTTTTCGAGATCGGCTCGGTGACGAAGACATTTACCACACTGCTCCTCCAGGACATGGTGGAACGCGACGAAGTGAGGCTGGATGATCCGGTTGCAAAGTATCTGCCCGAATCGGTTAAAGTGCCGGCGCGCGACGGAAAGCAAATCACACTGCTTAACCTGGCCATCCATACTGCGGGACTTCCTCGCGACCCAAGCAACCTGACGCCTACGCGTGGTCTGCCCGAAAATGCGTTTGCCGATTACAACGTCGAAAAACTGTATGCCTTTCTGTCCAGCTTCGCTTTGGATCGCGAACCCGGATCGAAGTTCGAATACTCCAACGTCGGCATGGCTTTGCTGGGACATATTCTCGCGCTCAAGACAGGCACAAATTACGAAGCGCTGGTGGTGGAACGCATTTGCCGTCCTCTGAAGATGAACAGCACTCGTATTACGCTGACTCCCGAACTACAGGCGCGTTTGGCGCGGGGCCATGACAAACTCGGAAAACCCGCGCCGAACTGGGATTTTCAGGTTTATGACGGAGCGGGTGGATTGCGTTCTACTGCCAACGATCTCTTGAAGTATGTCTCCGCTCAGGCCGGTATTACTCAATCCAGACTCAGGCCGCTCGCGGCTAAAACACACGTCATCCGCCACCGCAACTCCCCCGGCACCGTCGGCGACATGCATGGCAATACAGCTATGGCATGGTTCGATCAGGAGGTGTACCAGCCGCCCGGCATGGAACTGCTGGGACACGGCGGCGGGACCGGCGGTTACTCGGCGTTCATCGGCTTCGACAAGAAGCAACGTCGGGGTGTTGCCGTGTTGTCCAATCACACATCCCACTCGTCCGAAGTCGGATGGGCCGTACTGCAACGCCTGCCGCTAACCAAAGAAAGCGGCGCTGAGTTAGTCCGCGAGGTCGTGGGTCTCGGATTTATGTTTGATCTCGACCAGAAGACGCAGACGCTCCGGATTACGAAAGTCTATCCAAAATCTTCCGCCGGACAGGCCGGCCTGTCTTCTGGGCTCATCATTCAGAAAATCAATTCTGTTCCAACCGCAGGCAAAAGCTCTGCAGAGTGCTTCAGCCTTCTCCGCGCAAACGGCAGCCCAAAAGTGCGGCTGGAACTCGTCAACATGGAACGGAAGGAGACGAACACCGTCGAGTTGACGAGAGGAAAATTCCTGACTTCAGGCTAATGGCTCTCCACCCGCGGAGCGATATGAGTGATCTCAAGTTTGCCTTCCGCCAACTGCTGAAGAACCCCGGCTTCACCGCCGTGGCCGTATTGACCCTCACTCTCGGCATCGGGGCGACCTCCTCTGTATTTGCCCTCATGCAGGGATCGCTGTTGACACCGCCACCGTACGCCAAGCCGGAGCGAATTGCCCTCATCAGCAGCACACGGACTGATGGCCAATCTTACCCCAGAGGTTGCGCTACTGCCCAATGGCTGGAATGGCAAAAGGAGGCAAGATCCCTTTCAGTCATGAGCTTTGGCAGCGGCGTTTCAATGGCGACCCGCATATTGTCGGCAAAATCGTCCACATCAGCCGGTATCCTCCTCTCGCAGTTGCGGGCGTCATGCCGCCCGACATTCGTTTTCTGCCGTCGCCGCAATCCGCGCACTTGCCGAATTACGATTCCAACGCCCGTGTGAAGTTCTGGATTCCAGCCTCACCGCAGGAAACTAATCCCGAATGGACACCATGGTGTGTGGTCGGACGCTTGCGCGAAGGCGCGACGCTCGCTCAGGCGCAGGCGGAACTGACGGCAATCGCAGGAAGACAAGCGCAGGTGGACCACGATTTTGATGGGCTGACAGCGAAGGTGGAATCACTCATCACCAATCTCAATCGTGAAGGGCAGCGGCTGCTGCTGCCGCTGGCCGGTGCGGTCGGATTTGTGTTTCTGATCGCCTGCGGCAACGTTGCGGGACTTTTGCTGGCTCGGGGTTTTCAACGCCACCAGGAATATGCCGTGCGATGCGCCCTGGGAGCGGGGCGGCTGCAACTTATCCGGCAAGTGCTGACCGAAAGTTTATTGTTGGCCCTTCTCGGCGGCCTGTTGGGCGCGAGCTTGGCCGCGGGTGTGGTCAAGGTCTTAAAGACCGTCGCCGGAGTTGCTATTCCCCGTTTGGACGCCGTGACGATTGGCTGGCCGATGCTAGCCTTCTGTCTCGGCACGAGCGCTTTTGCCGCAGTGCTGGCCGGTCTCGCTCCTGCAATCCGGGCGTCGCGACTCGACCCGGCCAGCGGAGTAAAAAGCGCCGGAGCCAGGAGCAGCGCGAGCCGAGCCGACCGGCGTTTCCTCGGTGGAGTTGCGATGATTCAGACGGCCGCCACGATGGCGTTGCTGGTGGGCGCGGGACTTCTGATTCGCACCGTCAACAACCTCGCAGGTGTCCGTCCAGGCTATGACACGCAAAACATTCTCGCGATGAGCGTCACGCAGGTGCAGCACGCGGCACAAGTCAAAGACATAGATGACAAAGATAACTGGGCTCGGCGTTTTGTTGACTTTCATCGTCGGGCTCTGCCGGCAATAGCGGCGCTTCCAGGAGTCAAAAGCGCGGCTTTTGCCTGGGGCGTTCCATTAACGGGCAACAAATGGGTTGGTGAAATAGCGATCAACGAGCAATCGTCCGGGGGGAGACTCAAAGATCAGATCGCGGTCCCCATGCGAG
>WNGF01018706.1_pt1 | contig 10215 bp, 6 predicted proteins | sample 5400641 | NCBI WGS metagenome assembly WNGF01 (sample SAMN13153371, study PRJNA577476) | soil metagenome | isolation source: 80 cm soil or saprolite under grassland replicate 2 | place: USA:California | collected 2016-06-15
TTCGTGGTGGCCGGCCTCGGCGCCCTCATCGGCCATGCCTAGCCGGCGGAAAGAACTCGTTATTGCGGCCTCATTCGCTGTCTTGGCCCGCTCCTTGGACGGTCACGACGAGCCTGGCTCTAGCTGGGGGACCTGGGGGTTGCGGACGATGAGGCCGCCGCACTGATGGTGGATATGGTCAGCGGAGTCGTCACCTCATCCTGGCCGCCCGCAGTACCCGTCAGGACAGAGCGGCCCGCTAAGCGACCGAGTCGTGCCCTTGAATGTGCACGTTGATCACGTTTCTCATCGCCACTGTCGCCGTGTTGCGGCTCGAATGAGCCCTCTTTAGCAATCGACGCCACTCTTCTGGCACATTACGAGCCTGCAGACCACTGCACTTGCCGTCCACGTCGTAGCCACTTTGGAGATCTTGCTTTTCGGTGTCGTTTGGTTCGCGTTGATGGTCATGCCGTTCCCTGGGTAACTCTTGAGCTGCCAATGGGGCCAGCTCAGCCCGACCAGTTGCCGCAGCCGCTTGTGCTCCGCTTCTGGAAGCGGTTTGCCCCAGAGCTGCTCGTACGTTGCCCCACTACCACAGCGATAACTGCTGCAGCTTCTGGACCACGACCGCCTATCGCCTGCGTTGGTGGGGTCCATTGGGAGCGATCTGGGGTTCCGTCGACATCCGTTCCGAAAAGCAGCCGCCGTATGGAATAACCAACGTCCAGGAGCGAAAACGTCTCAACCAGATGGAGCCGATTCACGCACCCGAAGAGTCATTTCTGACTGCATCGGCAAGCCTTCGTGGTGGGAGCGCCGACCCGGCGGAGCGCAGGAAGGGGTGAAGGCCAAGCGCTGTCGCAGACGTGCGGTCAGGTCGAAAGTTGAAGCCGACACCTTGGAGCTCGCGCCGGAGATCGTTCAGGTGATCGCGGTCGTTGCGGAGATCATGCTCGAGCAGCGCCGGCGACGGCCAGTTGAAGGCAAGTCGGTCGCGTGAATGATCCCAAATGATCCCGTCAAAAAACGATCATTCGAAGGCAATCCCCAAGCGGCCGTGACTCGGTTACACACTGGTCGATGTACAATGATGCTCATGCTGGTCCGCAAGCAGATCATCGTCCCGTCCGAGACCGACAAGAGAATCAGGCGGCTCGCTCGCAAGAAGGGGATCTCGCAGAGCGCCCTAATCGTCGAGGCGGTTGAGGCACTGCCCGACGAATCGAGCCAGGTCGACCACGCTGACGCGTGCAGGCAGCCTTCCTCGATACCGGACCGATCGTTGGACTGCTCTCGGATGTCGACGAGCACCACGCCGCGTCGGTGGCGGCGATCGCGGCGAGTGGACGCAAGGGACGGAAGCTTTGCACCTGCTGGGAGGTGGTCGGCGAGGCTTACACGCTGTTCCGCATGCGCATCGCGCCGACGCGCTCGGCCGAGGCAGCGTTGGTTGTTCTGCGCTGGGCAAAGGAAAGCGGCATCGTGTTGCTGGCAACGGAGGAAGGCGACCATCAACGGGCTGCGACAATCCTCCAGCGTTACGGCCAGTTGCGTCTCTCCTATGTCGATGCTTTGCTTCTGGGGCTCGCCGAGCGACATCGCATCGAAGAGCTCATCACCGTTGACATGCGTCACTTTGGCGCCGTGAAACTTGCCCATCGAATGGCAGTGACTCGGGTTTGAAGGTGGGAACGTGAACAGGCACGACGAATGGACGCGGGAGAGCGAAGCTGAGGCCCTAGAGCGGTTGCGCGTCGCAGCAGGCGCAGGGCGACAGAGCCCGATCGTGCTCATCTACACGCGGCAATCAGTCAGCGACTTCGATGCCGAAGGCCGGCCTCGTGGGCCCTCACTCAACCAGCAGCTCGACACGGTGACCCGACGACCCGAGCTGATAGGCCTCACTGTCGAGCACTTCGAGGACGCCGACCGCTCGGGCAAGGAGACTTCCAGGCGGCCCGGGTACCTCGCGCTTATGGAGCGCGTCCGGACTGCTCCGGCGGACCAGATTGGCGCGGTCGCCTTCTACGACGCCGACCGGCTCCATCGCAATGATCTCGAGTTCTTTCGCTTCATGGCCGAGATGACCGATCGTCGAATTCTTGTGTTCGACGGGAACGGCCTGATCAGCAATGTGGATCGGCTCTCTTGGAAGATCAGAGCGATCGTCGCGCAAGAAGAGCGAGAGAAGGTTGCCCGGCGGGTTCGTGACAATCTTCGCTACCTGCGGCGCAACGGCAAGTTGCTGGGCGCCATCCCACAGGCTACCGCCGTGTCGACGGTCGAATCGTTGAAGACCCCGCGGCGGCCCCCGCCATCAAAGAAATCTTTGGGCTCTACGCCAGCGGCCGATTTAGCTTCCGAAGCCTGGCCGAGCACCTCAACCGGAACGGCATCAGGCCTGCCCGCGGCGACGACAAGGCCAAGCACAACCGCCCGAAGGCGATCATCTTCACAGGTGACGTCCTGAAGGACGTAGTCGGAAACCCGTCTTACGCCGGCAAGATTCTCATCGAAGGCGAGCTCATCGATGGTCTACACCCCGCTCTCGTCGACGAGCAGATGTGGAGTGCCTGCCAAGAGGTCAAGAGACGCAACATCCGGCGAACCAGTAAGGCCTTGACCAAGCACACCTATCCGCTGACTCCGATCCTGCTCTGCGGCCGCTGCGGAGGCCCGATGCATGGCGAGGCTCACGCGCAGAAGGGGCGGACCTTGCGTTATTACGGATGCCACGTGGCTCGCCGAAACCGGTCAGCCGTGCACCCTGCTGGGCCCTAAATGCGACGAATGTTCAGAAGCGAGGTATTGGAAGAGGCGATCCATCACGAGCTGTCGCGATTCGTGCCGACAAGTCCGATGCACACGGCTCTGCGAAATCGCCTTCGCAACGCTAACCGCACCTCTGTCCCCCGTAAGCCGTCGGCCACCGCAATCAACCGCCTCGACGACCAGCTGGATCGGGCCCGGCGCCTCTTCGAGTACGGCGAGTACGACTGGGACACCTTCTGCGCGCGACGTGACGAAATCACCGACCAGAAGCGCCAGATAAGCGAAGCCGTGGCCACGCGCGAGCCAAATGATTTGGAGTGGTGTGAAGCGCAACTCCTCGACCTCACGTCTGCTTGGGAAGCGGCGGATCAGGGCCAGCGATCACGGCTGGTCGCAGGGATCTTCGAACACCTCGAGGCAGAGGCCTTGCCCGAGGGCACGCTCCGCGTCGTAGCAGTTCCGCGTGTGGCTTAGAGGCCTTTCTTCGAGACGTTGGTACTGGAGCGGGAGACGGGACTCGAACCCGCTACCTCAACCTTGGGAAGGTCGCGCTCTGCCAGGTGAGCTACTCCCGCTCGGTGAGCTTCCGATTCTAGGTTTTTTCGACCACGCCCTCGGATTCCGGGGCGGCCTCGGTCACCACCGACCTCACGAGCGCGGAGTACTCCTCGACCAGGCGCTCCGAGAGGGCGGGGTCGAGCGTGGACGCGATGATGTGGTACTCCGGCTTGTCGGCGTCGGGCACGACCAGCACCCAGCCCCCCTCGAGGAACACCTTGACCCCGTCCGTGAGGTCGACCCGGTCCCTCAGATGCTTTTCCATCATCGTGCGCATCACCCGGCCCTTCACATCCCAGGGGCAGAATTCGATCGCGGCCCGATGCGAGACCTGCGGGATGCGCTTCTTCAAATTGGCTATGGTCGCCGGCGCGTGCGCAAGCAGCTCCAGGATGCGCACGGTGGTGAAGATGCCGTCGAACGAGACGGCGAAGTCGGGCCAACAGTAGCCGCCACCGCCGTCCGACGCGAGCACCGTCTCGGCGTGCTGGGCCGCGCGCAGGACTGCTCCGGGCGTGATCTTGGTGGGCACGAAGCGGCTCTGCATCTTCTCAGCGATCATCGAGAAGGCGAGTGAAGCCGAGGCCGGGCCCAGCACCATCCCCGGCCTGGACGCAAGCGCCAGCTGGGTCAGGACCGCGAAAGCCGCGTCGTGGTCGAGCACCTCGCCGGTCTCGTCGATAAGGAAGCACCGCTCGCCTGGCGTGTCGATGAACACTCCGAGGTTGGCTTTGACCGCGGACACGATCACGCCCATCTCCTGGAGGTGGGCGTGAAAGGTCGCATCGTCCTGCTCGATCACGATCTCGGCAGGCGCCGCGCTGAGCGGGATGACCGTGCAGTTCATCTCCTGCAGGACACGCGGCAGCACCATGGCCGAGGCCCCGTTGTTGAAGTCGACGAGGACTTTGAAGGCGGCCCCGCGCACCGCCTCGAGGTCGAGCTTGGCGATCACATCGTCCGTGTAGCGATCGGTCTGTCCGTCCCGCCGGATGATGCGTCCCATCTCGTAGTGGGACACCCGCCTGATGTCCTCGCGGAAGTACAGGCTCTCGAGCTTGCGTTCCATGCGCTTGTCGAGATCGAGGCCGTGGTCGTCGAAGATCCGGATGTCGGCGGAGCGCGGGTCAACTGGCGACGTCTGCACGTGGACCGCCGACACGCGGTTGTGGCGCGCCCAGTAGCGTGCGACGGGCGCGGGCAGAACCGACAGGTCGGTTGCGTTGGCCCCCGAGGAGATCATCCCGGAGATCACAGCGCGGTGGATCATCCGCGCCGAGCGCGTGTAGTCGCGTGAGATTGCGATCTCGGTGCCTTTGGGGGCGAGCGCCCCGACCGAGGCGCCCAGCCTCGCGCCGAACTCGGGCGTGAACTCGACATTGGTGAGGCCCGTCAGGCCATATGACGTGAAGAGACCCCGCTTCCACGATCCAGCCCAGATGATCGACTCGTGCACGACGGCGCCCGGCTCTACCTCTTTGTTCGGCCAGATGCGGACGTTGGGGTGGACGGTGGAGCCGTTTCCGATCACGACCTCGCTGCCGACGACGCTGCCCTCCTCGAGGAGGCAGCCGTTCTTGACCGTGACCGCCCGGCAGACCACCGTCCCGCGGAGGCGGCAGTTCTCCCCGATATAGGTGTGGTCCCAGGTGATCGAGTTGGAGACCTTGGCGCCCGAGTCGACTGTTGTGTAGCCGCCGATGACGCACGGGCCGTTGATCCAGGCGCCGGCGCGCACCTTGGCCCCGGCGCAGATCAGCGCCGGCGCATCGATGCGTGCCCCTGGCGAGACCTCGGCCTCCTCGTGGATCCAGAGTGAATCGCCCTTGCGGGCGGCCGGGATCTGCACCTTGACGCGGCCTTCGAGGCAGTCGATGTTCGCCTTGACGTAGGCGGCGTGGCTGCCGACGTCCTCCCAGTAGCCCGAAGCGACCCAGCCGAAGACGGGCTCGCCTTCCTTCAAGAGCTTAGGAAAGACATCGCCTGACCAGTCTGTCGGTTCACCGGGCCGGAAGAAGTCGAACACCGCGGGATCGAGGACGTAGATGCCGGTGTTGGCGAGGTCGGAGATGACCTCGCCCCAGCTTGGTTTCTCGATGAATCTCTGCACGGCACCGCCATCGTCGACGACCACAACGCCGTACTCGAGCGGATTCGGCACCGGCTTGAGCACGATCGTCGCCAGTGCTCGGCGCTCGCGATGAAAGCGCACCGCGGACGCCACGTCGATGTCGGTCAGCGCGTCGCCGGAGATGACGAGGAACGGCTCGGTGAGCTGATGGCGGGCGAGCATGACCGAGCCGGCGGTCCCAAGCGGCGAGTCCTCGACCGAATAGTTGAGCGCCACTCCTTGTTCGGAGCCGTCGCCGAAATAGTTCCGAATCGCGGAGCCCAGGTACTGCACGGTGGCGATCACGTCGCGCATCTGATGGCGACGCAGGTGCAGAAGGATGTGCTCCATGATCGGCCGCCCGGCGACCGGGACGAGCGGCTTCGGCAGGCGGCTGGTGAGGGGGCGGAGTCGAGATCCCTCGCCTCCGGCCATGACGACCGCCTTCATGTCGTTACCTCAGCACCACTTACCATCGTAAGTCCGCGTGGAAGAGTTCAACCGCCTTGCACTCGACCTCCTATGGACCTGGCAGCCACGAATCGAAGCGCTGTTCCGCACGCTCGACCCCGAGTTATGGGAGCGCACCCGCCAGAACCCGGTGCTTCTTCTCAAGGAGCTCGGCCCGGATGGGATGGCACAGGCCCTGCAGCGCGATGACGTCAAGCGAGCGCTGGGCGAGGCGCAGGCCGCCTACCGCGAGTACTACGACCGGCACCCTCCATTCATGGACGCGCGCGCGCCTCTTGTCATCGCCTACTTCTCGCTCGAGTTCGGCCTGGCCGAGTGCCTCCCCATCTATTCAGGCGGCCTCGGGGTGCTGGCGGGTGACCACCTCAAGGCCACAAGCGACCTCGGCCTGCCGCTGGTCGCGGTCGGGCTCTTCTACAAGCAGGGCTTCGGCCGCCAGGAGATCGATGAGAACGGCCGCCAGGTAGAGGTCTATTTCGAGAACCGCGGCGACGAGCTCCCGGTGCGCCGGGTCGAGGGCGTCGAGGTCGACGCCCCCATCGGCGAGCGCAATGTGAAGATCGGGGTCTGGCGCGCCCAGGTCGGCCGCGTGCCGCTTTTCCTGCTGGACACCGACCTGGAAGCCAATCCTCCCGACCTGCGGGCGATCACCGACCGCCTCTACGTCCCCGAGCCCGACCGCAGGCTGCGCCAGGAGATCGTGCTTGGTATCGGCGGCGTGCGCGCGCTGCGCGCATTGGGGATGGTCGCCGGGGTGTTTCACCTCAACGAGGGCCACAGCTTTCTTTGCGCCATCGAGCGCATTCGAGAGCTTCGCGCGTCGCGCCAGATGACGCTCGAGGAGGCGCGGCTGGTCGCTCGTGCGGGCATCGTCTTCACCACCCACACCCCCATCGCGGCCGGAAGCGATTACTTCGAGCCCGGCCTTGTGTGGGACCTGCTCAATCCCTACCTCAACCAGGTCGGCATCTCGTTCGACCGCTTCATGGACCTGGGCCGACAGCGACCGGGAGACCCGCGCGAGAGGCTGTGCACCACCTACGCCGCCCTCCGCCTGGCCGATCAGGCCGTCGGCGTAAGCCGCCTGCATGGAGCCGTCTCGAGGCGATTGTGGAAGGACGCGTGGCGCGGGCTGCCAGAGGCGCAGGTGCCGATCGGAGCGGTCACCAACGGGGTCCACATGCCAACGTGGGTCGCGCCCGAGATCGCGGAGCTTCTGCGTCGTTATGTCGGCCCTGACTGGTGGGACCTGGATGGCAGCGACGGCCGCTGGCAAGCGGTGTTCGAGATCCCAACAGCCGAGCTCTGGGCAGTACACCTGGAGCTGAAGCGCCGGCTCCTCGAAGCCGCCCGGGCGCGATCGGTCGATTCCGATCAGCTCGACCCGAACGCTCTCACGTTCGGCTTTGCACGCCGATTCGCACCGTACAAACGCGCCAACCTCCTCCTGGAGGACCGCCCGCGCCTGAACAAGCTGCTGCGGAATGCGAGGCGCCCGGTGCAGCTCCTCTTCGCGGGCAAGTCACACCCGGCTGACCAGCCGGGCAAAGACATCGTGGCCCGCGTGGTCGCGCTGGCGCGCGATGAACCGTGCGTGACCTTCCTCAAGGACTACGACTTTGCAATCGCGCGGTACATGGTCCACGGCGCCGACGTATGGCTCAACAATCCGAAACGCTTTCTCGAGGCCAGCGGCACCAGCGGCATGAAGGCCGGCGCGAACGGGGTGCTGAACGTCAGCATCCTCGATGGCTGGTGGGACGAGGCGTACCGGCCCGAGCTCGGGTGGGCGATCCCGTCCGGCGCCACGCTTGACCGGTCCGCGGTCGATGACCAGGCCGAGGCCGAGGGTCTGTTCCGCCTGCTCGAGCGCGAGGTGATCCCGACTTATTTCGAGAGGGACGGCAGCGGCATCCCACAGCACTGGGTGGAGATGATGCGGGCCTCGATCCGCCATGTCGTCACCGATTTCTCAGCGCGCCGGATGGTGACGGACTACTTCGACGACGCCTACGCGCCCGGGGCGCGCAGGGTCGAACAGCTGCGCCTGCTTCCCGACTGGGGGGGCTGACCCCCCGCCGTCAGTCCGAGACAGCTGCGCCCTTTCGCTCTCGATGCGCGGCGATGGCCGCGTGGTAGAGCTGCACTGCCGGTACGTCTCAGCGGCCCGAACCACGGCTCCGAACAGCTGCCAGGGGTCGTATGGGAGGAACGTGAATCCGTTGCCGGTGGCAGTGATGGGGTTGTAGTCCTTGATGGTGTCCGCCAACCCGCCCGTGGCGCGAACCACAGGGATGGTGCCGTAGCGCAGCGCAATCAGCTGCGCCAGGCCGCAGGGCTCGAAGCGTGATGGCATCCACAAAACGTCCGCGCCGGCATAGATGCGCTGGGCGAGCGCGGCGTCGAATCCGATCGCAGCCGCGACCTGGCGCGGCCTCTCGGCCGCCCAGCGGCGGAACATGTCCTCGTAGCGGCGGTCCCCGGTACCGATGACGACCACCTGGACGCCGAACTGCATCAGCGCGGGCATTGCCTGCTCCACCAGGTCGAGGCCTTTGACTTCGTACAGCCTGGACACCATCGCGCACAGCGGCATGTCCGCCTGCTCGAGCCCAAGCTCGCTGCGGAGCTCGGCGCGATTCAACGCTTTCGGCTCGGGCGCGGAGGCCGAATAGTGATGGGGGATGTTGGGGTCGCGATGAGGGTCGAAAATCTCGTAGTCGATGCCGTTGACGATTCCGTGCAGCTTGTGGGCATGAGAGCGGATGAGCTCGTCGAGGCCCTCGCCGAACTCGGGTGTCTGGATCTCTGCTGCGTAGCGCTCGCTGACGGTGTTGACGACGTCAGCCATATGAATGCCGCGGCCGAGCACGTTGACGACGTTGTCCAGGCCCGGGATGCCAACGCGGATCAACCCCCAGCGGTCGAGACCTGCAAGCGTGAGAGCGCCGAAGCCGAAAACACCCTGAGCGGCGAGATTGTGGATCGTGAGCGCCGTCGCCACCTCGGCGGTCGGGCCTTCCGAATAGAGGCGCTCGATGAGGTTCGGCACCAGGGCGGCGAACCAGTCGTGGACGTGGATCACATCAGGCATGAAGTCGAGCGCCGGCAGCATCTCGATCAGGGCGCGCGCGAAATAGACCGATCGCGCGTCGTCGTCGCCAAAGCCGTACATGCCGTCGCGGTCGTATAGGGATGGGCAGTCGACGAAGTAGACGATCACATCGCCGAGCCGGCCTTCGAAGATGGTGGCGGGCACACTCTGCGAACCGAGCGCGACCGGAAGGTCGCTGAGGACCGGTTTCAGGCCGTGCCGGTCGATGTCGATCTGCCGGTAGCGAGGAATGACCACCCGCACGTCATGGCCCAGGCGGCGCAACGCCTTGGACAGGGATGCGACCACGTCGGCCACGCCACCCTGCTTCGCGAACGGAGCCAGCTCCGCCGTCGCAAGGAGCACCTTGTGGCTGCGCGCGCCCGGCGTTTCGGCAACCGCCGCGTCGCCAGGGATTCGCAAGCCGAGCGATCCGGCGGGCGGCACCTGCTCGATATCGCGGCCGTCGCGGCTGACCACGATGGCCATCTCCAGCGTGTCACCACCCTCCCGGCCCAGGAGCGTGAGCGGAACTGACACGAAGAAGGAGTCCGCCAGCTCCCATTCCGCCTCGGTCGCAGCGCGGGTAGAGTCGTCTACAAGCCGCGCGACGGTGACCGAGCCCCCCTGCGCGCGCGGCACGACGCGGATGACGTGGACCGGATCGAAGCCGAAGTCCGCCATCTCCGTGATCGGCAGCGGCAGCTCGAGGTTGCCATCGGTCCCGCCATCGGCCGCGCCGGAGCAGTACAGCCAGAACTCGACATGCTGGCTTTCCAGCTCGGCAGGTGTGCGCGGACTGTCGATCCGCAGGTACAGACGTTCCCGGTCGCAGCCGTAGAAGATGCGCTCGACAAAGCCTCCGGGCCTGTGCAGGGCACCGAAACCCGTGCCGACGAGGTAGTAGCCGGCCTGGCTCCACGCGGGGTCGGACCGAGAGACGGGACTGATGGTCACCGCCGGCACAGCGCGTTCCGGCGCGGGGGCGCGCTTGATGATCGGCTGGAACAGGCGCGCGGGCGCACGCTGGCCCATGACCTTGTACACGTTGCGCAGGTGCAGGCGGAACTGGTTGTCCCAGATCGGGTCCATGCCCGAGTCGTGCTTGCGGCTGAACCACCAGAACCAGTCGCTGCCTTCGGTGATCAGAATCTCGCGCCAGCCGAGCATCGCCGCTTCGGAGTCCTTGGGCCGCCGTCGCGATTGGTCCTCGAGTCAGGCACGGGTC
>WNGF01010833.1_pt1 | contig 10212 bp, 8 predicted proteins | sample 5400641 | NCBI WGS metagenome assembly WNGF01 (sample SAMN13153371, study PRJNA577476) | soil metagenome | isolation source: 80 cm soil or saprolite under grassland replicate 2 | place: USA:California | collected 2016-06-15
ACTGGTTGTGAGATTCTGGGAAAGGCGGAATTCATGAATCCGGCCGGCTCGGTGAAAGATCGAGCCGCCTACGGAATCATCACTAACGCGGAGGCAGCGGGTCGGCTTAAACCAGGCGCAACGATTGTTGAAGGAACCGCCGGTAACACTGGGATCGGTCTTGCCGTGATCGGGCGCGCCAGAGGGTATCGCACCGTTATTGTGATTCCGAATAATCAGTCGCCGGAGAAAATGCATTTGCTCCGTACGCTCGGCGCGGAGGTAAAGGCGGTGCCGGAAAAGCCGTACAAGGATCCGGAAAATTACAATCACATCGCGCGTCGGCTCGCGGAGGAGCGAGGCTGGTTCTGGGCGAACCAGTTCGATAACACGGCTAATCGCAACGCGCATTATCGCAGCACCGGCCCTGAAATCTGGAAACAAACCGAAGGCAAGGTCAGGGCGTTTGTCGCAGCCGTCGGCACCGGCGGCACGCTTGCTGGTGTGAGCGCTTACCTCAAGGAACAAAATCCGAAGATTGAGATCGTCTGCGCTGATCCGTATGGCGCGGCGATGTGGTCTTGGTTTACCAATGGCAATCTGGAGACGAACGACGGTGATTCGATTGCAGAAGGGATCGGTCAGGGCCGCGTCACAAAGAATATCGAAGGCATCGAGGTCGATCGAGCTTATCGCATTCCGGATCAGAACGGCCTAACGGTCGTTTACCAGCTTCTACGTGAAGAAGGCCTGTTCCTCGGCTTATCAAGCGGGATTAACGTTGCCGGTGCGGTACGCTTCGCCAAAGAATCTGGCCCGGGTCAAACCATCGTCACAGTTCTTTGCGACTCAGGCCACAAATATCAATCAACGCTCTTCAATCGCGATTGGCTGGGTTCCAATCATCTCGATCCAGACTTTCCCTTGGAATCGATTCTCGGCCGCTAATCTCTGATCTGCGATCCCAATGTAAGGTACCAGGCGTCAGAGGTTACTATCGACACAGGGCAAAGCTGAAACGCTGAAAACTGAAAATCCGAAACTCAAATTTGGGAGCAGAATGAATTCGCGGCCATTTCGTGCTACTTGCGAATTGTTTCGGCTCGGGTTCGGCGCGACGTTCTAAAGTACGAAGGAAGAATCAAGAATTAGGAGGTGACCGCTTTCGCTAAAGCTACGGCGCGACGGGTGAGAGGTGAGAGTTGATAGCGGCAACATATTTTACGTGCGATGACGCGACGAACGTTTTTGGAGGCAAGTCTCGCGGGTGCAGCTGGCGTTCTAACCGGTGGATTACAGAAAATTGTCGCGGCGGCGAGCACGAGCACGAGTAAGAGCGAGGAAACATTTTTGTTGGGCGGGAATCTATTGGTCAACCGGCTCGGTTTTGGCGCGATGCGATTGACGGGTGAGGGGATCTGGGGTTGGCCGCCTGATAGCGAGAAGGCGAAGAAAGTTTTGCGGCGCGCAGTCGAGCTGGGCGTGAATTTCATCGACACCGCGGATGCTTATGGCCCGGAAACGAACGAGCTCCTCATTGCCGAAGCGCTATATCCCTATCCGAAAGGATTGGTCATCGCGACCAAAGGCGGTAACACCCGGCCCGGTCCGGGACAATGGGTGCCAGACGGCCGGCCGGAATATTTAGCACAATGCGTCGATAAAAGTCTCAAGCGATTGAAGCTCGAGCGGATCGATCTTTACCAATTGCATCGCATCGATCGCAAGGTGCCGGTCGAAGAATCGTTGGGCGCGCTAAAAACGGCGCAGGATGCCGGAAAAATCCGGCACGTTGGATTATCGGAAGTGACGGTGGCAGAAATCGAACAGGCGAAAAGGGTGATGCCGATTGTCAGCATCCAGAACCGATACAACATCACCGACCGCGACTCGGAGGACGCGCTCAACTACTGCGAGAAAGAAAAAATGGGATTCATTCCGTGGGCGCCTATCGGCGGGAGTGGGAGCCGTTCATTGAGCAAGCCGAGCAATCCATTGGAAGCCGAAGCGAAGCGTCGCAACGTCAGCGTCGTGCAACTCGCGCTCGCCTGGTTGCTGCAAAGATCGCCGGTCATGTTGCCGATCCCGGGCACATCGTTGCTTGCGCATCTCGAGGAGAACATGGCTGCGGCGAAACTCCAGCTCACTGCGGACGATTGGAAGAGGATCGAAGATTTGGCGCGGAACAGTTGAGGCTTGGTTCGCCAAGCCAGGGCGCGTTGAGAGACCGAGAAAGAGATCGAAAATTCGAGGCGGTTAAAGCTGCGGCTGCCGATGAAGCCGTCTCTGCCCGGTTCAATGAAACTGTTCCTGTTCGGTTGAACCTCGCAACGCCGTGGTGGAGGATAGGCCAGCGGCGATAACCTGAGCGACATTGTCGAAGTAGCCAGTGCCCACTTCGTGTTGATGCTTGGTCGCACTGTATCCATGCTTTTCGGCCGCGAACTCCGCCTCTTGCAGTTCCGCATAGGCCTCCATTCCTCGATCGCGATAGCCTTTCGCGAGTTGAAACATGCTGTAATTGAGCGCGTGGAAACCGGCGAGGGTAACGAATTGGAATTTGTAGCCCATCGCCCCCAGTTCACGTTGAAACTTTGCGATACTCCCACTATCGAGTTTTTTCCTCCAATTGAATGAAGGAGAACAATTATAGGCCAGCAGCTTTCCGGGAAACTTGGTGTGAATTCCATCGGCGAACTTTTTTGCTTCAGCCAGATTTGGCTGCGAAGTCTCGCACCAGATTAAGTCGGCGAAGGGCGCGTAGCTAAGTCCGCGCGCAATCGCCTGATCCAGGCCGGAGCGTACGCGAAAGAATCCTTCGACCGTCCGCTCGCCGGTCAAAAACTCGCGGTCGCGTTCGTCGGCGTTGGTGGTGAGCAAGGCGGCGGTATTTGCATCGGTGCGTGCCAGAATCAGCGTTGGAACGTCACAAACATCGGCAGCCAGTCGTGCGGCAATAAGGTGTGCGATGGCAGCGCGCGTCGGAACCAGCACTTTTCCCCCCATGTGTCCGCATTTTTTCTCGCTGGCGAGTTGATCTTCGAGGTGCACGCCGGCCGCGCCCGCGTCGATCATAGCTTTGATCAATTCAAAAACGTTGAGCGGCCCGCCAAAACCAGCTTCGGCGTCGGCCACGATCGGCACAAACCAATCGATATCGTTTTTGCCCTCGACACGCGCGATTTGGTCGGCGCGCTGCAAAGTTTGATTGATCCGTTTGACCACAGCCGGCACGCTATTTGCCGGATAAAGACTTTGATCGGGATACATTTGGCCGGCGAGATTGGCATCGGCCGCCACCTGCCATCCGCTAAGATAGATCGCCTTCAGTCCCGCCCTAACTTGCTGAAGCGCCTGGTTCCCGGTGAGCGCGCCGAGAGCGTTGATGAAGGGTTCGGTTTGGAGCAAACTCCAAAGCTTTTCCGCGCTGCGCCGCGCCAGGGTGTGTTCGATGATAACGTTGCCCTGCAGGCGCCGAACATCGCTGATCGAGTAATTACGAGAAATCCCCTTCCAGCGGGGATCATTGGCCCAATGCTGATCGGCCTTTTTCATTTCGTCCCGGTTCTTTCCGACACCGGAACTGCCTTTGCCTTTTGTTTTACTCGTCCCGCTCATCTTTTTTTGGGGTTGCCGATTAACCAGGCGTTGGCCGTCGGCGCCTCGTCGGCCGCGGCGGGTGTCAGTCGAGTTTCTCATAGCCGGGTAAGGTAAGGAATTCGGCAAACTCGTCGTCAGTCGTAATCCGGTCGAAGAGTTCGCGCGCTACGTCGAATTTGCCATCGGCGAAACGTTTTTCTCCCATCTGCGTTTTGATTTTCGCCAGCTCTTCGGTTAGCACGCTGCGAAATAACTCCTTCGTCACCTTCCGGCCATCGTCGAGCATGCCGCGAGGATGGCGGATCCATTGCCAGACCTGCGCGCGTGAAATTTCCGCAGTGGCTGCGTCTTCCATTAAATTGAAGATCGGCACAGCTCCACTCCCGCGCAGCCACGCCTCAAGGTATTGGAGGCCGACACTGACGTTGGTACGCAAGCCTCGCTCGGTGATTGGTTCGCTCGGTCCGAAATCGAGGAGGTCTTTGCTCGCGACATTTACGTCATCGCGTTTGCGATCGATTTGATTTGCTTGCGGCATGATGGCGTTGAAGGCGTCGAGCGCGAGCTGCACCATGCCGGGATGCGCCACCCACGTGCCGTCGTGGCCGTCGTTTGCTTCTCGCTCCTTGTCGGCGCGCACTTTGGCAAAAGCTTCTTCGTTCGCCTTTGGGTCGTTTTTGACCGGAATCTGCGCGGCCATTCCGCCCATCGCGAAAGTGGCTCGCCGATGGCACGTCTTAATGCAGAGCAGGGAGTACGAATGCATGAAATGCGTAGTCATCGTGATCAAGGCGCGGTCGGCCAGCAGGAAATCGCGCTTGTTCCGGAACCGTTTAATACACGAGAAGATGTAGTCCCAACGGCCACAGTTGAGCCCGGACGAATGATCGCGTAATTCGTATAGAATTTCGTCCATCTCGAAGGCGGCGGGAATTGTTTCAATCAAGACCGTGGCGCGAATAGTCCCGTATGGAATGCCAAGCTCTTCCTGCACCAATTGAAATACGTCGTTCCAAATGCGCGCCTCGAGGTGGCTCTCCATCTTGGGCAGGTAGAAATAGGGACCGCTTCCACGCGCGATCAGTTCTTGCGCGTTATGGTAAAAAAACAATCCAAAGTCGAAAAGGCCCCCGGCGACTGGTTCACCATCGATCAGCACATGCTTTTCCACGAGATGCCAGCCGCGTGGCCGGGGCATGAGCACAGCGACTTGCTCATTGAGCTTGTATTTTTTTCCTTCGGGATGGGTGAAATCAATTGTGCCGCGAATGGCGTCGCGCAAATTGATTTGACCTTCCACCATATTCCTCCAGGTCGGCGCGTTCGCATCTTCAAAATCCGCCATGAAGATCTTTGCGCCAGAATTTAGCGCGTTGATAACCATCTTGCGATCGGTCGGCCCGGTGATTTCGACCCGTCGGTCTTGGATGTCGCTCGGGATCGGCGCACACTTCCAGTCACCTTCGCGGATCTGTTTCGTCTCGAGCAAGAAGTCGAGTCCTTCGCCTTGATCAAGCCGCCTCTGCCGTTCTTGCCGGCGCTCGAGACATTGCTTGCGCCGCGTGCCGAACTGACGTTGCAGCTTTGCCACAAAGGCGAGCGCTTCCGGAGTTAAGATTTCAGAAAACGCCGGCGTTATCTCTCCCAAGACCTCAACGCCAGTAGGTAGGGGGCCACGACTTGCCTTGTCCATAGCGGAGGGAGTGGTCATAAAGATCAAAACACTACCTTACAATTCGCGGCCGCGCTGTTACTTTCGCACGCGCCGGACAAGACGGATTTTGCGTTACCAAAGCGGAGATTTCGGCCAACCTTCGCGAGATAGCTGTCGACTGCCCAGGCTCGATCAGCGCGACCGAGGAAAACCATGAGGGCAATGAAGAAGACAGCCGCGTCCTCACTGTCGGGCGACCAGAACATGCGGCTCTTGGCCAATATATAATTCAGGAACACAAACATGGTGACAGCAGCGCCAACGCTCGCCGGTGATCACGAGATAACTGAACCCTGCTCCTTATTAACGAGTCGTCTTTGGCTCCGGCCCGGCGAGAATTTTCTGAAATCGCAGGTTGTTTCTAAGCGCGTCCTATTCCAACGTGTTCGCAAATCGGAAAGCGAAATCATAAAAAGTAAGAGGGGAGGGCATAGATGACTGACGAGCACATCGAGAAGACCAAAGCAGCTATTGCGTCTGCCGGAAATATTCCGGCCGATAAGAAAGCCGAGTTGCTGGGCTTGCTGTCGAAGCTCAAGCCAGCGATCGCCAAAGTTTCGCAGACTCATCACGAGGATGCCCGGAGCATTGCCCGTCTTGTTGAGGCTTCGGCCTACGAAGCAACCCGCGCCGAGCGAAAGCCGGAATCGACCAGGAATCCTCTGCGCAAACTCAAGCGATCCGTCGAAAACTTTGAAGCGTCGCATCCGCAGCTATCCGCTTTTGTGAACGAATACAGTGCCTTGTTGTCCGCTTTGGGTATTTGAGCGCTCGCGAGGCGCGAGCGATCTCGTCTTTATCGCGGTCCGGCAAAGACTTTCTGAACCAGCGCTTCAAAGCGCGGATCCCCGCGCAACGGGTCGAGCATCGGTTCGACCTTGATGAATGCGGTATTGTATCCGTCCCGCTCCTCGTAGGTTTCTTCGAGCAACTGTATCGCCTCGTCTTTCTGGCCGAGTCCGATATGGACCAGTGCGAGATTGTATGGCGAAACATAGCGTTGCTTCGATGATTCGCGCAGTTCGCGCACCTGTTTAAGAATCGCCAGTGCCTCATTTTTCCTCCCGATTTTTGCGTAGAGATGGCCGAGCAACGCCGGCGGCAGCGGATCGTCATTTAGCGCAATTGCTTTTTTATACTCGGCTATGGCCTCTGCGTTGTGGCCCTTCAGTTCCAGCGCGTCTCCCAAAGTCCAGTGGGCGTAGTAAAAGCCCGGGTCCATCTCTACGGCTTTGCGCAGTTGATCGATCGCCTGGTCGTAGCGGCGAGCGTTGGTCAAGACAGTCCCAACATCGGCATTAATAACGATGGAGAGTGGGTCGAGCTCGAGAGCGCGCCTGGCCTCGGCTATGGCCTCGTCAAATTGGCCGAGCGGCACGAGTCCAGTCTCCCCATACCATTGGTGGGCGGTCGCGTAGTTAGGGTTCAATTCAATCGCGCGCCGGAATTCACGATTCGCTTCTGCAAAATTGAGGTCATAGGCAACAAGCGCGTTTGCGAGCGTCGCGTGCGCCTCTCCGAGGGTGTTGTCCAACTCGAGGGCTTTCACCGCGGCCGCCTTTGCTTGTGGCAAACTATCTTTTGGACTGCCCTCGGCGTAAGCGGAAAGCAAAACGTAGGCGTCGGCCAATCCGGCATAGGCAAGCGCGTAGTTCGGGTCTTTGCCGATCGCCTGGTTAAAGTAACCAATCGATTTCTTCAGGTCAGCGCCAGTGCGTTTGTTCCAGAAATATCGACCGCGCAAATAAAGTTGATGTGCTTCCGCACTCTCGGTGGGACGAACAGCAATGGCGTGCTGCTCCGAGCCCGTGAGCTTGGCTCGAAGCGTGTCGGCAATCATTTTGGCAATGTCGCTCTCGGCCGCAAAAACGTCGGTGAGATTCCGGTCGTACGTCTCCGCCCAAAGATGCGCATCGCTGGCGGCATTGATTAATTGGACAGTCACGCGAACGCGATCGGCGGTTTTTTGGACGCTGCCTTCGAGGATGCTTGATACGCCGAGCCGTTTCGCGATCTGCGGCAGATCATCAGGCGAGCTTTTGTAACGCTGGGTCGACGTGCGCGAAATGACTTTCAAGTCCGCGATCTTGGCCAGGCGCGCGAGGATTTCGTCCTGTATACCCTCTGTAAAGTAGGCGTTGTCCGGATCGCGGCTCAGGTTTTCAAAAGGAAGTACCGCAATCGATTTCGCCGGAAGATCTAGTGCGCCAGTTGGCGGAGGCGAAGGTGGTTTGCTTCGGCTTCGGAGAAGATTGAACACAAGCAGACTGGCTGCGAGCAGAGCGATAGTGACGATAAGGGCGGCAAACTTCCGGGGACTCCAGGACGGAAGCACCTCGTCAGGTGAAACGTCCTCAGTGCGTTTCATTCCTTGCGGTGTCGCTTCGAAAGCCCAGGAAATAAACACCGCCATGACAAAGCCAAAAATCAGGAGCGCCACCAACGCTTTCATCACCCAGGTGGGTGCTTCAAAGGTGGGAAGCAGAATCGACGCTGCCTGAATCAGCAGCCACGCGATAACCGCGTACGTGACCGCAACTCTGTAAACATTACGCCGCTTCAGTTCCCCGAAGAATGTCTTCGGATTCATCGCATCGCTTCTGCCACACGCTCAAGGCGCGAGCAAGGAGGAGATGAAAAGGATGGCGTTCAGATGACGCCGGCTCAATCCTAGGCTCCGCCGGGTGTGGGCGTGAGGAGTCCGCGGACGAGCGACCTCGTCTTTATTTATTTCGCCAAAAGCCTTATGAACCAGCGTTTCGAAACGCGGATCACCGCGCGGCGTCGCCCGACTTCCAGATCACGAGCTCGTTTTCTTTCAATTTTCCGAGCTTATCGGAGCGACGTAACTCGAGGAGAAACCGTTTGCCGCCGATCTCGAACTCGACCGGCCCGATATCGCCCGTGCCGCTGCTCCAAGAGACGATTTTCTCAATGTTTGCAGCCCACACTTTGAAATCGTAGTAAAGAAATCCTCTCGGATACGCTGGCGTGCTTTCCTGGCGTTCACCCACATATTCGATCGTGAAATCCGAGTATTTGATTTTCTGTTCGGGGCGATATTTCACACGGACCCCATACGAAGCCTGGCTCTCAGGCGCCGCATGCCCGCAACTCATTGGACCAGTGAATGCCGCCAGAACACAAATGAGGAGCACAAGACTCGAATTGTGGTTCATACTGAGGTCTTGGTTGCTATCAGGAAAGGTGGAACGCTGAAAAGCTTAACTTTGAAGGAGGCTGAGGGCGGTGCGACAAGCGATTCGCATTCGCCCGCTTCCGTCTTCGTTTTCACTGCGACGTGACGAGTCGGCGCGGCAAGCGAGTGATCCGCCGAGTCGGTGCCGCGTTCGACCTAGGCGCCGTATTTTTTCGTGCCGGGCGCTTCATGTGTCGGAAATGGCGACGATATTGTCCCGGTGGAATTTTTAGCGCGCGCTGAAAGACGTTGCGCATCGAATTGACGTTTCCAAAGCCGCATTCGCCCGCGATCGTTTCCATGCTGTTCTGACTTTCTTCCAATCGCCGGCGAGCTGCTTCGACGCGCAGGCGTTCGACAAACTTCCCGGGCGTGGTCTTCATTTCTTTGGTGAAAACGCGAGCGAAATTGCGCGGGCTCATCGAGACCCGCTGCGCCAGCACCGGCACGGTGAGCGGTTTGTTTAAGTTGTCGAGCACCCACGACTCCAGTTCACGCAATGGTTTGCGGTCTGTCAGTTGCAGAGACAGCGCCGCGCTAAATTGCGATTGTCCTCCTGGCCGGCGCAAGTAGAGGACGAGGTTGCGAGCAACCTGCAACGCTAACGCCGAGCCGTGGTCTTCTTCGACTAGGGCCAAGGCAAGGTCCATTCCCGCAGTGACTCCGGCCGACGTGTAAATATTTTCGTCACGAATAAATATTGGATTCGGATCAACGTCGGCGCGTGGGGCGCGTTTGATAAGAACCTGACACCAATTCCAATGCGTCGTCGCGCGGCGGCCGTCCAGCAACCCCGCTCGAGCAAGAAGCATTGCGCCGGTGCAGACTGAGCCGATTCGTCGAATTCGTCCGGCGATCTTTCGCAGCCAGCGCACAACGTCGTTGTTGATTTCATCCTGCTCAATTGCGCTGCCGCCGGCTACGAGCAGAGTGTCGATCTTGCCGCGCACCTTTCGAAAGGTTTTGTGCGCAGTGATCCGCAGACCGCAGTTTGTGAGGAGCGACCTTTGCGGAGAAGTGCTGATAACTTCGAGGGAATAGATTGGAGCCGATCCGGGATTTTGTTTGCCAAAAATTTCCGCGGCACGAGCAAAGACTTGAAGCGGCCCGACCAGATCGAGGATCTCGGTTCCGGGCGCGGCTACGAACACGACCCTACGCGTCCGCGGTTGGACCGGCTGCTTATTATTAAGTACGCTTTCCACTATCTAATGCCCGTCCGGGCTCGGACTCAGAGCTTCTTGCCAGCGGTTACGAACTTATCCGGCGCCGCGTCGAATGTCTTTTTGTCGTCGCCGGAACAGAAATAATAAGTTTTGCCTTTAAAGACAGACTTCGGCGCTGTCGCTAGATCGACATCCATTCCACAAACTGGACAGAGTTGATGCTCGCTGGTGGACACGGGCGCGCTGGCATAAATCTGATTTGAATCCGCGTTCATCCATCCTTGCCCCTGATATTCCATGTCGTAGGCAGTTTTCTGGGCGACGTCCCGGCCGTAGTAGCGCTCGACCACGCGGAGCGCGAGATCGATGCCCGAAGAAAGTCCACCGGCGGTAGCGAGATTGCCATCTTCGACAAACCGAGCGCCGCGTTTGAGTTTGATATCTGGAAACTGCATGGCAAAAGGCCCAAACGCTCCGTGAAATGTGGTTGCAGATTTGCCGGACAACAGTCCGGTTTCTGCCAGAACAAATGCGCCGGTGCAAACCGACATGGT
>WNGF01010836.1_pt1 | contig 10210 bp, 10 predicted proteins | sample 5400641 | NCBI WGS metagenome assembly WNGF01 (sample SAMN13153371, study PRJNA577476) | soil metagenome | isolation source: 80 cm soil or saprolite under grassland replicate 2 | place: USA:California | collected 2016-06-15
GAGGAGCCGCGGCGTGACCGCGCTGCTGACCCCGGCCACGGCCGTCCACTTGAAGAGCGTCCGGCGGTTGACTCCTCGGTTCGTGATCGCGTCGATGACCGAGCCGATCAATCCCTTCACGTCCGCCATTTCGTGCCTCCGACCCAGGGTGTGAGCGCACGACCTGTACGCGTGTCGCTCGTCGTCAGTCAAGCAACCGGCGCATACACTTACGGTAATTCTCCGACAGGAGATCGCGCGATTTCGCTCGACGCGGATCCTCCGCGCGACGCCGCGTTGCACGCACTGAAGGCGAAATGACCCTGCGTCAAAACGCCTCGCGAGCGGCGCTCGTCGAGCCTGGGGCGGCGTCGCGCCGCACGATCCTTGAGGAAACCGCGCCGCGACGATCTCCGAGGACGACTCGACCGAGGGTGAGTCCGGCGCGACCGGCCTGGAGGTCGACCGGCGAAGCCTGTATAGGTGGCAGCTTCAACCCTCCAGCCGGAGTTCACGCAGATGTGCGAATCGACGGTCTACCTGAAGGAAGGGAGCGGCGAGAGGGTCCTCATGCGAGACGTCGCCGCCGTCCGCCCGAAGGCCGGCAAGCTCGTCCTCACCAGCGTGCTCGGCGAGCAGCTCGAGATCGACGGGTTCCTGGCGGAGCTCGACCTGATGGGCCACCGCATCGTCGTCGAGCGCGCCTCGGCTCGCTCGAGCGGCGGGTGATCCCCGCGCCGGAGCCGCTTCAGCCGCGGCGGGGCGCTCCGATGGCCTCGACGATGGCGCCCAGCTCGGCGGGCGCCCGCGAGAGTTCGGCGTAGGGCTGCGCACCGTCGCGATCGGCGTCGAGGATCGCCGCGTCGTACGGGAGCGCTCCGAGGAACTCCATCTCCGGCAGCGCTGCGCGAACCGCCTCCGCCTCCGCGCGCGAGCGGACGCGGTTCGCGATCACGCCGAGCGACCCGATGCCGATGTCGGCCGCCAGGGCACGGATCCTGCGCGCCGCTTCATGGCTCCGCTGGCCGGCGTCCACCACCGCGATCATGCGATCCACCGACTCCGCCGTGCCCCGGCCAAGATGCTCGACCCCCGCCTCCATGTCCATCACCACCGCCTGGCCGGGCTGGAGCAGCAGATGGGAGACGAGCGCCTTCAGCATCACGGACTCCGCGCAGACGCAGCCGCTGCCGCCCTTGTCGACCGTCCCCATCACGAGCAGCCGGATGTTGTCGCGGGTGGCGCCGAGCCGCTCCGGAAGATCGTCGACCCTGGGATTGAGACGGAAGAAGGTGCCCCACCCCGGCTGAGCGCCGGTGCGCTCCTGGATGAGCTCCTTCAGCGCGGCGACGGGCTCGAGGCGCAGGTCACGCGGGAACCCGAGCGCCGCGGCGAGGTTCGGGACCGGATCCGCGTCCACCGCGACGACCTGGATCCCCGCTCGAGCCAGCTCGCGGATGACCAGCGCCGCGACCGTCGTCTTGCCGACGCCGCCCTTGCCGCAGAATGCCACCTTCAGCGCCATCCGGTCCTCGCCTCGCTCTCGATGAGACCGAGAGCGTACACGATGCGAGGCGCTCGAGGCTGGGCAAGGCGCGGGAACGTGTCGGAGCGCCGTGCTACGTGAGGGCGAGATGTCCCACCCCGCCTCGCGAGCGAAGACCCTGTACGCCTGCGCCGAATGCGGCCAGACGAGCCCGAAGTGGCTCGGGCAGTGCCCCGGCTGCAGGCGCTGGAACACGATGCAGGAGGAGGTCGCCCCGGCGGCGTCCCGGGGGCCCGCGCGAGGCTGGGGTACCAAGGCGGCCGGGCACGCGAGACCCATTTCGCTCCGCGACGTCGAGGCGCGCGACGACGAGCGCCAGCGCACCGGCATCGGCGAGCTCGATCGCGTGCTCGGCGGCGGCGTCGTCCCGGGGTCGCTCGTGCTCCTCGGCGGAGATCCCGGCATCGGCAAGTCGACCTTGATGCTCGCCGTCCTCGACCGCCTGGCGCTGGCGCGCCCGGAGCGCCCGGTCCTCTACGTCTCGGGCGAGGAGTCCGCGCGTCAGGTGAAGCTCCGTGCCGACCGACTCGGCGCCTCGGCCGAGAACCTCCGGCTGCTGGCGGAGACCGACGCCGATCGCGTGCTGCAGGCGGCGGAAGCGCTCGCGCCGGCCGCCGTCGCGATCGACTCGATCCAGACGCAGTACCTGCCCGAGCTGCAGAGCGCCCCCGGCACGGTCACCCAGATCCGCGAGGTGACGGCGCGGTTCCTGGCGTTCGCGAAGACGACCGAGACGCCGGTGTTCCTCGTCGGTCACGTGACGAAGGACGGCGCCATCGCGGGGCCGCGTGTGCTCGAGCACATGGTGGACACGGTCCTCTACTTCGAGGGCGGCGGCGCCCACCCGTACCGCGTGCTGCGCGCCCACAAGAACCGGTTCGGCTCCGCCTCGGAGATCGGCGTCTTCGAGATGAAGGCAGGCGGCCTTGCCGAGGTCGCGAACCCGTCGGCCCTCTTCCTCGCCGAGCGGCCGGAGGACGCGCCGGGGAGCGCCGTCGCGGCGGTGCTGAACGGAACGCGCACCGTGCTCGTCGAGGTGCAGGCGCTCGTCGCGCCCACTGGCTTCGGCACGCCGCGCCGGACCGCGCTCGGCATCGACGGGAACCGCGTCGCGCTGCTCGCCGCGGTGCTCGAGAAGAAGGTCGGGATGGAGATCCTCGGCTGCGACCTGTTCGTGAACGTCGCGGGGGGGCTCTGCGTGGACGATCCCGCCGCCGATCTCGCGACCGTGGCGGCGCTCGCCTCGAGCTTCCGGGACCGCGCCCTGCCCGCCCGGACCCTCGTCCTCGGCGAGGTGGGGCTCGCGGGCGAGGTGCGCGCGGTCTCGCAGCCGGAGATCCGGCTCGCCGAGGCGGCGCGGCTCGGGTTCGAGCGCGCGCTGGTGCCGGCCGCGAACGCGCGCCATCTCGAGGCGCCTCGCGGGATCGCAGTCGAGGGCATCGAGACGGTGGCCGAGGCGCTCGACCGGATCGGTTGAGCGCCGCTACTTCGGCCCGCCCCGCGGCACCGCGGGCGGCAGCGGGCCCGTCGCGGTGAGCGCCACGTCGGCCGTCGTCGTCGCGACGATGGTGGGCTTCGCGGCGGCGACGTCCATCCGCTTCGCGAACGCGCTCGGGTACGCGAGGTACACGAGCCGCGCTTCGAACCGGAGCGGTCCGGCCGCGTCGAGCGGGACGTCGAAGTCGTAGCGCTCGATCCGCCGCTCACCCGCCTCGAGCCGGTTGTCCCACACGCTGCGGGTCGCCTCGTACGACGCGAGCGTCTGCTCGTTCCGATCGTCCCAGAAGACCTGCCGGTAGATGCGCGCGCCGGCCGGCACGTCCTGGCCGAGAAGCGCCCCATCCCACTCGCCGGTCCCGGCGACGGCGTATCCGCCGAGCGCCTTCACCTTGAGCGGCACCGGCCACGTCCGGGTGCCGGCGCGGGCGGTCACCTCGAGCCAGAGCAGCCGCAGGTCGGTGCTGCCGGTCGGCATCTTGTGCCCGGTGCGCTGGTTGTTCACCGCGATCGAGAAGGTCAGCGCCTCGCCGGGCCGCGCGCGCTCCGGCACCTTCTCGAACGCGACGCCGATGGCGCCCTCGACCTGCGAGAGGGCGTAGCCGCCCGGAAACTTGTGGGTGTAGAGCTTGTCGCGCGAGCGCGCTCGGATGAGCGAGCCCTCGGCCGCGGTCCCAGAGTCATGTCGCGACTGCCCTTCCAGCAGGAAGCCGTCCCGCGTCATGTGGCAGTCCTGGCACTGGACGCCCTCCGTTCGGAAGGCGCTCTTCTTCCACTCGCTGAAGGTCGCCTTCACGACGACCCCGTTGTGGTTCACCGCCTCGTGGCAGGTCGCGCAGAACTCGCTCTTCGTCTGCAGGGCCGAGTAGGCGTGATGCCAGTTGGTCTCCGACGGGAACGGGCCGAGCTTCTTCTCGCTCGGGCTGGAGACGAAGTTCCCGTTCCGCGGCTCGGGCCCTTCGTACGCCGAGATCGTGTGGCAGAGATCGCAGGTGACGCCTGACATGCTCGGGTCCGTCGGCATCGCGCCGCTGAAGTAGGTGCGCTTGAACGCGAACGCCACCGGCGCATGGCAGGCCGTGCAGCTCCGCGCCTCTGCCTGGAGCTTCGCGTCGCGGCTCGCCTTCGGCAGCAGCTCCTCGAAGTACTGCGCCTGGAACACCGGGTTGCTGAACGAGCTCTCGTGGCGGGACTGCATGTGCTGCTCGACCGTGCGCGGGTGGCAGATCGCGCAGGTGGAGCTCGCCCAGTAGCCTGTCGCGCTCGGCGAGCGCGCGCCCTGCGGCCGCGCCGGCGCAGGCCAGGCAAGCGTGAGAATGCAGGACGCGAGCGCGGCGGACAGGTGCATCCTCATGTGGATCCCCCCCGGGTGAGCACCATTTGTACCCCGCGCGCGACAGCCGCGTCGACGTCCTCGAGAGAACCCGCGTGACTTCCTGCGCTCGCTCTAGGCGCGGGGGCCCGCAGGGAGAGACGGAGATTCACGCCGTCTCGAGCGCCTTCCGCCACCTCGCGACGAGCGCCTCACGCTCGTGCGGCGCGATCTTCGGCTCGAACCGCTTCCCCACCTTCCAGGACTTCCGGATCTCCTCGCGGTCCTTCCAGACGCCGGCGGCGAGGCCGGCGAGGAACGCCGCGCCGAAGGCGGTCGTCTCGATGAGCCTCGGGCGCTCGACCGGGACGCCGAGCAGGTCCGCCTGGAGCTGCATGAGGAGGTCGTTCTGCGAGGCGCCGCCGTCCACCTTGAAGACGGGGATGGGCCGGTGCGCCTCGGCCCGCATCGCCTCGGCGAGGTCGTGGATGAGGAACGCGATCCCCTCGAGCGTCGCGCGGGCGACGTGCGCCGCGGTCGTGCCGCGGTCGATGCCGCGGAGGAGCCCGCGCGCCTCCGGCCGCCAGTGAGGCGCGCCGAGGCCGGCGAGCGCCGGCACGAAGATCACGCCTCCCGAGTCCTTCACGCTCCTCGCGAGCGCCTCGACGTCCGCCGCCTTCTTGATGATGCCGAGGCCGTCCCGCAGCCACTGGACGGCCGCGCCGGCGATGAACGACGACCCCTCGAGCGCGTAGCAGACCTCGCCGCCGACGCTCCAGGCGACCGTCGTGAGCAGTCCGCGCGAGGAGAAGATCGGCTCCGCCCCGGTGTTCTGCAGCAGGAACGCGCCCGTCCCGTAGGTGCACTTCGCCTCGCCCGGCGCGAAGCAGGCCTGACCGAAGAGCGCCGCCTGCTGGTCGCCCGCGATCCCGGCCACGGGGATCCCGTCCGGCAGCACCTTCACGGCGCGGGTCTTGCCGTAGACCGCCGACGATGGGTGGATCTCGGGGAGCACGGCGCGCGGCACGTCGAACAGGTCGAGCAGCTCGCGATCCCACTCGCGGGTCCGGAGGTCCATGAGCAAGGTCCGGCTCGCGTTCGACACGTCCGTCACGTGCGCGGCACCCCCGGTGAGGCGCCAGACGAGGAAGCTGTCGATCGTGCCGAACGCGGCCTGCCCCGCCGCCGCCTGCTCGCGCGCGCCCTTCACGTGGTCGAGCAGCCAGCGGAGCTTCGTCGCCGAGAAGTACGGATCGAGCACGAGGCCTGTCTTCTCGCGAACGCGCGGCTCGTGCCCTTCCGCCTTGAGCCGCGCGCACTCGTCGGTGGTGCGCCGGTCCTGCCACACGATCGCGTGGTGGAGCGGCCGGCCCGAGCGCCGGTCCCACAGCCCCGTGGTCTCACGCTGGTTCGTGATCCCGATCGCCGCGATCTCGTTCCCCCGCAGTCCCGCCTCGCGCAGCGCGCGCTGCACCGTCGCGACGGTCGACCCCCAGATGTCGTCGAGGTCGTGCTCCACCCAGCCCGGCTTCGGGAAGATCTGCCGGAACTCCTGGTTCACCTTGGCGCGGACCGAGAGGCGCCGGTCGAGAATCAGGACGGTGGTGCCGGTCGTGCCCTGGTCGATCGCGAGGACGTGCGAAGCCGCCATGTGTCACCTCGACCTTCGCGCGCCCGAGCGCGCGGCGCGGCGCCCGGGAACCGGGAGCTCCTCGAGAAAGCGGACGGTCTCGTCCGCGCAGCGATCTCGCTCCACGTCGATGCCGACGAGGTGCCAGCTCCTGCCGAGCAGCAAGAGCTCCGCCGGCCGGCTGCCGATGCGGCGGGCGAGGCGGCGCGCGCCGGCGACCGTCACCGTGTGGTCGTGCGCCCCCATGATGACGAGCGTCGGCGCCGGGATGCCCGGGAGCTGACGATCCACGTGCGCCGCGAGCGCCTGCAGCTCGGCGGCGGCCGCGAGCGGCACCGCCTCCATGCACGGGTTCCTCTTCCGCATCTCCGCATCGGACACGTCCGACCCCGCGCGCTTCGCGACGACGGTGCGGCGGAGGAAGGGCGTCCGCCCGGCGAGCGCGCCGACCTTCCCGGCGAGGGTCAGCTCGAGCGCGGGGGCGAGGAGCACGAGGCCGTCCACGCGCGCGGGCTGGTCGTGGGCGAGCGCGCAGGCGACGAGGGCGCCCATCGAGCAGCCGACGACGAACGTCCTCCGCGACCCCTCCAGCCGCGCGAGATCGCGGCGCGCCTTTCCCAGCCACTCCGCCCAGGGGACGCCGGCGAGCGCCTCGGCCGGTCCACCGTGGCCAGCCATGAGCGGCGCGAGGCAGCGCATCCCGGCGTCGTGCAGGCGGCGGGCGACGTGGGACATCTCGAACGTGGAGCCCGTGAGCCCGTGCAGCAAGAGGACGGCGTCCGGTCCCCCCGCCAGCTCGAACTCGCCCCCGTGCTCGATCGCGCTGCGGCTCGACACGACACACGGTTACCCCCGCCGGGAGCCTCTTTCAACGTTCCGGTGCGGGACGCCCCGTCCGATTCCTGTTAAAGCCGTCGGCATGGCCGACAAGCCCACGCCGCCGCCGCACACGATCCAGCTCCAGGTCGAGATCGACCCGTCCACCGCGAACGGGGTCTTCGTCAACTCCGCGCTCGTGAACCACACCGAGACGGAGTTCACGCTCGACCTCATCTACATCCAGCCGCAGGCGCCCAAGGCGACCGTGCGCGCCCGCGTCATCACGACGCCGAAGCACATGAAGCGACTCCTCCACGCGATCCAGGACAACATCGGCAAGTACGAGGCACGCTTCGGGACGATCGAGCTCGGCGACGCGCCCCACTTCCCTCCGACCGGAATGAACTGATCCTTGAAGGTCCCGGTCCCCGCGCTCGGCACGACGCTGGCCCTCGAGCGGCCCGCGGCGCGCGTCGTGTCGCTCGTCTCGTCCGCGACCGAGACGCTCTTCGCGCTCGGCGCCGGCGATGCCGTCGTGGGCGTCACGCCGTGGTGCGCGCGCTACGTCCCCGGGCTCGCCGCCCCGATCGTCGCGGAGTACGTGTCGGGCGAGGTAGCCGCCGTCGCCGCGACGCGGCCGGACCTCGTCGTCGCCACCGACGGCGTGCAGCTCCCGCTCGCGCGACGGCTCGCCGCCGCCGGGTTGCCGGTGTTCCTCCTGCCGGTCCCGCGCAGCCGGGCGGGGATCCTCGAGAACACCGTCGCGCTCGGGGCGCTGGTCGGGCGCGTCGCCGGCGCCCGCGCCCTCTGCGACCGGCTCGAGGCGGAGTGTGCCGAGCTCGTGCGGACCGCGCCGGCGCGGCGGCCGCGGGCGTACTGCGAGCTCTGGTTCGGCGCGCACGTCCGCCGCCCCGGCGGGCTCGCGTTCGTGCACGACCTGCTCTGGCTCGCCGGGCTCGATCCGATCCACGGCGACCGGGCGGACGCCTACGAGCGGCCGGACCTCGACGAGGTGAGGAGGCTCGCGCCCGAGTGGGTGATCGTATTCTCCGAGCCCGAGCATCCGGTGGACGCACACGCCCTCCTCGCCGAGCGCGGCTGGGACCGGGACTTCGCGCCCCGGCTCGCCGTCTCGACCGTCGATCGCGGCAGGAACCTCATCCACGACGGTCCGTCCTTCGTGGAGACGGCGCGCTGGCTCCGCGGGCAGATCGCGCGGTGACGCCGCTCGTTCCTCGCCCACGCGCAGCCGCGTGAAGGGGCGCAGGTGAGAGGACCGCTCGGCGACCGCTGCGGCCGCACCTGAACCCCCGTTCCGTTCGCTCGTCACCTGTTCGCGCCCGCTTGGCGAGGCACGGGGCGTGCTCCGCTCACTCGGCGGCGCGCACGTCGCGCGACCAGGAACGGAGACGGACATGAACGAGACGAACGGAACCGGCAAGCGGCTCGCGGTGCTCGCCATCCTCGAATACCCGGACAAGGACGACGAGTCGAAGAAGCACACGCGCTGGATGAAGGTCGGCGTCGGCTGGGCGAACCGGGACGGCAGCATCAACCTGTACCTCGACGCGTTCCCGGTCGGGACGAACCGGCTCCAGGTGCGCGAGGACGACCGGGCACCGGCGCCGGTGCCGCGGAAGAACGGCCTCGAGACGATCGAGGTGCGGCCGTGACCGCCGCCCTGCGGTGCGGCGCCGTCGTCGTGGCGCTCCTCGCCGCCGCGCCCGCGTTCGCCGCGAAGAAGGCGCTCTCGCCCGGCGAGCGGCTCGACCTGAACCGCGCGCCGGTCACCGAGCTCATGCGGCTCCCCGGCCTGGGCGAGAAGAAGGCGCAGGCGATCGTGTCGCGTCGCCAGAAGCAGCCGTTCCGCCGCGTCGAGGACGTGATGAACGTGAAGGGGCTCGGCCCGGCCTGGTTCCGCAAGGTGAAGGCGAACCTCGTCGTCGCGCCGACCACGCCGCCGACTCCGGCTGCATCCGTGACTGCTCGCAAGTGACGGGCGCCTCTCTCCCCCACGCTCGGACTCCCCTCTCCCCTCCGGGGGAGAGGGTCAGGGCGCGGGGGCGGCGGCGAGAGCGTATTTCCGGAACCGCCGCGCGCGGTTCGCGCCGCAGCTCGAGCGCCCGCTTGACAGCTTCGCCTCGAATTCGTTACTCCGGTCGCAGCTCGGAGGACAGGGAAGCCGGTCAAAGTCCGGCGCGGTCCCGCCACTGTAGCCGGGGTAAAGGCGCCCTCGATGCAGCACCACTGCCGCGGAAGCTCGCGGCGGGAAGGTGGAGGACGCCAGAGCGGAGCAGCAGCTAGGCCCCGCGGCCCCGGAAGCCAGGAGACCTCCCTTCGAGCGGCGGCGCATGGTGCGCCGTCATGCCGTTCTCGGGTCCGAAGGAGACCCGACGCATGAACGGGAAGTCTTCCGCCGCGGGCAAGGCCCGCGCCCTCCTCGTCGCGTTCTCGCTGTGCGTCGCCTCCGATGCATTCCCCCAGGAGGCGACGTCCCATCTGTCCGCTGCGCCAACGCCGGAGGCGGCCGCGGTTGCTCCCGCCGGAACCGAACCGGCGACGGCCGCCGCCGCTCAGGCAGACCCGGCCTACGCCGGCACGACCGGTTCGCCGGTGAACGGAGAGAGGAACCCCGCGGCGTCGTCGACCCCCGCCGCCGCGCCGCCCGCGGCTCCGAACGTACCCGATGCGCCGGGGGAGGCCGTGGTCGTCGGACGGCGCTCCCGGACCGAGGCCACCAGCGATCGGACAGCCTCGGCCACGATCATCTCCGCCGAGCGGTTCGCCGGCGAGGCCAAGGGGGTCGCCGAGCTCGTGGCCACTGCCCCCGGGGTGGCCGTGAACGACTACGGCGGGCTCGGTCGGCTCGCCACCGCGTCGATCCGGGGCTCCACCGCCGACGGCGTCCTCGTCCTCCTCGACGGCATTCCGCTCAACTCCGCGTTCGGAGGCGGCGTGGACCTCTCGAGCATTCCCAGGGCGTGGATCGACCGGATCGAGGTCGTGCGCGGGGTCGAGGGGGCGCACTACGGGGCCGGCGCCCTGGGCGGCGTGGTGAACGTCATCACGCGCCGCGCCTCGCCGGACACCTGGTCCGCCGAGCTGACGGGAGGCTCGTTCGGGACCGTCACCGCATCGGCCGACCGCGGCGCGCGGCTCGGCGACGCGACGCTGCTCTTCTCCGCCGGCCTCGACGCGACGCGCGGCGAGGTCCCGTACCGGTTCGACCGACAGCAGTCGATCTCCACGAACGCCCTCGAGGACTTCACCCGCGCAGACAACGGCGCCGTCCGGGGCGGCGGGCTTGCGAAGCTCGTCGTCCCGCTCGGCCGCATCCGCCTCGACGCGCTCGCCGAGCTTTCCGCCGGAAAGCGCGAGCTCCCCCCGGAGCCCGGGCACGACGCGGAGGGCTCGCGCGACTGGCAAC
>WNGF01011314.1_pt1 | contig 10210 bp, 9 predicted proteins | sample 5400641 | NCBI WGS metagenome assembly WNGF01 (sample SAMN13153371, study PRJNA577476) | soil metagenome | isolation source: 80 cm soil or saprolite under grassland replicate 2 | place: USA:California | collected 2016-06-15
ATGCCAGAATCTTAGAAATTAGGATAAACTTGGACTTTAAAATGTAAGTTGGAAGAGGAGTTTTTAATATAAAGAAACATACTAACATTTCTTTTTTTTGTTTATTTTTTTAGGTTGCCAGATTTTTGGATGAGCCAAACTTGGAATGTAAGGAATGGAAGGGGAATTATTTTTTTTTAATATTAAAGAAATGACATATGTACTAACATCTTTATTTTAGTTGCCGAGCTTCTTTGACAAACCTGGACTTGGAATGGGAGAATATTTAATTTTTATATTATTTTAAATTTTAATATTTTTTTTATTTAGATAATTATTTAATTTTGAATAGAGTTTTTTATTTAATATTTAATATTATTTATTTAATTTCAAATTATTTTATTTAATTTGAATTATTAATTTTAAAAGGATGATTTTTTTTATTTGATTTTAAGAATATGATTTTTTATTATTTAATAAGAACGATTTTTTTATTTTAATAATTTTAAAGAATGATTTATTCTTTATTATAATAATAACACTGAAATTTTTTTTATTTTAAATTAAACACTTCAAATTTTTTTATTTAATTTAATAGTTCGTCTAAATTTTCTTAATCAAAGGTTTTTTATCTTTAAAATAAATATTAATAAATAAAATCAAATTGAATTATGGAATCTATAATAAAACAACAATAAAAACTAAATAAATAAAAAAAAGATAACAAAACTATGCCGAAGCATGCTAAACAGTTTTCAGCAGTTTCTGCAATTTTGGCAGTTTTGGCACTATATAGGAGTTTCGCATTAGGTCAATTTTTAAATATAATTTTGGTACTTGTTTGCTATCAACAATTATGTTGATACCCAGGTTATACGATAAGGACGTCAGTACCATTATAACCCAAAAAAATGTTGGAATATTGTAACGTACCCATCCATAATCAATGTTAAAAAATTTACTTATAACTTAAGCCTACTTAGTTAATTGTGAATGGTGCTTCGAACAGATAGTGCTCATAAATATTTCTTCATGCTATCCCTTTCCCTTGATTATAGGATTTTTGTTGCATTATTATTATTAGTTTGCATTTTTTTTTTACTCATGAACAAATCCACCTTGAAAATTTAGGCAGGGCAAACTCCTAATTAAATAATCTCAGCTTCTTCGTTTCCAACTTTATATACTAAATACTTAGGAATAGCAACCTGTTTTTTTATTGGAAAAACGTGAACATAAAAAACCAATTATAATAAAGGGCTACAGTAAAAGTTAGGGTTAGGGTGCATATTTTTCCTAAAGGTATTTTGTACTTTGGTTGAGTAATTTTACAAACTTATAAAAAATTGGCGCCAAGAAAGACCTGAGAGAGACCAAGAGAGACCCACCAAAGAAGGAGACCTGCAGTATTTTTTTTTTTTAAAAGTTATAAGCACCACAGTGGTCAATTAGATGTTCAATTAACTTTTTAGGAATTAGCCCTCATATTGTCTTTATTAAATTAGCACAATACATGTTATTAATTATATACCAAAGATCAATATTTAAATTATACAAATATACATTTTCATGTACCTGTTGAAAATTGTCTGTCGTATCCGTCATTTTAATTATAGTACTACTGTAATACATGATCCTGATTAAAAGAATCTTTATTCGTTACGTCTCAGATTACAATTCAAGATCTTGATCTTAACTGTATTACCTGAACATGTAGCAAGAAAAGTTTGAGCGAACTTTTCTTGAATCGTGATCATGTTATCTTATATTACAATAAATTTTAAATTTGTTTTTTCAATTTTTTTTCACACGATGGGCTGAAATCTCAAGTAATTAAGCCATTTTTAGCAATAATACATGTATATTCATCAATATATAAATTCCGTGGGTTAGCAAAAAAAGATTATTTTTACACGATGGGTAAACCATCGCTGAAATCTCGTAAATTGTCACGAATCCGCAAAAAAATTAGAAAAATTCGAATGATAAAAGAATTAAAGGAAAAAGAAGAAGTAGTTTCCGATTTACAAATCCAAATGCAGGATTTTAAAAAATCAGTGTTTGACTCAGGAAAGAGTCTACTTAATAATTTGGAACAATGTTCCCGTGAAAATAATAATTTAGTGGAATGGTTGAAATTGTACGATAAACAGATGAAAGACTATAAAAAGGAAATTTATGATTTAAATTTACGATTGTATTTTTCGCAACATCATCAACAAACACAAATGCAGCTACAATCATCGCATCAACTGCAACAATCACAACATCAACCGCAATCACCTACATTTAGGAGCTTAGCCGATTATTTCAAAAGTCAAAAGTCATGAATAATCATTTTTTCAATTTTTTTTATTTTTTTTTTTAAAAGTCATAGCTGGCTTGCTGGCTTTTACGTCTAGATAAATTTGAAAATTCTTTTATATTTTGTAAATATGATTCATGTTTTTTTTGGCATGATATTAAACGTAATGAGATAATAAATATTATTACATTTTTGGAGAAAATCTAACAGTACGTGTTGAACAATTTCGCCTTTTTATTATCAGTATCAAATGATCAGGATAAACTTGCATTAAAATATAATTAAATTAATCTATCATTAATATTGTTAATGATATATTAAATATTTACTATTTTATCTTTTATTGAATTATATCACTACTTTCGCTTTTAAAGTCATATGCAAAGTAATATTACACTTAAGCTATAATTTAAACAATAAAAAGTTAGTCTAGTATGGGGATCATCCTCCCTATCGACATGGGGAACATCTCCCTGTAGATCTTAGTCATTATCATAATGTACGCAGATGGAATGGAACTCAGAACTCACAATAATACAAACTCCTTGTTTCAAACCATTGCGCCACTACAGCAACGATGGTTAAAAATTAATTAACGGTGTTCTTTTAAATTTATATTATATATTCTTTGAAATTTAAATTCAAATTTAGCCAACAGAAATTAACTTTAATTTGATCAATTTGATCGTACAACTTTTATGAATTACAACACGTGTTGATAAAAGTAATATTTTTTTATATCTACTGTCAGTACATTATTTAAAATAATAGACATTATTTTAGTATAGTTTTAAATAGAATAGAATTTTTACCCTATGTTAACTTTTTGTTGACGTTTCATAAGTAAAAATTTTTTTATTTTTTGAAATCTAACGCAGTTGATGATTGTCCGATTATGGTCTTAATTGACTAGGAAGGGGTTATAGGTCAGCTTTTTATGATCATTCTGTCTGTATAGATAGGTTCATTTTAACCTTTTTGATCTTATGTAATTCCTGCCCAGCGTGATGGATAAAGATTTTATTTTATTTTTAGGAATTTAATAAAGTTTTATCCTCTTTAGCGTGTCAAAAAAAAAGTATCGGTACATTATTTACTACGTATTTATAATACTATCATCTAACAAATTTTACTGTAAAATACTAAGAACATTTTTACTTTCAAAATTTCATTTCCTTTTAACTATAAAATTGTATAAAAAAAAAATTAATTTAATGCTAATTATATTTTATTACTATAAAATTACTTACATTGCTTTTTATTTTGTCCGGATTTAGTATTAACATTCTTTTTTTGTTCTGTTCGTTGAGTTTTCTTGCTTTTTGCTTTATCAGGTGTATCAGTATCTGTTTGCTTACGTTTTACACGTGTGATTGGTGGAGTTATCTTCATTTCTTAACGTAATTTTAATATATATTAAAAGAATGCTTAATTTTAAATATCATATTTTAATATAAAACTTACCAATTTCATCATTATCAATATCATCACTTTCATCCTAGTAATATAAAAGTTAGTTTGATATAATATTATTATTAAACCAAAAATACAAGATGCATACTTGATCACGCAGTTCCTTATAAACCATCAAAAATAAAATATCGTTAGAATATATATAATACTTAATTACTATGAAAATTACTTAAATAATAATATTTTTTACCTTTACATGTCTAATAAATTCATCAGTAGAATTTTTTTCCTTTATATCAAAATAAAATTTTATGTTATTATTGTATTATTTATGATAATCGTATAATAAATTGATTATAAATTTACCTTTGCTAATCTAATTATTTTTTCAAAGAAATCTTCTTTTTCTTCATTTTCACTCTCTTTGAAAACATCTGATGACTTATCCTTTTGTACAAGAAATATTATATTAGTTTAATTACTTATAATACATACAAATAAAAAAAGAAATCAAGTAGTCTATGTTTTATTACCATTTCAATCGGATATTCATGTTGTTCAATATCAATACAATCACTATTACTTTCTTCATCATCAGTGGATACGTTATTCTTTTCCTATATAAGAAGCCTCATGTTAAACTATGATATAAATTATATAATTATAAGAACAAATAATAAAAATTACTTTTTTAGATGTCTTAAATGTCTTTTGTAATCTACGATCTTTTTTTGATGATATATTACCCTTCTTTTTTTTATAATCACCTAATTTAATAAATTGTGCATTATATATAAAATGTCTATTTTTTTTTTAAATAAGATAAAATAAATAACCATTAAGAATATATCTTACGCATATTATTAATAACTCGTTTGATTATCATTTTAATGGCCCAATCATTCATAGTATTGGGAAAGTCTTGGTTGCGCTTCTTAAACTAAAAATAAATAAATTAAGATTTTTTATTTTTTTTAAAAAAAAAAATTTAATTTAAGCTTACTTTCGAAACAATTATTTCTATTGATTTTTGATTCTGATTTTTATATTTCCTATTAAGTTCAGCGTGAAGCTTAACCAAATCACGTATGTGGTTCTAAATTTATATAAATATTATTAGTAAGTATAATATTAATAATTAATAAAAAATAACAAAATTTACCTGATAATCATTGTGCTTAATTTTAGAAAAATTTAACGTTTTTGGGATATTAACGTAATTCCCTTTAGGTTTAAGAATTGGAATTTGTTGTTGAGTCTATATAATGAAAAATCAATTAGAAACAATAATTAGAAAATAAGGTTAATAATTACAAAATAATTACAGAATTCATTTCTGTAGGTTTAGTTGCAGAGTCTTGAATTTCTTGAGTAGGTTGTGTTTGAAGACTCTAAATTATATTTATTAAATATATTAATTTTAAGTAGGAGATTTGAAGAATCATGAGAAATAGATGATTGATGATTCTGAAAAATAATGATAATTTGAAATTTTTATCTAAGTTAGAAATACAAAATAATTACAAAATCCATTGCTGCAGGGTCATTTGGAGAGTCTTCTCATGTAGGTTGTATTTGAGGACTCTAAATTATTGCGAAATAATAAAAATTAGGAAAATTACATTAACATCCAATATTCTATTCATAGTATTAGTTCTTACAAGAAGTGGATCAGCGGCAAGAATTTGAGGTTGCAAAATTGATGATTGATGACTCTATTAAAATTTATGTTAAAAAATAGATCCAAATTAAATATAAACAAAAAATATTAGTGATAATGAGAAATTTAAAACATTCAAAATGCAAGTTTTACATCATACATATTACATACCGAGCTACTCGAACTTTGTTCTTGTAATATGTTTAATTCCTTTTCGATTTGTTTCATTTGATTTATTAAAAGGCTAATCTTATCCTGTTGTAGGGTCTTTTGAGAATTTTCTTGGTACATTTTAAATTTTATAAATTTTATCAAAAAAACTAGAAAGGGTAAAATTTTTAAAAATGCCGATATGCGATATTTAAATCATACAGTTGTTGATGTGAACGCGTTACGACTCATAGCTAACGCGAATATGTCGCGATCGCGAAAAATAATTTATGATGAATAAATTTGAGTAAACTGGACATGTAATTTATATTAAATTGGATAAATTGAACGATAATAAATTTTGACGACAAGTAAATAATATAAAATTGAGTAAACTGGACATGTAATTTATATTAAATTGGATAAATTGAACGATAATAAATTTTGACGACAAGTAAATAATATAAAATTGAGTAAACTGGACATGTAATTTCTATTAAATTGGATAAATTGGACAAGTAATTTATATTAAATTGGATAAATTGAACAATAAATTGGATGACAGTAGCGCCTTTTTATGTAACTTAATCTTACTTAATCTTGTATTACATAATAATTTATCCACTATTTGTAATACAAAGATGACAAATTTATGACAAGTAGGTTACCTTACGAAAAGTGACATCATGGCTCATACAATTATTGTGGCTTATGCAGCTTAAAATAATTTTTTTTAGGAATACCGATTTATCAAAAAATAATTTATGATTAATATTTAATTATGCAAGTTTAATTTTTACAATTGAAAATATTAAAGGTATAAATTGGATGCACTTATGCATGAGATACATCATCATTATTAAATAACAATTATCGAGAACAACAATGCAAAACTAAATGGAATTCGTTAAAAAGAGGGTATGAAAATTTAAGTAGAATGTTCAGTTCATAGTCCTAATACCTATGATACTCGATTTTATACTGAACTTTCAGACGAATTTTGGTTGGAAACAAGTAATTATTTTAGTAGTAACATTAAATTAAATAATGTAAAAACAATAATTTAATTAATTTTTCATATTTACATTGCTTATTTCTTAGATCGTTACCAATGAGTATATAAGAGACATAGGATAGACAGGCGTACATATGAGCATCGGGAATGCAGGCATTCCTGATCTCGATCTTATTTCCGTTTCTGATCTCATCAATCTTATTCTGTCCTGATCTCATCGATCTTATTTTTGATCCCAATCTCGAGATCGCAAAAGATGACATAGAAGAAGAAATGAGAGAAGACATCGACACTAATTATTTTATAATTTTTTATTTCTTTGTATTTTTCTATTTTATTTTATATTGTTTTTTTCTTTTATATTTTATATTTTATATTTTTGGTTATATTTATTTTTTCATATATTTTTATTTTTGATTTTTGATATTTGGTAATATATTTTTTTCAATTTAAATAAATTTTATTCAATTATCTTCATTGAAAAATCCTATACACGTACACATACATAAATACATGTTGATCCTACTTTAATGCACATGAACACCTTATAGTGGCTCCTAATATAGTATAAGCATCTTTTCATAGTTGTAAAGTTCTTAGGAACGGAAGATTTCTTTTTTTGAACATACATAAAAATGCTATTTATAGATTAGGAAGTTAGTACGACAGATCCAACACAAAACTGATGATGGTAATACAGAATCATGATAATCAAATTTTTCTCTTCATTTTAATAAAATGGTATTTTGTACTTGTCAAGAGTGTAAATCGTTAAATGTTGAAGCTGGTGGTCGAGAAGTTGCCTCTGTAACAAAATGGAGACATAATAAAAAAGAAAATGAATGGTACAACTATTTAGATAATCAGGAATCTATTTTTTCGATAGAAGATCCGTTAATTATCCAAGAAACTGATTCGTAAGTGTTAATATTGTTTAAATTCTCAACAAATCTAGCGATAGTACTCTGGGTATATATAACATTAAATTAGCATTTATCTAAATCGTATCCTCTAATCAGTCCCAACAATTCTGTACAATAGGATGTATTATATATCCTGGGTATAAAATGCTTTATGGTATGCTAATTTAATAAAATACTTTTTTATATTAAAATTCAGTAATCATGTACATAACCAATATCAACAACAATTTATTTATCGACAGGAAATGGAAATTTTTGTTCAAAACGAAAATGATAAATTAGGTGTTAATTCTGAACATGATGATAAGACTAATGATTCAGATATTTATTCCGCCAATATTTCTTTACAAAATTATGAATCTAACAATTCAGAAAGTGATGATCTTCAGTCAGATTTAGAACAGTCGTTACAATCAAATGATGATTTTCAGTCAGATTTGGAGCAGTCGCTACAATCAAGTAATGATTTTCATTCAGATTTGGAGCAGTCGCTACAATCAGATTTAGAACAGTTAGAAGATGTAATTAATGATCTTAATAAATCAATGGATTTTGGTAAAGACTTTTGATTTATTTCTATATTATACAACTTTACATTACAAAACTAATATATTTTTGTATTAGAAAATATTCCAGAACTTTCTGAATCAATGATTTCTGCTTTGCGTCTATTAGATTTAAAGTGCAAACACAATTTTACCAATAACGCTTTTGCTGACATTCTTAATCTTATTGGTGGTGAAGAAACGACACTTTTTTTGGCAAAAGAAAAATTAAATCAATTGGTTGATATAAAACTAAATCATATTGATATGTGTAGAAATTCTTGTTGTGCTTTTACAGGAATTTATGAAAATGATTCAATATGTCATTTTTGTAGTCTAGAAAGATATGTCATTAGCAATAATTTTAAAAAAGCACAAAAATCATATAAGACTGCAATATATATCCCATTATTAGACAGATTTCGTATTCAGTATGCAGATTCAAAAAGAGCAAATAAATTGAGATATAGAAGTCAAAGAGAAGAATGTGATGATGGATATAGCGATATTTTTGATGGAGATTTGTATAAAGAGCTTGTAGGAGAAGGATTTTTTTCAGACGAACGAGATATAGCATTAATTGGATCCACAGATGGATATCAAATATTTAGACAAAAGACAGATAGTTGCTGGGTTGTAATGTTCATAAATGCCAATCTTTCCCCAGATATTCGTGTGAAAAAGGAAAATTTGTTAATTTCGGCAATTATACCTGGTGAACCAAAAGATTTCAATTCATTTTTACGACCCATAATAGATGAATTGAAAATTCTTCAAGGTAAATTTAATATATATTCAATTGAATTTAAATTTATTATACATATTTATTTAATTATTTTAATTACAGAAGGTGTATCTATATATGATGCATTATTAAAGGAAACTTTTATATTACGATGTCATGTTGTGATGTGGACTGGAGACATGCCAGCCATATCAAAATTAATGTGCATGTCAGGTCATAATGCATACCTTGGCTGCAGATTTTGCTATTTAAGAGGCATGTATTCTGAAAAATCTAGACATGTATATCATCCATGCTCTATGCCAAGAAATAGTAATATTTCAGACATTAATCCTGAAGATCTTCCTAATCGTACTGAGTATAACTTCTTAAATAATGTTAGTAGAATTATAAATGAAACTAACAAAACAAGAAGAAAATCAATTGTTAAAGAAACAGGTATAATTGGTTTTGTTTAAATTAAATTTATTGAATTATAGTTTTAATTATATTTATATTTTTTTATTTTTATTTTAATTAGGAATTAATAACCGTAGTATACTTTTTGAACTTAGATCTACAAAATTTCCACGTTCATTCCCAGTAGACATAATGCATTTATTCTTTGAGAATATTTCCATAAATATGTTTGGACATTGGTCAGGAACATTTTTTAAAGATGAATCATTAAATGATGAACATTATATTCTTGATAATCAAATATGGAGACAAATAGGTCAAATTATGAGTGAATGTCGTAAACAAATTCCTTTAGAATTTGGTAGACCGCCAAGGAATATTTATAAACATCATAACGGCTTTAAAGCAGTGGAGTGGTCCGATTGGATAACAGTTTATTCAATTCCATTTTTATTAAATAAATTACCATCTAAGTAAGTAATATTTCTATGTTATTAACTGTTAACTACTTTTGATTATTTTTAAATGATTTAAATATAAATTTCAAAATATATTTAGATATTTGAAAGGATGGGCAAAATTTGTTAGGGCTGTGCAAAAATGTCTAAAATTTACCCTTACAAGTGATGATCTGGATGAAATTAAGCAATTATTACTAGAATTTTACAGACATTATGAAAGGTAATAAAAATTAAATATTTTATATTATTTGTGCGATATGTAATAAATTTTTTTTTGAAATTTTAATATTATAGCAATTATTATCAAAAAAAAGAAGAGAAATTAAGTGCAATGCTAATGTCTTTCCACTATCTTCTGCATGTTACTGATAATATCAAAGATTGTGGACCCTGTTGGACGTCATGGCAATATCCTATGGAGCGAATGTGTGGGATGTTATTGCCTCTAGTACATTCTAGATCAAATCCATATGTTAATTTGGCAAATAACATAATACTTACAGAGAAGATCAATTATCTATCTTATATCACGCCAGTTTATAACCAGATATTTATAAAAAATCATTCAAAAAATAATTATTGGCCATTACATAAAGTATTTGGTTTAGATAATTA
>WNGF01033254.1_pt1 | contig 10209 bp, 13 predicted proteins | sample 5400641 | NCBI WGS metagenome assembly WNGF01 (sample SAMN13153371, study PRJNA577476) | soil metagenome | isolation source: 80 cm soil or saprolite under grassland replicate 2 | place: USA:California | collected 2016-06-15
GCAAAGACGCGAAATGCATCGCTTACCACGCAAAAGAAATCCCGCTTCTTTTCCTGTTTCTTTAGCTTTTCGGTTTGGGTTTCCATTACCACATCGCCTTTAACTTCGCACGCAATCAGAAGAATGGTCGCAAACAGTCACCGATGTCTGTAAGTCCAAAGAGATGGCAGTCTATGTGCTCCTTGTGCGGCGTCCACCGGCGGTGCCCGTCAATCGGTTTTTGACGAACTCCACTATCGCCGGCCGGATCAGGCTCGCGCCGATGTTGAGCGCACCTAGAGCAAAGCCGGTTTCGGCAAGCTTCTTCTTTGTTTTTCGACTGCTCTGTGCACCAACATAAATTTTCTTCTTCCGCATTGGTAGCAGGACAATCAACACACCGAGAGCCGCGGCGGCGGTGAGCCAGGAAGTAGTACGTCCGTGAAACGACCTCCGCAGTTTCGCGGGAAAATCCAATTCATAGTGCAGGCCGCGCAAATCGCTCTCCACACGCTCGCGTGAACGGGCTACGTCTGCACTCAGCTCGTCGGTTGATTTGTTGCGTTCAGATTTTTCAGCCATTCGCGGTCTTCTTTTAATTGAGATGATGCCGCGCGAAATACCGGCTTGCTGATTCGACTCCGCGCTACTATGAGCAAAATCAGTGCGGTTACAAAATGCACTCCAGCAGCAGCGAGCGCCGTCCATAGCCACGAAATCCCAGCAAGATGCGCCACACCAACGATGGCGCTAGCGATGAGAAAAATGTATCCAAACAGGCAGAGGACCAGCGCCAGCATCAAACAAGCTGCTATGACTGCTACTTGTGCGACGGCTCCTTTCGATTCGTGAGCGAAAAGAGCAAAGCGAGACTCGAAGAAATCTGCAAGACTGCTCGCGAGCGCTAGGAGATTTTTCACCAAACCGGCGTGCCCCGCAGGATTGCGTGAGCGAGTCCTGTTGCTGATCATCTCCGAAAGCTTTCGGAGTTAACGCCGAAAGATTAGGCCCAGGACGAACCCGATTCCGAGCGCTGTAAATACTGCCTTGGTCGGATTTTCTCGCACATATTGATCAGTATCTTGCTGGAACGTCCGGACGCGATCTCTGGCATCGTCCCACACTTGCTCGGCCTTACCGCGATACTCTCCCGCGATCACACCTGCCGCCGATTTCAAATGCTCGGCGGCTTGCCGGGCATGAGTTGTACTACTTTGTAGTTTCCCGTGCGCGTCTGTCGTGCCAGATCCAGTTTGTTGTGCTTCATTCTCTTCGGCCATTGATAATCTCCAGTTGATTTCTCCTAACTTCCGCACGATTCCCGTTTCGGGAGACGCAGCGATGAACAATCCTTCGTAAAGCGGAAACGAAAGTCGCGCTATGTTTGCGCTTAAGAATTTGGCGTGCGAATTGCGTCCGATTTCCACCGTCTTTGCCTTTTTGGACAGCTATCATGCTGTCATTCACTTCAAGGACAGGACCGGTAACTGGTAAGTCTTAGGTCCTGCAGCGAGCGATTCCGCGCCGAGCGCAAGAATTGCAGCTGCCACTAGACTTCCGAATGTCGTCGACTGCATTCTCATCACCTTTGGGCTTAAAAGCTTTGAAATCGCCCGCTTACGGATCCGTTTCGATTGCGTTGCTGCGTCATCGTAAACGCGAATCACAGATCGTGCGAGCGGCTGTAAAACCTTGCGTAGTCGATTGTATTGGGTTGAGTCGGCCGCGTCGCGAAAAGCGATTCTAGGCCATCGACGCCGCTCAGTTTGCATAAAATGCTGGCCACCGCACACCCACTCTGATATCAGTCCTCGGCATGAACAGAAACATCTTCTACATAAATCGGAGTAATTGTTGTTATCGTAATCGTGCTCAAATTGCTCGGCCTGTTCTAGTAATTGGCCTTGCCGGAGCAACTGCCACAAGCGAAGAATCCTCTTTGCTGATCGGCGTCGCGACGCTCAGCGTTTCATTGTCAGCGCCGACGAAAGGCTGACAGTGTTTCGCGAATCGAGGTCAGTTGTCGGGTGCGAATGACTGTCACAAGGCATTTTAACTTTGTTACGGCTATGTCGGCTTTGTCATCCGAAACATCTTAGTAGCGAATCGAAGATATAGGAGTCCGCCATTTATGCCCGACCGTCCAAAGCCAGAAAAGAAAAAAAGCCCGTCATCATCTGAAGATATCCAGGTTCCCCCGATTCCGAAGCAAACAGCTGGCGCCGTAACTGGTGCGGCAATCGGCAGCATAGCCGGCCCGACTGGCGCAGTCGTTGGCGGAGTGATCGGCGCTCTTGTGGGAAAGGCCGCCGCCGACGAGCGGCCAGTTCGCAAGGCTGTTAGACGCGCCACAGCAGCCTCGAAAAGCGCACTCAAACGACATCCGGTGAAAAAGTCCGTGCGTAAGTCACGTAAAGCCGGCGGGCGACGGTTACGCGCCAAGACTGCGAAAAGGACGGGATCTCGGCGATCGCCCGTAGCAAGATCGCACAAGCAAAGATCGAGATTGTCGCGTGCGGGGCAGAAACGCCGTAGCGGTCGTAGGAAGGGGCGTTAGAACGCTTGTCCCATTTGTTCGCGAGGAACTTGGTCTTCCCTGCTAGCACTCTGATTAAGCTGACTCCGCATTTTTGCCGTCTCTCACAATTTCGTGCTGGCGTGAGTCAACAAAGTGGGTGCACCGAGCACAGGGAAGGGCGCTACGCAGCTGTTTTGGAAAAGCGCGGAACGAATGGCTGGTTGTGCATGAACACATGTTGATTCCACCGCCGCCAGAAGGACGCTAGATCACGACTAGCGAGCACTGAACTTGTGCTGACCTAATAACATAACTGGCCAAACACCCTGGCGCGCGTCTCAATCAGATCACCGTAACGGCGATCTGCGAGGCGAGGTAACCGTCGCCTGTCCATAGGATTTTGTCGGATTAGACAATCATCCGCCAGCCCGATTGTGTGTTGTCGTCAATCAAAGCAAGTTTCTGCGCACAACGAAGAGTTCCAAATCAATAACGTTAAGAAAGGATATCTGAGATGCGTTTAATGAATAGAATCAAAGAAGCGGGGGCGACTGGATACATTTTACTTTGGCTTCTCGGAATTCCGATTCCGATTTTGCTCCTGATCTTTCTGCTGCGGGGTTGCACATAAAGATTTTGGGAACTAGGTCGCTTCATCGAAGACTCAGATGCGAGTAACAACGCCAACGAAATTAAATCCACACATATGAAACTAGAAACACTCAAAGACCTTTACATTCACGAACTCAAAGACCTCTACAGCGCGGAGAAGCAGATTATAAGAGCGCTGCCGAAAATGGTTAAAGCCGCTACTAACAAACAGCTTGCAGCGGGGTTCGAAGAACATTTCGAGCAGACGAAGGAACACGTGGCGCGTCTTGAAAAGATTTTAGCGAGCCACGATGAGTCAACCCGCGGCCCGAAATGTGAGGGCATGGAGGGTCTTATTAAAGAGGGAGAGGAGATAATCGAAGAAGATGCTGAAGAGGAAGTGCGCGATGCCGGGCTAATTGCTGCGGCGCAGCGCGTTGAGCATTATGAGATGGCCGGTTACGGCTGCGCTCGGACATACGCCGAGTTGCTGGAGGATCGGGATAGTGCGCAGTTACTTCAGACTACCTTGACCGAAGAATCAGACACAGACAAAAAGTTGACCCAGTTAGCCAAATCCACGATCAACGTCGCGGCTAAATAAATAAAACCGGTGGGCGTGCTGGTTGCGATCAGTAATACCGACGCCCCCACAAACTCAAACGAAAGGACCCATGAAACGAACTTTACTAGCTTTAGCTTGCCGGCGCTGAGGATATCAGCACCGTCAGCGAAGCATCGGCACCAAAAGTTTAACAAATGATAAAGGAGGGGAAATTCTATGGCTGACGAAAACCAAATGGACCAAGGCCCTGCGGTTCCGCCGCAGGCGAAAGAAAAAGCAGAGCGTGGCGTGACGCGCGCCGGCAAAGCCGCGGAAGATCTCCGTTCGGCCGCAGGCGCAATGGCCGATGAATATCGGGGCCGCGCGGAAGAGGTATGGGATGATGCGCTCCATCGCGTCCGCAGTTTTCAGGACGACAGCAAGCAATACGTCCGCGAGAACCCGACGAAGGCGGTCTTTACCGCGCTCGGGGCCGGTTTTGTGCTCGGTTTAATTTTTCGTCGTTAGGGGGCGCTCGCTGGCAGGCCGCCGGATCTGCGGCTTCGCAGCTTCTTGAGCGGCACGGATAAGCGCTGCTTCCGGCTTGCGCGCGAGCAACCACAATACGATGGCAGTGAAAACGCAGAAGGAAAAATTTGCGTTGCACGGCCTGCTCGAATGATCAGGCGAATCCAATGGCGCTCGGTCTCCGGCATCGCAATTTTTATCAACACTTCATCGGTTGGCCGCACCCATTCCATCGGCATCGAATCCCAATGTTCCGTCGGGCAAATGATGCGCAGCAGCCAGTTTCCACGTATACTTCCAATTACTGGATTTCCCGCCCAGTGATGATTTCGCCGTAAACGAGGCAATACGTTTCTCATCCAGGGAGCGCCACTGCTGGAATCGATCCAGTCGTTGCAAGATGTCGAGTTTTTCTTCGTCGGATAATTTGATCGAAGAAACAAGCGCCATGGCCAAAGCATGCTGTTCCCCGAATTGTCGCGCAATCCGGCGAATGCCGGATTGGCGTATCAGTCAAAATCCTAGCTAACTTAGCGACCCTTAGAAACTGCGTTCGAGAATCAAGCGATCAACCATTATGTTGTCGCCCATTCCGACGTAATGGGCGCGGACCTTTGTCTGGTCGCCTGAAGAACAGGCATTTATTGTTTCCGGGCGCTGCGGTCTTGTATTTGTTGTACCCAGCTTTTCAAATCCAGAATGGGCATGAAGTTGACGATCCGCTGTGCTGGAATTTTTGCTTGGAGCGCAGCGGCGAGACCAAGCTGAATAAACATTTGTTAGCACACTTGAGAATCGATCTCTCCTGGCGGTTTAGCGGCCTCCAAACCATATGGCGACTGACATTGCCGGCCCGTTGCGCGCATTTCTTTTTCCAATGCGATTTTAATAATGATGCCTGAGACCGCAGAAGAAATTTCGCAACGGCCCGAAGTCCGCAAAGAACTCCAGCGGACCACTGGTGAAAAACGGCGTCAAAAGGTCAAGGCACAAGGCAGAGACAAATTCTGGCTCGTTCTATACGCGCTTATTCTTCTCGGTTGCGCCGTGCTTTATTTGCTGCTCGGCTCGAAACTGATTCCGCTGCGTGAGCCAATTGTCGCAATTGCGGGGCGAATTCTTCGCGGCGCAGCGCTCATCGTCCTTGTGCTCGCGATCGCACAAGCTGCTTCCGTCTATGGGCTCGCTCGCACTGAGGATGCTTCCACTCGTTTCACGCTCCAGCGCATCATGCATCTGGTCGTTGCACTGCTAATCGCGCTCATTGCTATATCGATAATTTTTGTCAATTGGTATGCCGCCATTGCCGCGCTCGGCGTTGGATCAATTGTTGTTGCTCTGGCTGTACAAACGCCGATGAAAAGTTTCATCGCCTGGATATACATTCTCGTTCGCCAAATAGGTGACGCCACTGGCGACGTAATCGATGTTGGTTACCTGGACACGACGTTGTGGGAATTCGGCGGTCAATACATTTCCGGTGATCACCCGAGCGGTCGCCTGATCAAGTTCCCGAACGAAAAAGTACTCGACGAGCTGGTCTACAACTATTCATGGCCGCTTTTTCCTTACATCTGGAACGAAATCAAATTTCAGATCGCTTATCAGAGCGATTTGAAATTTGTGGCCGATACGATGCAGCAGATTGTTGAGAAGGAGCTCGGCCAAGAAATGTTGAAGCGAGTCGAAGTTTTCCGCGACCTGCTGGCTCGCACGCCAGTTGATGAGCTTGAAGTTCGTTCGCATCCGCGAGTCATTTTTCGTGTCGATGAAGTCGCCTGGATCGATGCGATCGTACGTTACCTCGTATCGCCGCGCGAGGCCGGCTCGGTCAAAACAAGCTTAATTCCAAAATTGCTCGCTGCTCTCAATGCTGAGCCAGATAAAGTCATGTTTCCGGCGGGAGCGAACCGTTAGGCATTCGTTCGTTTGGCCGAGGCAATCGACCAAGCTCTTTCAACGTACCGGTGCCGACGCCAGCAGGAATCGCGCAAATTCGCCGATGCGACCAACCAAGTCTGGGGAGCCGATCATTTTTTCAATTTGGCTGACAATGGCGCTACCGACGACTGCAGCGTCTGCAAAACGCCAGACTTCGCGTAATTGGTCTGCGGTCGAGATACCGAACCCGACCGCAACCGGCAAATCGCTGACTGATCGCACACGTTGCACAAGAGTTTCGGCATCGCGCGTCATTTCATTGCGCGCGCCGGTCACGCCCGCACGCGAGACTGCGTAGATGAACCCACGCGCTCGGTGCGCAATCCTCGCAAGCCGCTCGTTGGATGTTGTAGGCGCGACGAGAAAAATCGAGTCCAAGTCGTGCTGAATCAGTGTCTGAATCCATGGTTCAGCTTCTTCAGGAATCAAATCCGTGACCAGCACCGCGTCGATGCCGGCCTGTTTAGCGTCGTTTGCCAGCCGATCTTCACCGAATTTCAGCAATGGATTGAAATAGCTGAAGAGGACGATTGGTACATCGATGTGCTGCTTTACATGAGCAACACATGTGAGCGCGTCGCGGAGAGTAACGCCGTTACGCAATGCGCGCTCAGACGCGCGTTGAATCACCTCACCATCGGCAACTGGATCGCTGAAGGGAACGCCTAGCTCGATGATGTCCGCGCCGGCCGCTGCAAGCTCAATCAGCAAGAGTTCCGTGGTCGCAAGATCGGGATGGCCCGCCGTGATGAACGGGATGAATCCGCCGCGTCCGGAGCGCTTCAGCTCAGCGAACGTTTCCCTGATTCGACTCATTAGGTTTGCAATTCCGCAACGAGCTGAACGTCTTTGTCCCCGCGGCCAGACAAATTCACAATAATTGCGTCGTCTTGCGGCAATTCGCTTGCGAGACGAATGGCAGGCAGGACGGCGTGCGATGTTTCCAGCGCGGGAATGATTCCCTCCAGTTTGGCGCAAAGTCTAAATCCTTCGAGCGCCTCAGCGTCAGTCGCCCAAATATATTCGGCCCGCCCGCTGTCATGGAGAAATGCGTGCTCCGGGCCGATTGCTGAGTAATCAAGCCCGGCCGAGATGGAATGAGTTGTTGCAATCTGGCCGTTCGCATCCTGAAGCACGTATGACATGGTGCCTTGCAAAACCCCAACGCGTCCGCCACCACTTGCCGCGCCACTGCGAAATCTCGCGGCATGTTCGCCTAACGAATCGCCACGTCCTCCCGCCTCCACGCCGATCAATCGGACCTGTTGGTCCCCAATGAAAGGATGAAACAAGCCGATCGAATTCGAGCCGCCGCCGACACACGCGATCAGGGCGCGCGGCAATTTTCCGGTCGCGGATAAAATCTGTTCGCGCGCTTCGCGTCCAATCACACTCTGGAAGGCACGCACCATCAGCGGATACGGGTGCGAGCCGAGAGCGCTGCCGAGCAGGTAGTAGGTGTCGTGCACGTTTGTGACCCAATCGCGCAGCGCTTCGTTGATTGCATCCTTCAGCGTGCGCGTGCCGGCGTTTACGGTGACAACTTCAGCCCCAAGTAATCGCATTCGAAAAACATTGAGTGCCTGCCGCCGCACATCTTCCGCGCCCATGTAGATGATGCAGCGCAATCCGAATAGCGCGCAAACCGTCGCCGTCGCGACGCCATGCTGACCTGCGCCCGTTTCGGCAATGATGCGATGCTTGCCCATCCGGCGCGCGAGCAGCGCTTGCCCCACGGCATTGTTGATCTTGTGCGCGCCGGTGTGCAAAAGATCTTCCCGTTTGAGATAAATTTGCGCTCCGCCCGCCTCCGCCGTCAGTCGCTGAGCGTGAAACAACGGCGTTGGCCGGCCACCGTAATCGCGCAGCAGTTGGTTAAGGTCGTGCCAGAAGTGCGAATCGTTGCGCGCGCGCGTGAACTCTTTCGTTAGTTCCTCCAGTGGCGCCACCAATGTTTCTGGAACATAGCGGCCGCCAAACTTGCCCCAATGTCCAGTCTCGTCTGGCTCGCTTCTTGTGATCGGCGGTTTTTGCATTGCGGATTTCTAAGGCGAGGAGGCGGTTACTGGACGCTCGGCCATTCGGACGGCAGCGACGAAATTTTTAATGGCGCGATAATCTTTCGCGCCTGGTGCACTTTCGACGCTGCTGCAAACGTCAACCGCGTGTGGCGCGACAGCCGCTATGGCATGGCCAACATTTTGCGCGTTTAAACCGCCGGAAAGAACAAGGAATCGGGCGAAGGGTAGCGTTGCTCGCGCGGCCGGCCAGTCACATGTCAGGCCAGTACCGCCGCGAAGATTCGGGTGATACGCATCAACGAGAATGTCACATTCGGAAAACAAAGCGGTCTCCTTCGGCTGAAAGCGAGCGTCGGTGCAAAAAGCGCGAATGACGCGAAATTCACGAGCTAATTCGCGGCAGGTTTCAGGCGAGAATTCTCCGTGCACCTGAACAGATCGGATCCCGGCTGCGTTTGCGATGCTCCGAACTTCGTCAGCGGTTGAGTCAACGAAGACACCGACTGCTTTAACGCTATGCGGTATTGTCTCGACGATTTGCCGGGCGACCCGGAGTTCGATGTAGCGCGGACTTTGCGGGTAAAAGTTGAGTCCAATCATGCTCGCACCCAGTTCGATGCAGGCTCTTGCGTCTCTTATGTTCCTGACGCCACAGATTTTGATTTGCACGGGAGTCATGATTCGCGAGCTCCAGTTGACGTAACTTGTCGATCTTCGGCAGCAGCGGTTAAATCGCGAAGAGCTGTTTCAGGATCGCCGGCGCGCATGAGCGCTTCGCCGATAAGAAAGCCGCGAAACCCAATTCTACGCAGGTGACGCAATGATTCCGCGCTTTGTAATCCACTTTCGCTAATCATAATGCTATCCGGTGGAGCTTCGGCGATCAGACGCTCGCTGGTGTTTAATGAAATCTGAAACGTCTTCAGATCGCGATTATTCACCCCGATGATTTTCGCGCCTGTATCCAAGGCGCGGCGCAGTTCGTCGGATGTATGCACTTCGACAAGCACATCGAGTCCAAGTTCGTCTACGGCGACTTCGCGCAGTCTGCCTAACAAAGCATCATCTAGGGCTGCCACGATCAACAATACAGCGTCGGCGCCTGCCATGGCCGCTTCGTAAATTTGGATTGGATCGATGATGAAATCTTTGCGCAGAACCGGCAGCCCGGCACCGGAGCGAACTGCGCTGAGATCTTCAAGTGACCCGCCGAAATATTCTTCGTCGGTGAGAACGGAAATAGCGCAAGCGCCACCTCGCTCATAAGAACGAGCAACATCCGCTGCGGAAAGATCGTCGCGAATGATTCCAAGTGACGGCGATTTGCGCTTAAATTCCGCAATAATCTTCAGCCGCGGTAGGTCCGCATCCAGTGCTCGTAGCAGGCGATGCGGAGCGGCATTTCTTCGAATCTCCAGCGCGCGCCCGCGAAACCCGCGCGCAAAAGAATCGTGTTGAAGCCGTGCAACCACTTGCCGCTTTTCCGCAAGAATTTCTGAAAGGAAATTTATGTTCATTTCTTTCGATTTGTTTCGCCGATCAGCGCCTCGAGTTTCCACGCCGCGCGTCCGCTGTCGATGCTTTCGCGTGCAAGGCTGGCTGCCTGGCGAAGGTCGGACGCAAGTCCTGCAACGTGAAGTGCAGCAGCGGCGTTCATAACGACGAGGTCGCGTGCCGCGGCAAAGTTTTCCTCTGCTCTACCCTGCAGAATTGCGCGGATCAGTTGCGCATTTTCAGGTGAGCTGCCACCGCGAGCTCCATCGAGCGACCTGCATTCCAGTCCGAAATCGTGAGGCGAGATCGTGAAGGTTTCTACGCGGGAGCCAGCCGAGCAGGCGGCGACAAAAGTTTCGCGCGTCAGCGTTATTTCGTCGAGACCGTCAGCGCCATGGACAACCCACGCTTTTTCCGCACCGAGCAGCGCGAGGGCCGACGCGACTCGCTCGAGTAAAGAACGATGCCAGACGCCGAGGATCTGAAAGGGCGCGCGCGCGGGATTTGTTAGCGGGCCGAGCAGATTGAATGTGGTGTGCACGCCGAGCTCGCGTCGCACGTGCGCGACCCGAGCCGTTGCGCCATGGAACAAT
>WNGF01016761.1_pt1 | contig 10206 bp, 8 predicted proteins | sample 5400641 | NCBI WGS metagenome assembly WNGF01 (sample SAMN13153371, study PRJNA577476) | soil metagenome | isolation source: 80 cm soil or saprolite under grassland replicate 2 | place: USA:California | collected 2016-06-15
CTCTATCTCGCTTCATACAGACCCCTCTTGCCGAAATGCATTTGGCTCGGCTTGAGGGCATGTTGCATCAGTTTTTCGGAAATCTGCGTTCAATAGGTACCTTACCCGAAGCGGCCGATAGTCGCCGTGGGAGACTGGAGTATGGTCGCCATTATGGCGTGCCTTCCCCACTCATAGATTTTACCTTCTCGCCTTATGTTTCTCTCTTTTTTGCATTCAATGACGTCAACTTTCGGCGTGGACAAGAAGAGGAAGAAGTAGTCGTATACGCACTTGATTTGATGCAACTCGCATTAGCCCAGCAGCGAAGGTTTAAGGATCAGACTGCGCACGCCGTAGACTCATTCTTTGCTCAAAGCGCTGAGATATTTGACAAGATGTTTGAGCATGGCTATCCATTAAATGTTCTGAAATTCTTCCGTTATCCTGCAAGCTGGAATATTCGAATGCAGCGGCAGCTTGGATGTTTTATTTATGATGCGTTTCAGCATCGATCCTACGGGTACGCAGACCTTGAAGAATTTGCGGCAGACATCACTGAAGTCGACTTTCCCGACAGAGGGATTTGGTCCTGCCTAAATCGAATTTATTTTAAAAAGCATTGGGCCGGTGCGATTCTATCACGACTAGAGCTAATGGGGATTACTGCGACCCACTTGCTAGGGGTCGAGGGAGCAGCAATGGATGTTAGAAATTCTTATGTTTACAACCGAAAGGCCGGCCGCCCTTGGGATCTTCGGCTTTCGAAAGGAGACAGCACGTAGGATGGGTTGAGCGGAGCGAAACCCACCACTCTCGACCCCGATGTTGGATGAGTTCGCGTTGCCCAACGCATCCTGGGAAACTTCTACAGAGAAGCGAGCAGCGGCAGGGATTAGCCGGAATGATCACCGGTCGTACCGAGATCATCGCGCATCTCGGCTATCCGACCGAGAGCTTCACCGCGCCGATGATCTACAATCCGTGGTTCGAGGCTCACGCCATCGAGGCCGTGGTGGTGCCGATGGGCGTCAAGGCGGACGACTATGCCGCGTTTCTGCGGCCGCTGTTTTCGCTCGGCAACATCCGCGGCGCGCTGGTGACGATGCCGCACAAGGTGGCGACGGTCGGCCTGCTCGATCGGGTCAGCACCGCGGTCGAAATCGCCGGCTCGTGCAATGCGATCCGGCGCCGCCCCGACGGCTCGCTCTATGGCGACATGTTCGACGGCGTCGGCTTCACCCGCGCCGCGAAGCGCAAGGGCTTCGATTTTACCGGCGCCGATTGCCTGGTGGTGGGGGCCGGCGGCGTCGGCTCGGCGATTGCCGCCGCGATTGCTGCCGAGGGTCCGGGCTCGGGTCCGGGATCGATCGCGCTGTTCGACATCCGCGAGGCGGCGGCGGAGGGGCTCGCTTCTCGTTTGCGCCGGCACTATCCCGGCCTCGATATCGTGCTCGGCAGCAACGATCCCGCCGGCTACGGCCTCGTCGTCAACGCAACGCCGCTGGGCATGTCTCTCGGCGATCCGCTGCCGTTCGACCCGGACCGCCTCTCGCCCGGCGCGCTGGTTGGCGATGTTGTGCTGGGGGCGGGGGAGACGCCGCTCCTTCAGGCCGCCCGGCGCGGCTGCCGCATTCTGGTCGGGACCGATATGCTGTTCGAGCAGATCCCGGCCTATCTGGAATTCTTCGGCTATGGCAGCGCCACCACCGACGAGCTCCGCGCCGTGGCCAAAATCTCCTACTGAACGGAGCGCCGGCGTCCCGCCGGCAGGCCGGCCAGTTGGATCAAGACCGGAGGCCGGCGGTCCAAACGCGGGCAGGGCACTTGACGGGAACATAACGAGAACCCATATCCCTTGCTCAACCTGCCTTCGGAACCCGCCGATGCCGGAAAATCCCACCGATCCACCTGCTCCGTCCTGCAATCACCTGCTTTTCGGAACCGAAATCCAGGAATCTCAACTACTTGCTCCTGATCCTTTTTCGTCCCGCGCGCGCGACGCGCATGTGCGCGACCGGAGCGGGCGCTTCGCGAGGGGGCATTCCGGCAATCCGCGCGGCCGGCCGGCCGGCATCCGCAATCCGAAGCGGCGCGTCCTCGATCTTCAGGGCTGGCGGGCGAACCGGCAGGCGGCCTTGGCGCTGCTCGACCGCAAGCCCTGGCTGTGGCGGCCGCTTCTCGCGCAAGTCCTGCCGCCCCGCCGCGCCATCGACCCGGCAGAACGGCTCGGCATCCGCCTCGCATCGTTGCGCACCCCGGAGGATGTTCAGCGGGTGGTGCGCAAGATTTGGGCGGCTCTGTCGCGCGGCGAGATCGCGCCCGCCGAGGCCGCGCGCCTTTCGCGCCGGGTCCTCCGCGCCGTCCAGCGCCGCGAGCAGCTGGAGCGCCAGCGTGCTCGGCCGGTCGCCCCCACCCAACCCTCCCCCGCAAGCGGGGGAGGGAGTCTGAGGCGGAGCCGAGGACGGGTGGGGACTGTGAATAAAACCGATCCGGTCCGGCCGCCGCTCGGCTAAGATGATCGTTGATCCTCGCCCCGATTTAGCGGCGCGGATACGAAAGGGAACCAGCGATGGCGGCGCAGGGCATCGTCGTACAGCCGGGCGAAGGCCTGGTGTCGAGTAGCAGCACCACGCCGGGCCGATCCTACGCGCTCAAATTGCTGGGCGGCGCGACCGGCGACAGCATCATGCTGTTCGAGCACCAAGACAGCGACGAGGTGGCCTATGTCCTCGCCGGCGAGATCACCTTCCTGATCGGCGACGCGGTCACGGTCGGCGGCGCGGGCACCTGCGCCTTCATGCCGCGCGGCGTGCCGCATGCCTGGAAGAGCACCGGCGCAGAGACCGGGCGGGTGCTGTTTCTCTACACCCCGGCCGGGGCGGGTGGGCTGATCGAGGAGCAGCACGAGACGCGGCGCAGCTTCGGCGAGATGAACGAGCGCGAGCTGGCTGAGACGTTGCAGCGACACGGCTGGGAGCTCCTCGGCCCCTCGCCGCTGTAGGTGAGCCGTAGGGGCGAAAAGCGAGGAGGCGGGCAACAATGTCGCCAAACCCTGCGGTATTGCCGCCGATGCGTCCTTCGAGACGCGCCCCGGCGGTCGCCGGGGCGCTCCTCAGGATAAGGGATGTCGTTGCCGGCATTAAAGAAAATCCTCATCCTGAGGAGGTCGCAAAGCGGCCGTCTCGAAGGACGCACCTCGCCTATCCAGCCTCCTCGATAACCTCCTTGCCGAGCCTCTCCTTTATTCCGCCCTTCTCGTCGAGGCGGCCGCGATGAACTCGACCCAAACACCGCCCTTCCGCGCCGATCATGTCGGCAGCCTGCTGCGTCCGGCGCCGCTCTTGGCCGCGCGGGCCGAACGCGAGCGGGACTGGATCACCGCCGAGACCCTGCGCCGGGTCGAGGACGACTGCATCCGCCAGGCGGTCAAGCTGCAGGCTGACATCGGCCTCCAGGGCGTCACCGACGGCGAGTTCCGCCGCGGCTCGTGGCACATGGATTTCCTCTACCGGATCGGCGGCGTCGCCAAGACCGACCACACCCTGCGCATCCAGTTCCGCAACGCTTCCGGCCCGGTCGAGGCCGCGCTCGGCGCCTTCCGCATCGGCGGCAAGCTGAGCCTGGACAAGACGATCTTCGGCGAGGATTTCGCCTATCTGAAGTCGATCGCGCCACTCGGCACCACCGCGAAATTGACAATCCCGTCGCCCTCGATGCTGCATTACCGCGGCGGCCGAGCCGTGATCGACCAGAATGCCTACCCCGAGATGGAGGCGTTCTGGCACGACCTCGCCGAAGTCTATAAACAGGAGATCGCCGGGCTCGCGGCGCTGGGCTGCGCCTATCTGCAATTGGACGACACCAGCCTGGCCTATCTGAACGATCCGGCACAGCGCGCCTATGTCGACTCGATCGGCGGCACGGGCGACACCCAGCACCTGACCAACATCCGCCTGATCAACCAGGCGCTCGCCGACAAGCCTGCGGGCCTGACCGTCTGCACCCATATGTGCCGCGGCAATTTCCGCTCGTCCTGGGTCGCCGAGGGTGGCTACGACCATGTCGCCGAAGCGCTGTTCGGCGAGCTCGCGGTCGACGGCTTCTTTCTCGAATACGACGATGCGCGCTCGGGCGGCTTCGCGCCGTTGCGCTTCGTGCCACGGGGGCCGAAGAAAATCGTCCTCGGCCTGGTCACGACCAAGCGGGCGCCGCTCGAAAGCAAGGACGAGCTGAAGCGTCGCATCGACGAGGCATCGAAATACGTGCCGATCGAACAGCTATGCCTGTCGCCGCAATGCGGCTTCTCCTCGACCGTCGAGGGCAACGCGCTGACGATCGAGGAGGAGAAGGCCAAGCTCCGCCTCGTCGTCGAGGTGGCACGCGAGGTGTGGGGATGAGCCGCAATGGCTCGACCCTGCTACAGGCGCCTCCGCAACCGGCCGCCGGGGTGTTGGGGGTGCCGCATCTCTATCGGCTGTGGTCGCGCACGGCCGACGCGGATGGCAACGTTGGGGCGAGCGACGGCCGGCAATGGGCGGCGGACCGGTTGACGATCCACGGGTTAGGGCTCGGCCTGCACGAGACGCTGGAGTTTCTCTATTCGCGGCCGAGCGTTGCCGATTTCGAGGCCTGGATCCTGGAACGGAACGGCGGCGCCATCGACCCGCAGCAGGTGGCGCTGGTCAACACCCGCGTCGCGCGCCTATCCGGTCAGGAGCCGGAACCAGTTGAAGCCGGCTTGCCCGGCGATTTCGAGCCGGTGCTCGGCGAGGACGAGGTGCTCTGCTGGCAGGAGCAGGGTTATGTCGTGCTGTGCGACGCGGTGCCGCCCGAGGCGTGCCGCGCGGCTGAGCAGGCGCTGTGGGATTTCCTCGGCATGGACCCGACGGTCCCCGACAGCTGGTACCAGAACCCGCATGGCCACACGATCATGGCGCCCTTGTTCCATGATCCGGCGTTTGCCGAGAACCGGCGTTCGCCGCGGATCCGCGCGGCTTTCGCGCAGCTCTGGGGCACCAACGACCTGCAGGTGACGATCGACCGCGGCGGTTTCAATCCGCCGGAGCGGAAAGACTGGCGCTTCCCCGGGCCGGACCTGCATTGGGACACCAGCCTGGCAGCGCCGATCCAGCTCGATATCCAGGGGATTCTCTATTTGACCGACACGCCGGCCGCGCAAGGCGCGTTCCGCTGCGTGCCCGGCTTTCACCGGCGGATCGACGCGTGGCTGGCGGGACTCCCGCCGGGCGCCGATCCCCGCGCGCAGGACCTGTCGGTCGAGGCGGTGCCGGTCGCGGCGCGAGCGGGCGACATGGTCCTCTGGCATGCCGCGCTGCCGCACGGTGCCAGCGCCAATCGCGGAACCGGGCCGCGGATGGTCCAATACATCGCCTGGTACCCGCCCGGCCGGTCGGACGAGCGGCCCTGGATCTGACGCCGATCGCGGGAAACGACTTTCAAGCCAGAAACTCGGTAAGCAGCCGGTTCACTTCGTCCGCTTCCTCGTGCTGGACCCAATGGCTCGCGCCTGGGAAATGGAACACCTCGCCCTGGCCGCACAATGCGAGGCCGGCCTCGGCGAGCCCCGGGTCGAGAAAGCGGTCACGATCGCCCCAGATTACCCGAACCGGCACGCGGATCCGGGCGGGCCGCAGCGCCAGGGCATAGAGGCGCAAGGCGCGGTACCAGTTCAGCATGCTGGTCAAGGCGCCGGGCTCGGCCCAGGCCGCGCGATAACGCAGGAGATCGGCGGCGGCGAAGGTGCCCTGCCGGGCGCTGCCGCGCATCACCCTCTGCAGCACCGCGAACCCGGCCATGCCGAGCACCCGCTCGGGCAGCCACGGCAGCTGGAAACAAGCGACATACCAGCTCTTCGGCATCTGCTTCGGGTGGGTCCGCAGATAGTGCCACAGGGTCGCCATATGCGGCGCGTTCAGCACCGCTGCCCGGGTCAAGCGCTCGGGGTTGCGGCCGGCGAGGTGCCAGGCGACGACCCCGCCCCAATCATGCCCGACGACGGCAAAGCGCTCGCGGCCGAGCGCGTCGGCCAGGCCGAGCACGTCGTCGGCGAGGGTGTCGAGAGTGTAGGCGGCGACCCCGGCCGGCTTGTCGGACCGGCCATAGCCCCGCTGGTCGGGGGCCAGCACCCGCAGCCCGACGGCGGCGAGCGGCGCGATCTGATGGCGCCAGCCGTACCAGAACTCCGGGAAGCCATGCAGCAGGATCACCAGCGGCCCGTCCGCCGGGCCGGCGGCGACGGCATGCAGGGTGATCGCATTGGCTGTCAGGCGCAGCGATTCGCCGCCCTCGGGCAGGGCTTCCAGCACGATTGCCTTCTCCTCGGCGCAGGGCAGGGCTTCCTGGCCGGGCGTTGTCTCGCGGTTGCGAGATAGCGTAAATTTACCCCCGAATGACCATATATGAATCGCGGCGACGCCCAGGGTATCCGCTCTCCGGCTCAGCCGCGATTTTAGTTCTAAAACAACGCAGATAGACCGCCTTGGCCGTTACCTCCGCCCCGCCTTCCGCACCCGACATCACGAGCGTCACGATCGAGGAGGAGATGAAGCGCTCCTACCTCGATTACGCGATGAGCGTGATCGTGGCGCGCGCCCTGCCCGATGTCCGCGACGGGCTGAAGCCGGTGCACCGCCGCATCCTCTATTCGATGCAGGTCAACGGCAATCTGTGGAACCGCGGCTACCGCAAATCGGCCCGCATCGTCGGCGACGTGATGGGCAAATACCACCCGCACGGCGATCTGGCGATCTATGACGCAATGGTGCGGCTGGCGCAGGATTTCTCGATGCGGCTGCCATTGGTCGACGGCCAGGGCAATTTCGGCTCGATGGACGGCGACGCGCCGGCGGCCAACCGGTACACCGAGGCGCGGCTCGCGCGGGTCGCCGACTCGCTGCTCGAGGATCTCGACAATGACACCGTCGACTTCCAGCCCAATTACGACGAGACCGAGCGCGAGCCCAAGGTTCTGCCGGCCGGGTTTCCCAACCTCCTGGTCAACGGCGCCCAGGGCATCGCGGTCGGCATGGCGACCAACATCCCGCCGCACAATCTCGGCGAGGTCATCGACGCCTGCTGCGCCTATCTCGACAACCCGGCGATCACCATCGAAGAGCTGATGGAATTCGTGCCGGCGCCGGATTTCCCGACCGGCGGCATCATCATCGGCCGGGCCGGGACGCATGCCGCCTACAAGACCGGCCGCGGCGCGGTCGTATTGCGCGCCAAGTCGCATGTCGAGGAGATCAGGAAGGACCGCGATGCGCTGGTCTTCACCGAGATGCCCTACCAGGTCAACAAGTCCAAATTGCAGGAGCGTATCGCCGAGTGCGTGCGCGAGAAGCTGGTCGAGGGCATCGCCGAGTTGCGCGACGAGAGCGACCGCGACGGGGTGCGCCTCGTCGTCGAGCTTAAGCGTGACGCCGACCCCGACATCGTCCTGAACCAGCTGTTCCGCTACACCGCGCTGCAGACCAGCTTTGGCGTCAACATGTTGGCGATCAACGGCGGGCGGCCCGAACAGCTGACCTTGCGCGACATCATCGCCGCCTTCATCGCGTTCCGCGAGGAGGTGATCACCCGGCGCACCACCTATCTCCTCAACAAGGCGCGCGAGCGGGCGCATCTCCTGGTCGGCCTCCTGATCGCGGTCGCCAGCATCGACGAGATCATCGCGCTGATCCGCGCCGCGCCCGATCCGGCGGCGGCGCGCGCCGGCCTGGTCGGGCAGCGCTGGCCGGCCGGCGATGTCGCGCCGCTGGTGGTGCTGGTCGGCGAGCAGGGCAGGGGGCTCGCCGAGGACGGCACCTATCAGCTCTCCGACGAGCAGGCCCGCGCAATCCTCGATCTGCGGCTGCAGCGGCTGACCGGGCTCGAACGCGAAAAGATCGCCGAGGAATTGCGCGAATTGGTCGACGAGATCGCCGGCCATCTCGAGATCCTGCGCTCGCGCATCCGGCTGATCGAGGTGCTGCGCGGCGAATTGTTGAAGATCAGGGAGCAATTCGCCAACCCGCGGCGCACGGCGATCGAGGATATCGAGTTCGAGGCCGATATCGAGGCCTTGATCCAGCGCGAGGACATGGTCGTCACGGTCAGCCATGCCGGCTACATCAAGCGGGTGCCGCTGTCGACCTATCGAGCGCAGGCCCGCGGAGGCAAGGGGCGCGCCGGAATGGCGATCCGCGAGGAAGACTTCCTGAGTCAGGTCTTTGTCGCCTCGACGCTGGCGCCGGTGCTGTTTTTCACTTCCTCCGGGCGGGTCTACAAGCTCAAGGTGTATCGCCTGCCGCTCGGCACGCCGCAGGCGCGCGGCCGGCCGATGGTCAATCTGTTGCCGCAGTCGGCCGGCGAGACGATCTCCACCGTCATGCCCTTGCCGGAGGACGAGGAGAGCTGGGCCGAGCTGACCGTGATGTTTGCGACCGCAAACGGTTACGTTCGTCGGAACGCGCTGTCGGATTTCGGAGATGTCCGCGCCAACGGCAAAATCGCGATGAAATTCGAGGGCGAGGACGCCGATGACCGGCTGATCGCCGTCGCCACCTGCACCAACGCGGACGACGTACTGCTTGCCACCCGCAACGGCAAAGCGATCCGTTTTCAGGTCAAGTATGAAAACCCAAAGAACGGCGCGCAAGGCGAAGAGGCTGAGGAGAATGATACAAACCCAAACGTAGCCTCTGATAATGCCGAGACGCCAGGCCGATCCACTATCCGTGGTGTACGAATATCTAAGGGACGCTCATCGGTGGGAGTACGGGGCATTAAATTGCTCGGTGACGACATGGTTATCTCAATGTCGATATTGCGTCACGAGGAGGTTGGGTCCCGCGTTCGCGCTGTCTACCTGCGCAAGTCGGCGGAACGGAGGCGCCAGCCTGACGACGCGCCAGACGATTTATCGATTGGTTCTGACGATATAGATCTTGAAGATCGAACGACGCCAAGGGCAGTACGCGACGCGGAAGAATATATCTTGCGCGAGGACGAGTTCGACGATCTTGCCGGGCGCGAGGAAATCCTGCTCAGCGTCACCGAGAAGGGCTTTGGGGTGCGCAGCTCGGCCTATGACTACCGCATCACCGGGCGTGGCGGTCAGGGCATCAACAATATGGACCTGACCCGCCGGCAGGACGCGGTTGTCGCGGTGTTCCCGGTCGGGCATAACGACCAGATCATGCTGGTGACCGATGCCGGCATGGTGATCCGCTGCCCGATCAACGATATCCGTATCGCCCGCCGCGGCAGTGCGGGGGTGGTGATCTTCCGGGTCGGCGACGGCGAGCGGGTCGTGTCGGTGGCGCGACTGCCCGAGGTTGCCGAGGAGAACGGCGCCGAAGAGAATGGCGGCGATGGCGAGGCGCCGCCCGAGGATTTAAACGGGTCAGCGCCCGACGGACCGGCGGCGGAATAGGCAGGGGACGACAGAATGAGCCGGCATGTCGGGATCTATCCCGGGACCTTCGATCCGATCACCAACGGCCATACCGACATCATCCGCCGCGCGCTCCATGTGGTCGATCGCCTAGTGATCGGGGTTGCCCGTAACGACGGCAAGGGACCGCTGTTCTCGACCGACGAGCGGGTCGAGATCGTGCGCGATGAAATCGCCCATCTCGGCGAGCCCGATGCGGTCGAGCGGGTCGAGGTGCGCCCGTTCGCCAGCCTGTTGATGAGCTTTGCCGAGGAGGTCGGCGCCGGCGTCATCGTGCGCGGGCTGCGCGCGGTGTCCGATTTCGAATACGAATTCCAGATGGCCGGCATGAACGCCCGGCTCAACCCGCGGATCGAGACCGTGTTCCTGATGGCCTCCGACCGTTTTCAGTTCATCTCTTCGCGCTTTGTGAAGGAGATCGGCGCGCTCGGCGGCGACGTTTCGCATTTTGTCAGCCCGCGCGTCACCGCCCGCCTGCTCCACCGCTTCAACGGCGCCCAGCCACAGCGTCGCCGCCGCGGCTAGCCATGGCTAAAGGGAAACAAGCCGTCACGCTTGAATTGGTCGGCGCGCGGCTGCTCGCGCTCACCGCCGAGGTTCGCGATTTGCAACAGCGCTTTGCCGGCATGGAGCAGCGATTTGCCGGAATTGAGACGCGGCTGACGGCACTGGAAACCCGGTTTTCCAGTATGGAAGCGCGGATGGGTTCGCTCGAAGGGCGTTTCGGCGTTCTGGAAGAGCGCATGACCCGCCTCATCGCTCTTGCA
>WNGF01015789.1_pt1 | contig 10205 bp, 8 predicted proteins | sample 5400641 | NCBI WGS metagenome assembly WNGF01 (sample SAMN13153371, study PRJNA577476) | soil metagenome | isolation source: 80 cm soil or saprolite under grassland replicate 2 | place: USA:California | collected 2016-06-15
CTTCGCGCGCTCGTCGACGGTGAGCCGGAAGACGTCGGGCCGCGCGTAATGGCCGACGACGTCGAGGTCGTACTTCCCCTCCACGATCTTGGCGACGTCCAGTTCCGCGGTGAGGATCGCCTCGCCGTCGTAGCACGGTCCCGCAAGGAGGCGTCCGAAAGGGTCGACGATGCAGCTCCCGCCGCGTATGACGACGCGCTCCGGTTCATCTCCGAGGGGCGTCGGATAGTCGCTCCCGTAATCGCCGCGGCGCATGAACTGGCAGGCGGAGAGCACGAAGCAGCGGCCTTCGACGGCGATGTGGCGCATTGTCGGGATCCACGAATCGCGATCGTCCACCGTCGGCGCGCAGTACAGCTGGACGCCCTTTCCGTACATCGTCATGCGCAGCATCGGCATGTAGTTCTCCCAGCAGATGACCGCGCCGAGCCGCCCGATGTCCGTCTCGAAGACGGAAAGCGTCGAGCCGTCGCCGAACCCCCAGATAAGCCGCTCCGACGCCGTTGGCATCAGCTTTCGATGCTTGCCGAGGTAATGGCCGTCCGGCGAGAAGAAGAGGATCGTGCAGTAGAGCGTTCCGCCATCGCGCTCGATGACACCGATGACAACATGCGCTTTCGCTGCCTTCGATGCGCGGGCGAGCTTGTCCACGACCGGTCCCGGCACATCGACGGCGCTCTCGGCGTAGCGGCGGTAGAGCTCGCGACCTTCGGAGCTGCGCAGGCCGACGAGCGCTCCGAAGCTCGACTCCTTGGGGTAGCCCGAAAGGTACGCCTCCGGGAAGACGATGAGCTTGGCGCCGACTCGTGCGGCATCCGCAATCCGGTCCAGAGCCTTCTCGAGCGACCGTTCGAGATCGAAGGGGACAGACCCTGCCTGGATGACCGCCGCACGGAACGGCGCGATGCCCGCCACTGAGGGGATTGTGACGCTCGGGATGATGAGTAGGCGAGGTCAGGTTGTTCGCCGAGGATGCACGCGCGCCCGAGTGAGCCAGGAGGGATTCGAACCCACGACCAAGGGATTAAGAGTCCCCTGCTCTACCGCTGAGCTACTGGCCCGCGAAAAATGGTAGCGACCCGGGCCGCGGCGTACCAGGTGCGCGAATGGACGGCGTCGTCGCGCACCTGATACGCCGCGCTCAGCCCCGCGAAGGCGACGTCAGCCGCGGGCGTGCGATCCGCGCTCGCTGAGCGGCTGACTGATCTCCTTCAGCGTCTCGCCGGTCTTCTTCTCCTTCTCGCGCCGCGCGAGCTGCGCGATCACGACGATGCCCTCGAGCTGCCCGTCGCTCACCACCGGGAGCCGGCGGACCTGGCGCTCGGACATGATTTCGGGTCGAGGCCCGCCGCGACGCAGCGGATGACGATGTCCCGGTCCGTGATGATGCCGACGAGCCGGCCGTCCCGGACCACCGGCAGCGAGCCGCAATCCTCCTGCTTCATGAGCGTCGCCGCCTCTGCGCACGTCGTGTCGGGCGCCACCTTCACCGGATCGGTGGTCATGATGTCGCGTACCTTCATGCGCTCACCTCCGGCTCTGGACGCAGCATCGCCGGGGCCACGACCCCGGCGACGAACGGCAGGCGAGCGAGCGCTCGGCGGAGGACCAGGACTAGGACGGGCTAGGACGCGCCGATCTTGAAGATCTTCGTGCCACAGACCGGACAGACCCCCTGCGTGGCCGGACGCCCGTTCTTCATCGTGATCGCCTTCGCGTCCTTGATCTCCCGCGACGCCTTGCACTTCACGCAGTAGCCGGTCGCCACCGCTCACCTCCACGCTCGACTCGCGACGCGGCCCTACCCGACGGCGATGCAGGTCGGGGCGGCGGGTATCGTACCCCAGGCCTCCGCCGCGCCTGGACCCACAAAACCCCGCCACAGGGGCGGGGCTTCGTGGTGAGGAAGGGAAGGGTTGGGAAGTCTGTTTTCGGTGCCCATCCATGCAACTCCCATGCCATCCCGGTCGGGACCGTGACGGCCCGGGCCGAGCTGCTTTCGATCGGGACCGAGCTCCTCCTCGGCCAGATCGTGGATACGAACTCCGCCTACCTCGCAGCCCGGCTGGCGAGCAGCGGCGTCGATCTCCTCCATATGACGACCGTCGGCGACAACCTGGGCCGCGCGACCGAGGCCGTCGCCCGGGCATTCGAGCGGAGCGATCTCGTGGTGTCGACGGGCGGGCTCGGTCCGACGGAGGACGACCTGACGCGCGAGGCGATCGCCGCGGCGCTCGCCGAGACACCGGCCGTCGACCCGGCGCTCGAGGCGCACCTTCGCGCGTGGTTCGCCGCTCGTGGCGTGCCGATGCCCGAGCGAAATCGGAAGCAGGCCTGGCTCATCCCCTCCGCGCGGGCGATCCCGAACCCACTGGGCACCGCACCCGGCTGGGACGTTCGGCGTGGGACGAAGCGACTCGTCGCGATGCCCGGCGTGCCGCGCGAGATGACCCGGATGTGGGAGGTGGAGGTCGAGCCGACGCTCGCCGCGGGGGCGGCGCTCCGCTCCCGCACGCTCAAGCTGCTCGGCGTCGGCGAATCGACCGTCGAGGAGTCGCTCGGCGAGCTCGTCCGGTCGACGAGTCCCACCGTCGCCACGTACGCGAAGAACGACGGGGTCCATATCCGCCTGACCGATCGGGGCGACCCATCCGCCGTGGGCGAGCGGATCGGCGCGATGGAAGCGACGATCCGCGATCGGCTCGGCGATCACGTCTGGGGCGTCGACGACGACACGCTCGCCGGGCGCATCGGCCATGGCCTCGCGGCCCGATCGTGGCGCATCGCGCTCGGCGATGCCCTGACCGGCGGGGAGCTCGCGCGCACGTTGACCGAGGCGCCCGAGGCGCGCACTCACCTCGCGGGTGCGATCGTCGTCCCCGGTGCGGATGCGTCGACGCTGGAGCGGCTCCTCGCACCCTTCGGGGCCGAGGTGGCCTGCATCGTTCCCGACGGCGAGGGCGAGGTCGCGCTCACCGTGCGCGTGCCGCAGCGTGAGCCGTTCCGGGCGACGGCGCGCTTCGGCTCGCCGGCGGAAGGCCGCCGCCGCGGAACGCTCGCGGCGCTCGACCTACTGCGCCGCGCGCTCGCGTAACGGGAACGTGCTAGCGACGGAACAGGCCGGCGAACGCGGCGGCGGCGCGCTCGACGAGCCCGGGCCTGCGAGACGGGACGTTCGCCAGGACCGAGCGCCGAAGGCGGGCACGATTGGGCGCCGCCAGCGTCGCGTCGCGCTGGCGCAGGCCGAGGGCGGTCGCGACCGCTTCGCGAACCACGGGGTCCTCGATCTCGTCCAGCCGGCGCTGCCCGTTGGAGACGGCGTCGAGGTGCTCCGCGAACGCGTCCGCCTTACCGCCCACCAGACGTTCAACGCCCCGAGCGGCGGGCCGTTGCGTCCCGCTACCGAGCGGCTACCGGGCGGGGCCACCCCAGACCGGGACGTAATGGCTATAGAACGTGTCGAAATGGACGACCCGGTCGCCCTCGTACACCGTGCGGGTCCGCACGACGTCGCGACCCTGGACCGTCGCCCCCGGCGGGTACGCGTCGTCCGCCGGCTGGTCCCATGACGGGTTACGGAGGTTCGATTCCACCGCGTCACCGACCACGACGCGCCGTCCGGTCGGGATGCTGTACAGCTCGAACGCGACACTTGCCGGGTAGCCGAACGCGCGGATGAGGACCGGATACGGGGTGTCGTTCCGCCAGCGGAAGTCGACGCCCGGGAGGAAGACGGCGGCATCGAAGCCGATCGGGTAGCGGTCGATGTAATAGCCGTGCTCGTGCCGCTCGAGGATCTCGTAGCCCGCGCGGGCGACGGCGTTGAAGAGGGTCGTCGAGACCTGACAGAGGCCGCCGCCGATGACGTTCTCATCGGACCGGTTGTTGATGATGGCGCCGGCGTATGCGTAGCCGCGCTCGACCGTGACCGGGCCGAGCCGGTCCCAGAACGAGAACGACTCACCGGGCGCGATGACGACGTTGTTGAACTGCAGCGCGCCGGTCGTGATGTTCGCGTGACGCGCGGCGTTCGGCGGGTAGTACGTCGTGAAGCTCGAGGTGCGGACCATGCCGCCCACGTACCGTTGGGCCAGCTCCGTCGAGAACGCCGGCTTCTCGACGACGAAGGTCGGCGTGAAGACGCGCGTCGCGGTGCTCGGTACGAAGAGCGCCGCGGTGATATCCGACATCAGCTTGGCCTGATCGATCCGCGAGCCATCGCGCGCCGCGACGACCGCGAGCGAGCCGTCGGGCCGCACGGCGTACGTCGCGTTCACCGCCGGCCGGTCGAGCTCGTCGGCGACGGCCGCGATCCAGGCCTTCACCCGCGCCTCGTCGGCGGTGACGCGGTACGTGTAGCGCGTCGCCGGCGCGGTCACGCCCGCCGGCACCGGGCCGAGCTCGGATCCGGCGGCCGCCACCTTCTCGATCGTCAGGAGCGTCGCGAGGCCGGCGGCGTTCTCGTGGATGCCGCGCTCGCCGGCGCTGATGTCGACGGCCGCGATCGCCGCGCGCGCGCGGGCCGCCGCATCGCGGAGGCCGCTCGCGTCCACCGCCGGCCAGGCCTCACGGACGATGAGCTGGAGGTCGCGATCGGCGAGCGTCTTCGGGGCGAGCAGCGCCGCGATCAGGCCGGATCGGTCGGTCTGCCGGCCGACCACCGGTTCGGTCACCTGGATGCCTTCGTAGGTCGCGACGATCGCGCCGTCGATGACGCCCCGGTCGACCGCGGCCGCGATCTCGGCGGCCCATGCCTCCGCCGTGTGGCCGTCACCGCGCATCGCGAACGGCACGGTGACCGTGCCGCGCAGCGCATCGAGCCAGGCGCCGAGCCGTTCGGTGATCGCGCCCGACTTCCCGTACGCGAGGGCGTCCCCGACCGCCCGGTCGAGGTCCGGCGCGATCGCGAGGGCGCCGTTCGTCGTCGTCCAGTGCCGGCCATCCGGCCCGGCGACGGTCACCGCGGCGGCGGCCCAGGGCTGAGCGATCTCGCGCTCGAGCCGGTCGCGCACCTCGGCTGAAGGCAGCGTGCCGACCTCGACGCCGGCGACCGTGACGTGCGGGAGCGCTCGGTCGGCGAACGCCGCATCAGCCGCGACGACCAGGCCGGCGAGGGCCAGGACCGCGGCCACCGGGACGACGAGGACGAGCGCCGGCCACCGCAGCCTGCCGGTCCCAACGCGCTCGGTCTTCTTCGCGACTACTGCCACCGTTCGCTCCCCTGCTCCTTAGTCACGCGCGGCGGGCCCACTGGCGCGCCGCGCTCCGCACATTGTCGGCCATGCTCGCTCGCCTAACGCGCGCGAACCCGGTCCCATACGCGATGACCAGCCTGTGGCACGTTCCGGGCCCGCGCATCCGATTTGGGCCTCGCTAACTCGTACCGGAGTGCGAAAAAGAGGCGGCCCGGCACCCCAGGGGAGCAGGGGGTGCCGGGCCGAAAGGCGACTGGCCGACGGGCGGGCCGGCCAGGGCCTGACATCAGGAGGGGTGCGCTAGCTGCACCCTGTGGTCTCGCCGCAGTTCTCGCACTTGTGGCAGGTGCCGTTGCGCACGGTCAGCCAGCCGCAGCGCGGACAGGGCGGTGCGTCGGGAGTCGAGTTCATCCGCTTCACGCCGGACGCCGGGTTCGGTGTGCCGTTGGTCTTGGGCGTCGTGCCGGTCGCGGAGGCCGCGGCGGTCGGCGGGACGGGCGGATCGAGCGCGGTCGCCATCGAGACCGCCCGATTGAGCAGCTCGAGCTGCGGCGCGGCATCGACGACCTCGCCGCTCCGGACGAGGCCGATCGCGGCGCGCTCGCCGGCCGAGAGGAAGCGGTGTCCGAGCCAGCGGAACACGTAGTCGACGATCGACTTCGCGAACCCGAGCTCCGGATTCCCGGTCCAGCCCGACGGCTCGAAGCGCATGTGCGCGAACTTCTCGACCAGATGCGCGAGCGGGACGCCGTACTGGAGCGAGAGCGACACGCTCGTGGCGAACGCGTCCATCATCCCGGAGAGCGTCGAGCCCTCCTTCGCCATGGTGATGAAGAGCTCGCCGGGGGTGCCATCCTCGAACAGCCCGACGGTCACGTAGCCCTCGTGCCCCTCGATCGTGAACTTGTGGGTGAGCGAGGCGCGCGTGTCGGGCAGGCGCCGCCGGGGCCGCGCCACGACGACGGTCTCGGTGACCGCCGTCTGCTCCTTCTTCTTGTTGGAGCTCTCCTTGCCGGTCGAGACCGGCTGGACCTTCTTGCTGCCGTCCCGGTAGATCGCGATCGCCTTGACGCCGTGCTTCCACGACTCGACGTACGCCGCCATGACGTCCTCGACCGTGGCGGTCTCCGGCAGGTTGACGGTCTTGCTGATCGCGCCCGAGATGAACGGCTGGGTCGCGCCCATCATCTTGATGTGGCCCATGTGCGAGATCGACCGCGTGCCGTTCTGCGGCTTGAACGCGCAGTCGAAGACCGGGAGGTGGCGGCCCTCGATGTGCGGCGCGCCCTCGATCGTGCCCTCGGCCTCGATGTAAGCGGTGATCGCCGTGACCTGGGTGTCGGTGTACCCGAGCCGGCGGAGCGCGGCCGGGACGGTGCCGTTGACGAGCTTGAGCATCCCGCCGCCGACGAGCCGCTTGTACTTCACGAGGGCGATATCCGGCTCGATGCCCGTGGTGTCGCAGTCGAGCTTGAAGCTGATGGTCCCGGTCGGCGCGATGACACTGGCCTGCGCGTTCCGATAGCCGTGCGCCTTCCCGACCGCGACCGCGTCGTCCCATGCCGTGCGCGCGCCTGAGAGGAGATCGCCGGGAAGGAGCTCCTCGGGGAGCTGGTAAGCGTGACGGCGATGCATCTCGATCACGCGGTCGTGCGCCGCCTGGTTCTTCGGGTACTCCTCGTACGGCCCGACGACGCCGGCCATCCGCGCGGACTGCGCGTACGCCTCGCCGGTGAGGAGTGCGGTGATCGCGGCGCTGTACGCGCGACCGTCCTCCGAGTCGTACGCGAGCCCGCGTGACATGAGGAGCGCGCCGAGGTTCGCGTAGCCGATGCCGAGCTGGCGCATCGCCGTCGCGTTGCGCGTGATCTTCGGCGTCGGGTACTCGGTGAAGCCGACCATGATCTCCTGCGCGGTGAACACGAGGTCGACCGCCCGACGGAATCGCTCGACGTCGAACTCGCCGTCCTCGCGCCGGTAGCGCATGAGGTTGAGCGAGGCGAGGTTGCACGCGCTGTCATCGACGTGCATGTACTCGCTGCAATTCGCCACCACGAAGCCGTCGACGAGGTACGAGTGGTGGAGCGGCTCGTTCAGGTTGTAGACGACCGCTTGGCCGTCGGCCTCGCGCGAGAGCAGCGTGGTCGTGGCCTTCGTCCGATGGCGCGAGCAGTCGGCGATCGCGCGCTCGAGCGCCGCCTGCTTGCGCGGCGACGAGAACCCGATCGCCTCGGCGAAGCGCTCGATGTCGGACCCCGCGACGCGCAGCTCGAAGCGCTCGCCCGCGTCCGGCCCGGTCCTGACGCCGGCGACGCAGCCCCGCACACCGAAGGCGCTGAGCAGCCGCTGGACGTCCTTGAGCAGGCGCTCGGCGCCGGCGCCGAGCGATACGGACCGCTCGGCCGTGCCGTCGTGCTCGATCCGCGACACCGCGCCGTGGGCCCCGAAGAGGCCACGGAGGAAGGCCGCCTGGACGTCCGCGGGCGCGGTGAACAGCGCCGCCGGGACGTGCGTGGCCGCGGCCTTGTCGGGCATGAGGCCGAGGCCGACGAAGAGCTGATGCACGCCGTCGTTGCCGACGCGCAGCTGGTCGGTGTCGTCGGCCATGACGACGTGCGTCACGCCGCCGGCGAGCTCTTGGAGCAGGCCCTGGTGCGAGGTCACGAGGCCGTTGCCGACGTGCTCCTGCCCGTAGACCCACGCGGTCGCGGTATCGGTGAGGTACCCGTCGCCGACGAGATGGCCGGTCAGCTCGGCCAGCCCCTCCGACCAGCGGCGGGGCGGCTCGCGGTCGGTCGACGCACCGGCCACGGCGCCGGCCGGCCGCGCGACCTTCACCGGCAGCTCCCACGCGGCCGCGGTGGCCGGCGTCGCGCTGTCGTTCAGCATGACCCGATCGACCTCGGTGAGGCGCTCCGCCTCGACCCAGCCGCGGTTCGTCGTCCAGAGCCGGTGCTCGGGGGTGCAGCGCAGCTCGGCACCGTTCGCGAAGCGCAGCCGCACGATGGGCGAGGTGCCGTTCTTCATCACCGCGAGCGGGAGCGACGTGGCGACGCCCGCCCCGGGCTCGGCCGCCGTCGCCCGATGCGTGTACACGTGGATGTCCTCGCCCGCCTTCGCGCGCTCGAAGAGCTCCGCGATCGGGAGCAGGCCGTGCGTCGTGTGGACCCGCGCGTCCGCCGGGAAGCACGGGTTCGACCCGTTGATCCGCCCCGAGTTCGGGCAGGTGTGCCAGTCGTTGATCGTCGTGTCGAACTGCATGCCCGGGTCGCCGCAGGCCCACGCCGCCTCGCTGATCTCGCGCAGCAGCGCTCGCGCCTTCACGGTCTCGAGGGTCTCGCCGGTCGAGACGGCCCGCAGGTGCCACTCCGTGTCGGCGAGCGCGGCCCGCATGAAGTCGTCGGTCGCGCGGACGGAGTTGTTCGCGTTCTGGAACTGGATCGACTGCCAGGCCTCGCCGTTCAGGCCCATGTCGTAGCCCTGCTCGCCGAGCGCCCAGGCCTTGCGCTCTTCCTTCGCCTTGCACCAGATGAATTCGCGAACGTCAGGGTGGTCGCTGTTGAGGACCACCATCTTCGCCGCGCGGCGCGTCGTCCCACCGGACTTGATCGATCCGGCGACGGAGTCCGCGCCGCGCATGAACGAGACCGGGCCGCTCGCGAGCCCACCGGCGGAGAGATGCTCTTTGCTCGAGCGGATCGTCGACACGTTGACCCCGGACCCGGATCCGCCCTTGAAGATGATCCCCTCGGTCTTGAACCAGTCGAGGATCGAGTCCATCGAATCCTCGACCGAGAGGATGAAGCAACCAGACCGGTGAGTTGAACGAGGCGTGCTGGTGGACCATGAGGTACTTCAGCTCGTCGGCGAAGACCGCCGCGTCCTCGCTCGTCGCGAAGTAGCGGCCCTCGATCCCCCAGCGGGTGATCTGGTCGATGACCCGATCGACCATCTGCCGGACGCTCGTCTCGCGCGCGGGCGTGCCGAGCTTGCCGCGGAAGTACTTGGACGCGACGACGTTCGTCGCGGTCATCGACCAGAACTTCGGGACCTCGACGCCCTTCTGCTCGAAGACATTGCCGCCTTCGCCCGGGATCACCGCGTCGCGGCGCTCCCATTCGACCTCGTCGTACGGGTGCACGCCGTCATGGGTGAAGTAGCGCTCGAACCGGAGGCCCGCAGGCTCGCGGTCGTGCTGGGCGGACTGACGCGGTGCTTCGGCGATGGCCATGTCGGGACTCCTTAGAACTGAAGGGGAGTGATGGACGCGTCAGGGGTCGTCAGGAGAAGGAGCAGGAGTGGCCTTCGGTAGTTCCCGGCCGGCGCCGATGGCTGCGACATCGCCACATCCTCCTGTGCTTCGCGGCCGATCCCGGCCGTCGCGTTCGCCACCAGATGTCGCGGCCAAACTGTCAACCGACACAACATCTAGTGGCGCAGAGGCCGAACGCTAGCCGGTCTCCGGCCGCTGTCAAGAGGGCAACTGGTCCCGTCCGTCATCTGTGACGAAGTCGAGATTTTTCCGAGGAAACACCCGCCAGGCTGGAGTGGGGCTACACCGGCGCGGCGACCGCCGTGGCCTGCGCGGGTGGGGCGACCGTCGCCCGCGCCGCCGAGACGAACGCGCGGACACCGGTCCGCAGGTCCTCCTCCGCGATGTTGAGCGGTGGGATGAAGCGCACGACCTGGTCGTGCGGACCGCAGGTGATGAGCAGCACGTCGCGCTCGAGCGAGCCGGCGATCGCGGCCTTCGAGGCGAGGTTGTCGGTGAATTCGATCGCCGCCATCGCGCCGAACGTCCGGATGTCGCGGACGCGCGGATCGTGGCGGAGCGGTGCGAGCTCCTCGACGATGATCGACCCGACGAGATCGGCCCGGTCGACGAGGCCTTCGTCGCGGAGCACCTCGAGCGTCGCGAGGCCGGACGCGCAGCTGACCGGGTTGCCGCCGAACGTCGAGCCGTGCGTCGAGGTGCGCCAGCGCTCGTGGATCGCGCGCGGCGCGACGACC
>WNGF01026313.1_pt1 | contig 10205 bp, 12 predicted proteins | sample 5400641 | NCBI WGS metagenome assembly WNGF01 (sample SAMN13153371, study PRJNA577476) | soil metagenome | isolation source: 80 cm soil or saprolite under grassland replicate 2 | place: USA:California | collected 2016-06-15
ACCGGCACGGCCGCGTTGCGGTTACAAGTTTAGCAAGGAGCGGCGGTTTCCCAACCGCCGGGGCGATTTCGAAATCGCCCTTCCTTGACATCAAACAAAAATGTAACCGGCGAGATTCTTCTCCGGTCATTAGCTACAGAAGCGCAAAAAGCGCTTAGCAGAAGAACAAACCAAAATAAACTATGAAACGAAACCTATTAACACTCGCGGCTGCAGGCGCGATCGCGCTTGGCGGCTTTGCCGTGGTGCAAGCAGAACCCGGCCATGGTGGCGGTGGCTGCTGGCACGGGCATGGATTTGCGCTTGAACGATTGACCAAGGGACTAGACCTGACGGCTGATCAACAGGCCAAGGTCCAGCCGATCCTCGATCAAGCCAAACCGCAAATCGCCGCCATCCATGAAGAGGCGATGCAAAAAATGAAAGCTGTGATCGATGGCACTACGCCGCAAATTCGTCCGCTGCTTACCCCTGAGCAGCAGAAGAAATTCGACGCCATCCAGAAGGCGCATCAAGACATGATCAACGCGCAAAAACAGCTTCACGACGCAACGCAGGAATAACTTCGGTTGTTCAGAGCGGTGGAAACGGCGGCGACCCGGAAAGGTCGCCGCCGTGTTTTTTGTGCCGGCAAACGCATGAAAGATCCGTCTGATATGTCTCCCGATCAGCTTTGGCCGACCTTGACCCACCAGCTCAAGCCGTCTTAATAGGGAACTATGAAACGAAACTTCCTTACACTCGCCGTTGCAGGGGTAATCGCCCTTGGCGGCTTTGCCGTCGCGCAATCAGAAACCGGCCGTGACCGTGGCGCCCGAGGGCACGGGCATGGATTTGCGCTTGAACGATTAACCGAGGGGCTGGACCTGACGCCCGATCAACAGGCCAAGGTTCAACCGATCATTGATCGAGCCAAGCCGCAAATCGCTGCGATCCAGCGGGAGGCAAGGCAGAAAATGAAAACGGTGATGGACAGCACTATGTCGCAGATCCGCCCGATGCTTACGCCTGAACAACAGAAGAAATTCGACGACACGCAAAAGAACCGGCGGACGCGCAGAGGTTAATTGCGCCTGAGGACAGCCGGCTCTACGTCGGTATTCTCAGTCTTGTTTTCCTCCGAAGGAAAATAGGAGCGAAATCACTCCCAACGTGGCGAAGACCGCGGCGACGACGAATCCTGCCGTGGAGATTTCGAGACGCGAGTGGAAATCGCTTTTAAATCGCGCAGCCATGCCGATCAGAAAGAACAAAAGCGCCAGGTAGATCAAAATTACGCTGATCGCTTTTTTGGTCTCCGATGTGATCTTCATTCCAGGAATTGTAGGGCATCCGCCGCGGCGGACGCCAACCTTAAATCTGATTTGTTTGCCCAATTCGATAACATGAAATTAAGCTAAGCAAATGCCGAAGTTGATCCACTCGATCTGGGCGTTGGGGCTTGTCCTTACTGCGGGCACAAGTAACGCCCAAATCGATCGTATCACCGGGAAGAATTTCGCGACGCGGTCGGAAGTGCTGGCGCGACACGGAATGGTTTGCACAAGCGTGACGGCGGCCACGCAAGTCGGCCTCGAAATATTGAAGCGCGGTGGAAGCGCCGTGGACGCGGCGATCGCCGCAAACGCAACGCTTGGTTTGATGGAACCGGTCTCCAATGGGATCGGCGGAGATCTTTTCGCCATCGTTTATAGCGCGAAGGAGAACAAACTTTACGGAATCAACGGAAGCGGGCGTTCGCCGCTTGGTTTGAGTTATGAGCAGATGAAAGCCGAGCTCGCGAAACTGCATCGCGAAACCATTCCTCCGACTGGCATGTTGCCGATTAGCGTGCCCGGGACGGTGGATGCGTGGGCCGAGTTACATAAAAAATTTGGCAAACTGAAATTGAGCGACGACCTCGCGCCCGCGATTCGTTACGCCGAGGAAGGGTTCCCGGTCACGGAATTGATCGCGTACTACTGGTCCTTTGGTCCCCGCATTTACAAAGGTTTGCCCAGCGCGTTTCTGGAAACGTACACGCTTGATGGCAAAGGCCACACACCTGCAAAAGGCGATATCTTCAAGAATCCCGCGCTCGCGAAGACGCTGCGATTGATCGGCGAGAAGGGCCGGGACGCTTTTTATAAGGGCGAGATCGCGGAGAAGATCGACCAGTTCATGCGGCAGAAAGGCGGGTTTCTGCGCAAAGCCGACTTTGAAAAACATACTTCCACATGGGTCGATCCGGTCTCGGTGAACTATCGCGGCTACGACATCTTTGAGCTGCCGCCAAATGGTCAGGGTATTGCCGCGTTGCAAATATTGAACATTCTCGAAGGATTCGATCTGCGCGCGATGGGCCGCAATTCACCTGAAACGCTGCACACCATGATCGAAGCCAAAAAGATCGCATGGGCCGACCGAGCGAAGTTTTACGCCGACCCCGCGTTTGCCAAAATTCCGCTCACCGGTCTTCTTTCGAAAAGCTACGCAGCGGAGCGTCGCAAATTGATCGACCCGAATCGCGCGGCGAGAAAAGTCGAAGCAGGAAATGCGGCGCTGGATCAGGGCGACACGATTTACCTGTGCACCGCCGATGACGAAGGCAACATGGTTAGCTTGATTCAAAGCAACTACCGCGGCATGGGCAGCGGCATTGTCGTGCCCGGGCTTGGATTCATGTTTCAAGATCGCGGTGAACTTTTCTCGATCGACCCAGATCACGCGAACGTTTACGCGCCGGGGAAACGACCATTTCACACCATCATACCCGGGTTCGTGATGAAAGATAGCAAGCCGTGGGAAGCATTCGGCGTCATGGGCGGCGGCATGCAACCGCAGGGTCATGTCCAGGTGCTAACGAACCAGATTGATTTCGGCCTAAACGTGCAGGAAGCCGGTGATGCGTCGCGCTGGCAGCATGAGGGCGACAACGAACCGACCGGAGAAAAGATGACCGAATCAGGGGGATACGTTGAAGTCGAGAGCGGTATCCCGTACGAGACGGTGCGGGAACTGCGCAAGAAGGGTCACGACGTGCGATTTGACGTCGGCGGCTACGGTGGTTACCAAGCCATCAAAGTAGAAATGCACGATGGTCAACGCGTTTACGTCGGCGCGAGTGAGTCCCGTAAAGACGGCCAGGCGGCGGGATACTAATGTCTCATCTCCGATTGCGGTCGTCTTGCCCGACTCCGGGTAGCGCATTGCCTGCCCGCCGTGTGCGGGCCTCTCGCGTGTTGGTTTTGGCTTCGCGCCGAAACAGTCTTTGCCAGTGCTTGGTACTTCCATGAGTTGCTACCTCAAGGGAAAGTTCGTGATCGCGAGGACGTGCTCACCAGCACGCGAGACGCGTGCGCTACCCGGATCAAAGAATCTGCGCGGCGTGCGGAGTCGGAAAATCCGTCTGGCTACTTCTTCCGCGCATTCAGTTCCGCGAGCTTTTGTTCAGCGCGATTGACGTCGGATTTTTGTGCGCTGCCGAGCTTAAAAAGTTTTTGTTGTCGCCGTAAATTTGCTTCGGCGAAATCGAGCTCGGCGCGCTCACGTTTTTGCGCAGCGACTTGAGCGGCTTCAGTTAATTGCGCCAGCGCGATCTTGTCCGCGTCGAGTTCGGCTTTTGCATCTTCATCAGGCGCAACGCGGGCTTCCTGCTCTGCAACTTCTTCTTTTGCCTGCGCGAGCCGCGCATTTGCGAGGTCGGACTCGCATCGAACGATCCTTAAGAAACGTTGTTCCTTCTCTTAGCGCGCTCAAGTTGTCTTTCCAGACGCCCAACGTCGCTCTCCACACCTGTCGTTGCAGGCGATGGCTTATCCGAGAGGTTTCCTTCCAATAAGGGGGGCTCGATATCGAATGAATCGGGTTCTTCGGATTCGCTCGGTAATTGATCGGCAGCCAGCGCTGCGATCGTTGTTAAGATCGCAATGACCGGCAGAGCAAAGATGCGGGTCATGACAGCAGATTAGCACAAAATTCCACGCATCGACACCAAGGAGCGACGGCTGCCGTCGCGGCTCCCCTGCAAAAAATTTCTGAGATTTGTTCTTTCCATCCGCAGACTTCTGGCATACGACACAGTCCCGGAGGCATTTATGTATCCGGTTAGTCTTAAAATCCTGCTCGGCACAATCGTCCTTGCCGTGGCTGTTCCATCGATGATCGCCGACGTTTTTCCTGCTTCGGGACCAGTTATCGCAGGTAAAAAGGCGCGTATTTACTCGCCTGGTCAGGCAGCTGCGCCGAAAAAAGCGCCTGTAGTGGTAAAGCGAGCAATTTGGGCTGCAAATCAACTTAGCTCGAAGCCGTATTACTATGGTGGCGGTCATCGGTCGTTTGATGACAGCGGTTACGATTGTTCCGGCACTATCTCTTATATGCTCGGCGCAGCTGGTTTGATCTCTTCGCCGATGAGCTCAAGGGACTTGCGCCATTACGGCCGACGCGGCCGGGGCAAATGGATCACGATTTACGCCCGAAAGGGACATACTTTTGCCGTCATTGCCGGGCTGCGACTTGATACAACGCCCTACGATAATTACACCGGTCGCTGGGCACCGCGCTGGCAAACCACCGATCGTCCGCCGCGCGGCTTCGTAGCACGGCATCCAGTGGGGCTATGACTTCGCCGGGGCTGTAGTGTCCGCTGTCCTCAGCGGATGTCCCTTTGCCGCGCTCGATGTGATGCGCTGAGGACGGCGCACACTACAGCACACCATCTGCTGGGTTGGCATTTCGCCCTTCTTGAGCAACGTTGCGCGCCTCACACAGCGCAAAAGGAAAATCAATATGCAGCTCACTCGTTCGATCGTTCTAGCTTCAATATTATCACTGATCGCGCTCACGCCGTTTGGCGTAACCGCGCAGGACAAATCTCATGTCACTCCCGAGCGAGTGGATATGGCGATTCGGGAAATTGAAAAACTTGCGCAGAAGGAAATTCAAGAAAACGCGGTGCCGGGGCTGCTATTGCAATCGTGTTTCGAAACAAGCTGAGGTACGCGAAAGGATTCGGCGTTCGCGATGTGAACAGCAAGACGCCGGTGGATGCCGATACAGTGTTCCAGCTCGCATCGATGTCCAAACCGATTGGCTCAACGGTGGTTGCCGAGTTGGTCGGTGAAGGGAAGATCACTTGGGATTCGAAATTGAGCGCCCTCGATCCAACGTTCCTGATGTTTGATCCGTGGGTCACGCGCGAAGTCACGATCCGTGACATGTACGCGCATCGCAGCGGATTGCCCTCACACACCGGCGATCTGCTCGAAGACCTCGGTTTTACGCGTGCCGAAATCTTGTATCGCCTCCGCTATCAACATCCGGGGAGCAGTTTTCGTTCGCAGTATGCCTACACAAACTTTGGACTGACTGAAGCAGCCACCGCAGCAGCGAAAGCGTACGGGCTGGACTGGGAAGAGGCGTCCGAACAAAAGTTGTATAAACCGCTCGGGATGACCTCGACCAGTTCGCGTTACGCGGATTTTGTCGCACGACCGAATAAGGCGTTGGGACACGTGCTGGTGGATGGCAAATGGGTGCAAAAGTTCAAACGCGATCCGCAAGCGCAATCGCCGGCGGGCGGCGTGAGTTCCTCCGTGAATGATGTGTCGAAGTGGATGCGTTTGCAGCTCGCGAATGGAAACCTTGATGGCAAACAAATCGTGGATGAGAAAGCGTTGGCCGAGACGCATCACCCGCACATGCTCACCGGCTTTAATCCTTTCACGCAAATGCCGACTTTCTACGGCTTGGGATGGAACGTCAGCTATGATCAGCAGGGTCGTTTGCGATTAAATCACTCCGGCGCGTTTGGCCTCGGCGCGGCGACTTATGTAAATCTCGTGCCGACAGAGCGATTGGGCATCGTTGTGCTCACCAACGCATACCCGATCGGTCTGGCGGACGCGTTGGGGACGACATTTATGGACGTCGCATTATACGGCAAATCCACTCAGGACTGGCTTCCACTTTTTAGACAGGTCTATTCAAACCCGGCAGCGATCGGCACGGTGTCGGGCTTTGATTATTCCAAAGCACCCGCAGCGTCCGCTCCGGCGCTGAAAAACGACGCCTACATCGGCGGGTATGCCAATGATTTCTTTGGTGACATCTCTGTAGACGAGAGGGACAACGGACTGGCGATTGTGCAGGGCCCAAAGAAAATGACATTCCCAATGACGCACTATGATCGCGATACGTTCACCTATCAGACGGAGGGCGAAAACGCTGTTGGCAGGAGCGGCATCACATTTGCCATTGGGCCGGATGGCAAAGCGGCACAGGTCCTCGTGGAAAATCTCAATGTGCGCGGCGAAGGAACTTTCAAGCGTCAGCCAACGTCAGAACGCATATCACGGAGTCCCGCGCCAGCGCCTGGGTCCGGTGATTTTGCCGGCTTCGTCGAGATTGGCAATGGCCGCAAAATGTATCTCGAATGCCGTGGCTCGGGCAGCCCCACGGTGATTCTCAAGTCCGGTTACAGGAACGATGCCGAGATTTGGAGCGCCCAACCTGAGCCTGGAGCGAGCACCGTTTCTCCGCAGGTTGCCAGGTTTACTCGGACTTGTGCCTATGATCGTCCGGGAACTTTTCTTGACGCGAATCATTTGAGCCGGAGCACCCCAGTCCAAATGCCGCGCACGGCGCGCGATCTCGTTTCCGATCTTCATGTCTTGCTCCAGCGGGCGCATGTCCCCGGACCGTATGTCATCGCTGCGCATTCCTTTGGTGGCATCTTTGCCCGCTTGTACGCCAGCACGTACCCGAATGAGATTGTTGGAATAGTTCTGGTTGATGCGCTGTCCGAAAAGGTGAGGTCTGGCCTAACACCCGAACAGTGGAAGTTGTATGTGAACTTTGGATTTACCAAACCAACGCCAGGGCTCGAAAAATATAAAAAGATCGAGACGCTCGATGTCAACGCGAGCTTGGATCAGATTGAAAAAGCCGCTACTGCAAAGCCGCTGCGCCCGATCCCTCTTTTTATTCTAACGCAAGGTCAACCCTTCGACCTCAGCCCATGGCAGCCGTTGCCGGCCGATTTTCCCGGGGCCTTAGACAGGGCATGGCACGCGGCACAGGATGCGCTGGTGACACTGGCACCAAATGCCAAACGCTTAATCGCAACAAAGAGCGCGCACTATATTCAGGTTCAGGAACCGGAACTGGTGATTGACGCAATCAAGCAGGTTGTCGAGGCGGTCCGCAATCCGTCTGCATGGACGACCGCGCCTTGATTGGGTCTTGACTGCACTGTCAGAGATAGAGGCGCACCCTCACGATTGCTTTCAAGCCCGCTCCAGATCAGAAGTAGCAACGAAACCGCATTAGTTCTGCTGACGAATCGTGGTATTTCTTTTTCGCGCCGCCCGCGCAAAATCAATGACGACTCGACTTAAAACATTGGCGCGCCGCAAATCAAGATCGACAACGAATGCGTCGAACTTCAGTTTCAGCTCATCGGAATTGCGCAGGCTGAGGGCGCTGAAGACGCCGGCGGGCATTCAGCGGTACCTCGATGAATTGCCTTACAACTTGAGTTACACTGCGCGGTCGCCAAAAAAGGTCCTGTATGACCGCACGGCATCCTGCCTAGAGGGCGGAATTTTTGCGGCAGCTGCGCTCCGAGTGCTTGGATTTCCACCGCTGATTTTCGATTTGGAAGCCGAGCAGGACACCGATCACGTCGTAGCCATTTTCAAAGTGCGTAGGCATTGGGGCGCGGTAGCGAAATCGAACTTCACCGGCTGCCGTTATCGCGAGCCGGTTTACCGCACCCTGCGCGAACTGGCCATGAGTTATTTCAATATTTATTTCAATTTGCGCGGTGAACGGACGCTGCGCCGTTATTCGCGCCCGGTAAATCTTGCCCGATTCGATCATCTCCACTGGATGACGGCGGACAAACCAATCTGGTTCATTGCCGAACATCTCTGCGAAATCCCGCACATTCCGCTGCTCACATCGGCAATGGAAAAAAACCTCACCCGCGTCGATCGCCGCACACTGCGTGGCGAAATGGTTGGCCACAGAAAAAAATGATTTTCGTGTTTCTGGCAGGTGTTCGACAATTTGAGCTTGTGCTGGTTGGAAGCGCCATTAAAAGAGAAGCGATGGTTTCGGTTGCGCGGAGTGCCTCCTAAAGATAAGCCAAAATAGGCGACACAGGCTTGCGTCGAATCGTAGTTAGCTCTCATGACAATGGCAAACGAGATACCATCGCCGCCGTCCCCTCAGAGACCCCAGTCGAAAGCAGTTGCAGCGGGCTGGCTTTGTTTCGTCATCGGGCTTGTCTTGGTGTTTGTGAGCCCAATGGGCATGTTGCTCCTTTATGCCCCCCTTTTTCTTGCTGCTTTCGTTCTGAGTATTGTTGGCATGGCCCAAGGCCGGATCGCTGGCGGTCTCGTGCTTCTTCTTATTTCAATAGTTGTTCCTCTCGTTTCCGTGATAGGTGTCTCAGGCTATCGAATTGGGCAAGCGCTCCACGAGCAGGACGTTCAGAAGAAGACCGCACTTTCCAAACTCGCTTTCGAAGACGTCAAGGGCTACCCAGACGGTGAGTACATGTACGTCGAGGGCAAAATTCGCAACAACGGTAATACTTCGGTTACCTACGTGAAGGTAGGGGTTGAGTACTTGGACAGGAATGGCACGATCCTCGACACCGACTGGACGTACGCCGCGGGCGCTGATCAGTTGCGCCCAAGCGCCGCGAAATCATTCCGCATTATGACGAAGCGGGACCCGAGAATGACCAACTTTCGATACCAATTACTCAATAACTGAATTGCTGCTTTTGTTCGAGCGCGCGTTAGACCACGAGGACGTTAGACGAAAGCAAGATCTATGACGACTTCTGAGTCCCAATTCCGAAAGTGGTTTGTGGATAGCCTTGCTCCTTTGCGAACGAGCGGGGAAGCGGGCTTCATTTTCCTATTGGTCGCGATTCCAATGCTTGAGCGTTATCTCAGGCGAAAGACTCAGTGCCCGGACGGCCAAGACCTCACTGACGTATTTTTCAACGAACTCGGTAAGCTTTTCAGTGAGATTGTCGGAAGGGAGAGGGATTTCTGGAACTGCTATCGAAACGGTTTGCTGCACCACGTCACGTTTGCGCAAGAAAAATGGGCGAGGAGGACATCCGAATGGAAGGGGCTCCCGAAGGCTGCCATATCAGGGCACGATCCTAGGCCGGTGTATTTCGACCAATCTAGGAGCGAGTTCTACGTGAATCCCGTCGCATTTTTGGATGTCGTGACCGCTGCCTTCCTCGCCGGATGACTACCCCCGAATTTCGAAAGATGGCGCTGGAAATTCCGGCGGCCGTCGAGCGGTCGCACATGAATCATCCCGATTTCCGTGTCGCGGGGAAGATTTTCGCGTCACTTGGTGTGCCCGATCAAAACTGGGGCATGGTGAAGCTTACGCCGGAGCAGCAGCGTGCATTTATCAGGAAAGCGCCCGAGGTTTTCAAACCGTGTAGCGGCGCCTGGGGCCGTCAGGCTACACGAATATTTATCTTGCCGCCGCGAACGCGAGCATGGTGCGCACCGCTCTCGACGCTGCGGCAAAGAATGTCGCGCAAGCGAAGAAGAAAAAGGGGTAGCTCGCTCTTCTCGCGTGTGACCGCAAGTCTGGCTCGGACTTTCGGCGTCGCGCCGAAACAGACTTGCCTCGAGTTCACTAGCTTCCAAGGTTGTGGCCGTAACGAAAAGTTCGTGATCGCGTCATGAGTGTGCAAGTTTACGGATGTAATCATGTCGCCATCGAGGCGGACGATATCAAAAAGGCGGTCGCGTTTTATCAAGACGTTTTCAATCTCGAAAAACTGAATAGCGGCGAGGGCGACGCGTTTTTCAAACTCGGCGAACATCAATTCCTCGCGATTTTCGAGGTGGAGAAAGTTCAATCCGCCAACATGCGCCATTTCGGGATCATGGTGCGCGATGAAGAACAGCTGGCCGAAGTGCGGAAAAAGATTACCGGCAAATACAAACTCAAGCTCGAGCCGCCGTTCCGCTGCGATTTTCGCGATCCCTGGGGCAACCGCATCCAGGTGGTCGATCTTCACGACGAATCGCTCATTTGGCTCTTGCCATATCGCGAAGTGCAAAAGGCCGGAGTGAAGTTTGGAACATAGACCTCCAGGTCTGTGCGCCCAGCGGAGTTTAACTCCGCTGAAATGGAAGAGCGGGTTTCAAACCCGCTGGCCGCACAGGCTACAA
>WNGF01010842.1_pt1 | contig 10204 bp, 8 predicted proteins | sample 5400641 | NCBI WGS metagenome assembly WNGF01 (sample SAMN13153371, study PRJNA577476) | soil metagenome | isolation source: 80 cm soil or saprolite under grassland replicate 2 | place: USA:California | collected 2016-06-15
GAGCGAGGGCGGCAGCCGGGTCAGGACGAACGGCGCATAGCCGATCGCGCACAGCCCGAGCGACGCCGTCATGACGAGGCGGCTCGAGAGGCCGGCGAGCCGGCGCGAGATGATGAGCGGCCCCACCGCGTAGCCCGCCACGACGACGACCATCTCGAGGACGGCGCCCGCGCTGCTCGTCGAGACGTCGAGCCCGAGCAACGCGACCACCCCGGCGAGGCCGACGAGCAGCCCGGCCACTCGGCGACCGCCGAGGCGGTCGTGGCCGCCGGTCACGCCCGAGAGGATCGCGCCCACCAGCGGGACCGCCGCGATGAGGAGGCCCGCCAGCGAGCTCGACAGGTGGCGCTCGGCGTCCGACAGGAGGAGCCACGGCACCGCCAGCTCGACGACGGTGAACGCCGCGATGGCGCGCCAGTGCGGCAAGAGCGAGCGCAGCTCGCCGCGCCGCAGCGCGAGCGGGAGGAGCAGCGCCGCGCCGAGCGCCGTGCGAAGGAAGACGAGGGTGGCCGGGGAGATCTCGCGCACCGCCACCTTGATGAGCAGGTAGGGGATCCCCCAGATGACGCACAGGGCCCCGAAGAGCAGCCATCCTCGACGTGTCACGCTCCGGATCCCCTTTCCGTCAGCTCCGCGCCAGCGCGATCACCGACGCGAGGATGACCGTGCCGCCCATGACCTGCGCCGCCGAGATGGCCTCGCCGAGGAAGAGCGCCGCCAGGAAGGTCGTGACGACCGGCTCGAGCGTCGAGAGCGCGGCCGCGGTGCCGGCCCCGAGGCGGCGGATCCCCGCGAAGAAGGCCGCGATGGCGACGACGGTCGAGACGAGGGCCATGGCGGCGACCGCCGCCCAGCCGCTCGCGCTCGACGGGAAGGCCGGCCGGTGCACGAGCACGACGCCGCCCCACACGATGGCCGCCGAGATCATGATCACGGCGGACACCGGGAGCGAGGCCTCCTCGCGCATGATGCGTCCGCCCACGGTGATGTAGACGGAGTAGATGACGGCCGCCCCGAGGCCGAGCGCGACCCCCAGGACCGAACCGTGGATGCCGCCGCCGATCGTGAGCGTGGTGCCGGCGAGCGCGGTCGCGACCGCGAGCGCGCGCGTCCACGTCATGCGCTCCCGGAGGAAGAGCGTCGCGAGGACCGCCACCAGCGCCGGGTAGACGTAGAGGAGGAGCGCGACCAGCCCCGCCGACGCGTGGTGGAGCGCGAGGAAGTAACAGGCCGACTGCCCCACGTAGCCGATCCCGCCCATGGCGGCGATGAGCGCGAGGTTCTTCCCGCGCGGCCAGCGCTTGCCCGTCGCGACCACGGAGATCGCCATGGCCGCGCCGGCGAGCAGGAAGCGCAGGAAGAGCACGGCGCTCGTATCGGCGCCGTCGGCGTAGGCGAGCTTGGCGAAGATGGCGAGGCCGCCGAAGCTGGCGGCCGACAGCGCGACGAGGAGGACTCCCGTGACGCGCCTTCGAGACGGCGAGGGGGTGGACATGGCGGAAGCGAGCGGGACTAGCACGTTTCCGGGCGAGCGTCATGCGGCCGCGTGGCGCACGTGGCGGCTCGCTCAACGAGGGTTCGCGATTCGCGTTCGCGAATCGCGCCCTCGTTTAGCCATTTCGCAAGGGGGCTGCGCCCCCTCCCCGCCGAGCAAAGCTCGTGCAGGCGCTCCTGCGCCTGCCTTGAAAACGCCGCCCCTCACCGCGGGCGGGTCCCGTGCGCTGTCGGAGGCGGCATGCGCCGCCTCTCCGGCAGCGCCCCGGCGCGCTCGCTTCGCTCGCGTGTTCGCGAATCATGCTCGCCCGTTTAGGCGGCACGGAGCGCGACGGAGCGCCGCCGCGCCCTCCCGAGCGCGACCGCGCCCCCCACGGCGAGGCACCCGCCCCAGAGCGCGCCCGGCCCGAGCGCCTCGAGGATCGCCGGCCCGGCGAGCGGCGCGAGGAAGCTGGCGACGCCGAAGCCCAGCCCGTACGCGCCGGCGTAGCGGCCGCGCAGGTGCGGCGGCGCGAGCTCCTGCACGAGGGCGCTCGCGGTGGGCATGTAGGCGATCTCGCCGAGCGACCACACCGCCGTGGCGAGCGCGTACCGAGGCGCGGTGGAGCAGAGCGCGTATGCGCCGTAGCCCACGCCGACGAGGAGCGACGCTGCTGCGAGCACCTGGGCAGGCGTGAAGCGGCCCGTCACGCGCGCGCCGAAGGGCTGCACGAAGGCGATGAGGAACGTATTCACCGACAGGACGAGGCCGAACCCGGCCGGCGTGATGCCGTGCCGCGCCATGTCGATGGGGAGCGACGACTGCATCTGCCAGAAGGCGAGGCAGAAGGCGACGTGGAGGAGGAAGAGGGCCATGAACGCGCGGTCGGCGAGGACGGCCAGGTACCCGCCTCCGCGGCGTCCCGCCGCCACCGCGGCCGAAGGTCCCATGAAGCGCGACGCAGGCCGCGTCTCCGGCACGCGCGCGTAGGCGATGGCCGCGAACGCGAGCGTCGTGACCGCGTCGGCGACGAAGGGGAGCGCCCAGCTGTGGCTCGCCAGCAGGCCCCCCGCGACGAGCGACACCCCGATGCCGAGGTTGTTCGCCCAGTAGACGAGGCCGAAGGCGTGGGCGCGCTGCTCGGGTGGGACGACGTCGGCGACGATCGCCTGGAACGGCGGCTTCGTGCCCTGGGACGTGACGCCGAAGAGGAAGACCACGGCGGCGATCGCGACGGGCGAGTGCAGGAAGGCCAGCGCGCCCGCCGTCGCGGCCGCGCCGAGGAGGCCGCCCAGGATCGTCGGACGCCGCCCGAAGCGATCGGCGAGCGCCCCGCCCACCGGCCCCGCGACGAGCATGCCCGCGCCGAAGAGCGACACGATCGCGCCGGCGCGCGACGGCGAGAGCCCGCGCGCGGTGAGGAAGAGCGCGAGGAACGGGAAGACGAACGTGGCGATCGCGGACAGGAACTGGCCGCCCCACAGCCAGTAGAAGATCGTGGGCAGGCCGCCCACGTGAGCGGCGAGCACGGCGCGGATCCGGCGCATCGCGTCATCCTGCCACGCGCGCGCGGCGCGTGAAAATGGAACGGCCGCCCTCGCGAGAGAGCGGCCGTGGGGTTGCGGCTCCTTCCCCCGCGAGCGGGGGAGGGTCGGGGAGAGGGCTCGACTACATGTCGAAGTAGAGCGCGAACTCCATCGGCGACGGGCGGCTGCGGACCGGCGTCACTTCCTTGTCGTACTTGTACTGGATCCAGGTCTCGATGACGTCCTCGGTGAAGACGTCGCCCTTGAGCAGGAACTTGTGGTCCTTGCGGAGGTTCTCGAGCGCCTCGTCGAGCGAGCCCGGCATCTTCGGGATGTCCCTCAGCTCCTCGGGCGAGAGGCCGTAGATGTCCTTGTCGAGGGGCTGGCCGGGGTTGATCTTGTTCTCGATGCCGTCGAGGCCCGCCATGAGCTGCGCCGCGAACGCCAGGTAGCCGTTGCAGCTCGGATCCGGCGTGCGGAACTCGATGCGCTTCGTCTTCGGGTTCGGCGAGTACATCGGGATGCGGATCGCGGCCGAGCGGTTGCGGGCCGAGTAGGCGAGGTTGATCGGCGCCTCGAAGCCCGGGACGAGCCGCTTGTAGCTGTTCGTGGTCGGGTTGCAGAGCGCGGCCAGCGCCGGGCCGTGCTTCAGGATGCCGCCGATGTACCACATGGCGAGATCCGACATGCCCGCGTAGCCCTCACCCGCGAAGAGCGGCTTGCCGCCCTTCCAGATCGACTGGTGGCAGTGCATGCCCGAGCCGTTGTCGCCGTAGAGTGGCTTCGGCATGAGCGTCACCGTCTTGCCGTGGCGGCGGGCCACGTTCTTGATGACGTACTTGAACCACTGGAGGTTGTCGGCGCACCGCACCAGGGAGTCGAACTGCATGTCGATCTCGGCCTGGCCGGCGGTCGCCACCTCGTGGTGCTGGCGCTCGATGGTGATGCCGACCGACTCCATCACGCGGCACATCTCGGTGCGGATGTCCTGCTGGCTGTCGGTGGGGGCGACCGGGAAGTAGCCCTCCTTGTAGCGAGGCTTGTAGCCGAGGTTGCCGCCCGGCTCCTCGCGGCCCGTGTTCCACTGACCCTCGACCGAGTCGACCTTGTAGAAGGCGTGGTTCACGCCCGCGTCGTAGCGGACCTCGTCGAAGATGAAGAACTCCGGCTCCGGGCCGAAGTAGGACACGTCGCCGATGCCGGTCGACTTGAGGTACTTCTCCGCCTTGATGGCGATGTTGCGCGGGTCGCGCGAGTACGGCTCCTTCGTGATGGGGTCGACGATGTTGCAGATGAGCGAGAGCGTCGGCTCCGCCATGAACGGGTCGATGACCGCGGTGTTCGAGTCCGGCATCACCAGCATGTCGGAGGCGTTGATGGCCTGCCAGCCGCGGATCGACGACCCGTCGAACCCGAGCCCCTCCTCGAAGACCTCCTCCGAGAGCTCGCTCAGCGGGATCGTGAAGTGCTGCCACAGGCCGATGAAGTCCATGAACTTCAGGTCGACGTAGGTGGCCTTCTTTTCCTGGGCCAGGCCGAGGACCTGCTTCGGGGTGAGGTTGGGCATGAGGTTCGTCCTATCTCCTGGGATGCAGGGGAATTCGAGAGCGGAATCGGATAGCACGCTGCATGCCACGCTGGGAAGGACGGATCCCCCGTGATCGAGTGGCTTACCCCGCTGGGCTGCCTGCCGAGCAGGCAGCGAATGCTCGCAAATCGAGCAGCGGCCGCTCCGGCGCGCGCTGATGCCCGAGCACGCGGACGGTCGGTCCGACATCCGCTGTCGCGATCGCAAGCCCTCACAGGGTTGTTCAGAATGCCCGGGACCGAGCCAGGCGAGCGAGACGCAAGCAGCGCGAGACGCGACGACGAGCCTACCCGCAGGGTAGGTGAGGGAGGAGCAACGAAGCGATGCGACGCGGATCGCTCGCCGCGGCGACGGGACGGGCGTTCTGGGCAACCCTCTCAAGTAGGCTGCCACGATCGTCGCTTGTCGCATCCGGAATGGACCGGGTGTCAGCAAGGGACGAGAGAGGCGGCTGTGCCCGAAAGCGGCGGGAAGGCCGGCGAACTTTACAAGGAGTACGGCCCCGTGATCTATCGGCGCTGCCTGCGCCTGCTCAAGGATCCCGAGGCCGCACGCGATGCGACGCAGGAAGTCTTCATGAAGCTGGTGCGGGACATTCGGAAGCTCGAGGACCGCGCCACCGTCCTCCCCCGGGATGTATCCCGGACCGTCGCGCGAAAGCTCGACCGGTTCCTTGAGAACGCACGGAAGTACCTGACCCCGGAGCGAGCCATGACGTCTCGTTGTCCATCGGATCTCGCGCTCGAGGGTTACCTGCTCGACCGCCAAGCCGCGAAGGTGGCGCCACACGTCGGCTCGTGTGCCGCCTGCCAGGGGCGCGTCGCCTGGATGGAGCAGGAGGGGAAGGACTTCCTGCAGTACGTCTACCCTGCGACCGTCGCGAAGGTGGCGTGTCTAAGACTGGGAGGTACAGCGATTCCGCGTCCTCCCGACCGATCAGGCGCAACCCCCTAGCGCCCGTCGGGTCGTGCCCGGCTCCTCCAGAGCCGTGGTCTGGGAGGTGGGTCCCGGCAGGCCCACCTCCCTTTTTTTGTCCGCGGTTCGGAGTGAACTTTCCCGCCCCTCGTGCGTCTCATCAAGAGACGAGGCCGCCATGATCCCGACCTGGATGATCGAAGAGCTGGAGCGGCGCCGACGGGAGCGCGAGGAGCGCGAACGCCCGATGCTGCGGATCGAGCTGCCGGTTCCCGTCCAGGTCGACCGCGAGCCGGGGCCGCCGCGCAGCCGCCGCCAGCCCATCGTCATCGAGCTCGCCTGATCGCGAAAAAAGGCGCGCCGCCGAGCGGTCCGGTGTCTCTCTCGCAGTGAGGGTGTTGCCCCTGTCGCTCGTGAACCTACCTCCACGAGCACGACCTGGGGTCGGGCGGGGCGAGCTTACCGCTGGGCTCGCCTCGCCCATCTTTCGCGGTCGCGCGCTACTTCGCCTTCATCCCGAGCGCGCGCATCCGCTCGCGGAGCGTGTTCCGGTTCATGCCGAGGAGCTCGGCGGCGCGGAGCTGGTTGCCCTTCGTGCGCGCCAGCGCCCCCGCGATGAGCGGCGCCTCGACGGCGGCGAGGGCGGCGGCGTGGCGGCCGCTCTCCGGCGACGGCGAGTCGAGGATCTGGTCCACCAGCCCGACGAGGCCGCGGTCCGACGCGCCGGTGCTGGGGAGGAGACCGATGAGCTCCTTCGCCCCGAGTCGCGCGCCCGGCAGCTTGAGGAGCGCGCGCTGGATGACGTTCTGCAGCTCGCGGACGTTCCCCGGCCAGCCGTGTGAGAGGAGCAGCGGCTCGGCGTCCTTCGAGAGGGCGAGCGGTCTGCCCTTGAGCTGCTCGCCGTACTTCGCGATGAAGTAGCGCGCGAGCAGGATGACGTCGCCCTCGCGCTCGCGCAGCGGCGGCAGGCGGATGGGCACCACCGCCAGGCGGTAGTAGAGGTCGCGGCGGAAGCGGCCCTCCTCGACCGAGCGGGCCAGGTCGGCGTTCGTCGCCGCCACGATGCGCACGTCCACCGAGAGTGGGCGCGTGCCGCCGACGCGGTCGACCTCGCGCTCCTGCAACACGCGGAGGAGCTTCGCCTGCAGCTCGACCGGCATCTCGCCGATCTCGTCGAGGAAGAGCGTGCCGCCGTTCGCGAGCTCGAACTTGCCCGGGCGGCGCTCCACGGCGCCGGTGAAGGAGCCCTTCTCGTGACCGTAGAGCTCGCTCTCCATCAGGTCGCGGGGGATGGCCGCCATGTTGACGGTCACGAAGGGGCCACGCGCCCGCACCGAGTTGGCGTGGATGGCCCGGGCCACGAGCTCCTTGCCCGTGCCGCTCTCGCCCATCAGCAGGACCGTCATCTCCGTGCGCGCGACGCGGCCGATCTCCTTGTAGACCTCGACCATGGCCGGCGAGCGGCCGATGAGCATGTCCGGGATCGCGAGGTCCTTCGGGCCGCCGCGCGCCTCCTCGGCGTCGGTCTCGGCCGAGCGCCGGCGAGCGGGCTCCTCGCGCTCCTCCGCGCCTGGGTGCTCGCCGTGCTCCACCTCCGGGCCGATGGCGAGGTCCTTCACGAGCCGCTCGACGCGGGTGAGGTCGAAGGGCTTTCCGAGGTAGTCGGCGGCGCCGCGCTTCATCGCCTCGACCGCCGAGCGCATCGTGTCCTCGGCCGTCATGACGACCACGAACGGGGAGTCGGAGCGCTGCGTCAGCTCGCCGAGGAGCTTGAAGCCGTCGTCGCCGGGCAGCCTGACGTCGAGGAGCACGAGCCCGACGCCATCCCCGCTCGCGCCGTGCTGCGCGAGCTTCTCGCGGGCCTCCTCGGCGCTGCCCGCCTCCTCGAAGGGAACGCCTGCCCGCTCGCACGTGCGGGCGAGGACGAAGCGGATTGACGGCTCGTCGTCGACGATGAGGACCTTGCGCACGTTCCTTCCGTTCGTTTGGGATCGGGCGACCCGCGATGGGACGCCTGCTCGTTGTTGACGGCTGTAGTAGCAAGCCGCTTGCCAGCGCGCCGAACTGACGCCGATCAGGCGATCTCGAGGGGCAGGAAGACGCTCGCCTCGGCGCCGCCGGACCCGCGGTTCTTCACCTCGATTCGGCCCCCGTGCGCCTCCACGATGCGGCGCGAGATGGCGAGGCCGAGCCCGGTGCCGTGCGCCTTCGAGGTGGCGAAGGGAGTGAACAGCCGCGGGATCATCGACTCCTGGATGCCGGGGCCGCTGTCCACGACCGACACCCGCGCGAGCGGCCGCGTGCGTCCGCCGGCGGCGCGGAGCCGCAGCGACGCGACGCTCGTCTCGAGCCGGATCTCGCGCCGTTCCGAGGCCTGGACCGCCTCCACGGCGTTCCGCACCAGGTTGAGCAACACCTGCGTCAGCTTCTCGCGGTCGCCGCGCACGCTGGGCAGGGACGGGTCGTAGCGCTCCGTGTACGAGATGCCATCGCCGCCGGGGAAGCCGCGCGCGAGCACGATGACGTCGCCGAGGACCGAGTGGATGTTCACTGGGGCCGACTGCAGCGCGGCCGGGCGGGCGAGGTCGAGGAGCTCGCGGACGAGCCCGTCCACCCGCTTGGCCTCCCGCGCGATGACCTGCGCGTACTCCTTCGCGCGCCCCTCGGCCTCGCGCGCGAGCAGCTCCGCCGAGCCCTGCAACCCCGCGAGCGGATTCTTGATCTCGTGCGCGAGCCCGGCCGCGAGCGCCTCGAAGTCGAGGGTGCGCTCGCTCGTTCGCGGGACGCGCAGCGCGACCACGGTCCCGACGCAGGTGTGCCCGTCGAGCAGCGGCCCCGCCTCGGCCAGCACCGAGACGGCCGGATCCTGCGGGCCGGGGAAGTCGGTCGATGCGGACTCCTGCGAGTCGCGGGCGCGCTCGGCGAGGATCGCGAGCTGGGCGCCCCCCGGGAGCGCGCGGACCGGCAGCCCCACCGCGCGATCGCGGCTCCGCCCGAAGAGCTCCTCGGCGGCGGGGTTCATGTGCATGACCCCGCCGTCGTCGCCGACGATGACGATCGCGTCCGCGAGCGAGTCCACCGCCGCGCGCGCGACGGCTGCGGGGAGCGGCGGAGGCTTGGGCGGGCGAGTCAAGGAACGTTCGCGCTTCGACTGCGGCCGCTGCGCGGCCTACGCTCAGCGCGAACGGAAACCGCGTCCGTTCGCCCTGAGCGTAGCGAAGCGAAGTCGAAGGGCGAACGCACTTACAGCGCCTCTTCGCCGCGCTCGCCCGTCCGGATGCGGATGACCTCGTCGACGGGGACGACGAAGATCTTCCCGTCGCCGATGCGGCCGGTCTTGGCGGCGCGCTCGATGACCTCGACCACCCGCCCGACGAGCTGGTCGGAGACGACCACCTCGACCTTCACCTTGGGGAGGAAGTCCACCACGTACTCGGCGCCGCGGTAGAGCTCGGTATGCCCCTTCTGCCGGCCGAAGCCCTTGACCTCGGTGGCCGTGAGGCCCGCGACGCCGACCTCGGAAAGCGCCTGCTTCACCTCATCTAGCTTGAAAGGCTTGATGATGGCTTCAACCTTCTTCACGGCTCACCTCGCGTCGTGGATTGTGGAAGTCTGTCCCGCCGGCCGCTGCTCGTTTCGTGGGCAGCCGCTGCCCGCGATTCGTACACCGATTCCCTGTCTCGCCACCAGTCCTCTGCCGCTCGGCTGCCCAGCCCGGGATGGAGTGCAATGGATGCGCCACGGGATCGCCTGCCGGATCGCGGCCGGCCGCGGCGGCCACCGGCGCGCCCGGCGCGGTACATTCGGCGCGTGAACACCGTCGCCATCGTGGCCGCCGTCGTCATCGCGGTCGCCTTCGCCACCTGGGCGCACTACGCGTTCTGGTCGCGCTGGTACTTCTTGCCGACCGGCGAGGACGAGGTCGTCCATGCCGAGACCGCGGACGGCTGGCGCCTCGCTCTCGGCCGCCGCCGCCCGCGCGGACCGGCGCGCAGGACGCCCGTCCTCCTCGTCCACGGCCTCGCCAACAACCGCGGCAGCGTGGACTTCGGCGTGGAACGCTGGTCGCTCGCGGCGCACCTCGCCGCCGCCGGCTTCGACTGCTTCGCGCTCGACCTGCGCGGCCACGGCGGCTCGCGTCCCGCCCGCCGCGGCGCGCCGCGCTCGTGGACCTTCGACGACTACCTCCGGCTCGACGTGCCGGCCGCGCTCGAGGCGGTGCGCGCCGCCACCGGCTCGCCCCACGTGCTGTGGGTCGGGCACAGCCAGGGTGGCCTCCTCGGGATGGCGGCCTGCGCCGCCCGTCCCGAGCGCGTGGCGGCCCTCGTCGCGATCGGCGCACCGGCGTTCTTCGGCCGGCAGGATCCCATCAAGCTCTTCGCCCGCTTCGGGTTCTTCTTCACGGGACGGCTCAACCGGTTCCTGGCGCGGAGCCTCGCCCCGTTCTCGGGGTACTGGCACCCGCCGGTGAGCGAGATCGTCATGAACCCGCACAACGTGACGCGGCCGGTGTACCGGCGCCTGCTCGCGAACGTGGTCGAGAACATCTCGAGCGGCGTGCTGCGGCAGTTCGCCGGGTGGATCGCGACCGACACGTTCGCCTCGCTCGACGGCGAGGTGGACTACCGCGCGGCGCTCTCGCGGTGCACGCAGCCGGCCCTCTTCGTCGCGGCCGAGGCCGATCGCATCGCGCCGCCCGCA
>WNGF01010846.1_pt1 | contig 10203 bp, 9 predicted proteins | sample 5400641 | NCBI WGS metagenome assembly WNGF01 (sample SAMN13153371, study PRJNA577476) | soil metagenome | isolation source: 80 cm soil or saprolite under grassland replicate 2 | place: USA:California | collected 2016-06-15
CGGCCCTGGCGCAGTTCGCGCTGCTCGTCGATCAGGCGGTGATAAGGGAGAACCAAATGGGCGCAATCGCTAATCAGCAAATTCTTGCCGATTGTGATTCCTAATTTGCTCAGACCATCGATCTCCGCGACGAGCGCGATCGGATCAATGACTACGCCATTGCCAATCACGCAAATTTTTCCGCGCCGGAGGATTCCCGACGGAATCAGGTGAAGAATGTATTTGGCCCCCCGATGGATAACCGTGTGTCCGGCATTGTTGCCGCCTTGACTGCGGACAACAATGTCGGCCTTGGCCGTGAGCACGTCGATGATCTTCCCCTTTCCTTCATCGCCCCACTGCGCCCCAACTAGAATTGTATTGGCCATCGAAAATCAGAAAGTGGGCAAAAAATTTTCCCGATGCATCCGGCAGGACACACTCGGGACTGCGGACGAATAATATGTTGGGCGCCACCGGCTGCAAGGGATTTTGCATCGTTCCGCGGCAGAACCACACAATGCGCAAACACGTGACAAGGTTACAGCGTTAAGCCGTCTTAACGTTTGTAAACGGTGTAATTTTTCAACGCGCGTCAGCGCTTTCCGACGCGAGCGCCTTTTTCAAGGCCGCAGCCGACTGGCCAGTTCCGCCATGATGATGCGAATAATTCCGTGCGGCGTCCCAATTAATACGCGCATCATGAGTAAACGTGTTCATGGCGATGCGATATTTGCCCCGGCTGCTTTCAAGATGTCGATGCATCAGGATGAACTGCGACGGATCGTAATAATTGCTGAAGTCGCGCGCAAACGCTGCCCGGCTCATTCCAATTTCGATGTTTTTTCGGATCTCCAAGTGTAAGTGCGCGTCGTACAATCCGTGCGCCGTGCCGACGGTTCCAATTTTCTGCCCCCGTGAAACCGCCTGACCAGGATGCACTAGAATGCTGTCCAAGTGTCCATAAAGCGAGTCGATGCTTTTAATTGTGCCATCCTCGCGATAGGCATGGCGCACGATAATCACATTCCCCCAGCCCATGTGACAGTCGCGCGCAAAGACTACCACTCCATCACCAATGCCATAGACTGGATCGCCCAGATCGGTGTCTCCGCCGCGAACTCCATCCCAGTCTTCTCCCAGATGCCCGTGTGGCCGAAAGCCGCGCGCCTTGTAGTAGCCCTGGCCCTCTGGTATCCCAATGGGAAAATCAAAGCCGTTCGCTAATTTCGTAAACGCGGTTTCCGTTCCCAGGTTGATGGATTGAGCAGGAATCGTGTTCTCCTCGCGCGATCGCTTATTCGGCATTTGAGACGGGATTGTTTCTTGCTTGCGCAGCGACTGGTTCGCCGATTGGGGCGCGGGTGTTTGCTCGCCGCGAGCCTCTGTCTTTGTCGCCGGCGAAGCGGCTGGCTCTTGCTTTCCCGATTCGATCAAAGTCGGCCGAATGGGGCCGACCGCTTCCGATTTCGTAGTTCGCGAATTCGACGCTCGTGATGCGTCAGTTTGTTCAACGCGAGTTTCCTTTTTCACTCGCTCAGGAGCTACGGACCCGCTCCGGGTTTCCGCTGCGGGAGTTTGCGAACTGGATCCGCCCGTTGCGCTCGCTTCTTGGACAGTTCGACCCTTTAATCGCTCCGCAGCAAGCGCTCCCGCCATTCGCATTTGCTCGATCGTGAGCGCAGCAGAAGACGACTTCTTTTTGCGAACTTGAGATTTCGCTTCTGTCGATGTCCCCGATTCCGTATTCGTCCGCTCAGAGGCCGGCGCTGCTTGCTCTGAAGTGTTTGGTTTTGTTTCACGCGGGACCATCACTTCTTGCGCGCGCATCTGCCCGGCGATCGCAAAGCCACTGAGCAATACCGTGAAAACTTTCCTCAGCATGCAAGCGCCGTGATAAACAGATTCGTCGCAATTGGCAAGCGCTTAATTACAAGACGCTCGCACATTTGACCCAATTAAACGGGGTGATCTGGATTACCGGCAACGGAAAGCGCAGCTGCAATTCGCCTTTCAGAAAAGCCTCGACGTGGTGCAATCCGGATGCAGCGGAACCGCCATTAGATGATGCCGCGAATCAGGAGCATCAATAATCCGATCCCGAGCACAATCCGATAAAGAGCAAACGGGACAAAGCCGCGGGAGCGCACCCACTGCATAAACCAGGCGACCACCCCCAGCGCCACAAAAAATGAAACCACAAATCCAATTATTAGCACGACCCATTCGTGACCATTCATTGTCAGCGGTGCGATATTCAGCTCGTGGTGACGAGGCATTACCGTTTTTGCAAAATCATATCCAGTGGCCACGATCATCGTGGGCATCGACAGAAAAAAAGAAAATTCGAGCGCCGCCGGGCGCGACATTCCAACTATTTGTCCGGCGGCAATCGTGGACATTGATCGTGACGTCCCGGGAAAGACGGCGGAAAGGATTTGCGCTGCGCCGATCCAAACCGCTTGTGGCAGGGTCATCTCCTCCATATGCGCGGTGCGCGGTCGCGTGAAAACGGCGTCAACGATCCACATGATGATTCCGCCAATCAAGAGCGCCAGGGCCATCACCCAAAGATTTTCCAGATTCTTGCCGATCTGTTTCGATAGGGCCCAAGCCGGGACGGCTGTAACGACGAAGGCGATCAATGTCAGACTCAGCGGATGCGTGAAGATCGTGCGATCACCGCGTTCGCCCTTTGGGAAAGTGCGCAGAAACTGGAGGATGCGCTCGCGAAAATAGACCGGTAGCGCCAGAATCGCGCCAAGCTGGATGACGATCGTGTACATTTTCCAAAACCCATCATGAAGATCGATATGCAGCAGCGCTTCGCAGATACGCAAATGCGCGGTTGAGCTTACAGGAAGAAATTCGGTCAGCCCTTCGACAATTCCAAGAAAGATCGACAACAGGTAATCGTGCATAGATTGAATCGCTAGATCGTTACATCGTTACACGGTCCCAAAGGCATGACGCGGTCGTCCGTTTGGGTCGCAAATGGGCTGCCTTTGTAACTTTGTAACTCTTTTAACCATTTAACGGCGGGAGCGCCCGCGCTCACAGCGCCTCCATCCCCCGTTCGTCCGTTCGGATACGCACCGCCTCTTCCACTTCCGTAACGAAGATCTTTCCATCCCCGATCTTCCCCGTCTTCGCTGCGCACAAGATCGCTTCGACGGCGCGCTGCGCGCGATCGTCCGGAACAACCATCTCGAATTTTACTTTCGGCAGAAAATCGACTGTGTACTCGGTGCCGCGATAAATTTCGCTGTGACCTTTTTGGCGGCCAAAGCCTTTTACTTCACTGAGAGTCATTCCTTCCACGCCCGCTGCCATGAGCGCTTCTTTAACCGGCTCAGTCTTAAAAGGCTTGACGATCGCCTCGATTTTTTTCACGGCGCCAAGCTAGCTGCGCGCTCGAAAAACGGAAATGGATAATTCGTCGAATCGCGAATTGCCGCGAATGCGGAATCCTGGTATTTTTTATTTTATGACAGGCGAGCAGATCCGCAGACAATTCGAGGCAACTCCATTTGTGCCATTTCGCGTTCATATGGCAAGCGGTAAGTCTGCTGACGTGCCACACCCTGGTTTCATGCATCTATCACCAAGCGGTCGCTGGTTAATGGTGGACCGGCCGAATGATACCGTCGAAATGATCGACGTTTTGCTTGTCACCAGCCTCGAAACGCTTCCGCGAAATGGCAGTCGCGCTCGCCGAAGGAAAAAGCGTCGCTCGTAAGCAAACGTCAGATTTTGCGTCCGAATTTTTTATCCAGCTCGACGAGCGAAATCTGGATCATCGTCGGCCGTCCATGCGGGCAGCAGTAAGGCAGATCGCAATCCAGCAAATCCCGAATCAATTTTTCCACTTCAAGAAAACGCAGCGGATCATTGGCTTTAACCGCATGGCGGCAAACGGTCTTGGCGATCATCTCTTCGCCCAATCGCATCGGCGAACTGCTGTCGCTCGCGCTCTTGAGATCGTCGATCACTTTGCGCATAAACTGCGCTGGATCTGAGACGTTCAAAAAAGCCGGAAGACTATCGATCTTGAACGTACTTGGACCGAAGCTCTCAATTCCAATTCCCATTTTTTGCAAGATCGACATGTTGCGCTCGATCCAATCCGCATCGCGCGGTGGCAGATCGAAAGTATGAGGGAGCAGCAATTTTTGCGCTGGAACTCCTTGCTCTTCCATTCTTCGCCGCAATTCTTCGAAAAGGATTCGCTCGTGCGCCGCGTGCTGATCCACAAGGACAAGCCCATTTACGTTTTCCATCAGGACATAAAGCTTGTTCAGCACACCGATGATTTGGAATTGTTGCTCGTTGCCATCGCGTTTGATCGGGCTAGGAGATGCAGCGTCTTGAGGTTTAAGAGCCCGGCCGGGGTCATCCGCCTTCGCTAAAGCTACCGCGGACAAGCCGACCCTAGCTGTAAGATGGTCGCCAGGCGCCGGACTAAGATGCGGTAACTCGCGATGTGATTCCTCTGGAGCAGATACCTCGGGTCGTAATCTCAAGTCAGTAGCCCCTTTTCCGGGAACAGCGGGCTCCGGCGCGATGTGTGGTGCGCAAAATTTTTGCTGCCACTCCGCCCGGCCGCGTTCTAACGTTTGCTGAACACAGCAAACGATCGCTTCACGCACTCCGGTTGGATCGCGGAAGCGTACTTCGCGTTTTGCCGGGTGAACGTTTACATCCACCGTCGCTGGATCGAGATCGAGAAAAAGAAACGTAACGGGATACCGCCCTTTCATGAGCGCCGTGTGATATCCCTCGCGGATTGCTCCCGTAATGAGGCCGCTTTCGATCGCACGGCCATTTACAAAAACGAGCTGTTGCGCGCGGGTTGGCCTGCTCAGACCCGCTTGCCCGATGAATCCGCTGATTTGAATTTTCCGCAAAGCGGTACCATTCAGCTGAATCAGGCGCTCCAACAATTCGACGCCATATAAGTTACGAATTCGTTCATTAAGCGTTGTCGCCGCTGGTAATTGGAACATCACGCGGTCGTCTCGCAGCAGCGTAAAGGCAGTTTGAGGATGGCCAATCGCCTGCAAATGAATCTGGTGTTCGATATTGCGGCTCTCCGTGTTTTCGGAACGGAGAAACTTTCGGCGTGCAGGCAGATTATAAAAAAGCGAGCGCACTTCGACTTGCGTTCCCGGCGCTTCACCGCCATCACGCACGATGTCGAGCTTGCCGCCATTCACGATGATTTCGGTTCCCGCGATCGCATTTGGTTCGCGTGTGGTTAATCGAAATCGCGAAACACTGGCGATGCTCGGTAATGCTTCGCCGCGAAATCCCAGCGTGCCGATAGCTTGTAGATCGGAGGCAGACCGAATCTTGCTCGTGGCATGACGCTCGAGTGAAAGCAGCGCGTCATCACGATCCATTCCGCACCCGTCATCGATCACACGAACGAGCGAAATTCCGCCGCGCCGAATCATGACCTCGATCTTGCGAGCCTCGGCATCGATGCTGTTCTCGATTAGTTCCTTCACGACGGAAGCAGGGCGCTCCACCACTTCGCCGGCGGCCACCTGGCTGGCGACGGTGTCTGGCAGCAATCGAATCCGGCTCATTTATGAACAAGGTAATGCATGCGTCCCGCTTGCAAAATCCAGGACGTTCCAGATTGCCGATTGCGACGAAAAATACCAAAACCTGTAGACGTTTCGCTCCGCGAAATGCAGCGCTGAGACGATGAACAGCTCGTGGGTCTGCTCCGCCTAGAGGTCGGCGGCTACAGCGACAGCGATCGCCGCCTTTTGACTTGGAACGCCACCGCCGTATTTTGCCCTAGGATGATTAACGTCACCGACAACGCTGTTCGCCAGCTCCGAAGTTTGCTCGCAGCAGACGCGGAAAATTCCCGGAAAGGCCTGCGCGTGCAGATCGCAAAAGGCGGTTGTTCTGGTCTGCAATACGAAATGACGCTGGATGAAAAAAAAGACGGCGACGCTGTGGTGGAGCGCGATGGAATGCAATTTCTCGTCGATGACAAGAGTATCCCATACTTGCGCGGCGCTACCCTGGATTTTCGCGATGGTTTAACCGGCGCCGGTTTTCACATCGTCAATCCAAATGCGTCGCGAACGTGCGGATGCGGTTCGTCGTTTGAAACGCCGCGGCCAGCTTGAAACCGGAGAATTTTCTCGCGTTCACGTGATGGACTATGGTGCTTACCCCTACGAAGAGCCGTACGCTCGTCCGCGGCAACGGGTGAATTATTTTCTCTGGACGGTTGCCATTCTCCTCTTAACTGGCTTCGCTCTGGCAGCGTGGCTCGGCAGTTTTTACATTTTCGATCAACCGGAGCGCCCGGACAGTTACCGGATCTTACAAAGACTGCACAAAATTGATCCGCTGAAGCGCTTCGAGTTGACTGCCGCGCCGGCCGGCGAATTCCTGACCGCAAAACAGCTATACGATCGCTATGTCGGGATGGGCAGCGCAGAATTGGCCAGGACGAATGCTGAGTTGATGCGCAACTATATTCGAAATTATCAGCAGGTCCGCGGTCTGGTGCCGTACGTGGTGGGCAGATACGCGGTCGTGGCGGCGCGTGAACTGGGACCTGAGGATGTGTTTAGCTCGGGGATGGTCGCCCTAACGACCGCTGTCGACAGCGGCGAATTGCTCATGGAACACCTCTACCCAGCAAACTCAGAGGTCCTGCCGTTGATGAAGCAGACACTTAAGGTCGGTTTGGAAGTGAAACTAGAGCGCACACATGATATTTCCGCCGTGATTCATGCAGAGCGATTGGCGGATGGCCGCATCATGATTACCGCTGTCCCATTGCTTTACGGGAGTTACACGGTCACACGCGGCCTAGGGACTTTCCGCCTTGAGCCGCCGTTCAGTCTCAACCTGGCGGCAGGCTGGCCGCTGTTTAAGACAGAAGAACGCGCCGCAATTGAACAAAAGCTTGCAACGGTCCAGGGCGGTTCGGTCTCAATACTTGGATTGAGCTCCAGCGCTACGCCTCCACCCGCGGACAATCAGCTCGTGCGCGTCGAACAAGCCAGGCCTGTTGAGGCGCCGGCGATGACACCCATTCGGGCCAAAGGTGAAAAGCTCGCGAAGGCCACGCCACCACCCAAAGGCCGTAAAGGGGCCAAGACACAGAAGCTCGAATCTCCAGCTCCTGCAGTTAGCCCTGCGCAGCCGGTCATCGCTCAAAAACCAAGCGTGCCAACTTCCACGCCGATCACAGTTGCCTCTGCGCCGACACCGCAAAAAGTTCCCGCTGCCACGCCGGCGCAGATGGCTGCTGCTGCTGCACCTACAGTCGCCGCTACCCAGACTACCCAAGCCGCATCCGCGCCAACCACAACGCCAGTGCCAGTTCTGCCCGCAAAGCCTGTGCCCGCTGATTCGTCCCAGGTAGCTCTGGCGTCGAACGCAGGCGGCGGCAGTTGGAAAACTTTTCCGGCAGGAAAAATGCCGCTCGGGCGGCTTATCGGAACAGGTGATTTGCGAGATGTGGTCGAGCGCGGACTTGCCGGCGAACGGGTTTATCTGAAAGGGCAATTCGTGGTCAACTTTTCCGATGCCAATCGTGCCGTCCTGCGTCCACGCACAAAGTTAACAGACAAAGTGCTTCATTTTGGTGCGGGCTCCTCCACGCGTATCATCGTTGAATTCCCAGCTGGGTACACCCCGCCGCAGCAGGGCGCGGTTGTAAGCCGGGATGAAATGCGCCCCTACGAAATTACCGAAGTCCGCAAACAGGAAGACGGGCAGCTCAACGTCTTTGTGCGCGAAATAATGCAGCCGAATTAATCGGCGCGGAATGGAGCATAGCCATCCTGGCTGTGAGGCCGACGGGCATCTTGTCCGCCACCGGACGGACTCGCTGCGGCGAGCCTGTCGGTTAACAACCCCGGCAGCCTCCTTCAGCCACAGATGAACACAGATGAAACACAGATCCAGATTGCTTCCGTAATCTCCTTGTGCGGAAATGGAGTTTCGTCTTCAGGTTTGAATTCGAGCATCTCTTATCTGTGCGGATCTGTGTTCATCTGTGGCCTCAAATTCAGCTTCGCCGCACTTTGCCAGTCCTCCACGGCAGTTTCCTGTCGTGTCGGGCGGAGTCGAGACATCTCTCATTGCTATCTTGGCTCAAATTTGAAGTAAGAGATTCCTCGACTCCGCTCGGAATGACAAAAAGCAAATCAGCTTTGCCGCACTTGCCAGTCCTCTCGGAGTGCGCTCTGAATTTCTTGCAAGAAACGCGAGGGCCGCTGGAACACGGCGCCGTAACTTCCGCTTAACCGCATGTGCGGAAATGGAGTTTCGTCTTCAGGTTTGAATTCGAGCATCTTTTATCTGTGCAAATCTGTGTTCATCTGTGGCTCGTTTGGAATTTCTTCTAATCGGCTCGCGATCGCAAAATCAATTTGCCGTCCCCGATTTCGATCGTGCCGATGTCGTAGCCGTTCCGGTAGTCCGCGAGATAATCTCGCAGCCGCCTGGAATGGTATTTCCAATTCAAAAGATCCTGCGGCACCGGCTCACCGTTCACAGCGATCCGGTTCAACTGCGGATTCTCCAGCGATTCCGCGCCCTTTAATTCGATCGTAACATCGCCATTAAAATAATAACCGGATCGGCCGATAAATTCGCCAAGCGGAACGCTCGTCTGAAGACGCATGCGATTCTCCTCAATAGAAACAAAAATTTTGCCGCGCGCGTCCCGGTTAGTGGCGATTAAACTATTGATGTCATCCGCCGTTAGTTCGATTTCGGCTGGCTGACCCGCGCGCGCTTTCTGTTCGAACTCCTGATACCGTTCTTGGGTCAATTGAACTTGCTGATCTGAAGCGGTGAATTCAGGAACAGGCGTCGGCGCTTCGGCAATCGAATGCGTCTTCGCCAGCCAATAAGTACCATGAACTACTGCTGAATGACGCTGGAAGCCCCAGTACAGACCGGCAAAACACGCGATCGCCAGCACGATTGCAAAAACACCAAGGATCAGGCAGCCCCGGGCGAAACACCCCAATCCTTTTCTTGGCGGCGGCGCATCGACCCAGCCGTTCATCTGTTCCGGCGCAACTGCTCTTCGATCTTTGTTTGCGACTCCATCAGCTTGTCATAAAGCGCGCGCAACCCTTCCGAGAGGGTGCGCGTGCCGGAAAGGATCGGCATGAAATTAGTGTCACCGCTCCAGCGCGGCACGATGTGAAAATGCAAATGATCAGGCACACCCGCGCCTGCGCATTCGCCAAGATTCAAACCAATGTTAAAGCCTTGCGCCTTTGTCGCGGCGCGCAGAAGCGCCTGCGCGTGCACGACTAAATTCCAAAGCTCAACGACTTCATTATCGCCGAGTGACGAAAGCTCCGCCGTCTTGCGATAAGGCACCGCCATGAGATGACCGACAGCGTACGGATAACGGTTCATCATTAGGAACGCATTCTTGCGGCGCGTGATCACCAAATGCGCAGCGTCATCGCTCGCCTGTGCCGCCTCGGAAAGAAAATTCCGGTTTCGCGGTTCCTTTTCAAAATACTCGACCCGCCACGGCGCCCATAGCGTTTCCAGTTCTCGTTTGGGGAATTCGTTCGACATCAGGATTCGTTTTGCTGTAGCGGGAAGCCGTCAGCTTCCCGTCTGGCGAGATTAGATTTCTGCGCTGGAAAGTCGAGCCTGCATTTCTGCCGCTGTAGTGGCAAGCGTGTCGCCTGCGCCTGTGCCAATGTGGGAGCAGCCTTAGCGCCACGATTCTCTCAATTAGGCGAACTAAAAACGACCAATCTATGGAGGGACGAGCTACGTCTCGTCCATTACTTCGCCCCGTTCAATCTTGCGTCGCCAACCTGATCGACCAGTTTCGGCTTGCCCTGGTTTCTGCCGGGTTGTACCCTCGACTCCATGCAGCCTTTTTACCGCGCGGTCCCTCGTCAGATCACAATTAGACTGTAAAAATGCAGCCGAAATATAGTTCGCCAGACAAGATAGGAGGTGGCATGAGAATGCGAGCGACACTCAGCGTAGCGTGTCTGACCCTGAGCTTGAGCGCTCTCGTTGTGTTTCGTCCCGCTGGAGCTGGCGCCGAACAGGCCATGGCGACCACCACAGGGGCTGAGCAGGAGCTCAAGCGCCTGAGCGTGGCGTGGATGCAGGCTTGGAAGGATCGTGACCGAGCGACCTTGGAGCGGCTACTGGCTGAGGATTTCGTTCTTGTCCTTTCGGCCTCACCTGAGC
>WNGF01029304.1_pt1 | contig 10203 bp, 11 predicted proteins | sample 5400641 | NCBI WGS metagenome assembly WNGF01 (sample SAMN13153371, study PRJNA577476) | soil metagenome | isolation source: 80 cm soil or saprolite under grassland replicate 2 | place: USA:California | collected 2016-06-15
TGGTAGGCGGCGCGCAGCTCGTCCACGCTCACGTCCCGGCCCACGGTCACGTTCCCGAGCAGCCGGAATTGGGGATTCCTGGCGATCCCCTCGTATACGCGTATCGGCTCCTTGAGCTTGGGATGGTCGGGCGCGACGCCGTAGCGCACCAGCCCGTACGGGGCGGGCAAGCGCTCGAACATGTCGACCTGCAGCGCGCGCCCCGACTTGAACAAGCCCTCGGCCGCGTAAAAGCCGCTCGGCCCCGAGCCGACGATCGCGACGCGAATGGGATGACTCAGAACCCCAGCTCCGCCTTGCGGGCCTCCGCGCCCGGCAGCGCCGCTTCTTTGTCCGTGATGTTCGGGAGCGTGGGAGCTCGCTCGGCGTTGATCGCGATCCACATTCGCTGATCGTCGGGGAGGTCCCCCTCCTCGTAAATCGCCTTGACCGGGCACGTCGGGATGCAGGCGCCGCAGTCGATGCACACGTTGTTGTCGATGTACAGCATCTCGGCGTCCCCGTGGAAGCAGGCGACGGGACACACAGTCACGCAATCGGTGAAGCGGCACCCCTTGCAGTTGCCGGTGACGATCGTGGGCATGAGGCTTCCTCCGCACGTTGCCTACGGGGGGAGGATAATCTCCCTGCGCATCGGAATGCGCCAGTAGCGCTCCTCGGGCATCCGAATATGTTCCCCGCATGTCGGCGCAATCAGCGGCGTTTCTCGTCGCGGCGGTCACGGGCCGTGCGCTCGCGGCGTCGGCGGCGCGAGGCGGGCACCGCGTGGTCGTGACCGATTGCTTCGCAGATCGCGACACCCGGGCCGTGGCGCGCGCCTGCCGCTCCATTGTCGGCCGGCACGGCTTGCGATTCGACAGACGCGCCCTCCTCGCCGCGGCGGCGCAGCTGGCACCGCCCGGCCGCAGCGCCGGCCTGGTGTACGGCTCGGGCTTCGAGGGTCGGGTGCCGTTGCTCGCGCGGCTGGCGGCGGGGCGCCGCTTGTTCGGGAACGCCCCTGCGGTGGTCGCGGCTGTGCGGGACGTGCGGCGCTTCTTCGCCCTGCTCGATCGCCTGGGCATCCGCTACCCCGAGACGCGGGACGCCGCCCCACGCGCCCCGGCCGGGTGGTTGATCAAACAGCCAGGCGGAGCGGGAGGCGCGCACGTGCGTCGTGCCGGGCACGGGCGGGCGCCGGCGGGCGCCTACTACCAGCGGCTCGAGTCGGGCAGGAGCGTGTCGGCCCTCTTCTTGGCCGACGGCCGCCGCTCGAGCCTCGTCGGGTTCAACGAGCAATGGGCCGTGCCGGCGCGACCCGGCCGGCCGTTCCTGTACGGTGGCGCCGTCGGCGGCGTCGTGCTGCCCGAGACGGTCGCATCCGACGTCCGCGACCGGCTCGACGCGCTGGTCGCGGCCACGGGATTGGTCGGCCTGAATGGCCTGGACTTCCTGCTCCAGGGGGAGCGCTGGCTCGCCCTCGAAGTGAACCCCCGGCCGACCGCCACCATGGAGTTGTACGATCAGGATTACCCGCGCGGCCTGTTCGACTGGCATCTGCGGGCCTGCGGAGGCGAGCTGCCCGATTGCGTCCCCCCTCCCCGCGCCGTCCGCGCGCATGCGGTCGTGTACGTGCCGGGCGCCGCCCGCGTACCTGCCGGCTTCGCCTTCCCACGGTGGTGCCGCGACCTTCCCTATCCCGGCGCCCGTCTGGCGCCGGGCGACCCGCTGTGCACCGTGCACGCCGCGGCGCGCGACGTCGAGCGCGCCACCGTGCTGGTCCGTCGGCGGCTGGCGTTGCTGCAGCAGGCGATGACCGCGCGCGCGGCGTGAGCGGGCGTTGCCCATGAGGCTCCAGGTCGCCATCGTCACCGACGATCGTGGCTGGCATGGGGCCCGGTTGCAGCGCGCCTTCCGGAGCCGACGGGTCGACGTGCGTCTCGTCAGCCTGCGCGAATGTCGCATCGATCTGACCCGCGGGCGCCATGGCCTCGGCATCCGCGGATTCGAGCGGCGCCTCCCCGACGGCGTGTTCGTGCGCGGCATCGCGGGAGGGACGCTCGAGCAGATCGTGCTGCGCCTCGACGTCCTGCACGCGCTCCGCGACCTGGGCATCCCCGTCTACAACGACGCGCGCGCCATCGAACGGACCGTGGACAAAGGGATGACGTCCTTCCTCCTCCACGGCGCCGGCGTGGCCACGCCGCCGACGTGTGTGACGGAGTCCGCCGCCCGCGCCCGCGCGTTCCTGTTGCGCGAGACCGCGACCGGGCACGACGTCGTCGTGAAGCCGCTGTTCGGCGCTCAAGGCATCGGCCTGCTCCGCCTCGCCGCGGGCAGCGACATCCCCGACGCCGCGCAGTGCCACGGCGTCTGGTACCTGCAACGGTTTGTCGAGACCGGCGCCGGTTCCGGCGGCTGGCACGACTGGCGGGTGTTCGTGATCGGCGGGGTGGCGGCCGCGGCCATGGTCCGGCACGGCGTGAGCTGGGTCAACAACGTGGCGCAGGGAGGAACGTGTGAGGCGGCGTCGCTCGACGATGATCTCGAGCGGCTCGCCGTCCACGCCTGCGCCGCGGTCGGGGCGGACTATGCCGGTGTGGACCTGATCCGCGGCTCGGACGGCCGGCTCCAGGTGTTGGAGGTGAACGGCGTTCCGGCCTGGAGGGGTCTGCAGGGCGTCACGCGGATCGACATCGCGGAGCGCCTGGTGGAGGATTTCCTGTCGCGCCGCATCGCCCGGCCCGCTCGAGCGGTGAGCGACGGGTGAAGATCTTCGTCTTCGAAATGATCACGGGCGGCGGGTTTTCCGCGGAACCACTCCGCCCGAGCCTCGCCCGCGAGGGCGATCGGATGCTGCGCTCGCTGCTCCGGGACCTGAGCGATCTCCCAGAAGTCCGAGTCGCCACGAGCCGCGACCCGCGGCTGCCGCCCGTCCCGGACGTGGCGGCCATCGTGCCCGCGCCCGGCGAAGAGCCGTGGGCCCTGTACGCGCGTGGCGCCCGCGGCGCCGACGCCGCCTGGCCCATCGCGCCGGAGACGGACGGGCTGTTGGAGCGCCTGACTCGTTCGACCCTTGCCCTCGACAAGTGCCTGCTCGGCTCACGCCCCGAGGCCGTGCGGCTCGCCGCCAGCAAGTGGCAGACCGCCCGCGTCCTGGACGCGGGTGGTCTCCCCGCTGTCCCCACCTTCGCCGCGGGCGAGCGATTGCCCCCGCTCGCCGGACCGTGGGTCGTGAAGCCGGACGACGGCGCGGGCTGCGAGGGGGTGCAGCTCGTCCCCGACTGGCGCGCGGCCGGCGAGCGCCTGGCCGCGGGATCCGGGCGGCTCATCGCCCAACCCTGGATCGACGGGTGTGTGCTGAGCCTGTCTCTCCTGTGTTGCGACGGGCGCGCCGCGCTGCTCTGCTGCAATCGCCAACACGTGCGTCTCGTTGACGGGCGCCCGACGCTGGACGCGATCACGGTCAACGCCCTCCCCGATGCCGAGGGACTCCTCGCCGGGCTCGCGACGCGCATCGCGGCGGCGATTCCGGGTCTTTGGGGCTACGTCGGGGTCGACCTGGTGGTGGCGCCGCACGGCCCGGTGGTGTTGGAGATCAACCCGCGCCTTACCACCTCGTACTGCGGGCTGCGCTCCGCGCTGGGAATCAACGTGGCGGCGTTGGTGCTCGACCTGCTCACGACGGGAGGTGCGGGGCGCTGGCAGATACCGGCCGGAACCGCGACGGCAACCGTATCACTCGTGGGGCATCATGGTAACTGAGCCGGTCATCGGCTGGGACGTGGGGGGTGCGCACCTGAAGGCCGCACGACTCGACGCCACGGGTGCAGTAGAACGCGTGCTGCAGGTGCCCTGCCCCCTGTGGCTCGGCATCGAGCACCTGGATAGAGCACTCGAGCAAGTGCTCTCGGCCTTCGACCCGGCGTCGATTCACGCGGTCACCATGACCGGCGAAATGGCGGACCTGTTTCCGAGCCGCCGGGAGGGCGTCGTCCGTCTGGCCGCCGCTCTGGGGGAACGGCTGCCGGGAGGCACGCTGCGCTGCTACGCGGGCGCGGAGGGCTTCGTGGACCGCGCCGAGGTGGCCGGCCGGGCGCTGCGCGTGGCTTCGGCCAACTGGCTGGCGAGCGCGACGCTCGTCGCCGCGCTCCTGCCGGAAGCGTTGTTCGTCGACGTCGGCAGCACGACCACCGATCTCGTCATCGGGCAGGAAGGCTCGGTCCGCGCCAGGGGCGGCAACGATGCGGAGCGGCTCCTCGAGGGTGAGCTGCTCTACACGGGCGTGGTGCGAACTCCGGTGATGGCCCTGGCTCGCGAGGTCCCGTTCGGCGGCGACTGGGTGCCGGTGGTGGCGGAGCAGTTCGCGACGGCCGCGGACGTCCACCGGCTCACGGGCCGGCTGCCCGAGACCGCGGACCAGCATCCCGCCGCGGACGGAGGGGAGAAGAGCGTCACCGGGAGCGCGCGCCGCCTGGCCCGCATGATCGGCCGCGATGTCGAGTCGGCGCCGCTGCCGGTGTGGCAGCAGCTCGCGGCCTGGCTCGCCGCGGCACAGGCGCGGCACATCGAGGCCGGCTGGGACCGTCTGTTGTCGCGCACGGTGGTCACCGCGGATGCGCCCGTCGTCGTCGCAGGGGTCGGTCGGTTTGTGGCAGCGGACCTGGCCCGGCGGTGCGGGCGCTCGGTGGTCGAGTTCGGTTGCCTGCTGCCCGTCGCCGAGGGAGAGAGGGAGCGAGCGACGGACTGTGCCCCCGCGGTGGCCGTCGCGTGGCTCGCGCAGCGAGCCGCTCTCAGTCGATCCCGAGTCGGCGGCGCGCGGCGCTCGGGCTGATCACCACGAGGTGGTCGAGCGCCGTGCCGTGGGCGGCGCGCAGGCGCATGGCGTCCACGAGCGGCCGCCAGCGGCCTCCGGCGAGACCATCGGCGAGGATCGCCGCCCCCTGCGCCGCGGCCTTGGCGACCCGCGCGAAGCCTTGCAGTGCGCGGACGGGCGCGACACCCTCGAGTCCGTCTCGCGCGGGTCGGGCACCGACACCAGCAGCGTGCGCACCGCCTTGATCGCGCCTTCGACGAACGCCTCCAGCGCCCCGGCTCGGCGCGCCGGATCCTCCTCGGCTGCCGTGGCGGCTCCTCCGCGGAACAACATCGTCTTGGTCACCTCCCCGGCGAGATAGGCCACCTCCCCGTCGAGCGCACCGGGCGAGCGCCAGCCGATCGGTCCGCTCGTACCGCCCAGCCCATCGACGATGCGGCCGTCGCGCACGGCGAGGGCCGCACTGAATGCACCCCCGAGCTCGAGCAGCGCGAACGAGGTGTCCTCCGGCGGGCATCCGAGCCGCCCCGCCTGGTCGGCGATGCCGAGCGCCGCGGCCGCGACCTTGTCTGCCGTGCCCATGTCGACGCGATTCAGCTTGCGGTGGCTCGGCACCGAGTCCAGGTGGATCACTCCGGGAGTGTACACCACCGGCAACCCCGACCGGCCGAGCGCCGCGGCCAGCTCGAGGAGCCCGCCGATGCCGCCCGTTTCCCTCGGGGCTGCGAGGAAGGCCAGCCGCAGGTCCGCGGCGGTGGCCTGGGCCGCGGGGACGAGCGGCAGCCCGTAGCCCGAAGGGCCCGCGATCAGATCGACCTTGCCCGTGCTCTCGAGCAGTGCCACGAACGCGGCCGGGTCGGCGAGCGCCGCGGCGGTGGGAATCGAGCGGTCGAGCGAGAGTGCACCGTCGTCGAGCCCGCACACGTCGACGCTCACCGTGCCGGGATCGATGCCGATGACGCGCGGCACGGCGGCTCAGGACTTCTGGGCGATCAGCCCCCGCGCCACGTCCGCGATCGCCTCGGCATCCAGGACCAGGTCGTTCTGGGTGAACAGGCGGGCCACGCACGCCTTGTGGAGTTTGGTCTTGAAGTTTCCGACGCCGAACGCCCCGAACACCGTCACGCCGTGCTTCTGGACGCCCGCATCCTGCACTTCCACGCCCTCGATGCCGAGCGGCGGGACGGCGTTCAAGTCCACCGCCACCTTGAGCGTCTTCGACGCGGTCCAGAGGGCGAGCGGGACCATCTGGATGCCTGCCGCGCCCGCGTTCAGCAGGATCTCCACGCCGTCCAACACCCGGGGCGCCTCCGACGCGTCGGCCATCGTGGTGCTCTCCACTTGGACGTTGAAGCGGGCGCTGATGAACTGGCGCGCTTTCTCGCCCTGCTCGGGCTTGCGCGAGGTGATGGTCACGCGGGCGCCGTCCTTGGCGAGCAGCCCGGCAGCCCGCTGCCCGACGGGGCCGGTGCCGCCCAGCACTGCCGCCCGCTTGCCGCGCAAGTTGCCGAGCGCTTGCTCGATCTTTACCACTGCGGCGACGGCCGTCGTGTTCGAGCCGTTCGAATCGAGCATGACCGAGACCTTGAACGGCGCGAACATCGCGTCCACGGCCATCGCGAGGAGATGCTCGCCCGCCGCCATGTTGCTCCCGCCGATCCACACGGCCGTGTTGTGGAGATCCTTCGGCCCGCGAGTGAAGAGGCAGCCGTGGATCAGGTCGCGCACGTCGGATTCCGTCACACCGCCGTAGCTCATGACCACCTCGGCGCCCGCATCGTAGGCGACCACCTGATCGAACACGCTCGGCAGCCGGGAGCTGTCGAGCTGCAGCAAGAGCTTACGCATCAGGGTTCATGCTCCGCGATCTCGTCGCAGGGCCCGAAAAGCCGTCGAGGGGCGGCAGTCCCGCCCCTCGACGTGGATCAGGCAACTGCCGGTGCGGTCAGCCCTTGTCGGCGCCGCCGGCGAACGGATGCGACGCCGTTTTCGCCTGGGCGATCACCGTGTCGGCCTTCGGCAGACCCTTCAGGGCGCGCTCGATCGACTCCTTCGTCGCCCGGTAGTTGAAGTCGTAGATCTTCTTGTCGTTCTTCGCCTGCCAGTGGATGAACACGCCCACCAGGACGCAATAGTCGTCCACCTTGTCGCGCGGGATCACGCCCGACGACACGCTGTCCACGACGGCGCGCGCCACCGCCGCCTGCGCCGGCCCGAACATCTGCACGGCCTGGGTGGCGTTCTTCATGGTGACCTTATTGAACAGGAGCGTGTCGGGCTTCGCCGGCAGGTTGGGGGTGACGACGGCCAGCAGCTTGGTGAAGCCGTCGGTGTTGTTGGACAGGGTGCTCACGAACGCCTGCCCCGCATGGCCCGACTTCGACCCGATGATGAGGTCGATGTGGGCGATTTCATTTCCGTCGCCTACTAGTGATTCGCCAATGAAGAAATCCGCTGCCATAACTACCTCCCGATCCGGATGAGGTCCACGAGCTCACCTGCCGGCTGTCACGAATGCGGTGTTGAGAGCAGCGTGGCTGAAGGGTGTGGAAGACACGCCGTCCCGCCTCTGCGGGTAGCTCCTACGGAACCGTATCGATGGGGTGCTAACCTGCCCGCCGCTCTGACGGGTGTCAAGACCGGGACGCGTCCCGCCAAATGGAACTTTTTCGGGTGCTATTCCGGCGGCGCCCCCTCGGTAGCGGCGCGCCACACTTCCTCCGCCAGCCACTCGAGGCGTTGCTCCGCGTAGTCGCGCTCCGCCGGCGTCATCGCCTTGGCCCGCTGGGCGATGTCGCGCGCGTGGGCGATCAGGTCGTCCAGCACCTCCCGCAGCGGCCGGTTGTTGCGCCGCTCGGCGCGGGCTCGCGGCGTCATGCGCTCTGGATCCCCAACGCCCGATCGTCCGCCGCCTTGAACTCGAGCGCGGCGGCCCGGACAGTGGAGGCGAGCCCCCGCTCGGCCAGGAAACTCTCCACCAGGCGCAGCCCGATGTAATAGCCCGACCGGTCCGGCAGCACCTTGCCGCCCATGAGGCGGGCCGCGGGGCTCATGCCCCCCGACAGGAAGCGGAGCCGCAAACCGAGGCCGCGCTCGTCGAGCAGCGGGCCCGCCGTGCGACGCAGGAAGGCGTCCAGCTCCCGGATGCGGCGGTACTGCCGCCGCGTGTAGCCGAAGTATTCCCACGGCTCGAACCCCGGCGCCACGGCCTGCGCCGCCGCAACGGCCGCGCCCTCGTTCACGAGCAGCTCCCGCAGGCTGGCCCGGCTGCCCGTATCCCAGTAGTCGTAGTGCCCGCGCAGGTCGGCCACCAGACGCTTCAGGTCGGCGCGGCTCGAGGGCGACGTGTAACGCACGGCGTGCGCCACTTCGTGCGCGATCCACAGCGCCAGCAGGTGCGGTGCGAGCCCCATGCCGTAGGTCTGCGGATTGGCCCGGCCGGTGAAGTGCTCGAGACAGACGAACGCGATCCCCCGGCCACCCACCACCAGCTCGCCCGCGTTGGCGGCGCCCACGCCTACCATGAGATACAGGTCCACCGCGCAATCGGCCTCGAGGTGGTCCAGCGACCGCTGCAGCGCGTCTTCCGCAATCGCGGCGACGTCCACGTCTTCGAGTAGGCGGTCGAGATCGGCGCGGTCGGCGCGGAGCGCCGCTGCGATCGCTCGCTCCGCGTGCGGCGAGTCCGGATCGAGCACGTAGTTGCGCCAGTAGCTGTACAGCACCGGCTTGTGGCGATCGAGATAATCGTGGTATGCCGCGGGGGGGTCGGGCGCGGCGAGGACCGCGAGGAATTCCGGTACGAGATTGACGAGCATGGCGCGACCGGCCCCAATTTGGGAACGCGCCGCGCCGGAGACAAGCGGACGGCTGCTCCGGTGTGCCTTGACTTTTCAGGTCACGTGTGGTCGCGCATCTTGCGGCTCATCTCGGTGAGGAAGCGCCGCTCCGCGGGGGTGAGACTCTCGATGCCGCGCGCCGAGATCTTGTCGAGCACGCGATCGATCTCCGCCTGGGCCGGATCGCGCTCCACCCGGCGGGCCTTCGGTGCGTCGCTCGCCCGCGCCGCCCGCCCGGGATGCACGAGCACGCTCGGCTGCGACGCCCGTCGCACCTGGCGCTCCGCCCGGCTCAGGCGCCAGTCGGCCACCTTCAAGTAGAGGAAGCCGGTCGCGAACCCGCCGAGGTGCGCGAGGTGCGACACCCCGTCGCTCGCGGGCATCAGCGCGAGCACCAGCGAAAGGGCCACGATGAATGTCACCACCCACTTGGCGGCGATCGGCTCCGGGATGAACAACACGTAGATCGGCCGGTCCGGTGCCGCCCACGCGAACGCGAGCAGCACGCCGTACACCGCCGCCGATGCGCCGACCACGGGGTTGAGCTGGCCGAAGCTCCATCCCAGCACGAGCGAGAACACCGCGCCGCCCAGTCCGCACAGCAGGTAGTAGCGCAGGAATGCGCCGCCCCCCATCCGCTCCTCGACTTCCGGTCCGAACACGAACAAGGCCAGCAGGTTGAACGCGAGATGGAGCGGGCCGGTGTGCAGGAACATGTACGTCAGGAAGGTCCACGGCCGCGCCATGGCCGTGAGCGGCGCGAACCCGAACGTCGTCGTGAACCACGGGTTCACGAAGATCGTCAACTGGAGCAGGAAGACGACCAAATTGGCGACGATCAGTCGCCGCACCCACGGGGTCATGCCGAACATCCGCTGCGGGCCCATCGCCTAGTTATCCCCCGCGCGCGCTCCCCGGGTTCCCCGCGAGTCGGCAGATCCGCTCGCACAGCTCCGGGAACTCGATCCCCGCAGCCCGGGCGGCTTGCGGGAGGAGGCTGGTCCGGGTCATGCCGGGGAGCGTGTTCGCCTCCAGGCAAAAGATGTCGCCCTCGCGGCTCAACCGGAAGTCGACGCGCGAGTACCCGCCGAGCTTGAGCGCCCGGTGCGCCGTGAGCGCCAGCTCCTGCAGCTGCCGCGCGAGCGCCGTGTCCAGCCGCGCCGGGAAGATCTCCTCCGACATCCCCGGCGTGTACTTGCATTCGTAGTCGAACAGCTCGTGTTTCGGAATGATCTCCCCCACCGGCAGGGGCACGTCCCCCACGATTCCCACCGTGAGCTCCCGCCCCGGGATGAATTGCTCTGCCATGACCTCGTCGTCGAAGGTCCTGGCCTGCGCGACGGCCGCGTCCAGGCCCTCGGCGTTGCGCACGAGGGTCATCCCCACCGACGAGCCCATCTTCGAAGGCTTCACGATCACCGGCCACCCCAGCGCCGTCGTCACGTCTTCGGGCGCGACCGGAGCCATGAACCACGCGGGCACCGGCACGCCCGCAGCCCGGAACAGCCGCTTGGCGAGATCCTTGTCCATCGCGAGCGCGCTCGCGAGCGCCCCGCTCCCGGTATAGAGCAC
>WNGF01015458.1_pt1 | contig 10202 bp, 6 predicted proteins | sample 5400641 | NCBI WGS metagenome assembly WNGF01 (sample SAMN13153371, study PRJNA577476) | soil metagenome | isolation source: 80 cm soil or saprolite under grassland replicate 2 | place: USA:California | collected 2016-06-15
CGCGCGACCGTGGCGCAGCGGTAACGCTGATCGCTGGGCCAACCACGCTGACACCGCCGACCGGCGTCGATCTGCGGCGCGTAGAGACCGCGCTGGAGCTGCACGACGCCGTTCATACGGCGATCGACCTGGCCGACCTGCTGATTATGAACGCGGCGGTGGCCGACTTTCGGCCGGCCGAGCTTTCGAACGAGAAGATTAAGAAAGGCGATGACCAAGAGCTCATTCTGCGCCTCGTCCGTAATCCAGATATCCTGGCCGGGCTGGCCGCGCGGCGCGACCTGATCAAAATCGGGTTCGCCGCCGAGACGCACAACCTGCTGGAGTATGCCCAAGCCAAGCTGGAGCGCAAGGGCTTGGACATGATTGTTGCGAACGAGGCCGTCGCCAGCATTGGGCAGACCGATATTCAAATGACACTCCTGGATGCCGAGGGCGTTCAGGTGCTGCCGCGGCAACCAAAGGAACATGCCGCAGCCGCCGTTATCGATGCGATACTCCAGCGCTGGCCCGAGCGGCTGGCGCCACGAGACGGTTAACTGCCGGCATTTGTGATTAACACGATGTACGCGAGGCCGCTCCACCCTGGCTTATAGCCTGCGGCAGCATGACTTCGTTATTCATTTTTGCGCTCTACGAGCGCAAAAATGAATAACATTAAACAGAGAAGTACCGCTCTGCCGAAGGCTAAAACTTTTCAATAAGGAACATATGGAAGATCAGGATCGACGAAGCGAGAGCCAGCCGCATAGCGCCCAGGAGCAGCCCAACGGCACACACACCGATGGGCAGCCTACCGGCACCGATGACACACAGGTCGGCCAGGTCTTGCAGGGGCTGGCGAAGGTCACCCGGCAGCTGCCGGCTGTCCCGGCCGCCACCAGTCGCCGCGTCGATGCACGCGCGGTTCAGCAGGCCACACGCGAACGAATCGCATCGCTGATCATGGCACTGGGCGACTCGAGCAGCCCGCTCCACCAACACGCGGTCGACGATCTGGTGGCAATCGGCGAAGCCGCTGTGCCAGCGCTCAACGAAGCGCTCAGCGCCAACCGCCCCTGGCTGACATCCTATCGCGCGGCTGAGGCGCTCGGCCAGATCGGCGATGGGCGCGCGGCCGGGCCGCTCTTGGAAGCCTTGCGGCACCCCAATAGCAATGTACGCTGGGGCGCGGTGCGCGCGCTTTCGGTTGTCGGCGATGCACGTGCGCTGCTGGATCTACGCCGGGTCGCGCGCGATGACCGCGGCAAGACCAGCTGGGGTGAGTCGGTCGCCGGCGCGGCCCAGAGCGCACTCAACCAGATGCAGAGCCAAAACATGCTCCTGCGCGGTGCCGACCTGATCAAGACGGCGATCGCATGTGTGCTCATGCTGGTCGCGCTGATCATCGCCTGGGAGATTGTCGGCAATCTGCGCGCCGAGCTGCGGCAAGTTGGTCACGAGCCAGTCGATCCAGGCGTTATCGCGCCGCTGGTGCCGACCCCGGCGCAGGCGGTCGATCCGCTCCAGCCGCGGCCACAGTCGCAGCCGGAGCCGACCGCGCCGGCGACGCCGCTGCCGACGCTTCAGGCGGTGGCTGAGATCACTGGCACGGTGCGCGTTACTGGCAATGTCCGCGCCTTTCCGGTGCAGAACCAGAATAATAGGATCGGCGGCATCACTGAAGGCGATCAGGTGATCTTCCTATCGCGAACGCCTGATGGCCAGTGGTATCGCGTGCGCCTTGGCCAGCGCCACGCCGATGGGTCGAATATCAACGACCCAGACGGCAATGAAAATGGTTGGGTGCGCAGCTCGCTGCTTTCGGAGCCGCCCGCAGATATCCCGGTCGAGCAAGTGGTGCTGCCCACCGCCGCGCCAACAGCTGAGCCCGCGCCCACGCCGACGCCGTAGCTTGTAGTCCATGGTACTTTACTTACCCTTTGTAGGTTATTTTCGCGCTGCGGGGCGAAAATAACCTACGAAGCGGAAGAAATCCACGATCGATACTAGGTTGACAGCATTCCTACGCGCCGGCCACAATTTGCAATCTGCAATCTGCAATCGCATGAGGAGGCCCATTCTTGTCCAAGACACTGCGCGCCCTCTGTCTCGGGGTAGCGCTGGTAGCGCTGATGGTTGCCTGCGTCGGCTCGATTCTGCTGAACGAGATCCGCCGGCCGGCCGGCACCGACGACACGCCGATCGCGTTTACGATCGAACCAGGCGATTCGACCGGCGCAATCGCGACCAACCTGCGGCGCGAGGGACTGATTCGCATACCGCAGCTGTTCACGCTGCTGGTACGTATGCAGGGCTTCGACGGCAATCTACAAGCCGGAAACTACCTGCTGCGCCCAAACATGTCCATGAGCCAGATCATCTCGGCGCTCCAGATCGGTATCAAGGTCGAAGAAAAGGAGATCACGATCGTCGAGGGGCTGCGCCTGGAGGAGGTCGCCGCTCAAATTGGCGCGGCCGGCCTAACGAACGTGAACGCAGCGGCATTCCTCACGGCAGCTCGCGATGGCGCAGCGTTTAAGCCAAATCATTTTCATCTTGGCAACCTGCCCGAAAACGCCACCCTGGAAGGCTATCTGTTCCCCGATACCTACCGCATCGCCTCAACCGCCACTGTCACTAATGTGATCGAGACGATGCTCAATCGCTTCGACGAGCAGTATGCAACTTTCGAGAAGGAAGTGCGTGTCCCCGATGTGGATGTGCATAAGATCGTCACGATGGCCTCGATTGTGCAGCGTGAGGCAACCAGCCGCAAGGAGATGCCGCTGATCTCGGCGGTGTTCTGGAACCGGCTTAAGCCCGAAAATGCCGGCGAGTTCGGCGGCGGCCGGCTCGGATCCGACCCGACCGTGCAGTACGTGATCGGCCAGCCGAGCAACTGGTGGCCCAAGCTCGACACGCTAAGCGTCGATGAGATCAACAACGCCGGCGCGAACACCGCGCGCTATGCCTATAATACGCGCGCCAACGGCGGCCTGCCACCTGGCCCGATCAGTAGCCCTGGGCTGGATGCGCTGCGCGCTGCGGCTCAGCCGGATGCGACGGCAAACTACCTCTATTTTGTAGCCTCCTGCAAGGAGCCTGGCAAGCACAATTTCGCAACAACCAACGAGGAGTTCTTGAAGTTCGAGCAGGAGTATCTCAACTGCCCGAAGCCGTAGTGCGGCGCATAGATTGGAATCCACAACATGCCCGCTGACCGTGACCCAAACCAACCGCTGCTCGCCGGCCTGATCGGCGACCCGATCATGCATAGCCGCTCGCCGATGCTGCACAACACCGCGTTCGCCAAGCTCGGCATTCACGCGCGCTACGAGCTCTGGCCGACCTCTGCGCTCGAGCTTGTGGCACGGGTCGATTCGCTACGCGCACCGCATATCCTTGGCGCGAATGTCACCCTGCCGCACAAGATCGCGGTCCTACAGCTGCTCGACCGGCTCGACCCGGCGGTCGAGATGATTGGTGCGGCCAATACGATCATTCGCGAGGCCGATGGCTCGCTGACGGGCGCTAACACCGATGCCCCAGCGTTTCTAGCATCACTGCGCGAAGATGGCGTCTATGATCCAGCCGGCCAAACGATCGTGATTCTCGGCGCCAGCGGCGCGGCGCGCGCGGCTGCGATGGCACTGTCGGGCGCTGGCGTGGCGCGGCTGGTGATAGCTAACCGCACGATCGAGCGCGCCGAGGCGCTGCTGGGCGATCTGCTCGCCGCTGCCGATTCCGACCCGCTGCTATTTGCACTTCCCCCCGACGACGCCGACCTGCCCGAGCTGCTGGCCGAGGCCACCTTGATCGTCAATGCCACGTCGATCGGCTGGCATGACGATCAGTCGCCGCTGCCAACGGGGCTGATCCCACCCAGCGCGCTTGTATTCGACATGATCTACCGGCCAACCCAGTTGCTGCGCGATGCGGCCGCGTGCGGTGCGCGCACGCTCGACGGCACGGGGATGCTGGCGCGTCAGGCCGCGCTGGCTTTCGAGCGCTGGACCGGACAGAGCGCACCGCTCGATCTCATGCGCGCCGCACTGCATTCATAATACGGCAGGCTCGTGCTTGCGCAATTGGAACGCGGATGCACACAAATCGAGACAGATCGCCCGCGTAACCTCGGATACAATATGAACGGTTCCTTCGAGGTATACCACTCGAAGGGATGAACGCTGATAGATCAGAGGAACGGATGGACTCTACGACCATCGCCATCTTTGTCGCCGGTCTGTTTCTGGGAACCTTGCTCAATATCATCGTCATACGCCTGCCGCGCGAGCGCACCCTGAGCGGCTGGCCGCGCTGCACTCGCTGTGGCCGCCCACTCGCGTGGTGGCAGGTGCTACCAGTAGTCGGGTGGCTGGCGCAATCCGGCCACGCACGCTGCTGCAAGCGATCGCTGAATGCGCTATTCCCGCTCATCGAGCTGATTACCGGTGTGGCGCTAGCGATCTTCTATGCGCGGTACGCTCTAAGCGTGCCGTTCTGGTATCTCTCATTCGTCGCAGCGGTGCTGATCGTCACCGGCGCAATCGATTGGCTGCACCGCTCGATCTATACCTTTGTTATTCTCGGCGCGGCGCTAATTGTGCTGCTCGCCACAACGGTCGCACCCATCCATAGCTTTCGCAACGCGCTATTCGGAGCGCTGGTGGCTGGTTTCGTCTTTGTGATCTTCTTCGCGCTTGCGCGAGTCCTTTTCCCCGGCAAATCCTCACCCTTCGGTTTGGGCGATGTCTACCTGGGGATCTTCATTGGCGCTGCGGTGGGATTAACCAATCTGCTGCCGTCGCTGTTCTATGGCATGGTTATGGCCGGCATTTTCTCCGCTGTTCTGATCCTGGCAAAGCGCTCCGGGCGCGCGAATGTGCCGGAGTATATCTCCTACGGTACGTTCCTTTGCCTGGGCGCGCTGGGGTATCTGGTACGCTGGGGGTTGGGGGGGTCTGATTCGCCGCTTGGAACAGGCGGAGTCCGTTACCGGAGCATCCTCATCACTGGTCGTGATACGTGGGCGGCGCATAGCGAGTACTCGCTGAGCGCCGCTCGCGTCTGGTTTTCCGGCAAAACTCGCCAGAAGCCCTAAAGTCCGTGGATAACACCGCCGCAAACTGGCCCAAGTGAAACTCTAACGTTGACTCGCGTGTCGGCAGACAATCACGGGACAGTGATACATGCCGAGTTGCCAGTACGGATGGTAGTATCTGCCAGTGTGACTTTGTAGCCGATGCCTGCGGATTCTGGGCCATTGCACTGTTGCCCTGGCGCCAAATACGTCCCATGGATTCGTAATTCAATCCGATCGGTGTTGTTCATTATTAACGGCGAAACCAGATCTTGGTGGCACCAGGAATAGGTGCCACCGAGCGGCCCGCCCGGCGACGAGCAGGCAATATTTGCTACAGTCATAGGATTAGTCCCGCTGACATCGCAGGCGAGATTGCCCCACTGCCATGTATTTGGCATCGTGTCGGTAATACCCTGAATCGCCACTTGTGCGCCGGTATCGTTGATAATGCAGATCGTAAAGTCGATCGGCTGCCCAGGCGCTTGCGTATAGTTATTATTCGCTTCAAACTTGACGATTGTCAGCGTGCCCGGCACCACCGCACAGCTCGGCGTCGGCGTCGCAGTTGGTGTGTTTGTCGCTGTGGCGGTCGGCGTATTGGTCGGCGTATCAGTCGCTGTCGGTGGCACCGGCGTGAGTGTGGCTGTATTGGTCGCCGTCGGCGGCACCGGTGTGTTGCTCGCCGTCGGCGTCACTGGTGTTGGCATCCTCGTTGGCGTCACCGGTGTCGGCGTCTTTGTCGCCGGTGGCACCGGCGTGTTGGTATCATGTGGTGGCACCGGCGTATCGGTGTTCGTTGGCTGCGGCACCGGCGTATCGGTGTTCGTTGGCTGCGGCACCGGCGTATCGGTGTTCGTTGGCTGCGGCACCGGCGTATCGGATGGCGCTACCCTGGTTGGTGTGCGAACGACATTCGTCGGCGTCGGTGTATCGGCCGGCTGAGGTGTGTTAGTCGCCGTAGGTGGTACGGGTGTGTTGGTGCGAGTTGGCTGGTCGCCACCAATCGGTGTATTGGTGAACGTCGGTGGCGGCGGCGTATCAGTCGGCGGTGGCACGATCGCGACCAGCGTCGCGCTCGGCGTGGCGATCGGCGACGGCGTGCCGATCACCGGTGTATTGGTCGGCCCAAGCACGGCCGGGCGCGGGGTGACGGTCGGCTGTGCCGTTATCAGCGCGCTGCCGGGGGTGGTGGTTGGCGCGTTTTGCGGCGCCGCGATCACAATCACCTCGCTGGTTGGAACTTTGGCGACCACCAGCGGCGTTGGGCTCAGCAAGGCTTGCGCTGCCTCGGTCGCACGATCAGCCGCCTGAGCAGCGGCAGCACCCGGCGCAATTGGCGGGAACTTCAGCAAAATCTTCCAGGGGATATAGTCCGCCATGTCTTTCGAGAGCAAGTTAAGATTCGAGGCCTCGTTACGCGGCGAGAGGATCACAATGACAACCTGCCCAATACAGCAGATCGAGAGAAACAGCAAGAGCAGCGCCGCGGGTATCAGCCAGCGGAGCGGCTCACGCCGTTTGGTCGGCATTGTCTTGTTCGGCGACGGCGTCTGCGTGATCATTCCCTACCAGCAGTGAGAAGCTGAACGTACTACCCTGGCCAAGAGCGCTCGTGGCCCAAACCTGGCCGCCCTGCCGCTCGACCAACTGGCGGGCAATCGCCAGGCCAAGGCCGCCGCCGCGCTCAGGCGAATTATTGCCCTCGACACGATGAAACCGCGTGAAGAGCTGCTCGAACTCCTCAGTCGAAATACCAGGGCCGGTGTCAATGACATCGCTCTGCACGCGATTCTGGTGCTGGCTGGCCCTCACAGTCACACTGCCCTGCTGCGTGTAACGCCGCGCGTTATCCAGCAGTTGGGTCAAAATAACATTCAGCTGCTGCCGATCGGCCGTCACCGGAGGCAAGCTATCCGGCAGGTCGAAGCGCAGCTCTATGTCCTTTTTCGCAAATGCGCTGCGCATCGGCGCAATCGCACTTTCGATCGACAGCCAGACATCCTGCGGCTCGGGCTCGGTGAGCAATGTATTCGCCTCAATGCTGGCGATCATCACAAAGTTATTCACCAGATCGCGCATCTGGTCGGCGCGCAAGCGAATAACCTCAAGCGTATCGCGCTGCTCCGAACTGAGCTCGCCCAAATAACCGCGCAGCAGCAGCTCGGTGTTGCCGCAGATCGGCGTCAGCGGCGTGCGCAGTTCGTGCGAGACGCGCTCGATGAACTTGGTCTTGGCCCGATCAACTGCCGCTTCGGCCGACATATCGTGCAGCACGATCACCTCGCCCAGCACCTGATCATTCTCGCCGATCACCGGCGCGCTGCTGATTCGCATCACGCGATCACCAAACTCATAATGCTCCAGCTCGGCTACTTCGTTACCGAACATATCCTTGGCCGCCGCCACACGCTTGAGCGGCATATCGTTGAAATTCCGCCGGACGATGTGCCAGTCGCGCAGGCCAAGCAGTTCTTCAGCGGTGCGGTTGACCAGCTGAATATTGCGCTGCATATCGCAGACAATCACCCCATCGGCAATCGACTTCAGGATCGCCTCACGCTCGCTGGCCTCCTCGTGAACGCGATCGAACAGCACGGCGTTATACAGCACGCTCGCGGCCATATTCGCGGTCGCCATCAGCGTCGGCTCGATCGCCCCACTGAAGGCATCCGGTGCCGTATTGCCGAAGATCAGCACGCCGGCAACCATCTCCTGCACCACCAGTGGGGTCAGCAGCAGGCTCTTGAAGCCGGCCACGTCGGCCAGGCCCATCGACCTCAGCCGAGGCTCGGATGCAGGATCCAGCAGGCGCGGCGCGCGGCCCTGCACCAGATCGCGCAGCAGCGGGTCGCTCGGCGCCAGCCGCAGATTCTCCAGCGCAGCCACGCCCGGCGATGCGCCCGTGCGCACACGATAGCGCCAGGTGCCACGGTCGTCGAGCAGGTGCTCGGTCATCTGGTTGAACGCCCGCGCCAAGCTGCCGAACTCGTCGGTCGACTGGATTACCGTGCGGCGTTCGAGATCGCCGGCGGTTACCGCATCGGCGGTATCAACCAGCGCCGCCAGCGGCCGGGTGATACTGCGCGCGATCCGGTAGCCAAGCAAGATCGAGCCAAGCGCCAGCGCCAACGCGATGCCGGCGATCACATTGCGGTTGGCGGTAACCGAGCTGACTTGGAAATCGGTTGGCAGGCCAACCGAGAAATAGCCGGCGCGCTTGCCCTGGATGATCAGCGGGCTGTAGGCCAGCTCATATGCGCGCTTCAGAATAGTGCTCGGGAAAACACTCTGCCCCGGCTTGTTTTCGGAGTTGATGATTGACTGCGCGCTGTTCTGCGTCAGCGCCGCAATCACATTTGGCTGCATATTCAGCGAGGCCAGCTCGGTGCGCGGCACGAAGGTGGTGCCAATCGCCTCGCCTTGCAAATTGTAGAAGGACGTGATCGGCGCCTGGGTGCTACGCTCCAAGGCCAGCAGCAGCCGATCGACCTTGATCGCGATCATCAGGCCGCCGACCATGTTGTTGCCCTGCTTGACCGGCACAATTGTGTAGAAGTACGGCTGCAGATCCGCGCCAAACTGGATCAGACCAGAGAATTTATCGGCGCCATCGACCAGGGTATTGCTGGTGATGCGCTTCACATCCGGGATCGGCGAGAGGTCGGTGCTGGTATTGCGGAACGGCTGCGCGGTTGGGTCGTCGGATACGCGCTGCCAATCGATCAACGACCTGCCGTTTCGATCGAACGCAATCATGCGGTCGAAGTCCAGGTTGACATTGCTGATTCCGCCGATGTAGAAGACCGTCAGCGTTTTGGAGACGACATTGCTCTGGCCGCCGGCCAGCGCATCCGCCACAGCTGGCGTGCCGTTCGCCACACTAGCGTCGGAAAGCGCGACCTGGCGCAAGAAGTCGATATGGCCTTGCTCGCGGCGCACCAGCGCATCACTCGTGGCACGCGCGCTGTTCGCCAAATTATTGGTCAGCACATCTTGCGCCGAAGCTGCCACCAACACCAGCACGATAGTCGCGCCGACCATTGTGACGAGCAACGTCAACGCCAGGTACGGCACGATGATCTTATAGCGGATATGCGATTGGATCAGCTGAAGCAGCCGGCGCATTGGCAACCTACCTTGGGCACAGGTTAGACGTTTTACACAGACTAGTAGCGGCCCAGGAGCGTGGGAACATTATATACGAATGCAGGTCGCGAATCAAGACGCTTCTCAGATGACAAAACTGTAAAGTATTTTGGAAGTTGTAGCCATGAGACCGGAGACCGGAGACAGCGGCGCTCTTCTCGCGTCTCGCATCACTCGTCACTCGCCTGCCCTGAGCGGCGTCTCGCATCACTCGTCACTCGGCGGCTGCTACCGCTCATCACTGCCTGCCAGCGGGAGTGCGAACGCAAAGACGCTGCCAGCGCCCTCTTCGCTCTCCAGCCAGATCTGGCCACCGTGCGCCTCGACCGCCAGCTTGCAGAAGGTCAGGCCCAGGCCGGTGCCGCGCACCTTACGACCGCGCACCTGGCCAAATTTCTCGAATATTCGCTCGTGATACGCTGGCGGGATGCCCATACCGCGATCCTGCGTCCAGAAGATCAGCCACTCACCACCATCGAACGGCGGGTGCAGCGGCACATCAGCCGCCAGCGGGTGATCGGGTGCGAAGAAGTGTGCGCCGACGGTAACAGTCGCGCCAGTGGGCGAAAATTTAATCGCGTTATCGAGCAGATTTTGCAGCACACGCACGATCTTCTCGTCATCGGCCTCGATCAGCGGCAGGTTGATCGCCATGCGCTGTTCGAGCGGCACCTGCTGGCTGCGCGCCGAAACTTGCAAGCGGTCGATCGCATGGTCGATGATCGCATACGGCGCAACTGGCTCCAGATCCAGATGCATGCGGCCCTGTTCCATCTTGGAGATGTCGAGCAAGTTGTTCACCAGCTCGAGCATCGTCTGGCTGCCCTGATAGGCGATCGAGAGCAGTTCCACCTGTGAGCCGGTGACCGGGCCGCCCACCCCACGCTTGACCATCATCACGCCATTCATGATCGACGTAAGTGGCGCACGCAAGTCATGCACCAGCATGCTGGTCCAGTCGTCGCGGATCTGCTCCAGCTCTTTCTCCTGC
>WNGF01011578.1_pt1 | contig 10200 bp, 6 predicted proteins | sample 5400641 | NCBI WGS metagenome assembly WNGF01 (sample SAMN13153371, study PRJNA577476) | soil metagenome | isolation source: 80 cm soil or saprolite under grassland replicate 2 | place: USA:California | collected 2016-06-15
CAGAGCCGGCATCGAGACGTCGATGCCCACGCCGTAGAGGGGCTTCAGGGACGCGAGCAAGGAACCATCGCCGCACCCCAGGTCCAGGACGCGGGAGCCCGGCGGCACTTGCGTGCGGATGAACCGGTAGAGGTCCTCGTAGTAGAAGCGATGCAGCGCCCGCGTCGGACGGGATCGCCAGGTGGTGGTGGCGAGATGCCTCCTAGCGGCCAGGCGAGCCTCGGCGTCCAGCTCCCGGGCCCGACTGCGCACGAGCACGGCCGGCTCCGACCGCATGCCCTTCGTCACCGCTCCAGATCCCTGGCCAGAGTTCGGCACAATAACAGAAGCACGGGCGCCGCCATAACCGGACCCAAGCTGATCGGCCCGACCTGGGAGGGTCAGGAAAGGGCCGGCCTCCCTCCTTCTCGCCGCTCCCCTCGCAGCGACACGCCGGCCGCCGCCAGGACGAGCAGCACCGAAAGCGCCGACCCGAGCAGCCCGTATCCGACCCAGGGGTCGTGGTACGTCAGGAGGATCTCGTGGCGACCGGCCGAGACAGGGATGCCCTGGAGGAGGTGATCGGCGGGGAGGATCCGGATCACCCGTCCGTCCACGGTCGCGTGCCAGTTCCGAGCGAAGGGCGTTCGCACCAGCACCACCGCTGGAGCGGGAGCATCGACGGTCACCGTGGCAGACTGAGCCCCATCCGCTCGATAGCTCACCCGAGCTGGTCCCCGGGATGCCGTGGCGCCTGCGGGACCAAGACGCGGGCGCCCCTCGAGGACGACCGATCGAGAGGGGTCGAAGCCCGGGGCCGTCACCGCACGAAGGCTCGCGTTCGAGCTCCTGACGACCTGCCAGGAGGTCAGGACCGATGCCTTGGGCGGAGGATCGGGCGAGCCATACAGGACCCATCGGCCCTCCCGGGCAAGAGGAGTCCATTCCGATGGCCGCGCGGGCCGCGCCGGCTGGACGGAGACGGGTATCTCGCCGGGAACGACGGCTCGCCCCACTTCCAGCAGGTCCATCGTGGCGGCCGACGGCCGGTCGAAGAAAGAGGCGTTGTACGCCAGCAGCCGGCGGGACACCGCGCGAACGTAGGTCCAGTAGCGCTCGAGCTGAACGGGGTTGTATCCCTGGGCGTCCTGGAGTCCGAACAGCATGGCCCGCTGGTTCGCCATCAGCCCCCAGTCGGCCGGGTGTTGGAGCGTCAGGTAACCGCGCGAAGTCGCTTCCTCTGGATCCAGGCTGATGTATCGGGACGGCGAACCCGCCAACGCGCGGCCGATGCGGCCCGGCCGCAGATAGGCATTGACGTCGATGTCCCCACGGGCCAGGGGGACGAACCAGTTGGTCCTCGAGGTCCCGAACAGGTTGTCAGCGTAGGCCCGGTTCGCACTGAAAGAACCCGATGTCTGCCCGAGCAGCCCCCCGGCGGTCAGCTCCAGCGCGAGCAGCGCGGGCACCAGGGGAGCCAGTCCCACACGCCGGGTCGCGCACATGAGAGCGACCGCGCCGGCCACAGCACCGAGCGTGGGGATGAGCAGACGGACCCGTCCAGCCCCGAGCGCCGCGGGAAGCACCAGGAAGAACAGGATGCCCGGGGCAACCATCAGAGCCCGCTCTCTGGGCAACCTGGGCTCGATCCATGCATCCAGGCCGATGGCGGCGAGGACGGGGAGGGCCAGGAACAGCCCCAGGCTGAACCTCCCCGGGAAATGGGCGTAGAAGTCCAGGACCGGCACACCCTCGACGGCCCGCGCGAGGGTCGGAGCGATCCCGTCCACGCCGAGCAGATATGAAAGGACCCCGAGCAGGCCAAAGCCGACCGCAAGCCGACGATGCCGGCGCGACCACGGCGCGGCGAGGGCGAGTACCAGGGCGGCCATCCCCAGATACCCGCCGGGTGCCGTGGCCAGCTTGAGCGGCCACAGCGGGCTCGGCGCCGGCCCCAGTTGGGCCGGTCCGGACACGACCCGTCCGTAACTCGTCTCGGGCACATAGGCGATACGAGGGAGCAGGAAGGCCAGGTTGGCCCCGATGAACGTCACGGCCAGAAGCCCGCCAAGGAGGAGAGGATCCTTGCCCCGGACCCTACCGACTCTGGCTCCCCACAGCCCCTTGGCCCCGACGTAGAAGGCGACCGCCGCCGTTCCCAGGATCAGGCCGTGAGAGAAGTACGCGCCCGCCAGCTGTCCCCATGCCAGCGCCGCCAGCAGTGTCCATCCGAACCGTCGCCCCCAGGTCTCCGCGTTCAGCGTGGCCGAGCAGAGCCACAGAAGCACGGCCGTCCACGCGAGGGCAGAAGGAAAGGGTAGGAACAGCACGAGGCGGGAGGCGGCGAGGCCCATCGCCAGGGCCAGCCCCCCGGTGGTTGCCGCGGGGCGGGAGAGGCGTTCGCTGCGCAGAAACCCATACAGCCCGATGCCGCCAAGAGCCGGCTGCAGGGCGATCAGCAACCGCATCGCCATCCCACACGGAAGCGCGGAGAACAGGAGCATGGCCGGGGCGTACATCCACCCCGATTGCGGATCCGCCGCAAACGGCAGTCCCCCCATCACGTGTGGGTTCCACGCCGGGAGGTGTCCGGCTGCCAGGCTCTTCCCGAGAAAGCAGTAGGTGGGGAGCCAGAAGCCAAGGACGTCTGGATGTTGTGACGAGACCTTCGATCCGAAGGCGAACCCGTGAAGGACGACCATGACTCCGGCCACGATGAGCAGGGGTCCTCCCGCCGCGCGGCCCCAGCGCCAGATGTGGGTCGGAACGCCCTGGAGCCATCTCCTGGGCGGCATCCTGGCGGCAGGCTTCATGGCTCGACTGGTGCCCCGCAGCGGTCACCCGGCTCAGTCAGCTGGCCGAATGAGGCACCTTCTCGCAGACGACCAGCAGGGAGACACCGAAGGGCAAGGAAGTGACTCTCAAGAGGTGACGTTCGGCCCCGAAGATCCATGCGAGCACCCCGTTGATCCCCCGAGAAGGGACCTCGAAGTCGGAACCCTTTCGTCCCGAAACGCGCCCGCCGATGCGGACCAGGGCGATGGGAGCAAACAGCAGGAAGTTGAAGTAGGTCGCCTTTCGTATCCCGAATCCTCCGTCCTGCAGCTTCTGGAGCAGTTCGGATCGTCGGTACCGCCGGCGATGGTGGTTGACCTCGTCATGGCCGGACCACAGGAAGCGGAAGGCCGGCACCGTACACACGAACAGGCCGCCGGGTCGTAGCACTCTGTGGATCGTACGCAGCGCCCCTTCGTCGTCGTCGACGTGTTCCACCACGTCGAGCGCCGTCACCACATCGAAGCTCTCGGGCTCGAACGGTGTGGGCTCAGGAAGAACGCCCCATTCCACGGGGCACCCGCTGCGTTCCCTGGCTCGATCGATGGCGAATGGGGACGTGTCCATCCCAGTGACATCGCCGAAGCTCCGCAGCGCCTTCAGCATCCCACCGGTCCCACATCCAACGTCGAGGAGCTGCCGGTCGCCTGCGACTTGTGGCAGGAATGAGCGAAGCACCGACAGGACGATGCGGCGCCGGCCCACGAACCACCAGTGATCCTCCTCGAGCAGATCATGCTGGACGTACAGGGCGTCATCCATGTCGTGACACCTCGTCGGGGTCCGGCACCGCGGTCGAATCGACGTCGAACCCGATCTTCCGATCGACCAGATAGACCGGCCGCCGCTTCACCTCTTCGAAGATGCGGATCACGTACTCGCCGAGTATCCCCAGTGCCAGGAGTTGGACGCTTCCGAGCAACAGGACAGGGATCACCGTCGCCGCCCAGCCTGGGATCGCGCGATCGGTGAAGATCCGGAAATAGAGGACGACAGTGATCCCGATCGCGGAGAGCACGGAGGTGACCACGCCGACAACGCTTACGAGTCGGAGGGGAAACCCCGAGAATGAGAACAGGCCGTCGAGCGCGAGCCTAGCCAATCGGGTCAACGTGTATTTCGGCCTCCCGGCGAATCGGCCCGCTCGCTCGTACTCGACACCCGTCTGTCTCAGCCCCACCCACGCCCGCAGTCCTCGGAGGAAGCGGTTCCGCTCGGGAAGTCGGTTCAGGAGGTCGACGACCCGCTGGTCGAGGAGGGCGAAGTCGCCGCTATCCATCGGCATTGGAATGTTCGCCAGCCGAGCCTGGACCGAGTAGAAAGCGCGGTACGCCGCCCGCTTGAACACGGGCTCTTTGCGCTTTCGGCGGATCGCGTACACGACTTCGAAGCCATCACGCCATTTCTCCACCAGAGTGCCGATGACCTCCGGAGGGTCCTGCAGGTCTCCGTCCATACAGACCACGGCTCGTCCGGAGGCGTGCTCCAGCCCGGCCGTCAGCGCGGCCTGATGTCCAAAGTTGCGGGTGAAGCTGACGATCTTCACGCGAGGATCGCGGTCGTGCAGTTGGAACAGAAGCGGCAGGCTGGCATCGGTACTTCCGTCGTCGACGAACAGGATCTCGTACCCGGGCGTGATCTCGTCGAGCTGACCCGAGAGGCGCCGGTACAGCTCCGAAATGGTCCCAGCCTCGTTGAAGACCGGGATGACCACGGAGAGTTCCGGCGCAGCGGTGGGCTGATCGCCCATGCTCAACCCCGTGACTGGCTCGTTCATGGGGCCATCCGGCCACTCATCATAGATGAAGTCGTCTCACGCCTGGCCGCGAACCATGCCCACGCCAACAGCCCCGTGATGACAAGCGACGAACCCAACATGCCGTAGCCGATCGTCGGATCGTCGTAGGTGAGGAGGATCGTGTGTCTCCCCTCGGGAACCGCCACGCCCTGGACGACGTAATCCGCCGGCATCACCGACACCGGCTTTCCATCCACAGTGGCTCGCCAGTTCCTCTCCCAGACGTTGCGAATCAGCACGATGCTCGAACCAGGAGCATTGACCTCGATCCGGGCGGCCTGCGCGCCCAAGGGCCGATAGCTGGCCGTGCCCGGCGCCGAGACACCCCTCGCCGAAACGATCCCGGGTTGCTGCTCGAGGATGGCCGTGCGATTCGGCTCGAACCCAGGTCGAGCCACGGCATTCAGGGCCTCCTGAGGAGATCCGACGACCGTCCACGAGCCAACGACGGTCGCCCGCGCCGTCCGTAACGCGCGTCGGTACAGGGTCCACTCCCCGTCATCGGCGACCGGAAGAAGCCCTTGCCCCGCTTGCTGCGACGAAGGAGCGATCACCCAGCCGACATCGAGTAGATCTGACACGGCAGGGGGCGGAGCTACGAAGAGCGCGTACTGGTACCGCATGGGGGTGTGTTGGAGGCGCCGGACGAACAGCCAGTACCGTTCGAGCTGTACCGCCTGGTAACCTCCCGCATTCTCCACTCCCAGGACCATCGACTCGTCGTTCTGCAGTGCCCTTCGGTCGAAATAGGTCCGGCCGGGAGGGCGAGCCACGGTGTAGTAGCGCCTCCCGGGGTGCTCGGCCATGACCTGCGACAAGGGCGTGGGGTTCAGGTACCCGGCGATGCTGGCGGTGGGCCGGTCCAGGTCCGCGAGGAGCTTCAGGTCTCCCTTGAAGGGCAGCCTCGAGCTGCCGAGCACCACGGTCGTCATGATTTCGGCCACCATCAGTCCGGGAAGAATGACCATGGCCCATTGATGGCGGACGACGACGACGAGCACCACGCCGGAGACCGCCCCCGCCACGACGAGCAGCAGCAATTCGGAGGCTCGGGCGCCCACGCCGATCGGCAGGAGCAACCAAACGGCCAGCGCTGGGACGATCATGAGGACACGCTGCCTGGCAGTCTTGGACTCCCTCCACGCCTCCACTCCGATCCCGGCCATCACGGCGATCGCCAACAACACGCCGAACGAGAGCCAGTAGGGATGGTGGAGGTATTGGTCGACCACCGAGACGGACCGGATGCCATGCGGGACGCGGTAGGCAACAGCCTTCAGGCCCAGCCCGTAGCAGACGGCTCCATACGCCGAGAAGCCGACCGCAAGCCCTCGGTAGCGATTCGACCAGAACCCCGCGAATGCAAGGAGGAGGGCCGTCGCTCCCACGTATCGACCCGGGAACGTGGCGAGGTTCAGCGGCCAGTCCGGGCCGGCGGCGAGCCCCGGAAATGGGGGGCTGGCAGTCCCCGTGAGCTGGATGGAGAGGTCGTGCAGCCGGCCATACCCGAGGGACACGCTGGTCTGAGTACTGAAGGCCAGCCTCGGCAGGAGGTAGGCAAGGTTCACCAGGGGTAGGGACAGAGCCAAGAGCCCGCTCAAGGCGAGGGCTGCTCGCCCCGTCCAGACACCGCCCCGTACGTTCGACGCGGTCTTCACCGCCATGAACGCCAGGAGCGAGCCGGTCCCGAGCAGTAGCCCCACGCTGAGGTGCGAAGCGGCCACTTGCCCCCACGCCAGAGCGGTGGCCAGTGCCCAGGGGATCCGCCTGGACCAAAGGGTGGCCCGCAGGTAGCGGGAGCAGGCGGCCAGCGAGACCGTGGTCCACGCCAGCGCGCCAGGGAATCTGATCGAGACGGGGAGACGGGAGCTCGACACGACAAGGGCCAGGGCCAGCCCGCCTATGGTTGCGGCCGGCCGTGACGTGCCTTCGCTTCGTAGGAAAGCATAGAGGCCGATCCCGGCGATCATCGGCTGGATGACCACCAGCCATCGGATGCCCAGCTCCACGGGCAAGCCGCTGAAAAGGATCATGGGGAGCACCTGCATCCATCCGGACTGAGGGTCGGCCGCGAACGGAGTCCCACCGACCACGTACGGATTCCAACCCGGGATGTGCCCTGACTTCAGGCTCTTTCCCAGGAAGTCGTACATGGGGAGCCAGTAGCGGAGCAGGTCCTCGGTGCTGATCCGGCCCGTGAACGCGTACCGGCGAAGCACCACGAGGACGGCCACGATTATGAGCAGGGGACCCGCAACTGCGGCGAGCATCGCGAGCAGCCGGCCCCTCCTCCGGCCAGTGGCGTCTCGACCGCGTCGGCGGCGGGAGAGGTCAGCCTGCATGCGCGGGCATGCTAACTGATAACAGTATCGAGAAAGCCTTTGGTCGACCTCCGACGTTCGGAGGACCCTGCCTTTCGGCTGGCTCCGCGTATCATGCTCTGCTGATCCCGACATGAACGTCTCCCTCACGGCATCGGTCGCCGTTGCCACAAGACCCTTAACGGAAAAGGGGACGAAGGTCGGTCGGGTTGCCCCGTAGGCGCGGGCACGCGCTGCAGGTCCTTGCTGTCGCTACTGGGCTGGCCGTCGCGGCCGTGGCCGGCATCCTCGTAGCCCTGAACTCACGGTCTGCCCCGCCGCTCACCGCGCCCATCTGCCGGGGGGACATCGTGGTCCCCCGGGGCCTTCCGCCCCCGTCCTTGGCCGAGACGGGAGAGCCCCGTCCGGCTCCGCTGAGGCTCGGCCTTGGCGGGGATGGCACCGTCGGGTCGATCTCGGTCGGAGGTCGAAACCTTCCTTCGTTGCCGGGAAGAGGCGGATTCTCCGTCCGCATGGCCGGGGATGGACCGAACCTCCTCCCCAACCCGTCGTTCGAACAGGATGCGAATGGGGACGGCGTCCCCGATGGCTGGAACTTCGCAGAGAGCAGCAACAGGGACATTCCTCGGGTGGACCCCGCCGTCGCCCACGTGGGGACCCGGTCGATCCTGGTGTCCAATCCTGTGAAGCAGCGATCGGGAACCTTTCGCACTGACGTGGTGGTCGACCCGAACACCTCCTACGTGTTCTCGGCGTGGTTCCGAAGCCGCAACGTCAGGCCCAACTTCCCCACCGCGATCCGCGAGACCTACCATCCCCACTCCCCGTTCAGGGTCGACCTGCAACAGCTGGCGACGGGGAGGGTGGTGAGCACCGACAGCGCGTGGGGGTATACCGGCACCGCCGAATGGAACCGGCAGTTCACGGGAGTGCGAACCCGCGCCGACGTCACGGCCCTGCGCATCGTGGGCTGGATCGCGGATGGCGCTGGGTTCGGCTGGTTCGACGACCTGTACCTGGGCCGTCTCTTCCCTCACGACCCGGTCCCGATTCGGGGCGCGGTCTCGACCGATCGCAGGGGACGCGGCGTCCAGCGGGCGACGCTCCCGGGGGAAGGGTTGTCCCTGACCGCAGCCTTCACCGCCGCCCGTGACCATGTTCGCGTGGATGGGGCGGTCACCGGCGATGGAGAGCATGACAAGGCGTTCCAGCTCTCCTACACGCTGCCCGTCGATGCCACCGGATGGGCATGGGGAGACTATGCGAGGCGTTCGACGGTGATCGCGAAGGGCGCGTTTTCCTACCTCAGCACGAGTTCGATGCAGCAGGCCTCCCGCTATCCCTGGGGCGTCATCAACGACACGACATCGGGCCTGGCTGTCGGGGTTCCCCTGGACCAGGCGCGGATGTTCAGGATCGCCTACGACGCCTCTGCGGGCCTTTCCATTACCTTCGACCTCGGTGTCTCCCCCGACGCGACGGCCCTCAAGGACAGGGCGACGTTCTCGTTCATCGTGTACACCACCGACCCCGTGTGGGGCTTCCGATCGGCCACCCAGCGCTACTACGACCTGTTTCCTCAGTTCTTCGCGCGCCGGACGAACCCGGTCTGCGAGGGGGCCTGGTTCGTGGCCCCTCCCCTGGACTCCATCGGCCGGGCCTACCTGGATTTCGGGCTGGGGCTGGACATGATCGCCCTGGGCAAGGCCTCGAGCCAGAGCCACGCGACCTGGGGCCTCCGATACCTCGGATGGGACAACGCGCGACACATTGCCACGACCGCCTACACGCATCAGTGGGCCTTCTACGATCCCATCGGGCGTGGCCCCGAGGTCACGTACCAGCGGGCCATCGCCCATCTCGAAGCGGAGGCCCGGCGACGGCCGGCGGACGACGAACAGAGACGGATCCGGGACGAGGCGGCTGCCGCCCTCGAATCGACCGCCCGCGACTTCAACGGGCGCCTCTACTACGAGCGCTTCGGCGACTTCTACGCCTATTACCAGAACCTCGACGCGACGTCGGCGTCACGCGCCGATTGGGCGGGAGCCGTCCAGATCCAGCAGGTGGATCGGGCCGTGGGCCTCGCCATGAAGTCGGTCGGGCTGCTGGACGGGATCCACCTGGACTCGACATCGGGGATGCGGCGGTGGGGCGCGGCCGAGGACTACGACCGCCGCCACTGGGCCTCTGCCCGCATACCCCTCACGTTCAGCTACGACAGCGGGCAGGCGGTCGTGCGAGGGATCTTCCCCATGTACGACCGGATCGGCGAGATGGCGATCTTCGTCCGTGACCGGAGGATGATGCTCACCGCGAACTTCAACGCAGCGGAGGCGCAGACCCTCGGATTCGTCGGCGCCGACCACATCGACTTCTTCGGCCTGGAGCAGGGCCTGGCCGACCGAGCCAGGCCTGGGACGGGCGCAGACCAGTTCGCCCTGATGAAGCGCACGCTGGCATACCAGAGGCCGATCAGCACCCTCGACCACCTGATCGGGCAGGGGAAGCTCGATGCGGGAGCGATCGAGCGACGCCTCCAGCAGAACCTGTTCTACGGAATCTTCGCCGGAGCCTTCGATGCGGAGACAGAGGCTGACGCCACAGGCAACGAGGTGACCTGGAGCACGGCCGCCAACGCGAAGCTGTGGGCCCGGTACGCGCCGTTGATCAAGCAGGTTGCCGTGGCTGGCTGGCAACCGGTCACCGACGCCTGGTCATCGAACCCGCGCGTGTGGTTGGAGCGGTTCGGCTCCCTGGCCGGCCGAGACCTCCACCTGGCTATCCGCAATGAGACCGGTACCTCGCAGCGTTGCTCGCTGACCATCGCGCAATGAGACCGGTACCTCGCAGCGTTGCTCGCTGACCATCGACATCAGGTCGCTCCGGGCAGATCCCACCAAGGTCCTGCGGGCCGTCGAGCAGATCTCGGGGACCACGCTGAGGATCCAGGCCAATCGATCCGGCGGCGTCGCCGTGCTGACCATGTCGATCCCCGCCCGATCGACCAGACTGCTGTCCATATCCGAAGCCGCATGAATCATCGACAAACGGTGAGCCCTGACCCGTGAACGCGGTCGCCACCGTCCTCGTCGCTCTGATCATTCTGGTCCCGGGATCGGGCGCCGCGCTCGCGGTCTACCCACCGGGAAAGCTCGGGGTGGTGACCCGTGCCGCCCTCTGCTTCGGACTGGGGTGTGTCGTGTCGGGTGGCGTGGCCTTCGTCCTGGCCATCGCGCACGTACTGGGCGCCTCCTCCTTCTTCAT
>WNGF01042379.1_pt1 | contig 10200 bp, 10 predicted proteins | sample 5400641 | NCBI WGS metagenome assembly WNGF01 (sample SAMN13153371, study PRJNA577476) | soil metagenome | isolation source: 80 cm soil or saprolite under grassland replicate 2 | place: USA:California | collected 2016-06-15
CAGAAGTTCTTCAGAACAAATCAGGTTCGTGTCCAAAGTGTGGGATGGCTCTGGAGCTGGCTGCGCCCGTGGCTCCGACGACGAAAATCGAATACACCTGTCCGATGCATCCGCAGATCGTTCGGGACAAACCCGGCAACTGTCCGATCTGCGGCATGGCTCTCGAACCGCGCACGGTTTCGCTCGCGGAAGAGAAGAATCCCGAACTGGTCGATATGACGCGGCGATTTTGGGTGAGCGTGGCCCTTACTATCCCTCTGCTCTTAATAGCGATGAGCGACTTTTTTCCGGGAAATCCCCTCGGGTTCATTGCCTCGATGCGCGCGCTTGGTTGGATTCAATTTGTTCTGGCCACGCCGGTGGTGGTCTGGGGTGGATGGCCATTCTTGGTGCGCGGATGGCAGTCGCTCGTAAATCGCAGCTTGAACATGTTTACGCTGATCGGCCTGGGCGTGGCCGTCGCATACGTCTTCAGCGTGATCGCCAAGCTGTTTCCCGAAATCTTTCCCTCTTCCTTTCGCGACGCCTCGGGTGAAATGCCGGTCTATTTTGAAGCGGCGGCGGTCATTACCACCCTGGTGTTGTTGGGCCAGGTGCTTGAGCTGCGCGCGCGCAGTCAGACCGGCGCCGCAATCAAAGCTCTGCTTGGTCTCGCGCCCAAAACTGCCCGTCGCATTCGGGAAGATGGCAGCGAGGAAGATGTTCCCCTGGACCAGGTGCAAGTGGGCGATCGTTTGCGTGTGCGGCCCGGAGAGAAGGTGCCGGTAGACGGCGCTGTCATCGAAGGAGCGAGCGCAATAGATGAATCAATGGTAACCGGCGAGCCGATTCCGGTTGAGAAGCATGCAGGTGATCGCGTGATCGGCGCCACCGTGAATGGCACGGGCTCATTTGTGATGGGAGCTGAGCGCGTCGGTTCCGAGACCTTGCTGGCGCAGATCGTGCAGATGGTTGCCGAAGCGCAGCGCAGCCGCGCCCCAATTCAGAAACTCGCAGATGTCGTGTCAAGTTACTTCGTACCGGCAGTAGTAGTCATTTCGGTAATCACATTTGTGGTATGGAGCATCTGGGGGCCTGAACCGCGTATGGCCCACGGCTTAGTGAATGCAGTCGCGGTGCTGATCATCGCCTGTCCGTGTGCACTGGGTTTGGCGACGCCGATGTCGATAATGGTAGCGACCGGAAAGGCAGCGCAGAGCGGAGTGCTGTTCAAAAATGCCGAAGCCATTGAAATCATGCGCAAAGTGGATACGCTCGTCGTTGATAAGACCGGAACACTCACAGAAGGTAAGCCGAAACTGGTAAGCATCGCCGCCACCGGAGAGTTTGATGAAGCTACCTTATTGAGAATGGCTGCAAGTCTGGAGCGAGGTAGTGAACATCCACTGGCAGCCGCGATTGTCGCCGGCGCGCAGGAGCGCGGCGTCGAACTCACAGATGCAACTACGTTTGATTCATTAACTGGTAAGGGAGTTACCGGGGAGGTTGATGGTCACAAAGCCTCGCTCGGGAATCGTGCCCTGCTTGATGATGCGAAAATCGATCCCGGGGAACTCGCGGCGAAGGCCGAGAGTTTGCGCGCTGAGGGCCAGACGGTGATGTTCGTGGTGGTCGACGGCAGAACCGCGGGTTTGGTCGGCGTAGCCGATCCAATCAAAGAAAGCACGCCGGAGGCAATCAGGCAACTCCACGACGAAGGCATTCGCATTGTCATGTTAACCGGCGACAGCCGCACAACCGCTGAGGCGGTTGCCAGGAGATTGAACATCGACGAAGTCGTTGCTGAGGTGCTTCCGAATCAGAAGGTGGATGTGGTGAAAAAGTTTCAAGCTGAGGGCCGCTTCGTGGCCATGGCCGGCGACGGAATAAACGACGCGCCTGCGCTTGCTCAGGCTCAGGTGGGAATAGCGATGGGAACAGGGACTGACGTGGCGATGAAAAGCGCCGGCGTTACTTTGGTCAAGGGTGACCTGCGCGGCATTGTTCGCGCTCGCATCCTGAGCCGTCTGACGATGAGAAACATCAAACAGAACTTATTCTTCGCCTTCATCTACAATTCGCTGGGAGTGCCGATCGCGGCAGGGGTCCTCTATCCGTTTTTCGGCATTCTGCTAAGTCCGATGATTGCGGCCGCCGCGATGAGCTTCAGTTCGGTATCGGTGATCGGCAACGCTCTACGGCTTCGGCGCGTGCGATTGCAACGCTGACCTCCCTCTTTCGTAAGACGATGGTTGCGCACCACGTCAATATTTCTCTAAAGCTGACCAACTACCCGTCTTAGCTTTTCATTCACCTCGGTAGCTACAGCATCGAGTGTTGGATTGCTTCCGACAACGGAAAGCATCGCCTTCGCGTCGATGGCGGCAACTACGGATTTTTCTGGTTCGTCAGCTTCATAAACGATGACATTGCAGGGCAGGAGCAGCCCAATGTTGATCTCTTCCTGCAAAGTTTTATATGCGAGAGGTGGATTGCAGGCACCCAAAATCGTGTATCGGCGGAAATCCACGCCGAGTTTTTCTTTCAATTTCTCCTTCAGGTCAATTTCACAGAGCACACCGAAGCCTTCGGCCTTGAGCGCTTCGCGCGTGCGTTCTAGGGCCTTTTCCCAGCCAAGATCCAGCGTCCGGCTGTAGCCATAGGGTATTGCGGGTTTCACAGCTGACCTGGCCTGATTAGTCATAACTTTCCCTTCCTCATCTGTTATCTGTTCGGTCCGTGTCGTGACAGACTTAATCACTTCACGACTCACATCTTCATCTTCATCGTCGTCTTTTTCTTTCCTGCTTTGGTTTCACCGCTCATCTTCTACATCATCTCGAGGTGTTTGAGAAGAGTATTAGCATCCGCCGCCACTTGTTTGGAGTCTGGCTTGTCGGCCTGCACATCTGTCTCAAGCGCGCCGACTTGGTCTTTCAATTTCGATCGGTTCTTGTCCATCTGCTCCATCATCTTTTGCATCTTTGCTTGCATTTCAGCGCTCATCATTTGCATGTGCTTTTGGTGCAGCGCCTCCATTGCATCAAGATCGTGGCGAATCTCGGCCACGGTTCCGCGGGCAAATTCGACATCCAGGGCGTTCGGTTTGACTGCCTGATCGCGAAGCGTTCTGGCAAACTCACCCATGCTCCTCATGTAAGCCAGCATCAGCTTGTGATGCGGCGATTGCATCATCTTCGACATTTCCGACTTCATTCCCGCCATGCCGGCCTTCTTCTGTCCACTCTGTCCGTGCTTGTGTTGCGCCGATGTTCCGCTTGACGTCAGAAGGATTACCACGCTCGCTATTAGTGCCAGCAGCACCGCATTTACTTTCTTCATGTTGCTCGCTCCTTATCGATAGCTGCCTTCACCGTCATCAAGCACACCGATTGGCCATAAGCGCGAAATCGGTGGGTTGTAGTGTTCGGGATGCAGAAAACGAGCAACCCTCATGCCTCACGGAAGTCTTCTTTTTCCGTGGTAGTCGGGTCAGGCGATTCTTAACCGTACGGGCTTGCGTAATTCTTCGCATGGATCTGTGAAAGTTTCCAGAATTTCCCCCACTGATCTCTGGGAGCCCGGCAAAAGGCCAGCAAATTCAAAAGGGCATGGGCCTTGCTCAAACAGGGTCGAAACCTTTGTGGTTTTGCCAAGCTGTGCGCTTGGGTGATCTTGGTTGAAAGTTGATTTAGCGATGTTGAAGCGGTTTTCATCTCTGATTTTGGTGCTGGTGATTGGGGGCAGCGTACTAGCTGGCCCCGCGCTGCGCCACGACGAACATGTCTGCAAGATAGCGGGCATGGAGGCGATGCCGGGCATGGAAACCATGCCATGCTGTAAGAAGAATCAGAGTGCATCTGTTGTGAGTGAGTCCGACTCTTCGGAACAATGCTGTGTCACCATTCCGCAAGAGCCTGGCTCAAGCGGAACAATGTTTAATCTGCGTCCTCCTTCCTTCAGCATCGCTGTTATTCATCCGGCAGTCGTGCAGTCTCCTCTGGCTGCGCCGAAGCCATACGAGTGTTCCTACTCGACCGAAGTCTTCTTACCCAATCTTCAGGCTAGTTACATCCGCAATCTTTCCCTTCTGATTTAACGCACACAAGGCCGTCGTGTGTCTTGTTGTCGAGGCTCGTGTCGCGGGTAGCTTGTGTTCAGACAAATCAGAGGCCGGAAAGGGCAAGAGTTCTTTCACGGTTACAGCGCAATGAGGTCGGCATCCGTTAGTTCTGAGCCTCTTTGCTTAACTCTAGAGATATTCAAGTCACGAGAAAGAAGAAAAGGAGAAGTCATGAAAAGCAAAATACAGTTAGTTGCAGTCGGTTTGGCGTTGGTCCTGATTTCCTTGATATCGGCGCCACGAGCATTGGCCCAACACACGCACGATCACAGCGGAGCGAGCGCCTGGAAGACTGGAATGCTGAGAATATCGGAACCTGTGTGGGCCGGCGATGTTCGGCTAAAGAGCGGCATGTATCACGTCAACCACGTGGTGGACGGAAACAGGCACGTGATCGTCATTAAATCTGTTGCATTGCTGGCCGGTTATAAGGAATCCAGCATGTTCGAACAGAAAGAAGTCGCAAGATTGGAATGTAAGGTTGAGCCAGCGACCAAATCAACGCGAATCACAAAGCTTCGTCTCGGCAGGAATGCTGCTGGCGAGCCGGTAATCCTGGAAATTCAGATCGCAGGTGAGAACGTTAAGCACATCTTGTCAGCGAACGCTCAGCAGTTGAGCAAAAGGAATTACTGAAGGAGCACATCCATTTGAACGGGGGCCGGTACAACTGCCTACCGGCCCAATAGCGAGGATGCCGGGCAGTCCGGTGCTAAAGAGATTTAACGAAGGAGGTCTTATGAATCACGAACAGCAATCAGCAAATGATGGTTGGCTTGGCTCGCGAAGGAGCGTGGTCCTCATCATGTTCCTCGCGATTGTTGGCTTCTTCCTTTTCACCGAACACCGGGTGCACTTGTTCGGCATTCTTCCGTTTCTGCTGCTACTGGCTTGCCCGTTCATGCACTTCTTGATGCATGGAGGTCCCGGCAAACATGGCGGCGGCGGAGAGGGACATCAGTGAGAAGTCCAGACGTCACTCAGACAACATCTGCATTCTTCCCGCACTTGCGGGAAGGACGCAGGTTACTCAACCCCATTGAAGGAGGTTTCGTCATGAAACTCAACGTAAAAGCAATCGCCATCGCCCATGCGGCCATGGCGGGAATTCTATTTGTTCTTTGCCGGCTGCTATTCACCTTGGCTCCGGAGAGCATGCTCGCCGCCAATAGATACCTTTTCCATACCGACTGGTCGGGTGTAGCGGTGCCGGTCAACTGGGGCGGCTTCTTTTTGGGTTTGGTTGTGCTCATGGTGTTCGCGGCTCTCGTTGGCGCCGCCTGGGCCTCGCTCTACAACCGGATCGCACGAGAACCCAGCATGGCGTCGATCAGCGTTACAACACCAAAACACGAGAGAGCAGCAGCGTGACTAAGGGGCGCACTTTCAATTGCAAGGAGCCAAGACCATGAAACTCGACATTAAAGCAGTCGCAATCGCTGAAGCGTTGGTCGTGGCAGCCGTGTTCGTGATCTGCGCGTTAGTCGTCGCAATGGTCCCCGAACAGACTGCGGTAGCGACCAAATACTGGTTCCACATTGACCTGTCCAGTCTCGCCAGGCCGATCAGTTGGGGAGGATTCCTTTCCGGCCTGATCGTGTCAACCGTTGCTTTGGGACTCGCGGGCGCAGTGCCATGAGGAACCAGCTAACGTCTCTGGTGCTTTTGCTCGTGCTGGCAGGCAGTGCGTTTGCCGGTATTCCAATTCATTTTGGCGAGAGCGAATGCAGTATGAGCCAGCCAATGGATGGAATGGATTGCTGTAAGGTTGCACTTATGGGTGGCGGAAGTCCCGAAGCCACTGCTGCGCGTTTGTGCTGTGTCGTGAACTGCTCGCACGACGGATCGACGCCGCCATCCGGTATGCGTGTTTCGCCACAATCGCAACCTGTTGTTTCGCACTACCTGCCAGGCACGCCCGCGCTTGCAGCCTCCATCTTGCTAACGCGGCACATCGGTCATTCCCATGGTCCACCCACTGATTCACATCCCGTTTACATTCGTCACCTCGCACTTCTGATCTGATTCTAAGAAGGTTGTAGTGTGTCTTCTTGCGGCTTTTTTGAAGCTGCAAGCGCGCTATTGCGCATTCGTGTGCTTCGCGCGCGAGGAATCGACTCTCTTTGACTCATTGGAGGTTAGAGGCATGAAGAAATCTGTAATCGTTATCGCAATTACATTAGGGATGGTCGGCGTCATCGCCGCAGCGTGTGGCTCAAAGACGGGAACTAATGGAAGCGTTCCCACAGGCAAAGTCATCAAGGCCGTGTCGGTGGGGAACCTAACCGCCACGCTCTCGAACGACAGCGGCGTGCTCAAGCATGGCAATCAGGAGCTAATGCTCTCGTTAACCGATTCGTCCGGCAAGCCGGTTGATGTCGGCGCCGTGTCGCTAAACTTTCATATGCCGCAGATGGGCAGCATGGCTGCGATGACCGATGCTGTGACATTCACTGCAACCGACACGCCGGGAGTGTATCGCGGCAAGGTAAATATCGAAGTCGCTGGTGAATGGCAAACACAGCTTGCTTACGAAGGACCGGCGGGAAAAGGAAAGACAACGTTTAGCGTGACCGCGCGATGATTCATCGACTCATTGAACTCAGCCTGCGAAATCGCGGGCTGGTAATCGCGATCTATCTCGCGCTTGCCGCCTGGGGTTACTGGGCCCTGCTGCGCACGCCCATCGACGCAATTCCCGATCTATCTGAAAACCAGGTAATCGTGTTTACCGATTGGACCGGACGCTCGCCGCAGGAAGTCGAAGATCAGGTGACGTATCCGCTGGTTACGAACCTGCAAGGGCTGCCCGGCGTGCGCGTCGTCCGTGCGAGTTCGGCGTTCGGTTTCTCGATGATTAATGTGATTTTCGAAGACAACCTTGATCTCTACTGGGCGCGCACTCGGGTGCTGGAACGCCTCAACCTGGTCGGCAAGCAGTTGCCGGAAGGCGTCGTACCGACGCTCGGGCCAGACGCTACGGGCGTGGGCCAAATCTTTTGGTACACGCTGGAAAGCGATCACATGGACCTGCGCGATCTGCGCACGCTACAGGACTGGTTCGTCCGTTATCAATTGAACTCTGTGCCGGGTGTCGCCGAAGTCGCGACTGTTGGCGGTTACGTACAGCAGTATCAGATCGACGTCGATCCCAACAAGCTGCGGGCATACGCGCTACCGCTGTCGATGGTCGTCGAAGCGGTCGAGCGTTCCAATAACAACGTCGGCGGCAATGTCGTGGAGCAGGCGGGCCAGTGGTCGGTAGTGCGCGGCGTCGGCTTGATTCAATCGGTCGGAGACGTCGAGAACATAGTTTTGACTTCGCCCAATGGCATTCCGATTTACGTCAAGAACGTTGCCAATGTGAAGCTCGGCAATGCGTTTCGAACGGGCGCGCTGGACAAAGACGGCAGAGAAGCCGTCGGTGGAGTGGTGATCGCCCGCTATGGCGTGAACACGCTGGAAGTGATCGACGCCGTCAAGCAAAAGATTAGCGCACTGCAAGCCGGACTGCCTCCAGGCGCTCATGTCGTCCCTTTCTACGATCGCACGCAACTGATTCAACGCGCCACGCACACGCTGCTGGCTCACATAGTGTTTCTGGCTCACTTTCGGTCGATCCTAATTGTCACCTTGCCGTTGCCACTGGCCGTGCTGCTGGCGTTCCTCTTCATGTATTACGCCGGAATCAGCTCGAACCTGATGTCTCTTTCGGGAATCGCTATCGCTATCGGCGTTCTGGTCGACGCTGGAATCGTGGTTACGGAAAACGCTTTTCGGTTCATCGAGCAGCGCAAAGTTGATCCGAAGGACCGGCCATTGGTCTGGCAGACGGTGCTCGAATCGACACGATTGGTCGGACGGCCGATATTCTTCTCGATGGCGATCATTATTCTTGCGTTCATTCCTGTCTTCTCGCTCACCGGCGAAGAAGGAAAGCTGTTTCACCCGCTCGCTTTCACCAAGACATTCGCCATGGTTGCCGCCACTGTAATTGCTGTCACGCTCGTGCCGGTGCTCTGCACTTTGCTACTGCGTGGAAAGTTTCATGCTGAACAGGCGAATCCCGTAATGCGCGCCTTGCATTTCTTTTACCGGCCGGTCTTGCGCTTTGCCCTCAATCATCGCGTGTTGACGGTCTCGGCTGCAGCCTTGCTTTTCGCGGGAGCAATTCTTCTGGCGACTGGGATTGGCAAAGAGTTCATGCCGCCGCTGAATGAAGGCGACCTGATGTACATGCCGGTGACTGATCCGGCGATCTCGATCGACGAGGCGCGCACCATTTTGAGCAAGGAAGACGAGATTCTAAAGAGCTTCCCCGAGGTTGAGTGGGCTGTTGGCAAAGCTGGCCGCGCCGAGACTTCTACTGATCCTGCTCCGGTAAACATGAATGAAACCATCGTTCATTTGAAGCCACCGGAACAATGGCGCGCGGGGCTAACGCGCGAATCCCTGATTGCCGAGATGGACGAGAAGCTGCGTCTGCCCGGCGTGACCAATATCTGGACCCAGCCGATCAAGAACCGCATCGACATGCTTTCGACGGGTGTGCGTTCGCAAGTCGGAATCAAGATCTTCGGCAATGATCTGAAGACACTCGAAGACCTGTCACGCCGCCTGGCCGAGATAGTGCGCAAGGTATCGGGCGCAAAGGACGTCTATCCGGAACAGATTAGTGGCGCACCTTACATCGACATTCACATCAATCGCACGGCAGCAGCCCGTTACGGCATCGACACGAAAGTGATTGAGGACGCTATCGAGAAAGGAATCGGCGAAACCAATCTTTCAGTCACGATCGAAGGTCGTCGTCGCTTTCCAGTACGAGTGCGCTACGCACCGGAATTTCGTGGTAGTCCCTCAGCCTTGGCCCGGATTCCTATTGCCTCCCCAAATGGCGTGCCGATTCCTTTGGCGCAATTGGCCGACATTAGTGAAGTACAAGGCCCGACAATGATTTCCAGCGAGAATGGATTGCTGCGCGGCACGGTGCTGCTGAACGTGCGTGGGCGCGATGTTGGCAGCTTTGTTGACGAAGCAAAGAATGCAATCGCGCGGCAGACGCAATTGCCCGCCGGGTACTACCTCGAGTGGAGCGGCGAGTACGAGAACCAGCAGCGTGCCCGGAGTCGCTTGCTCATCGTCGTGCCGATTGTGTTGGTGATCATCTTTGGGCTGCTTTACATCACGTATCATTCCGCGCTGGAGGCGGTCCATGTATTACTCGCAGTGCCATTTGCATTAACGGGAGGCGTCTATCTGCTCTGGTTGTTGCAATACAACTTTTCGGTTGCGGTTTGGGTGGGTTTCATTGCGTTGTTCGGGACCGCCGTGCAGACCGCAGTTGTAATGGTCATCTATTTGGAAGAAGCCGTAGCCCGCAAACGACGCGAAGTCGGGCAATTGAGTCACTCATCGTTGATCGAGGCTGTCACAGAGGGCGCATTGCTCAGATTGCGACCAAAGGTGATGACAGTTTCGACGGTGGTGGCTTCGCTTCTGCCGATTATGTGGAGTACAAGCGCCGGCGCCGAAGTGATGAAGCCGCTGGCGACGCCTGTGCTTGGCGGCATGGTATCGAGCCTGTTGCATGTCCTGATTGTGACCCCTGTGATCTTTTTCTGGCTGCGCGAACGTGAACTAAAGAAGGAAGAAGCGTCCGCGGATGTTGAATTGAGCAGGTTGAGGGCATGAAGCCTAACGGAAAAGTTTTCACGCAAAGACGCGAGGTTACAGAAAAGAGTTGTGGTCATTCCTTGGCGAGAACTGAACACAAGATGAATTGGACCTTTCAACAAGCCTGCGAAGCAGGCGACAGAATAATAGCCGCGGGCGTAAGCCGGTGGATCCGGCCCCTTTTTATCTTCGAGCCCTCGAAGAGGTCGGCAGAAATTCTCAATTACGTGCCGACATCCGGGATTGATAAGAACTACGCAACGGTCTGTCGCCCCTTCGTGGCTCATCATCATTCTCATGCACCGTTCCCCGAGCTTATGCCCGGGGCTAAATTCTGCCGCCCATTACGTGGGCTCGTTGTCGCACTCCTCGTGACGATTCTCCCTGGACAGATGAATACGGTGGCCCATGCTCAGGCCGAC
>WNGF01010853.1_pt1 | contig 10198 bp, 8 predicted proteins | sample 5400641 | NCBI WGS metagenome assembly WNGF01 (sample SAMN13153371, study PRJNA577476) | soil metagenome | isolation source: 80 cm soil or saprolite under grassland replicate 2 | place: USA:California | collected 2016-06-15
CCTACCCGGTCGTCTGCGGCCATGAGGGGGCCGGCATCGTCGAAGAGGTCGGCGCCGCGGTCACCGACCTCATGCCCGGCGATCCGGTGGTGATCTCGTTTCCGTGGTGCGGCGAATGCGAGCCGTGCCATGCCGGCCATATCTCCTATTGCGCGCAAGCCCGCGCCCTCAAATCGAGCGGCCGCCGCGCCGACGGCTCGACCCCGATGAGCCACGACGGGGCTCCCGTCTATTCCTGCTTCTTCCAGCAATCCTCCTTCGCCACCTTCGCACTGGCTCCGGCCAGGGATGTCGTCAAGCTCCGCCGTGACGCGCCGGTCGAGCTGCTCGGCCCGCTCGGCTGCGGCTTGCAGACCGGTGCCGGCGCGGTGCTCAACGTGATGCAGCCCCCAGGGCAATCAATCGCGGGACAATCGATCGCGATCTACGGCGTCGGCGGGGTCGGCCTCGCCGGGCTGATGGCGGCGAAGGTCGCCGGCTGCGACCCGATCATCGCGATCGACCGATGGCCGGCGCGCCTGGCGCTGGCGCGCGAGCTCGGCGCGACCCACACCCTCGAGAGCCCAGGGGACAAAAATCTCGCCGCGACCCTGGCCGAGATCCGCCATATCACCGGCGGCGGGACGCATTTCGCGCTCGAAACCTCGGCGGTGCCGGCGGTGTTCCGCCTCGCGGTCGACGGGCTGCGCGGGCTCGGCACCTGCGTCCTGGTCGGCAGCGCCCGCGCCGGCACCGAGGTCAGCTTCGAGATGCCGGTGCTGCAGGGCGGCCGCACCGTGCGCGGCGTCGTCCAGGGCGATAGCCGGCCGCGCGAGTTCATCCCGCGCCTCGTCGATCTGTTCATGGCGGGCCATTTCCCGCTCGACCGGCTGATCACGAGCTATCAATTCGCCGACATCAACCAGGCCGCCGCCGACGCCACCTCCGGCGCCACGATCAAGCCGGTGCTGCGCCTGCCGCATTAGCATCCGGGTGACGTCCGCTCTCGCTGGCTAGTCGCCCTCGGTTGTAACGGTCTGTATCGTGAATTCCGGCTCCCGGCGCTCCGAGCTGTGGGCTGATGAAAAATCAACAGTAATTTTTCCATTGGACAGGCCAAAAATCGAATTCGCTATTCAAGGCTTTGATAATTCTAGATTCCAGACTCCGACACTTGCCGGATTCAATACCGAACGAAAATTTACGAAGTATCCGCGTGGATTCTGGTATCCTTGCGTATAGCAATACTCAGGGACAGAGAAGCAGATGGCCAGCGTCATTGACATTCAGTCGCGGAAATCCTTCGATAGTAATGTCTCTTATGTCGGAATGAGGCGATCTGGCGAAAGGATTACGATGATCAAACTCCGCGACGGCATCCAGTTCATCGTCGCTTCTAGGCCTGGAATAACGGATCGGGAATTGTCTGCAATGACCGATGCCTCACGAAGCGTCATAAACACCGAGTGCCGAGGCCTTGAACAAGCGGGCAAGATCATTAGACGGAGCGACGGTTACGCGGTCCGCAATCTCCCCGGCCCCGCTCTCGGCATCGTCCGCAATCGGCGGGGCCGCGTAACGGGGGTCTTTTAATGAGGTTGACCCGGTGCAGGCCGGGGAAAGCCCATTGTCCGCAGATGAAATTCACCACAGAGGCACGGAGGCACAGAGAGAACAGCCCTAACCTCCGTGCCTCTGTGCCTCTGTGGTGAATCGTTTCTGGTGGGTTACGCTTCGCTAACCCGCCCGACGAGTTTGATGCAGACCGTAGGGCGGGTGGAGCGCAGCGCAACCCGCCGATCTCGGCCTCCCGCTTAAGCCTTCACATATTCCAGGCGGAAGCCGTCGCCCCAGCGCTTGACGTGGCCGACCGAAGGCGAGGGGAAGTGCATCGTGCAGCACAAGGTATCGGTATCGCAGTAGCGCTCGAAGAAGCGCCGCCGGGTCTGCACCGCCTGGTCGCGGTCGGTATCGACGCGCATGACCAGTTCGGGATAGCGCGCCTGGATCGGCGAGTGGATCAGGTCGCCGGTGAACACCGCCCGGTCGCCGCCCTTCCCGGCGCACACCGCGAAATGGTCCGGCGTGTGCCCCGGGGTCGGGGTCAGTCGGATATGGTCGTTCAATTCATGGTCGCTGGTGACCAGCTCGGCCTTGTTCGCCTCGATCACCGGCAGCACGCTCTCCGAGATGTTGTCGAGCGGAGTCTTCTGGTGCACCTCGCTCCAATAGGCGTATTCCTTTTTCGAGAACAGGTAGCGCGCCTTCGGGAAGGTCGGCACCCACCGGCCGTTGTCCAGCCGGGTGTTCCAGCCGACATGGTCGCCGTGCAGATGCGTGCACATCACGAAATCGATGTCCTCGACGCCGAGCCCGGCCGCCTTCAGCGCCGCCATCCAATTGCCGTCCTTCTTGGCGTTCCAGGCCGGCCGCAGCGGGAAGGTCTTGTCGTTGCCGATGCAGGCGTCGACCAGGATGTTGTGGTGCGGCGTCTTGACCACGTAGGACTGGAAGCACAGGACGCAGTTGCCGGTCTTCGGGTCGTAGGCGCCCTGTTCCATCCAGGAGCGGTTCTCCTCGAACCGCTCCTTCGTCAGGGTCGGCAGGAACTCGAACAGCGGGGTGAAGCCGTATTCTTGCTCGACGATCCGGTGGATCGTCATGTCGTTGACGCTAAAGCTGGTGGGCATGCTTCTGCTCCCTGGTCAGACGTTGGCCTGATCCATCCTAGAGCGCCGCCCTATCAGTTCCGAGCGGAAAATCCCCTTCCCGGCCGCGCAGCGGCCAAACCAACTTTCAACCACGAAGGACACAAAGGATGCGCGAAGGTACACGAAGGCATCTCAGCCGCTCCAAAGCCTTCGTGCCCTTCGTGAAGCCTTTGTGTCCTTCGTGGTAGAGAAGTGTTTTAGCCGCTTCGCGGCCTTATCTCGCGATCTCCGCCCTGAACCTCGGCCGGCGCGCGGCCGTTTGCCGGTCAGACAGCTTTTTCGAGGAGAGCCGCGATGGCGACCTGCGAGGTGTGCGGCAACGAATACGACAAGGCGTTCCAGGTGATGCGCCAGGGCCGCACGATGACCTTCGACAGCTTCGAATGCGCGATCCACGCGATGGCGCCCAACTGCGCCCATTGCGGCTGCAAGGTGGTTGGCCACGGCGTCGAGGTCGGCGGCGAGATGTTCTGCTGCGCCCATTGCGCCGGCCACAAGGGCGGCATCCGCGACCGCGCCGCTTAGCCTCACAAAAAGATTCCCTGGCCGGGTTCTTTTAAATCGGTGTCCCGGCGAAAGCCGGGACCCACCCCTCAGCCGTTCGGAAAGCGGATCAGTGGGTCCCGGCTTTCGCCGGGACGCCGGTCTTATGTCATGTCAAGGGGAAGCGCCGCCGGCTGTATGCGGGCCGCGCCGAAGGGCTCACCCCTCCTGGTCGACGCCGACGACGAGGTGGCATTCCGCCACCTCGTCGCGCGGCACCCGCAATTCCTCGGCCGGGTTGAGCTGGCGCAACACCAGGGCGTCGCCCTCCCAGCGGACGAACTGCTTGATCAAGACCGCTTCGCCCGTCTTGTAGACGACGACGTCGCGGCCCCGGGTCGGCGGCTTGAACGGGTTGACGTGCAATAGCCAGCCCTGCTCATACCTCGGCTCCATCGAGTCGCCGATCATGTAGATCGCATAGGCGCCGCGCACCCCGCTGAGATTGGCCGGGCGCGGGGTGTAGCCGATCGGCCCGTCGGCGAGAAACATCTCCTGGTCGCGGCCGCCGCGCGCAGCGCTGCGGATCGGGATCGGCTCATTCCCCGTCGCCGCCCGCGCGCCCGCCGCCAGCGGCGGCCGGCCGCGGCGCGCCGGTCCCTCCGGCCGCGGCAGGCCGGCGCCGGTTTCGGCGGCATGGCGCAACAGCTCGTCTTGCGAGACGCCGAGAAAGGCCGCGGTTTGCGCCGCCTCCAACAGCTTCATCTGGCGATCGCCCTTCAGCATCCGGGAGACCGCCGAAGGCGCGAGACGCAGATGGCGGGCGAGATCGGCCTGCGAGACGCCGGCCCGATCCAGGGCGGCGAGAAACCAGACGGTGTCCATTTCTCGATTCCAGTCTCAATTGTCGCATTGACATCCAACACGTCGTAATATATACCTGCAATGCGCGAATAGCAAGGTTTAATTTAGATTGGGGGTGCCAATGGCAGGCGAGGGGGACGCGGATGTTGGCTGCGCCTATGTTTTCGATGACGCCGTCGGCGGGCGAGCCGGCCGCTGCGGCGGCAGGCGCCGGCCGGGCTCCTCCTATTGCGCCGAGCATCATGCGCTGTGCCATATCGCGTCCGGCAGCGCGGCGGAGCGGCGCGAACTCGAGGCGGTGGAGGCGTTGGCGAGAACGGTTGGCGGCCGTCGCGGGCGTCCCTCCCGGGTTCCTGCCGCGGCGCTGCTGCGGCGTCTCGACCGGCTCAGCCGGCTTTTTTTAAACCCAACTCGTTCACGAAATGTTCATGGAGGGGATGATGGCCAAGCGCACCGCATCGAAGCCCGACGCGCCGAGGACGGCGGAGCTGGGGCCGACGCCGGAACGCCTGCGGCAGGGTCGGGTCGAGCAGCTTGAGCGGCCGATTGCCGATGCCGCCGGCCATCCCGGCCGCCCCTATCGCGCGGTCGATACGCTGATGGTGATGGAGCGGCGCGGTTCGATCACCGCGGCGATGCGGCAGGCCGGCGAGGATTTCCGCATCCGTTTCGCGGTGGCGCAGCTCGATCCGCTGCGCGCCCTCGATCTGTCGCATCTGCGCATCGCCGAGCCTCGGCTGCGCCCCGGCAATGATGGGCCGGGCCCGCGCATCGAGGCGGCCCGCGGCACGGTATGGCGCGCCATCCAGGCGGTCGGCGGCATCGCCTCGCCGGCCGGCTCCTGTCTCTGGCATGTGCTCGGCTGGCAGCGCTCGCTCAAGGAATGGGCCCAGGGGCAGGGCTGGAGCGGCCGGCGGGTCAGCCAGGAAGCCGCCTCCGGCATATTGATTGCCGCGCTCGGCGCGCTCGAAACGCATCTCGGCAACCACCGGATATTGCACCGGCCGCACTTTCCTGTTGACAAATCCGGATTGATCTGATATAAGTTAGGCACACTGGAAAAATTGGGCACGGACAATGAGGAAGCGGCATAGGCGCTTTCGCGGCGGATCGGCGCGCGCCGTCGCGCTGCCGGCGGTGCGGGTAGTCGTGGCGCCTGCCGTCACCCTGCCGGCGGTGCGGGAAGTCGTGGCGCCTGCCGTTGCTCTGCCGGCGGTGCAGGAAGTTGCGGTGGGTACCGCACGCCTCGGCATTACGCTCGAACGGCTGATCGAGGAAGTTCGCGCGATTGCCTTCGCTGATATTACGCGCATCGTCAGTTGGGACACCGAAAAACTGACGATGACCGTGTCCGGCAAGCTGCCGAACACCGATGCGGCCGCGATTGCCGAGATCATCGCGTCGGCCAAAGACCAGAAGATCTACCGAGTGAAGCTGCACGACAAGAACCCGGCATTGGTCTTGCTGACCCGCATTTTGGAGAAGTTCGCGAACCAGGATGAGCAGGCAGACGATGACGGCGAAGAGGCGCGTGAGTTTCTTCTTCAGGAACTTGATCGCCTCGCGGCCGAAGTTGCGGCAGAGGAAGACGATCCAGGGACTGCGGGAGGCGATCCCGAGGCTGCGCGATAGGCGCGCGATCCATCAGGCCCTACAAGAGAAATACGAGTGGTACGCGCCGGGAAAGGCGTGGAAAGCGCAGCAGCCGCCGCCGGGCGACTGGCGGATCTGGCTGCTGCTCGCGGGCCGCGGCTTCGGCAAGACCCGCGCCGGCGCGGAATTCGTCCGGGACCGGGTCATGGCCGGCGAGGCACGACGCATCGCCCTCGTCGCGCCGACCGCGCTCGACGCCCGCGCCGTCATGGTCGAGGGCGAGAGCGGTCTTCTGTCGATCGGCCCGTCCCATGAGCGGCCCGATTACGAACCGTCATTGCACCGGCTGACCTGGGAGAACGGTGCCGTCGCGACATTGTTTTCCGCCGACGAGCCGAACCGGCTGCGCGGTCCGCAGCACGATCTCGCCTGGTGCGACGAGCTGGCCGCCTGGCGCCACCCGGCGGCCTGGGACATGCTGATGTTCGGATTGCGCCTGGGCGAGGATCCGCGCGTCGTGGTGACCACGACGCCGCGGCCGATCAAACTGATCCGCGAGCTGCTGGCCGACCCGAAAGTCATCGTGACCCGCGGCCGGACCGTCGACAACCGCGGGCATCTGGCGCCGGCCTTTCTCGACCAGATCGTCCGCCGCTATGAAGGGACGCGCCTCGGCCGCCAGGAGCTCGACGGCGAGATCCTCGACGACATGCCGGGCGCCTTGTGGAACCACGGCCTGATCGACGCCGCCCGCGTCGCGACCGCGCCGGATCTCGCGCGCCCCGAACTGACACGAATCGTCGTCGCGATCGACCCGGCGGTGAGTTCCGCCGAGCACAGCGACGAGACCGGCATCATCGTCGCCGGCCGGACCGGCGAGGGTCACGGCTATGTCCTCGCCGATCTGTCCGGCCATTACCGTCCGGCCGAATGGGCCAAGGTGGCGATCGCGGCGTCAAAGACGCATGGCGCCGACCGCATCGTCGCCGAAGTGAACAATGGCGGCGAGATGGTCGAGGCGACGCTGCGCATGCTCGACCCGAATGTGCCCTACGCCGCGGTCCATGCCGCGCACGGCAAGGTCGCGCGCGCCGAGCCGGTGGCTGCGCTCTACGAGCAGGGCCGGGTCCACCACCTCGGCGCCCTGCCGCAGCTCGAAGACCAGATGTGCGCCTTCAGTCGCGATTTCGACCGCGACAGCGCCGGCTATTCGCCCGACCGGGTCGACGCCCTCGTCTGGGCCTTGAGCCAGCTGTTCCTCGAACCGATGGCCGGCGCCGGCATGTTCGAAAGTTACCGCCAGCGCGCCAAAGCGCAGCCGACAGAGTGAGCTACCCGCGCGCAAAGCGCGCAAAAATATTCACCACGAAGGACACTAAGGGGTTCACAAGGGACACGAAGGCAGATCAGTCGCACCGCTGCCTTCGCGTACCTTCGTGCATCCTTCGCGTCCTTCGTGGTGAAGCGTTTTTCTCCTGATCAGTCGGAGGTCCGATGACGCTCCTCGTGAAGGACGCCAACACCAGTGTGCAGTCGCTGTCGACCGTCATCGACGGCAATGGCAGCCTTGTGCCGGTGCACGCGCCGGCCGCTGCCAATGCGCAGGGTGTGGCAAGCCCGGTCGGGCCGCAGAACCCGCTGCCGGTCGTCAACACCGCCGGCGTGGCGGCGAGCGACGGCAGCGGCACGGTGGCGACCGGCGGCAATGCCCAGACATTGTTCGGCGGCGCGGTGCCGGCCAACGGCTTCATCGTGCAGAACAATTCGTCCGCCGCCTTGTGGGTCAGCGATGTCGGCGCCGCCGCCAATGGCGGCGCCAGCGTCCAGATCGCCGCCAATGGCGGGGTGTTCGCGACCCCGTCCGGCTACAAGCCGGCCGGCGCCGTCAGCCTCTTTGGCATGACGACTGGCCAGGCCTTCGCCGCCCGCCGCTGGTGATGCCGATGAGCCCGATAAGGGAGGCGGGCGGCATGAATAACCAGCGTCCTTCGAGACGCGCTCCGGCATTCGCCGGCGCACTCCTCAGGATGAGGTGATTTGGTGATGGCATTAACTAAAAACGTCATCCTGAGGAGGCCGCGAAGCGGCCGTCTCGAAGGACGCACGGCGCCGATCCCGCTTTGGACCGCGGGCGTCTCGCCCGCACCAGTGCGGCCGGGACGGCCGCGGTCCGACACAGAGGCGTGTCGCTATGTCGAGGCGCTAGTCGCCGCGCTGGCGGCATTGGCGATCTGCTTCACCGCCTGGGGCGCGCTGGCGCAATCGCCCGGCAATTTCTCGACCCTGACCACCACAGGCACGGCGACCATGGGCGGCGACGTCCTGATGTGCTCTGGGCGGCCCTGGCTCGACGTCCGGTGCCCGAGCATGGCCGGCGGCGCGGTCGGCGACGGCAGCCATGATGACACCGCCGCGATCCAGACCGCGATCAACACCGCGGTCACCAACAACTGGCCGGTTTTCATCCCGGCCGGCACCTACAAGCTCACCAGCCGCATCACGATCGATTACGCCGGTCAGGCCGGCAGCGGCTTCCGGCTGATCTCGCATGGCGCGACCCTCGATGGCCGCACGATCGCCTCCGGTGCCGTATTGCAGGTGCAATGCTCGGGCGGCACCCCGTCGAGCCCGGCTAATTGCTTCTACTTCCGCCAGGAAGGCACCCTGTTCGTCAACGCCAACACGCCGGGCTACGCAGTGCGGGTCGGTCTTGCCGATTTCTCCGACGCGCAGAATTCACTGAAGCTTGACCACCTCGTCGTCAACAACGCCGGTACCGCCTCTACCGCCGGCGGGCTGCAGCTCAATTACGTGCTCGACAGCGACATCTTCGCGGTCGCCGACACGGCGGGCGGCGCCGCCGGGATCGCCCTCGAACAGACCCAGTTCTCGCGCATCTCGGGCGCCGGATCGGCCTCCGGCACTGGCGGCACCGCGCTCCTCCTCGAGCAGGGCTACAATTTCGCCAACACGGTCTTGGCCTTCGACATGGAGGCCTCGCCCACCTGCCTCGGCATCACCTTCAACCATGACGGGCAGAACAGTTTCGTCTCGCCCTATTTCGCCTGCACCACCGCGGTCAACGCCACGGCCAGCACGCGCAATGTGCTGATCAACCCGACCTATGCCGGCAATGTCACGAACCGCGGCCCGCAATCCGTCGGCATCCAGATCGTCGGCACCGGCAGCTGGGCGCAGTGGCAGTTCCCCGCCGCCGCGACCTACACCTCCGGCGGCATCGACGACAAGACCGTGCTGTCGTCCTACAACGCGCCGGGCGCCTCCTTGGCGGTGACCCTGCCGGCGCCGAACGCAGTCGGCGCCGGCTGGTCGATGGGTTTTGCCACCGACAACGGCAAGGGGCTGACCGTCACCACGCCATCGGGCATGATCTTGTCGGGCGGCAAGTCGCTCGGCTCGGTGACGCTCGGCCCCGGCAATTACGAGTATCTGCAGCTGCAATCCGACGGCAACAATTTCCGGGTCACCGCCGGCACCCGCAACACGCTGGCGACCAACGGGATGCAGAGCCGCGACTGGCCCGGCAACTGGCTTTATCCATCGACCCCCGGCTATGCCGCTGCCCTGGGCGACAACGGCAATGTGCTGTCGAGCTACAATACCGCGGGCGGGCTGACCGTCACCCTGCCGCCGACCACGGATCTGCCGGCCGGCTGGTCGATCGGCCTGGCGACCGACCAGGGCAAGAGCCTGGCCGTCCAGGTCAACACCGTGAATGGCGGTCACATCCTCTATCCGCTGGCCAACGCCGCAGCGCAGACCGCGCTGACCCTGGCCGGCAATTCCTACGAGTACCTGACCCTGCAATACGACGGCGGCGGCAATTTCCGGGTCGAGCAGGTGACCCCGGCAACCGCCCAGCAATTGGGCCTGACCGGCACCAGTGGATTGTCGCGTTGGAGCTTTCCGTCGGTCAGCGCCTACAGCGCCGGGGTCGCCGACAACGGCGCGGCGATCTCGGCCTATAATTCGCCGCTCGCCTATCTGACCGTGACCTTGCCTTCGGTCACCGCGATCAACCCGGGTTGGACCTTGGCGATCGCCAACGACAACGGCAAGCTCGCCGCGCTGCAGGTCAACGCCAGCAATGGCGGTCACATCCTCTATCCCGGCAGCGGCCCGGCGACCGGCTCGCTGCAATTGGCCCCCGGCAATTACGAGCTGGCGGTCGTCGAGTTCGACGGCGCCAACTTCCGCCTGTTGCAGGCAACCCCGGCCAGCGCCGCCGCGATCGGCATGACCGGCGGCACCTGTCTCGCCAGATGGAGCTTCCCGGCGGTCAGCAGCTATGCCGCCGGCCCGACCGATTGTGGCCTCTCGATCTCGAACTACAATTCGCCGATCGCCAGCCTGACCGTCACCTTGCCATCGGCCACTTCCATCGCCGCGGGCTGGTCGATGGGCTTCGCCTCGGACAACGGCAAGAGCCTGACCGTGCAGGTCAATGGCACGAGCGGCGGCAGCATCCTGATGCCTGGCACCCGCGGCGCGCAAACCGCGCTGACGCTCTACCATCAGAATTACGAGCAGGTCCAATTGCAGTTCGA
>WNGF01012998.1_pt1 | contig 10197 bp, 8 predicted proteins | sample 5400641 | NCBI WGS metagenome assembly WNGF01 (sample SAMN13153371, study PRJNA577476) | soil metagenome | isolation source: 80 cm soil or saprolite under grassland replicate 2 | place: USA:California | collected 2016-06-15
AGCGTCGAGAACCCGAGCAGGTTCCAGATCGTGCTCGAGGATCTCGTGATGGCGGTGGTCGGCCTGCTCGAGGAATGGATCGGTCCCGACGGCCGTCGCTACCTGCCGCTCATCGCCACGCTCGGGCTGTTCATTCTGCTCGGCAACTACGCGGGCCTCATCCCGGGCCTGACGGCGCCGACGAGCAACATCAACGTCACCGTCGGCCTTGCCATCACCACGTGGATCTACTACCACTTCCAGGGCTTCAAGAAGCAGGGCGTGGTCAATTACCTGAAGCACTTCGCCGTGCCGCCTGGAGCGCCAGTCTGGATGGCGCCTCTCATGTTGGTGATCGAAGTGATCAGCCACACCTCGCGGCTACTCTCCCTCTCGCTGCGTCTCTTCGGCAACATCTTCGGCGAAGAGATGGTGATTCTGATCATCGGCAGTCTCGTTCCGTTCATCTTTCCCCTGCCGTTCATGTTTCTCGGTTTGATCACCGGCGGGTTGCAGGCCTTCATTTTCGTGCTGCTGTCGATCATCTACCTGCAGGCAGCGGTGGCCGTGGAGCACGAGCACGACGAGCATGGGCATGACGCCCCGACCGGCCGCGAGGCGCCGGCGGCGGCATAGCAGGTTACTTAGGAGGAACTGGTTGTGAGCAAACGGACTTTCTGGACAACGGCGCTCATGGTGATGGCAGGCGTCGCCTTCCCGCTCTATGCGCAAGAGCCCGGCGCCGGCGCCGCGCGGCTGGAAATCATCAAGTGGTCGCTCGTCGCAGCAAGCTTTCCGCTGGGCATCGCGGCGGCGTTCGGCGCGCTCGGGCAGGGCAAGGCGATCGCCGCTGCCGCCGAGGCCATTGCGCGCAATCCGAGCGCGACCGGCGACATCCGTGGCGCGTTGATCCTGGGTCTCGTCCTGATCGAGTCCCTCGTCATTTATGTGCTGTTGATCTCGCTCATCATCTTCTTCGTCGCGCCGTTCGGCAAGGGTGCCTGGGGCTCGTAAAGACCGATAACTCGGGCCGGGTGCAGCGAGGCTGGGATTCAGTCCTATCCCCAGGCCCTCTGCACCTGGACCGACATCCGTGACACGCATCTCCCGTCTCGACTGGCTTCTGCTCCTGATGACGATCATCTGGGGCACGAACTACGCGCTCATCAAATCCGCGTTCCGCGAACTCGATCCCCAGGCCTTCAACGCGCTGCGTCTCGTCGAGGCGTCGTGCGTGATGGTCGCCGCGAACCTGATGGTGAAGCGGTTCAGGCCACGGCACGCCGACGCGCGCGGCAGCGCCGGCGAAATCGCCAGCATCTTCCATACGCCCGCGCCCGTGACCCGCGAAGACTGGATCCGCCTCGCGTGGCTTGGCTTCGTGGGGCACTGTCTCTATCAATATTTGTTCATCGGCGGCCTCGCCAAGACGAGCGTCGCCAACAGCGCGTTGCTCGTGTCGTCCACGCCCGTCGTGATCACGCTGATGTCGTGGATGTCGGGCAAGGAACGCATCGGTGCGTTGCACTGGGCCGGGACGCTGCTGTCGCTGTTGGGGATCTACGTCGTCGTCGGCCGTGGCGCGCACGTGACCAGCGCCTCGATTCGCGGCGACGCGATGCTCGTTGGCGCGGTCGTATGCTGGGCCTTGTACACGATCGGCGCGCGGCCGCTGATGATTCGCCATTCACCTGTCGGTGTGACGGCGCTGTCCATGCTCCTTGGAACGATCCTCTACGTGCCGCTGGCTTCGACGGGGCTCGCGCACGTGCCGTGGAGTTCGGTGAGCACGGTCACCTGGATCAAACTCGTCTATTCATCGTTCTTCGCGATCTGCGTCGCCTATACGATCTGGTATGCCGCGGTTCGTGAGATCGGCAGCGCGCGGACGTCGGTCTACTCGAACCTGCTTCCTATCATCGCGATGATCACGGCTTACGTCTGGCTCCGGGAACCTATTGGTCCGGTGAAACTTGCGGGGGCCGCGGCTGTGCTCGCCGGTGTCGCGCTCACACGGATGGGCCGGCCCCGCCTGCAGATCCCCGCCGAGTAAAGGGCTCACGGCCGTGAGACAATTGAGGTTCAGTGAAAGAGCACTATTACTCCCAGCACGCGGGAGCTCTCCGCGCGGAGCTGGGCGCCGCCATTTCGCGCGACGAGATGCGGGAGTTCCACCGCAAGGAACCCGTCCGCCATCTGGCGGTCGCGGCGCGCCAGTTTGCGATCCTCGCGATCGCGACGTGGGTGTTGATTCGGTTCGATAATCCGCTGATCTGGATTCCTGTAGCGATCGTGCAGGGGTTCACCGTCTTCAATTTCACCGTGCTGCTGCACGAGGTCGTGCACCACACCGTCTTCGATCGGCGGCGTCCGGCGCTCGAACGCGCGCTAGGTTTTCTCTACGCGATTCCCAGCGGCATTTCGGCGAGCCAGTTCACGCGCTGGCACCTGGATCACCACGCGGAGCTCGGCTCGGATGAAGACGATCCGAAGCGGCACCATCTGTCGCCGAAGGTCAACGCGAGGTGGTACAAGCTGCTGTACTGCACGCCGGCGCTGTTTCCGATTTACTTCCGCGCTGCGCGCCGCGAGTCCTTGACGTATCCCGCGCCGCTGCAGCGCGCCATCGCGCGCGAGCGGAAGATCTCGATGCTCTTCCATCTCTCAGCGCTCGCGCTGATTTGGTATGCATTCGGCTTCTACGCGACGCTTCGCGCCAGCATCATTCCCGTATTCTTCATTTTTCCGATCGCGTTCACACTGAACCGGCTCGGCCAGCATTACGACATCGATCCGACGGATCCCGCGAAGTGGGGCACGCTGATGCGCGGCCACTGGTTCTGGGATTTCGTCTACCTGAATTCGAACTATCACCTCGAGCACCACTACTTCCCGGGCGTGCCGTTCTACCGCCTGCCGCAGGTGCAGAAGGCACTGGTGCCGTTTTACGAGCGCAAGAAGATGCGCTGGCGCACGTACGGCGAGCTAATCTACGGATGGCTCGTGGAAAATCAGGCCCCCCACACGAATTGGGACGGGGAGCGAATCCCTGATCGCTCATCGCTGATCCCGAATCCTTGATCCTGCATCCCCAGTCCTGAATCCTCAATCCCGCATTGCGGATGACGCGAATTCCATGTGGGATTGCACGCTGTAAGACGGAGCATGCGAGTTGTCGCATGTCCGATGTGCGCTCGCCCGGCTTATCGGTCCGACGCCAGAGCCTTTTTCGGAAAGTTCGCACGTAGGGATTCAGGATTCACGATTAAGGATTCAGGATTCACGATTAAGGATTCAGGATTAGCGATTAGCGATCAGCGATTCACTTGATTGTCCAGAAGTAGATCGTTTTTCCTTCCACTGCTTCCCGCTGCTCGGCGGGCCACGTACTTCCCATATCGAACGCGTGGGACACGATGCGCGTGCCCGGCTTCAACTCGGCCTTGAGCTTCGGCATCAGCTTCTCGTTCAGCGACGGCAACAGGTAGAGCGTCACGACAGTGGCGTCCTTCAAATCACTCGTGAACAGATCCTGATTGAGGAACGTGACCTTGTCGGTGACGCCCGCGGCCTTTGCGTTCTCGTTTGCCTCCGCGATGCGGGCCGGATCGATGTCGATGCCGACGCCGCGCGCGCCGTACTTCTGCGCCGCGGCGATCGGGATCCGGCCGTCGCCGCACCCGAGGTCGTAGACGACGTCCGTGCTCGTGACGTTCGCCATCTTCAGCATCGCGTCGACGACTGCGGGAGGCGTGGGAACGTAAAAGACGTCCGGCGGCCGCAGCGGCTTGTCCTGCGGCCACACGTAAGCGATCCACAGGAGGATGCAGAGCGCGTGCTTCACCATGATCAGTTCTCCCTTCTTTCGCCGCTCTGTTCGAGCAGCTTGGCCACGATGGCGGTCCAGCCGGTCTGATGGCTCGCGCCGAGCCCCTGGCCGGTGTCGCCGTGAAAGTACTCGTGAAACAGGATCAGATCGCGCCAGTGCGGATCCGACTGGAAGCGCTCGATGCCGCCGTACACGGGGCGGCGGCCGTCACGCCTGAGAAAGATCGACGACAATCGCTGCGAGAGCTCGGTCGCGACCTCCCACAACGTCATCATCCTGCCGGAGCCCGTCGGGCACTCCACTTTGAAGCCATCGCCAAAGTAGTAGTGGAACTTCTGGATCGCTTCGATCAGGAGGTAGTTCACCGGAAACCATATCGGCCCTCGCCAGTTCGAGTTGCCGCCGAACAATGCGGTCGACGACTCCGCCGGCTCGTAGTCCACGACGTGATCTTCGCCGCTGAAGCGGATCACGAACGGCCGTTCGGCGTGCACGCGCGACAGCGCGCGGACGCCGTGCGGAGACAGGAACTCACGCTCGTCGAGCATCACGCCGAGCAGCCGCCGCAGCTGCTCGGCGCTGACGATCGACAGCAGCCGACGTTCCGCGGTTCCCTGCTCGACGAGCGATGCGACGTTGCCAGTCAGGTCGGGACGGTTCTGCAGGAACCACTCCAAGCGCTTCCTGAATCCCTCCAAACCGGCAATCACCGACGGCTCGAGCGTCTCGACCGCGAACAACGGAATCAGCCCGACCATCGAGCGGATGCGCAAGGGAATCCGCTCGCCACCCCAGTAGAGCACGTCATAGAAAAACGCATCGTCGTCGTTCCACAGGCAGAGCGACTGGTCGCCGCGGTCGGTCATCGCATGGGCGATGAACAGGAAGTGCTCGAAGAATTTCGTGGCGATGTCTTCGTAGGTGGGGTCTTCGGCCGCCAGCTCCATGGCGATGGCGAGCATGTTCAGCGTAAACATCGCCATCCAGCTCGTGCCGTCGGACTGCTCGAGATGCGAGCCGCCGGGGACGTGGCTGCGATCGAAGACCCCGATGTTGTCCAGGCCGAGGAAGCCCCCTTCGAAGATGTTGTTCCCCTCGGCGTCCTTGCGGTTGACCCACCAGGTGAAATTGAGCAGCAGCTTGTGGAACACGCGTTCGAGGAACCGCCGGTCGGGGCGGCCATTCACGCGGCGGTCGATCCGGAACACGCGCAGCGCCGCCCATGCGTGGACCGGAGGATTGACGTCGCCGAGGTTCCATTCGTACGCCGGCAATTGCCCGTTCGGATGCATGTACCACTCGCGCAGCAGGAGGATCAGCTGCGCTTTCGCGAATTCAGCGTCGACGAGCGCGAGCGGGATGCAATGGAAGGCGAGGTCCCACGATGCGTACCACGGGTACTCCCACTTGTCCGGCATCGAGATCACGTCCGCGTTGTTCAACTGCGGCCAGTCGCGATTCCGTCCTGTCCGCCGCCCGGCCGGCGGATTCGGCTGCGCCGGATCTCCTCTCAGCCAGTCGCGCACGTTGTAGTGATAGAACTGCTTGCTCCAGAGCAGTCCGGCAAACGCCTGCCGCATCACGCTCGACGCGTCGTCGCTCAATCGCGACGGAATGACGTCGCGGTAGAACTCGTCGGCTTCCGCCTGGCGCTCGCGGAACATGTCTGCGAATGCCTGGTCGAACGGCGCGGCCATCGCCGTGTCGGTGAGCCGAAGCTGCAGCACGGCTTCGCCGCCCGCTGAAATCCGCATCCTGTAGCGCGCGGCGCATTTCGTGCCCGTCTCGGCGGGATTGATTGCGGTCTGGGCGCCAAAGACGACGTAGTCGTGGATGCCGTCCTTGACGAATGCCGACGTGTTCACGCCGCCGGGAAACAGGCGCGCCGCGTTGCTGTCGTTTTCCGTGAACAGGAGCTGCGGAGAGCCTTCGCAATACAGGAACCGCCGCCCGTATCGCTCGTCTTCCGCGGTGATACACGCAATGCCCGCTGCGGATGCACCGCGCGACAGCGACGGTCGCGCGGACCCGCCATTCCACGACCAGCGGTTGCGGAACCACAGCGTCGGGAGAATCTCGAGGTCCGCTGCCTCCGCTGCGCGATTGAAGGCCGTGATGCGCACGAGGATGTCGTCCGGCGCCGCCTTGGCATACTCAACGAACAGATCGAAATAGCGGTTCTCGTCGAACACGCCCGTGTCCAGCAGCTCGAACTCCGGATCGGTGCGTCCGCGCCGCGCCGCCTCGGCGATCAGCGCGTCGTACGGATATGCCGACTGCGGATACTTGTACAGGAATTTCATGTACGAGTGCGTCGGCGTGCTGTCGAGATAGAAGTAGTACTCCTTGACGTCCTCGCCGTGATTTCCCTGCGGCCCTGAGAGCCCGAACAGGCGCTCCTTCAGGATGCGGTCGCGCCCGTTCCAGAGCGCGAGCGCGAAGCAGATGTGCTGATCGCGATCGCAGATCCCCGCGAGCCCGTCCTCGTTCCAGCGATACGCGCGCGATCGCGCGTGCTCGTGCGGGAAGTAGTGCCAGGCCTCGCCGTCGGCGCTGTAGTCCTCTCGCACGGTGCCCCACGCCCGCTCGCTCAGGTACGGTCCCCACCGCTTCCACGGCGCGCGCCGTTCCGCTGATTCCTGGAGCCGACGGGCTTCTGCTTTCATCGTACGGCCGCGCCGTGACCTGACCTGTCACACCGGGACGATAACGTGGTCTTCATGGTCATTCGCTTCATGACGCGCGCGACGCGGCGAGAGGATCGGCTGGAAAGCCATCCCTCGGGCTTGAACAGAACCGACGCCCGGCGTCTGAGCCGCCGGGAAATCGAGCATCGCGAACGCATGCTCGAGCACCTCCAGCGTCTCTCAGTAACCCATCTCGCGTTCGATCGCACGGACGATTCGGTCTAGCTCGTCTACGAGACGTCCGCCGCCGGCCTCGCGGTACGAGCGGACGAGCGAGTGGTAGTAGCCGACGATGTCGTCCGCGCTGGCGTTGAACCGTTCCCACACCTTGTCCCCCACGTTCCTCAGGTCGCGGAGGATCGCGTAGGCATTGTGCACTTTGTCGGCCGCGGACACGCGCAGACTCGACCCGCTCAGCGAGCGGGCGTGCTCGGCATATTTCTTTTTGCGTTCGGCCCACGGTGCCTTCGGCGTCGTCCACGAATCCGTGCAGTCCTCGACTATCTTCGCCACGGCGTCGCCGAATCGCGCGCGGATGTCTTCCAGCCGCTCCCGCCCGCCGCAATCTTCCGGCGCGTCGTGCAGCAGCGCCGCAACCGCCTCGTCTTCATCCCCGCCGTCGTCGATCACGATCGAGGCGACGCCCATGAGGTGGCCGATATATGGCACGCCATTGCCCTTTCGGGTGTGTCCGGCGTGCGTTTCGTGGGCGTAGAGAAACGCTTCATCAAAGCGGCGCGTGAGAGTAGGCATGCGGGCCTATTGTCGCTCAGAATACGGCGATGGATCCCGCGCCCCCCGTCTACGCCGCGCTCGACGCGCTCGGAATTCCGTACGAGCGCCACGAGCATCCCGCCGTGTTCAACGCCGAAGACGCATCGAAGTTCTGGGACCGGATTCCCGGAACGCAATGCAAGAACCTCTTCCTGCGCAACAAGAAGGGAGACCGGCATTACCTCGTGGTGCTCGAGATTTCCAAGCGCGCGGACCTGAAAGATCTCGTGAAGGTTGTCGGCGACGATCGCCTGAGCTTCGGCTCGCCCGAGCGGCTCATGGCGAAGCTCGGCCTCATGCCAGGCTCCGTCTCTCCTTTCGGATTGATCAATGATGCTGATGGGTCGGTCCGCGTGTTGATCGATCAGGATCTCAGGGATGCCGAGCGCCTGATCTTCCATCCGAACATCAACACGGCCAGCGTCGTCGTGTCGTGGGCTGGTCTTCAGCGATTTCTGGGGACGCGGAAAAATACCGTGCGCGTGGTCTCTTTACCGAAAGCGTGAATGCCATGAACCAGGACGCGACGTTCCGCATCGTCATCGTCATTTGCTTCGCCGTCTTCATGGCCCTCGGTGTGCGGCACAGGATTCGATCCCAGAGCACTGGCGAGCCGCTGGATCGGCGGCAGGAGGGCTGGTTCATCCTGTCAACGCTGCGATCGATGGGACTGCTGATGTGGGGCGGAGTTGTCGTCTACATGGTGAATCCGTCCTGGATGGCGTGGTCGTCGCTGCCCTTGCCAGCCTTCATCCGCTGGATGGGATTGGCCGTATTCGCGCTCGCAGCGACGATGTTCAGGTGGGCGCTGAACACGCTCGGACCCAACCTGACCGATACCGTCGTCACCCGTCGCGCACACACGCTCGTCACGCGCGGGCCGTATCGCTGGGTGCGGCACCCCTTCTACGACGCGGCGGCGCTGATGATTCTCGCGATTTCGTTGCTGACGGCAAACTGGTTTCTGCTGCTCGCCGGCTGCACGGTGATGCTGTTGCTGGTGATCCGAACGCGGACGGAAGAAGCGAACCTGGTCGCGCGGTTCGGAGACGTGTATCGCGATTACATGCTGCAGACGGGACGTTTCGTTCCAAAGAGCAAGAAGGCCGCTGGTCCTGATGCGGTGTAGTGTTTGCTGCTACATACCTGAGCAGTCGGCCTTGAAGCCACATCGAAGGCACCGGATACAGCCCTTGATTGTCGCCAGCTGGCGCGTTTCCCCGCAGTTCTCGCAGAAGTCCGCAGGTGTGGAGCTTCCGGGTGCTGGTGCCGGAGGCGTAGCGGGCCGGGATTGGGGTGAGATAGACGATGCCGTTTTTGCCGTCACTGACGTCACCTTTTGCACGGGGCGATAGTAATGCACCGCGGACGTCGTCCGAATCACGAACAGCGGTCTACTTCTCGTCGTCCTCCATCGACCGTTTGGGCCGCATGTTCGACTGCAGCACGCGCTTGCGCAGCCGGATGCTCTTGGGCGTGACCTCCACGAGCTCGTCGTCGTTGATGAACTCGATCGCCTGCTCGAGCCCCATCTTGCGCGCGGGGATCAGACGGACCGCCTCGTCGGCCGACGAGGCGCGCATGTTGGTCTGCTTCTTTTCCTTCGTGATGTTCACGTCCATGTCGGACGCGCGCGCGTTTTCGCCGATGATCATCCCCTCGTAGACCTTCTCCGCGGGCTCCACGAAGATCTCGCCGCGCTCCTGCAGGTTCCAGATCGCATACGCCGTTGCGACGCCGGCACGTTCCGCCGACGAGGGCGCCAGTCGCGCGCGCGGGGATCGCGCCGTGCCACGGCTCCCAGCCCGCGAAAATGTGATTCATGATGCCGGTCCCTTTCGTTTCCGTCAGGAACTGCGAGCGGAACCCGATCAGGCCGCGCGCGGGGATGCGGAACTCGAGGCGAACGCGTCCGCTGCCGTGGTTCACCATCTTCGTCATCGTCCCGCGCCGCACGCCAACCTGCGCGATGACGACGCCTTGGAAATCTTCGGCGACGTCGATGACGAGATCTTCGACCGGCTCCATGATCTTCCCGTCGACCATCTTCGTCACGATGTCGGGGCGCGACACCTGCATCTCGAATCCCTCGCGGCGCATCATCTCGATGAGGATCGAGAGCTGCAGCTCGCCGCGGCCCAGCACCTTCATCTGTTCGGGCGTGTCGGTCGGCTCGACCCGGATCGAGACGTTGCCGAGGAGCTCCTTGTCGAGCCGATCCTTGATCTGACGCGAGGTGACGAATTGTCCGTCGCGTCCCGACATCGGCGACGTGTTGACGCCGAAGATCATCGAGACGGTCGGCTCGTCGATGGCGATGATCGCCATCGGCTTGCGATGCTCGATGTCCGCAATCGTTTCGCCGATCGTGATCTCTTCCAGGCCCGCGAGGCAGACGATATCTCCGGCGGCGGCCTCCTGGATGTCCACGCGCCTCAATCCCTCAAAGGCGAACAGCTTCGTAATCCTCGTGTCCTTGAACGTGCCATCGAGCTTGCAGACCGTGACGGGATCGCCGACTTTGACGCGGCCGTTGAAGATTCGCCCGATGGCGATGCGGCCGAGGTAATCGCTCGAGTCGAGGTTCGCCACGAGGATCTGCAGCGGTCCCTCCATTTTTCCGCGCGGCGGCGGCGCGTGCTCGAGAATTGCGTCGAACAGCGGCCGAAAATTTTCGCCCGGCTGCTCCATCGACAGGCTGGCCGTGCCTGCCTTCGCGCTCGCGTAAATGACGGGAAAGTCGAGCTGCTCCTCGGTTGCATCGAGGTCGATGAAGAGGTCGTAGATTTCGTTCAACACTTCCTGGACGCGCGCATCGGGCCGATCGATCTTGTTGATGACGACCAGCGGCGGCAGTCGCCGTTCCAGCGCCTTGCGCAGCACGAAACGGGTCTGCGGCAGCGGACCCTCCGACGCGTCCACGAGAAG
>WNGF01031515.1_pt1 | contig 10197 bp, 11 predicted proteins | sample 5400641 | NCBI WGS metagenome assembly WNGF01 (sample SAMN13153371, study PRJNA577476) | soil metagenome | isolation source: 80 cm soil or saprolite under grassland replicate 2 | place: USA:California | collected 2016-06-15
ATGATGATCGCCCTGCGGCTCATCGGGTTGCTGGCTTTGTTCATGTGAACGGCGGCGTCGCGCAAACCTTCGAAGAGCGACGTCCCCTGCCCTATGACCGGCGTCTTTTCGATGTGGCCGATCTTTTCGACGATCAGCTTCCGGTCGACGGTGAAATCCTGAACCAGTTGCGTGTCTGAGGAGAAGGCTATCACCGCCACCTCGTCGTTCTCTTTCAACCTATCCAACGCCAGCAGGGCGCCCGATTGAATCTCCTTGAGAACGGGGCTGACGCTGCCGCTCAAATCCATCAACAGGATCACCGAAAGCGTAAGTCCGTCCTGGCTGAAATGCGTGATCTCCTGTCTGACGCCGTCTTCGTACAGTTCAAAATCGGCGGCTTTCAGTCCGTTGATGATCCGTCCGGTTTTCCGGTCGAGCGCCTGCGCGTCGATTACGACCAGATCGGTGCTCAGCCTGATGCTCTCCGTAAGAATGATTTCGCGCTTCGGCGGGTCCTGCCAAACGACAGAGCACGCCGCCGCCAGACAAACGGTGGGGAGTAAAATACGTTGCATGATGAAATCACCCGTCGGAATCAATTCGTCTCTTATCGACTCATTGCAATCCGCAATCCGCAATCCGCAATCAAGCGATCCGCAATCCGCAATCCTCGATCAGGGTTTGCGGCGAAGGTGAATGCTTCCTTCCTGAGTCCATAAACTTATTGAAGCGCGGCCCGCGCCGTGCGACGCTTCCACTAACTGGCTCGAGTGTTTATCGAACTTCATCTGGAACGCGCCCAGGTCCATTCCTCGGCGTCGGCCGGCAAGATGGCGTCAACGCGGCCCGAAAAAGATTTCAGCGTATAACGGCCGCTGGGCAAGACCTCTCCGCTGAAACTGACGTTGCCCTGGGTACAACTGGCGTCGACCCTCGCGCTGCGCAATCCGGTGATCTGGATGTCGCCTTCGGTGACGCGGGCGCGAACCGCCCCGGCCAGGTTTGTGACCACAATCGCGCCTTGATAAGAGAGCAGGTCGATGCTGCTCGAAGCGGGGACGGCGATTTCGAAATCGACTCTTCCACGCCCTGTCACTTCGACTTTGACCTTTCCCATGGCGTTTTGCGTGGCTTCGACCTTCGCCGCGCCGTCACTATGTCTGGCGTTGATCACGATCTTGTTGGGGTTGGCGCCGGCCGTCACTTTAATTGTCCCGGCCTGGTTCACGACTTCGAGTTCGCTCCTTTCGGGCGACACGGCGAAGGCCCGGTTAAAAGTTTGAGCGCCGGACGAAGTGGCTGACGCGGTTAAAACCAGGAAGCCTCCCGCCAGCCCCGACAGAAATTTTGCGGCCGATTTTGAAGATTGAGTGGAACTCGGATTCTCTTTCACCATTTCAGTCTTTCGACGTCTTCTAAAAGCTGGCGCTTCTCGTCGTACAAGGCGCGTACCGTCTGCTGGCTCCATGCGTCTTTCGGATTGTCCTCTAACATGTGACGGCATCGTTTTAACGATTCATCGATCCTGTTCAGGCGCTGTTCGAAATCGGCGCGCCTCTGCGAATCCCATTGCGCCTTGCGCGCGTTGATCGCGCCCAGCCGACGCTCCAGGTTCGCTTTGATCTCGTCTTCTTCGGGCAACAGCAGCAAACTTTGAACGTCCCTGAATTTCAACTGCGAGGATTTCTCGCCAAAGATGCCGGAAATCCCGGCGACCATCAAAATCGCGGCGAACGCGCCGGCCGCCGCCAACTGAGGCAGGCTGAAAGTGAATTTGCGCGAGTTCAACCAGCCCCACCAGCCCGAGCCGTTTTGAGTCTCGCGGGCGGGCCCGTTCTCTATTGAGATCTCGGCTTCTATCCCTTTTGAAATTCGCGCCCACAGCGCGGGCGCCGGGGTGTGTAGAGGCAATTCACGGGCGGCGTTTTTGATTTCGCTCAATTCGAGTTTGAGATTACGACAGGCGGGGCAGTTGGCTAGGTGCGTTTCGATCTGTTCGACTTCGTCGTCCGATGCCCAAACATTCCTACCGTCGAGGTAGTCGGACAACGAACTTACAACTGCTCGACATTCCATACCGGTTTCCTCTCTTGCCCTTTCATCATTTTTTTGTCCCCTTATTTTTTTGTCTCTTTCTTCGTCTCTGTTTTTTTGTTCAACAACTCTCTCAGCCGCATTCGAGCCTTATGCAACTGGGATTTCGAGGTGCCGACGCTGACTCCCAGCATGTTGGCGACCTCTTCGTGTTCAAATCCTTCGACGTCGTGGAGGACGAAGACCGTCCGGTATCCCGGGGGCAATTCCGAGATGGCCTTGTCCAGCGCTATGCGGTCGACAAAGCGCGGTCGTTCGGCGCCGGCCTGGAGAAAATCCTGGATCTCGCCGATTTCGCCCTCTTCGGTCGTCTTCTCGAGCCGAACCCCGCGTTTGCGGAAGTGCATCAGGACGTGGTTGACCGTGAGACGGTGCAACCACGTGGTGAAAGCTGATTCGCCTCGGAAGCTGCCGATCTTGCGAAAGAGCTGGATGAAGACCTCCTGCGTCAGGTCTTCGGCTTCGGTGGCGTTGGCCACCATCCGCAAACATAGACTGTAAACGCGCCGATGATGACGTTTGTAAATCGTCTCGAACGCCTGCATATCCCCGCGCGCGGACGCCTGCGCCAACTCATAATCCGAAAGAGAATCTGGCGCGACGTTGTTCGTCCCATCTGTGGTCACGCTTTTCGCCTGCTCCTGAAGCGGGCATCACGGACTTTATTTGAGGAGTGGGGCTGCGCAGGATCAACGGGCTTTCAAGAACCTCTGCGCTGCGTTTCGGCGCCTGTGATGCCACTTTATTTAGTGCGGTTGCTCTCTTTTTGAACAATTTTGTCCGCCGCTGACCTCCTAGTGTGGTTCGCGGCGGGAAATCACAACGGCGGGCATATTAGCTCAATGCGCCGAAACGCCGCAACAAAGCCGACAGATTAAAGCTAATCCACGGGGGCGGGGGGCGGGCGCGAATCGGTACGGTACAGGGAGCGGTAGCGACCTGCCGCAACTCACGAGAGCGCATAACGCAGGGACCAGGTCGCTACCGCTCCCTGTACCGTACCAATCTCCGCCCCAATGATGATAGAATCATCCCCGCCGCGAGGGCGCTCGCGCGCAGAGTTCTACCGCACCCCAAGTGTTCCGAATCTAAATCAGAGCAGGTCAGAGTGGGATAGACATTAATCCGCCTGTCCCCATTTATGCGACGGACAGATTAATGTCTTTCCCGCTCCGGCCTGTTCCGAATCTGGGAGAAAAAAACATGCTTAAAACGGCTCTTTGCCTGGGATTGTTGATCGCCTCGGGAGTTTCGCTCCTGGCGCAACAACCTTCCCAGCAAGCAAGACCTCCGGCGCCGAAGACGCATTTGAAAGTCGGCGACGCCGCCCCCGATTTCACATTGCCGGCCACCGACGGCAAGACATACACGCTGAGCGAGTTCAAAGGCAAGAAGAACGTCGTGCTGGCCTTCTACGTGTTGGCCTTCACCGGCGGCTGAACGAAGGAGATCAAGGCGTATCAGGCTGATATCGCCAAATTCACCGACACTGAAACACAGGTTTTCGGCATCAGCGTGGACAGCGTATACGCGCTCAAACATTGGTCCGAGGAACTCGCTCCAGAAACCAAAGGGTTGACCTTCCCGCTACTCAGCGACTTCAAGCAACGCAAGGTCGTCAAGGACTACGGCATTTTCAGTGAGGCCCAGGGCGTCGGCTCGCGCGCCACGTTCGTGATCGACAAGGAAGGCGTCATTCGCCATATCGAAGAAGGCAATACGGCGATTGACCCGTCAGCAGCTTTCCAGGCCTGCAGTCTGCTCAAGAAGAAATAAACCGCGAATGGGGAATGGGGAATGGGGAATGGGATTGCGGACTGCGGACTGCGGATTGCGGATTGCGGATTGCGGATTTGTGAGTACGTTCAACCACGGACGCGAAATCGAATTGAAAGTTTTATCAATCCGCAATCCGCAATCCGCAATCTGCAATCCTCGCCCCTCTTTAACGAATGGCTGCGTTACCGAGCGTGCGCAGGCTGCTTAACGTGTTCACCCATTGACTATCCAGGTCCTGAGAGATGACGCCGGTCGTTTTCACTCTTTGCCACATCTGCTGGGCGGTTTGAGTGTCGGCCTGCAGTTGCCGACCTGCGCGTTGTCTGTTGTATGCGTCGGACGAAGGCGCGGCAAGATTCCTGGCGGAAGTCAACAGGAAAGTCAGAGTGTCATACAACTGCCTTTCGGTCGGCGACGTTCTACGCGAGCCGAACGACTCGGCGGTTCCGTCATTATTCATCCACAGCCCGACAGCCGCCGCGTAATTCGATCGCAGGAGTTCGATCTGATTGGCGACCTGTCTGGCCAGCGAGGATAGATTGCCGGTTGAAGACGCGGGGGGCGGAAGACTGCCAAAGGACCCGTCCGACGGACCGGCGCTGGTTCTGGGCCGGGTGGATTGAGATATGGACGGATAATAGGGTTGCCGGATTGGCGGCGCCGACTGTGAATAGGCTTCTGCCTTCGCCGAAGTCACCCCCTGGCCGATAGTCAGATATCTGGCGCCATTTAGTCCGCGAATGACGATGCGGCGGATTTCGCTGTTGCGATCTTCCACGCAGATCGCAGGCGCGGAAGGATGGGAAGTTCGTCTGGCGCCGTATTGCGAAGGCGGAATTCCCATGAGCCGGACGTCCAGCGTATCTTTGGGTTGAACTTCATGGTTGGTGTAAATGCGCCAGCCCGTAGTTGAGGTCTTCGCCGTGACCAGAACCCGCAGCAGACCGTCGCGGTCGCGTTCGGCGCGGGCGTCGTAGATCGGGACTCGCGACCATTGCGTCCTGATCGAATTTGGATCGCCGTACGGCGGCCCCACGTCGGACCCATAGCCCAGTCTGCTCATGGGCTGCACCAGCTGCAGATTGAATCTTTCGCCCGGGTCGATGTCAACGTTCTTGCCTTTCATTATCAGCACGGCGGTCAACCCGGCCGCCGCGCCCGCCCCGCCGCCGGCCAATATGCTTACCCCGGTGAGCATACCCACACCCGCGCCCGCCACGGCGCCTCCGGTTGTAACCAGAGCGTCGCGTTTAGCCGACGACTTGGCCCTCAGATCGCCCTCTTCATCAATCGGATTGCTCCCGCTGATGAGCGTGGCGCGCAATGGGATTCTTCTGCCGTCTCCAAAATCGACGTAGTCGAAAGCCAACCCCAATTCTCCCGACCTATGCGCCCACTTGGCTTTTTTGACGCTCGCGACGTGGCCTTCGACGATCGCGCCTGATTGCAGCAACGTTCGCCCGCCCGCGTCAACCACGGGGGTCGCAATGCGGGCAATGAAACGGTCGCTGACCTGCGCCGTGCCCGAATTGAGCTTCGTGTCCATCTCGATTATTAAGACCGTCCCGTCCGGGATCACAGTGGTTCCGGCGGCCAGTATCGGCGTGCCCTCCAGATCGCGCCCCGATGGAGGGCGGCCTAACCGGCGTTGGGCGAACACCTGGGTTGCTGAAGCGAACCCCACGCACAACAGGATCACCACAGCCAGGGCCGCCTGGGCCGATCTCCTAGAGTCCCACGATTTATACTTTTTTTTCATAACACTCTCTCTATGGCCTTTTTTTTCTGGCCTTTGGTTCCGCCTGGGATGGAAGCCGGCGCCCCACAAGAACCCAGGCGAGATTGAACTTGCAAGGGGAGATGAGGACATTGTGCTTATTGACAACGCAAGTGTATGATTCAAGCTCCCTCTTGTAAAGACAAAAGTGTTCGGGGCGCTTATAATATCACTCCGAAATATCGAGGTTTAGCTGTGCGGAGTTAAAGAATAACTTTGAGTGTTGCGCAATCATATAGATAAATTCTGGTTGGGCGTTGATGGAGGCGGAACCAATTGTCGCGCGGCTGTTCTCGGCGCGAATGACGAAGTCCTTGGGGAAGGACGCGCCGAAGCCGCAAATCATATTCGGGTAGGGACGGTCGCCGCCGTCAACCACGTCGTACAGGCCGTGACGCAGGCTTGCCAGCAGGCTGAGATCGAATTGTCAGAGGTCGCCGCCGCCTGCATCGGTCTTGCCGGAGTCTCCCACCCCGATCACCATCGCCAGATGCTCGCCGCCTTGAAAGAGGCTTTGCCTATCCCCGACATTACGCTCGAAACCGACGCGCGAGTGGCGTTGGCCGGCGCCACGGGCGCCAGACCCGGAGTGGTGATCATCGCCGGGACCGGCTCGATCGCCTGTGGCGTCAACTCGCGTGGGCGATTCGCCCGCGCCGGGGGCTGGGGGCCTACGATGGGTGACGAAGGCAGCGGGTCATACATCGGTCGCCGCGCTCTCGAATCGGTCATGATGTCCTACGATTACCGCGGCGAACCGACGAGTATGATGGACCCGATCCTTCGCCATTTCGGAGTCGCATCGCCGCCCGAATTGCCGCCCGCGATCTACGACGACCCGGATAAGGCCATGCGCGAGATCGCGCAGCTTTCGAAGGTCGCCGTCAGAGCGGCGGAAGAAGGCGACAATGTCGCGCGCGGGATTTTGAAAGACGCCGCGAAGGAGTTGGCGGTCGCCGCCATCGCCGTCATCGAGCAGCTCAGAATGGAGCGCGACGAGTTCCATGTCGCCTACGTCGGCGGAGTGTTTGAAGCCGGAGGGTTGATCCTCGATCCGCTGCGCGAAGAGATTCAGGCCTTCGCGCCGCGCGCCGAAATCGCGCCGCCGATCGACCCGCCGGTGATCGGGGCGGCGAAGATGGCGAAGGCCATGCGCTCCGCATGAATCGCGCCGCAATGCATGGTTAATCTATCAATGTGGCGAGCTTTTTATAGAATGACTATTACTGAGCAGATCAATCCAAACACGACCGAAATTGACAGCCTGCCGACGCTCGAAGCGCTGCGTATCATCAACAACGAAGACAAAAAGGTCGCTGAAGCCGTCGAGAAAGTCCTGCCCGCGATCGCGCGCGCGGTCGACGGCGCCGCCGAACGCCTCGAACGCGGGGGCAGATTGTTTTACATAGGCGCGGGGACCAGCGGCCGTCTCGGCGTGCTCGACGCCGCCGAATGCCCGCCGACCTTCGGCGTCTCGCCCGACCTGGTTCAGGGCGTCATCGCTGGCGGATACGAGGCGTGTTACCGCCCGGTCGAAGCCTCCGAAGACGACCCCGAAGCCGGCGCGAAAGATCTGCAGGATCGCGGGGTAAACGCAAACGACGTCGTCGTTGGCGTCGCCGCCAGCGGGCGCACGCCCTACGCAATCGGCGCCGTTCAATACGCCCGCCGTGTAGGCGCGTTGACCGTCTGCGTCACCTGTAACGAAAACACCGAACTCGCGCGCGCAGTCGAAATCCCCATCGAGCCGGTCGTCGGCCCGGAGGTCATCGCCGGCTCGACCCGATTGAAATCAGGAACGGCGCAGAAGATGGTCCTGAACATGCTTTCGACGATGACGATGGTTCGACTCGGCTACGTGACGGGCAACCGAATGACCAACCTCATGACGCGCAACTCCAAACTCCGCCAACGCGCGCTAGGCATCGTCATGGCCGAATGCGGTCTCGACGAAGCCACGGCCAAATCCTTTCTCGAAATCGCCGACTGGGACTTGCGCGTGGCCATCGTCATGGTCAAAGCTAACGCGACGCGCGAACTGGCCGAAGACGCGTTGAAGAAGTCGGGGTATACAATCTCTCGCGCAGTGGCGTATCTGCTTGCCTGAACAAATGACAATCCAACCGGAGGTAAAGCTATGGCGATTGGAATTGGCGAGATTATAGTGATTCTGTTTTTGTTGTTTGGCGTCATTGGGGTGATCTTCGCCGCCATTTATTTTCTGGCGAAATACCTGAATGCCTCAGGCGGCGGCAAGATATGTCCGCACTGTGCGGAGAGGATCCAAAAGGCTGCGAAAGTTTGTCGCTACTGCCAGAGAGATGTGGCCGATGTTGAAATCGAAAATAAACCGCCGAGAGGTCTCTTTCAGTGACTGACATTATTTCTTCTTCCCAACCGGCCTGGGCGATTCCCGGCTACCTGGAAATTCGGGACAACCGCCTCCGCATCAACGGGGTTGACGCCGTCGAACTGGCGAAAGAGTTCGACACGCCGCTGTTCGTCGTCTCGGCGCCGCGCATTCGACACAACATCGCGCGGTTGCTCGAAGCCGCTAGCCATCACAAAAAGATCAAGCTCTGCTACGCGTCGAAGGCCAACAACACGCTCGGCGTGCTGCGCGTCGTGCGCGACGCGGGCATCGATGTGGAGGTCAATTCCGGCGGCGAATTGTTTCGCGCCCTGCGCGCGGGATTCCGGCCCGAGCAGATCGAGATGAACGGGATCTCGAAGACCGAACGCGAGATCGCCGAGGCGATTGACGCCGGCGTATATGCGATCAACGTCGATTCGCCGTTCGAGCTTGAGCTGATCGAACAGGTCGCGGAGAAAACGGGTAAACGCGCCAACGCGACGATCCGCCTTGTCGCTGGCGTCGGCACGCGCTCGCACGCGGCTTTGCAGACGGCGCTCTACACGTCGAAGTTCGGCGTCTCGCCGGCCCACGCCCGCAAGATGATGATTCAAGCTCTGAAGCGCCGCGACCTGATCAACCTCGTCGGGCTGCACATTCACGTAGGCTCGCAGACGCCCGATCCCGAACCTTACGTCGAGGCCCTGGCGGCGATGTGGGATCACCTGCTCTGGCTGCATCGGGAGACCGGACACAAATTGCAGCACATCAACATCGGCGGGGGCATTCCCGTCAATTACCTGCGCGACGACATGCACGCCGAAGAGATCGGCGACGCCGAACGCGACATGCTCGGCGCAGACCTGACCTCGGCTGAGATGATGGAGGCCGCGATTGAAGCCGTGCGCTCGTCCGCCCGAGAGGCCGGGGCCGAATACCTGCTGGACGACCTGGAGATCGTGATGGAACCGGGCCGCGCGGTCATCGCCGACGCCGTCACGATCCTCACCAAGGTTCGCAACGTCAAATACCGTCCCGAAACCGGCGAGAATTGGGCGCTCACCGACGCCGGGTACAACCTGATGCTCTCGATGGTCATGTACCACTGGTATTACCACGCGATTGACGCCTCGCGCGCAGCCGAACCTCCCGTGTCGCGCTACCGGATGGCCGGGCCGCTCTGCGACGGGGGCGACGTTTACTTCGACCTGCACGGCGAGGGCCGCCTGCCCGATTGCCGGCTGCTGCCAGCCAACGTAGAGGTCGGCGAGCTGATCGCCATGCTCAACACCGGCGCGTATACAATGTCGCAGATGACGGCGTACAATGGACGCCCGTTTCCTGCGGCGGTAATGGTTGAGGAAGGCGGCAAAGTTCAGGTGATCAGGAAGCGGGATAGCTACGAAGATTTGATCAACAATGAATTGTAATGGGATGGCAGATGTCTGAATGACTTCAAAAGAATGACCCTCGAAGAATTGCAAACTGAGTTGAGCGGCCTTATTCATCAAACTGTCACATTCAAACGGATTGCCGCCAACAGTATCATCATTTACTTTTTCGGCGAGCCTGGTGATGACAGCGTAATCAGCGTATTTGTAGATCCGACCTGGCGCTATCAAAAGAACGGGAAAATAATTCTCGGCAGCTATGACCTTCAGATTGATGAGGAGAACATCTTTGCTCACTCACTGATGGCTTATGGGGGGCCGAACTCGTAAGCTGCACGATTGATCCGGAATCATCCGACATGACTATGGAGTTTTCTGGCGGCCAAGTCGTGCGTAACTTTGCCAATAGCGGTTTTGAGGACAAGCACTGGACATACCGGAATCTTCAAAAGAAACTGACGGCATACGTCTCACCGCTCGGCGTCACTGTGGCTGCGGCAATCGAAGAATCAAGTACAGCCGATCTTCTCAGACGCCTGTTCGGAAAGCGAATCCGAAGGAACTGCGAATCTTGAAGAAGCGGAACGAAATGGCTACGTAAGCGGTCGTACTGATTTCCTCGGTAACTACAATACAAGAGATATAGAAGTGAAATATGGCGACCCTGGAAAAAGCGATCCTGATTGCGGCGCAAGCGCACCTGGGCCAGCGTGACAAGGGCGGAGCGCCCTACATATTGCACCCGCTCAGAATGATGATGCGGATGGAGTCCGAGGCCGCGATGATCGCCGCCGTGCTGCACGATGTGGTCGAAGACAGCG
>WNGF01010856.1_pt1 | contig 10196 bp, 8 predicted proteins | sample 5400641 | NCBI WGS metagenome assembly WNGF01 (sample SAMN13153371, study PRJNA577476) | soil metagenome | isolation source: 80 cm soil or saprolite under grassland replicate 2 | place: USA:California | collected 2016-06-15
GACCGGAATGTCTATTTCCTACACGTATGCGTACAATAAAGGGGTCGTAAAGGGGTCGTAAAGGGGTCGGTCCTAAACATTGACACATGGTTGGTGACAATAAAGGGGTCGAATAAAGGGGTCGGTCCTAAACAAATAAAGGGGTCGGTCCTGAATGGTCAGTCCTAAACATTGACACATAAAGGGGTCGGGGCTGACTAATGGTGTATTTTCTCAGCAAAGCTGAAGGGCAGAGAATTGGAACATTCCGTTAGTCAGCTCCGACCCCTTCATTAAAAAATCCCGATGGCACGATGACGATCTACGATTACATCGTCAGCGCGGATGGAAGCTACCAAACGCAAAAAAAAAGGGGTCAGAGATGACTAATGGTATATTTTTCGGGATCACTGGTTCGCCCCTTTTCAAACGGCCCCGCGGGTTGCATTTAGCGCCGTCCGTGTTACCGATTTTTTTGGCATCGTAGTTTCTGCTGATTTGGCGTCGTAGGGTTATCAGGCGGTGCGCCGGATTGCCATCGGGTTTTGGAGCCCAATTGCCGCGCTTTGATCGTAGCCGTACGACGCGGACGATAAGGTTGGGCTTCTCAAGGGTCTTGTCATGCTCGCATTGTACGAGGTGGCTTTTGCTCTGGTTGAGTGAGGGCCGAACTCGCGTCGTAGCGCTACGACGGTGGCGGCGATTGGGACACGGTTTGCCGTTCAGGCCCGGTGATCTCCTGCATGGCGTCGTGGAAGGTCAGACCCAGGACGTGCACGAAAAAGTCGATGGCGTTGCCGGCGAGGTTGCGCTCCGGCCACCGCCAATAGGAGTCTTTGACGAGGAGTCCCTTGAAGGCAGGCAACTCGAAGTTGCCCGCGTCTTTTTCGAGGAGCTGCAGTCCCTTCTTTTGCAGCAAGGGAACCAGCAGGACCTGCCGGGCCGCGCGGATTTGTTCGCGGCTCCAGCGGGGAGATGGGTTAGGCGAGGACGGGGGTGTCACAGTCTTTCCTCCAATGAGGTTGAACGAGGACGCGGTTGACTTGCTTGAGATCAACGACGCGGGTTTGGTCGCGCACCGCTTCGATGAGAGAGCTCAAGCACAGATTGCGGATGCGGCGCAAAAGACCCTCGCCGGAGCGCACGATCAAGGCGAGGGCCTCGGCCGTGAAGGTATTGTGACCCAAACGGGCGCGATCCAGTTGGCTCAAGACGAACTGTTCGATAGTTTCTGGGCTCAGGCGCGGCAGCACCACCGAATAGGTGACGCGGGAGCGGATTTCTTCGTTGATGGACAGAGCCAACGATTGCAACAGCGGCGGCTGGCCAATGAGCACCAGGTTGTGGGAGTGGGGAAAGTCCTCGCAGAGCAGGCGCAGTTTGCGCAGGCAATTGGCAGGCATGAGATGGGCGTCGTTTGCGACCGCCCGGATTGCCGCCCGGCATTAAGGTTGACGAAACGGGGACGGGGCCTCCAGTGTCTCCTCCACAGGGGTAGTAGCCGCCGTGACAAGCCGTTTCAGACAACCACCGTGGATCGTTCCGCTGGCCTTCGCGGGATTGGTGGCGGTGTTTGGCTGGTGGGGCAACGGGCGGTTGCGCCAGACGATCGAAAAGGAATTGCAAGCGGATTTGACCGCCGCGCTCGAGGCCAACGTGACGGCATTGGAGATCTGGACGACGAACCAGGCGAAGCTGGCCACCGCTCTGGCCGAAGAACCAAAAGTGCGGGCTCTCGCCCTGCGGATTCTCGAAGCATTTGAGGAGGCGGGGGGAGACACTCAGAAGCCGCCGGACCTGCCGGAGGTGGAGGAACTGGGCAATTACCTCCGGCCGCGCCTCAACAAGGTGGGATACCAGATGGCGCATCTGGTGAGCACCAATTTAGTCGTGGTGGCCAACTCGATGCGCGGCCGATTTCGAGCGGTCATGCCGGTTTACGAAGAGCATCTCGCCAAGTTTTCCGAACTGTTCGCTTCCGGGCAGCCCGTCATCATCACGCCCTTCAAACCAAGACGCCCTGGAGACGCCGGAATTCGCGCGGGAGCGCGCCGGCCGCGGGAGCCTGAATCGCGCAGGCCGTTCGACGGTTCCTTCCCCGGTCGCGGGCGGGGCACGAACGACTTTCCCGGCGCGCAACGCTCTTCGCCTTCCGGATTGGCGCGCCTCCGGCGTGGCGATATCACCCTGATGCAGGTGGCGGCCCCGCTTCACGACGACAACGGCGTCGTGCGCGGCGCGCTGGCCTTGATCATCGACCCGGACGCCGAGTTCACGCGCATCCTTTCAGTGGCGCGTTCGGGAAAATCGGGCGAGACCTACGCATTCGACCAGCACGGCTTGATGATTTCCCGCAGCCGATTCGACGATCAGCTAAAGAAACTGGGGTTGATCGAAGACCGCCAGGGCGCCAGTTCCGCCCTGAACCTCCGCCTCGGCGATCCGGGAATTGATCTGCCGAAAAAGTTCAACCCGGATGACCCGGCTTCGGCGACACGGCCGTTGACCCGCGTCGTCGCCAACGCAGTCGCCGGCGGGAGCGGTTCAGAGGTGGAACCGGCCCGCGATTATCGGGGAGTCCCGGTGGTCGGCGCGTGGCGCTGGCTGCCGCAGCTCGGCTTCGGCGTGGTCACGCAGATTGACGCCGACGAAGCCTTCCAGCCGTTGCGCGTGCTCAAGTTACTTTTCATCATTCTGGCGCTCCTGCTGATGCTCTGCGCGACCGGCATGTTCGTCTTTTCGTATCTCAACGTCACGTGGCGCCGGCGTTTGAGCGAAGCCGAACTCAAACTGAAACAACTGGGCCAGTACACCCTCGAGGAAAAGATCGGGGAAGGCGGCATGGGCGTCGTTTACCGGGCGCGTCACGCACTCATGCGACGCGACACCGCCGTCAAACTGCTGCTGCCCGACCGCGCCGATCCGGAATCGATCCAACGTTTCGAACGCGAAGTCTGCCTCACCTGCCAGCTCACCCATCCCAACACCATCCAGGTTTACGACTACGGCCACACGCCCGAAGGCATTTTCTATTACGCGATGGAATATTTGCGCGGACTGAATCTGCACGAATTGGTCGCCCGGTTCGGCGCGCAGCCCGAGGGCCGGGTCATCCACATCCTGACCCAGGTCTGCGAATCGCTGGCCGAGGCGCATGCCCTGGGCCTGGTCCATCGCGACATCAAGCCGGCCAACGTTTTCCTCTGCAACCGCGGCGGCGTGCCCGACTCCGTCAAGGTGCTCGATTTCGGCCTGGTCCGCGAATACCGTGGCGCCAACCGGACGCCCAGTTGCCTGACCGACGCCAGCGGCATGGCCGGCACACCCGCCTTTATGCCGCCCGAGGCGATCGGGGATCCCGCCCGCAGCGACCCGCGCAGCGACATCTATTCGGTGGGCGCGCTCGGTTATTACTTGTTGACCACCACAAACGTTTTCGAGGCGGAAAACGTCCCCGACCTCTACGAGAAGCATCTGAAGGCAGCCCCGGTGCCGCTCCGCCAACGCACCGCCAACCCGATCAGCGCCGATCTCGAAGAGGCCATCCTTCGATGTCTGGAGAAAGAGCCGAATCTTCGGCCGCAATCGGTCGGCGAACTGCGCGCTCTTTTGTTGACCAGCCCACGGGCAGCGGAGTGGGGACTCGAGGCGCGAACCGCCTGGTGGGCCCGGTATCAGGGCCGCGAGCTTCAGAGTCCCGAGGAGACCGATCCACGCGCGCCCGACGCCATTGATGCCACTATAAAGATCGATTTCGCCAGCAGAATCCAATGACCGACAGTAATTGCCGAAAGGGACCGGGCGCGCCCTCGGCGCCCGGTGGCGCGAATGGGCCGGTCCACGCGGGTCCCCTTCGTTATCACCGGGCGAAATTCGCCGTTCGATTGGAAGTCCGGCGGTCTCAGAAAACTTCTGCCTTCAACCCGGTGTCGTTGCGGACGGTTTGCGCGATCCGGGAAAGGCTTCTGAGCGGCAGATGGCTGCAATCCGAAAGAGGTGTCGGCCGCCTGGCTGAGTAAATCTGCACGAGCGGGATCTGCGCGCCGCGTTCCTTGAGTTCCTTCAGGCGTTGCACGTATTGCGCGATTTCCTCCGGCGGCGGTTCGCAACCGTTCAGCAACGGGAACAGGCTTTGGATGACGACGGGCCGCCGGCGGGCGAGCGACAGAATGTTCGCCAGCGCTTTTTCGAGCGAGCAATCCGGACCGTTCACCCGGTTCATATACGCCTGGGTCCCGGCGTCGAGTTTGGCCCAGACTTCGTCCTGCGCGGTGAAGAACTCCAGGCCCTGCCGGACCGGAGGCAGGTCCAGCCCGGTCGCGTTGGTGATGAGCACGATTTTGAAAAACGGAAATTTTCCCAGCGCGCGAACGTGGATGACAGTGTGGACCACGGCGACAAAATTGGGGCAAAGCGTCGGTTCGCCATCGCCGCTCAAGGTAACGTGACGCAGTTTGAGCAACTCGTCGGGCGCCTGGCGATAGGCGGGCAGATCGCGGAGGCGACCGGCGTGCGCCAGCGCCAGAGTCTCCTCCAGTTCAGCCGCCATGACATCCACCTCCAATGATTTCTCGCGCACGGGCGGTTCGCGATTCACTTCGCAGTACGGACAATCGAAATCGCAGCGTTGGTCCGGGTTCATGTTGACGCCGATGGACAACCCGCGTGCGCGCGACGAGATCACCACGTAAACGAAACGGTTGCCCAAAAACTCCCGCGGGCAGCCGAACGCGGTGGTGAAGGCGGAGCTTCTGCCGGGCATCGGTGGAGGTGAGGGACCGGGCGTGCCGGTGACTAAAACCGGCTTCAACCCGTCCACGGGAGGTGTAAGCAGCTTTTGCATCGCCTCACCTGTAAGCTACAGGCGCCATAAAGACTCCACTTGACTTGGCAACTCCTTTGCGTTTTTTGTTGTTGCAAATCCTTTCCTGGAATGATAGCTAGACCCGACTTACCGAGCGAAGCAGGCTGTTAACGGCCGAAGGGCGCGGCCCCAGTTCCCTTCAGTGCCGGGCAATTGGAAGCCGTTCTTAACGCGAACTCGTGCGCCAGGCAGCGTGCGGAACCGAATTGTACGCCTTTGGCTGAACTCAAGAAATTTAGCAAACCGCAACGGACGGGGCGCCCGTGATCCGGCTGGCACCTGATTAATTTCTGTCGCTGAAACATGAGAGCCTCGGACAATTTCCAAGGCCTTTCAAAAGTCAACTGACACACCTATGCGATCCTCATCGAACAACCGGCCCGTCCAGGACGGTGAATCCAGGAAGAGATCCACAAACCGCCGACGCCTGATTGCGGTCTCCGCTGTATTGTCAATAACCGTGATCGCGATCTCCTGCGGCACGGTTAATCGGACGGTGCTCGCACCGCCGAACATACCCGGCGCTGAATTCGTCGGCTCGCAGACCTGCGCTGAGTGCCACGAGGACATCGTGAAGGGCTTTAAGAGCGCAACCCACACGCGCTTGAAGGCGCCGGGTGACAATTCAAAAAACGTCGGGTGCGAATCCTGCCACGGCCCGGGGAGCATTCACAATCAGGCCGGGGGCGGCCGGGGCAACATCGTAAATCCGCGCAAATCGCCCGAGACCTGTTTTCAATGCCACCTGGACAAGCGGGGCGAGTTCAGTCTCCCGTACCATCATCCGGTCCTGGAAGGAAAAGTCAGTTGCGCCGACTGTCACAATCCCCACAAAGGGCCGGTGGTCAAGGGCGGCAGCACGGCGTTACTGGGGGAAAATGAAACCTGCGGCAAGTGCCATACCGTGCAATTCGGCCCGTTTGTGTTCGAACATGAAGCGTTGCGCGAAGGATGCACCACCTGCCATCGGGTGCATGGTTCGGTGAACCAGAAAATGCTGGTCTCCCGCAATCAGACGCTCTGTCTCAAATGCCATTTCCAACAGCAGACTACGGCCGGAAGCATTATTATCGGCGGACAAAACCATACGTCGTTCCTCAGCCGCGGCACGTGTTGGAGCGGCGGTTGCCACGAAGCCGTGCACGGTTCGCAAATCGGGACCTCGATGCGCTATTAATCCCTGCCAACAACCCACAGGACCTCTGATGAAATCGACCTCCGGACTGAAGAACTGGCGCTCGCAAACCGCCCAGGCCCTGCTCATCAACCTGAACTTTTTGACGATCCAAAAGTCGTCCGGAGTCCCCCTCACCCGCCCTTCGGGCACCCTCTCCCCCTCGGAGGGGGAGAGGGATGGGGTGAGGGGGCCGCTCGCAGGTTCAGGGGCGTCATACGCGCACAAGGTTCGCACGATTCTCACCCTCATCGCCGGCGCGTGTTTGATCGGGCTTGGGCCCCTGGCCGCGCAGGAGTCCACCGCCGCTAAACCGGCCGATGACAAAAAGGCGGAAAAGCCGGCCGAGAAGTCGGATGAGACGACCAGCGAATACAGCAACTGGGTCACGCTCGGCGTTGGCAGCACGTTCATCGACGGCGACAAGGCCTCATTCATGCGCCGCCACCAGATTCCCAAAGGCCCCTTCGGCGGCGTGGAAGACTTCCACTGGGAAGAAGCGGTGGGAAAGAAAGGCCTCTTCCAAATCGACGGTCATGGCATCTTCGACAACCACGATTATTCGGTGCGTCTGGAGCTCTCCGACCCGGACAAAGGATACCTGCGGGCGGGCTACACCGAATTTCGCACCTGGTATGATGGCAGCGGCGGTTTCTACCCGCAGAACCGCCAATGGTTTTCCTTGTACAATGAAGAACTGCACGTGGACCGCGGAGAGGCGTGGTTCGAGGGCGGATTGACGTTGCCCGACCTGCCGGTCTTCACCTTTCGTTATGCGCACGAGTTCCGCAAAGGCCAGAAAGACTCCACGGAATGGGGCGACTCCACTCTGACCGTTCCCCCCCCGAACGTGGGCACCACCCGGGCGATTGTACCGACCTTTCTGAACATCGACGAAAAACGCGACATCTTCGAGGGCGACATCAAGCACACGCTCGGCAAGACCGACCTGGGCGCGGGCGTGCGTTACGAGATCATCGACAACGACAATTCGCGCAACATCCATCGCCGGCCGAACGAGCCAACCGCCGACCGTTACGTGACCCAGAAAGAGGGATTGGATGAAGACCTGTTCAACGTCCACGGGTTCTCGGAGACGCGCTTCAACGACAAACTCTGGCTGACTCTGGGCGGCTCATTCACGACGCTGGATACGGACACTTCAGGAAGCCGCATTTACGGAACCAGCTACGACCCGCTGTTTGACCCGGTCTATTTGCGCCACCAGGCGAACGATCATGGTTATCTGAACCTCAGCGGCGGCGCGAACATGAAGCAATACGTGGGCAATCTGAACCTGATGATCACACCGCTCGACAATTTCACGATCGTTCCCGCCGTGCGCATCGAGAAGCAGGAAATGGATGGGTTCGCCGATTTCCTCGATACCACCTTCGTATCGGCGGCGCCCCTTGTTCCGGCCGTGACCAACCAGCTCTACGCCGCCGCCAGCCGGGATTTTCTGGAAGTTTCCGAAAGCCTGGAAGCCCGCTACACCGGCGTCAAAAACTGGGCGTTTTACGCGCGGGGCGAGTGGTCGCAAACCGACGGTAATCAAAACGAGACCGAGAACACCACGACCCCTCTTCTGCGCGATACCGATTGGCATCGGCTGAACCAGAAATATATCGGCGGAGCCAATTGGTACCCGCTTAATCGGATGAACCTGGGCGCGCAATATTATTACAAGGTTCATTCATACGACTACGATCACAACGTCGATTCCACGCTCAACACCAGCGGGGACCGCTATCCGGCCTTTTTGACGGACCAGAACTTTACCACCCACGACGCCAACTTTCGGGTGACCTGGCGTCCGTTGAGCAATGTCAGCACGGTGACGCGTTATGACTTCCAGCTCTCGACCGTGGACACGACCGGGGATTTGCTTGCAAAGGTCCAAAGCGCCGAGATCACGAGCCACATTATCAGCGAGAGCATCGGTTGGACGCCGCTGGCCCGGCTGTATCTGCAAATCAGCGCCAGCTACGCATTGGATAGCACCGACACTCCGGCGGCGAACGCGACCGGCACCAACCAGGTCGTTCTGAATGGCGCGAATGATTACTGGAACGCCAGCCTGATGGCGGGTTATGCGCTCAGCGAGAAAACGGATTTGCAGGGGCAATACTTCTACTACCGCGCCAATAATTACGTGGACAACTCTTTTTACGGCCAGCCTTACGGCGCGCAGGGCGAGGAGCACGGAGTGACCGCATCCCTGATTCATCGATTCTCGAAAAGAGTCCGCGGGACGCTTAAATACGGGTTTTTCCGGAACCGGGACACCACTTCGGGCGGCTTCAACAATTACGACGCCCACCTGGTTTACGCGAGCATGCAATATCGATTCTAAACCCCATGCCCCGCTGCTTCCCGGTTCACGGCGAGAGCAACCCCGACAATTTAGGGTCATTGTTAACCAATTTCGGTAAAAACCACCACTGAAGTTCGGCAGTATTGTAACGTCCAAATGAAGGCTGTATCGACCGTCGGACAACCCGATCACCCGGTTCCCGACAAATCGCACGGCTGAATACAGATCGACAGAGAAGATTATGAAAAACACAACACTGAAAATCGCCACGCTCGCCACGGCCTTGTTTATCGGCGCTCTCGCCTCCCTATCGGCGGCCGACGCCAAAGAAAACTGGGAAAAGAACTGCGCCAAATGCCACGGCGCCGACGGCAAAGGCGACACCAAGATGGGGAAAAAGGTGGGCGTAAAGGATTACACCGACCCCAAGGTGCAGGCCGAAATGAAGGAAGACAAGATGTTCAAGTCCCTCAAAGAGGGGATCAAGGACGGCGATAAAACCAAGATGAAACCCGTCGAAAATCTCTCGGACGACGAGATCAAGGCGCTGGTTGCCTACGTGCGGGCCTTTGGCAAGAAGTAATTCCGGCCGCCGACCGCCATCGCCGCCGCGCCTGCGGCGAGGCGCGCACGCCCTCTGTGAAGTGGCGCTGCATCGGTTCGGAGAGGTCTTCGAGCCGATGCGGACTGCGAGCTGCATAATTCCAAGCTCAAAGCGCTGCGCTTTGATGCGCGCATGGGGCGGATCGTCTCGATCATCGGAATCCCGTCGGCCTTCCTGCTCCATGGCTGAGGTATTTCCTGCCCCTGAAGCATATATTTCCCGGCGAAGGCGCCTCGGGTCCAACGATCAAAAACGTCGGGGCCAAGTAATCCCCCCCGATGAAGACCGCCCGCAGAACACCCACGAATCTTGTGTCTGTTTTTGGCATTGCCAAGCAGCACCGCGAAAGCTATTGGACAGACAGTGTTGCCGGCTCCCTGGAGACAAAGCCGGCTCCGCAGCCTGAGAGAGACAAAGCGCGACCCGATGGGTCAGGTAACCGCGTCATAGGAATAGGAAAAAACATATGAAAAGACTACTCACGGTGGCCGCTGCGACTCTCGCAGTCACGGCGCTGTCTGCACATGCAGCCGATGCCAAGGCTTTATACGAAAAGGACTGTGCCAAGTGCCATGGCGCCGACGGCAAAGGCGATACGAAAATGGGAAAGCGGCTGGGGGCCAAGGACTATACCGATCCCAAGGTGCAGGCCGAAATGAAAGACGCCGCCGCTTTCAAAGCCATCAAGGAAGGAGTGAAGGACAAGGACGGCAAAGCCTTGATGAAACCGGCGGAGAATCTGTCCGATGACGACATCAAGGCCCTGGTCGCTTTCATGCGGACATTCAAGAAATAGCGCCCGCTCGCCTTCCGAGAATTTGGGATGGCAATGTTCGCAGCGCGACGCAGCCGCAACCGAATCCCGTTTTGGCATCGGGACTCTCAGGCTCTCCCTCTTATCTCTGCAAGTCCTGGTTCCCTATGAACGGCCAGACCCCAGATACCACCTCCACAACCCGCCGCTCCTGGTTGATAAAAAACTGGCTCAGCCTGACCGGATTGGTGATTGTCGTCGGCAGCCTGTTTTCCTTCCTGCTCCTCTTCCTTCTCGATTCGCTGGAACACTTTGCCAACCCGTACATCGGTGTGTTGACCTACCTGGTCGCGCCCGTTTTTCTGGTGATCGGACTGGCATTGACGGGTCTGGGTATTCTGCGGTGGCGCCGCCGGATTGCCAGAAGAGGCGAGGCAATTCTGGCACTCCGAATCGACCTGTCACGCACCCGCGACCGTCGGCTCATGGCCGTATTCCTTTCCT
>WNGF01010857.1_pt1 | contig 10196 bp, 13 predicted proteins | sample 5400641 | NCBI WGS metagenome assembly WNGF01 (sample SAMN13153371, study PRJNA577476) | soil metagenome | isolation source: 80 cm soil or saprolite under grassland replicate 2 | place: USA:California | collected 2016-06-15
ACTTCCAGAAACCTTCGGACGCCGAGCTGCGCAAGAAGCTGTCGTCCCTCCAGTACGACGTCACGCAGAAGGAGGGGACGGAGCGCGCCTTCTCGAACGAATACTGGAACAACCACCGGCCGGGCATCTATGTGGACGTCGTCTCGGGCGAGCCGCTCTTCTCTTCAGTCGACAAGTACGATTCCGGCACGGGTTGGCCGAGCTTCACGCGACCGCTCGAGAAATCCAACATCAAGACCGGACGGGACTTTCGCCTGGGCATTCCCCGCAACGAAGTCCGCTCCGTGCACGCGGATTCGCACCTGGGCCACGTCTTCGACGACGGCCCTCCGCCGACCGGGCAGCGCTACTGCATGAACTCGGCCTCTCTCCGTTTCATCCCGGCCGAGAAGCTCGAAGAAGAAGGCTACGGCCAGTACAAGTCCCTCTTCGAGAAGGCGAAGAAGTAGCCGCGATTTGGCGAAAAGGCCGCCCCGGAGCCGTCGTCGTTTCCCTTCGTCGGCACGCGCCGGCCGGCCGTAATAGTGAGAACCGGCCGCCGCTGAGGGTTCGTCGCACGAGCAGCGAGGCGCCGGTCGCGTTCTTCCATGCTCCTCACCCATCACCGACTCCGGGAAACGCCGCCGGCTCCGGGGCTCCCAGTCCGGCTCCTGCCGTAGTGAAGGGCCGGCGGGTGGCGCCGGACGGAGCCCTCGCGCGCGGGCGGAGGAGCCCTCCCTTGGTCCGACTCGATCCGGCAGCCGCAGTCCGCGCGCGAGGTGGACGGCGACAGGACCCGGCGGCCCGGGTTTTCTGGCTTTGAGTCAGCGAGGAGGATCAGCGCTCGACGGCGGCGAGGATGTGCTCCGAGACGAGCTTTTCGGTCAGGGCGTGGGCGTCGCGCTGGTTGTAGTTCGTCGTGGTGACGACGACGACGATGTCGAGGTCGGGGAAGACAAAGACCTTGTTCCCGCCGTTGCCGGTCATGAAGTAGGCGGCGTGGGTCTTGTCGCCGGCCTTGAAGCTCTTCAGCCACCAGAGGTAGCCGTACTCGGTGTCCTCGTCCACGCGGACGTGCGGCTCGACGGAGGCCTTGACCCAGGCCGCTGAAACGATCCGGCGGCCGTTCCAGACGCCTCCCTCGGCGTAGAGGCGGGCGAGCTTCGCGAGGTCGCGGCTCGTCAAGCCGAGGCCTCCTCCGGTCATCGCCTGGTGGAGGGGAGAGAACTGCCAGTCGGCCCGGGCGATGCCAAGGGGCTCGAAGAGGTTTTCCCTTGCGAACTTCTCGACGGGCTCCTTCGCTGCGCGCTCGAGAACCCCTCCCAGGACGAAGACGCCGGCCGTGCAGTAGCTGAAGCTGCGGCCGTGGGGAGAGTCCTTCGGCAAAGGGACCCAGGAAGGAAACCCTCTGACCGGGAGGTCAAGCGCGAACTGCAGCCAGTCCTCGACGAGGTACATTCTCTCTTCGTTCCCCCGCGAGAAGGAGTTCGAGTCGTCGCACTCGAGCTTCGAGCTCATCGTCAGCAGGTCCTCGACCGTGATCGCCGCCTTTCGCGGGTCGGGGTTGCTCACCTTCTTCTCGGGGAAGAACCCGAGGACGCGCTCCCCCACGCCCGGCAGCATCTTGCGGTCTATGGCGATTCCCAGGAGCATCCCCGTCACGGTCTTCGTGGCGGACCGCGTGTTGCGGAGCGTCGCGGCGTCGGTGCCGCCGAAGTAGCCCTCGTAGGCGAGCTTTCCGCGGCGGGCGATCACGACGCTCGTAGTCTTCTTGAAGTCCCCCGCCTGGATCGCCTTCTCCATCGCCTGGAGTCTCGCGGCGGAGAGGCCCACAGATTCGGGCGCGGCGGTCTGCCAGTCGTTTCCCGCCTCGCGGGCGGAAGCCCCCGGGGCGAGGAACCAGCCGACCGCCAGGGCCGCGACGCCCGCGGCCCTCCAGGCTCGCCTGCTCAGACGGTTCATCGGACGGAGCCCTCCCGTCCTCTTGGACGCCGGAATCGCCGAAAAGTTAGAGGAAAAACGGAGAGCGCGGCGAGAAGGCTCGCCGCGCTCCCGTCGGGCGGCGGTTTAGTTCGGGTGGAGCTGCTGATAGCGGGCGAGCAGGATCTCCTGCGACTCGGTGTGGGCCGGATCGACCGTGATGCAGTCTCCGATCGGGCAGGCGTCCACGCACTGAGGCTTGTCGAAAGCGCCGACGCACTCGGTGCAGCGCTCCTGCGCGACCAGGTAGATGTTGTCGCCCGCGGAGATCGCCTGGTTCGGACAGGCCGGCTCGCAATTTCCGCAGTTGATGCAGGTTTCGTTGATGACCATCGACATTGGGATGACTCCTTTCCGGACGAAAGACTGCCATGCCGCGTTTCCGGTGGGATGATGCAAAAGCATCAGCGGCTGTCGGCCGCAGGCATTCGCTTCGCGAACGGCGGCCGAGAGAGTCTAGACCGGAGCCAGACCTCCCCACGCGCGGAAGGCGTGTTAACGTGATCGCGTGCCCATCAGGCGTGGACGGCGTGGGCCAATGTACGCGGGCGAACTGCTCCAGTCGCCTCTGTACTCGGGTACCTGCAAGGACGCGTTTCGGATCATGGAGCGGCTCGCGGCCGCCGCCGTCCGGCGGCCGGGCTCGTTCCGCAACGAGAACGTTCTTGCCGGCGAGACCGGTCTCTCCCTGCCGGAGCTCGTGCAGGTCGTGCATTTCCTCCGACTCGCGGGGCTGGTGGAGACCTCCCGCGGCCGCGCGGCGGGCATTCGCCTCGCGCGTCCCGCATCGCGGGTTTCCCTGCTCGAGGTCGTGCGGGCGATCGACGGCACGGGCCTGTGGGCCCGCTGCATTCTCGGGCTGGAGGAGTGTTCCGACGCCATGCCCTGTCCCGCGCACCCCGTCTGGAAGCAGGCGCGTTCCCTTCTCGAAGAACATCTCAACAGCCAGTCGCTCGTGGACTTGACGAGGGCGGTGATGCGAAGACACCGCGCGCGAAAACCCGTCGAGGCTCGTTCACGGAAGCCGTCCAGCGAGTCAGACCTGGCACGCGCGGCGGGAAGTCTTGACTCCATGGGGGACCGATGAAGACGGAGAAAGAAATCCGCGAAGAGAGCCGGCGAGTCCGAGAGAGAGCAAAGAACCTGTCCGGCTTCTGGGTCGCTGAGCTCGCGTCCGCCGCCTACACGCTGGAATGGGCACTGGGCAAACATGCCCGCCCTCCCTCGGAGGACATCGGCGGCACCGACAGCGCCCAGGGGAGGATCGCCGCGTCGCTCGTGAAGGCCGCAGAGAAAGAGGCCGCCGCGCCGAGGGCGTCCGCCCGCGCCCCAAAACCTCGCAGAGGGCTGCGCCGGATCAAGTAAAGCAGACTCTGGCAACGCGCGTGCATTGATGTGATCTAAGGAGATCCCATGCGCATCCTCGACGCCCGTGTCCACGGCCTTCTCGACCTCGCCTTGGTGGTGATCTTCCTTCTCGCCCCGCTGGTCTACGGGCTGGGCGGCTCGCCGGCGGCGATCGCCTTCATTCTGGCGGCACTGCATCTGATCTTGACGCTCCTGACCCGCTTCCCGATGGGGATTCGGAAAGTGATTCCGTTCGTCACGCACGGGATCATCGAGCTCTTCGTCGGAGTCTTTCTCGTGATCCTTCCCTCGATCGCGGGCTACGCACCGGGCTCGCCCGCGCGGCGCTTCTACACAATCATCGGCGCGGTCATCCTCGTCATCTGGGTCCTGACCGATTACCGTCAAGCGGGGCAGCGAGAGTAAGTCCTTCTCCCGCTGGCAGGAGGATAAGCTCTCCGGAGGAAGAGTCGTGGACACGCCGGTCGAGCCTGCCCCGTTTGCGCTGGAGAAGGATTCTCTGCGGATCCTTCGCGACGCCCTGGAGAAGCTCGAGTCGGGATTTGCGAAATTGCCGGCTCTCGATGCGAGCGAGCAGGAGCCGGCCGCGATGGAAAGGGTCCTGGGCGACGTGGCCGAGCGTCTCCGTGACAACTACCCATACTTCCATCCTCTTTACGCCGGCCAGATGTTGAAGCCTCCTCACCCCGTGGCGCGCCTGGCCTATGCGCTCGCGATGTGGATCAATCCCAACAACCACGCGCTCGACGGCGGCCGCGCGAGCTCGCAGATGGAGAAGGAGGCGATCCTGGAAATCGCGCGGATGTTCGGCTGGGAGACGTGCCTCGGCCACCTCTGCGGCGGCGGCACAATGGCGAACCTCGAGGCGCTGTGGATCGCCGGAAGACTTCGCCCCGGTTCCGCGGTCGTCGCCTCGGAGCAGGCGCACTACACCCACCAGCGGATCGGCGGAGTACTCGGGCTTTCCTTCGAGACGGTCTCCTGCGACCGTCGCGGCCGCATGGACGCCGAAGCCCTGGAAGAACGCCTGCGGCGCGGCGGTGTCGGGACGGTCGTCGCGACCATGGGAACGACCGCGACCGGATCGGTCGATCCACTGCCCGCGCTGCTCGAGCTGCGTAAGCGCTACGGGTTCCGGCTGCACGCCGATGCGGCCTACGGCGGCTACTTCGTCCTCGCGGGCAACCTGGCTTCCGAGGCGCGGGCCTCGTTCGACCGTCTCGGAGAGGCGGACTCCATTGTCGTGGATCCCCACAAACATGGACTCCAGCCCTACGGCTGCGGGGCGGTGCTCTTCCGGGATCCTTCCGTCGGCCGCTTCTACAAGCACGAGTCCCCATACACGTATTTTTCCTCGGCGGAGCTGCACCTGGGGGAGATCAGCCTCGAGTGCTCCCGGCCAGGGGCTGCCGCGGTCGCGCTCTGGGCCACGCAGAAACTGCTGCCGCTCGCGCGAGGCGGAGAGTTCGCGCGCGGACTCGAGGCCTGCCGGGATGCGGCGCTCGCGCTCCACGGGAGACTCGCGGCCGACCGCCGTTTCCTGACGGCTTTTCCTCCCGAACTGGACATCCTCGTCTGGACGCCGCGGTCCTCCCGCGCGAGCGGGTCCTCCGACCTCGCGCGCCGCATTTTCGAGGAGTCGGCCCGCAGGGATCTCCACTTGGCGCTCGCGGAGCTGCCGGTCGAGTTCTTCGATCTCGCGGGGGCCGGGATGGCGAAGGATCGCGGCCGTATCACGTGCCTGCGCTCCGTGTTGATGAAACCGGACCACCGCGAGTGGGTCGGCCGCCTCTGGGAGATCCTCGACCAGGCCACCGACGCGACTTCGTGACTTGTGTCACTAATCACCCGGCGCCAATCTCTCTTCAGTTGCAGTACCTGCCGACGGTCGAGAGGAGCTGCTCGGGTTTGACTGGCTTGCGGATGCAACTGGCGGCTCCGAGTTCCCTGGCGCTTTCGTCCGGCCGGTTGTGGGCAGTCACGATCACCGTGGGAATCGAGGCGAGGGCCTGATCCTGGAGCTGTTCCTGCCGGAATTCCCACCCGTTCATCACCGGCATCATCAGGTCGAGCAGAATGACGCAGGGCCGGTCTCCCCGGCGAAGCTCCTTCAATGCCTCCAGGCCGTTGGCGGCCAGGGAGACTTCGTACCCTTCGTCTTCGAGGACGTCTTTAAAGGCGTCGAGGACCGCGTAGTCATCGTCAACGACGAGGACCCTCACGCGAGCGCTCCCCCGGGAGGCTTGAGCGGCAGCTCGATCCGAAACGTCGAACCCTGGCCGGGCCTGCTCGTGACCTCGATCCGCCCATGGTGAGCGTCCACGATCTGCCGCGTGATCCAGAGGCCCAGGCCCAGCCCACCGTAGGAGCGTTTTGATACGGCTCGCTCGAAGCGCTCGAAGATCTTCGACTGGTCCTCCGGAGAGATTCCTATCCCGTGGTCCTCGACGGTCAACCGAGCCCAGGATGTGTCGAGATCGGCGCGGACCTCGATGGGCTTTCCGTTGCTGAACTTGACGGCATTGGACAGCAGGTTCGTGATGACCTGGTCCAGCCGCGATCTGTCCCAGATTCCGGTGATTCCCTCCGGCGCGAACACTCTGACCTCGCAGCCGGCCCGCGAGGTGGAATCCTTGTGCCGGTTGACAACTTCTTTGACGATCTGTCCGAGATCGGTTTCTTCCAGCTCGAGCTCCAGCCTCCCCGTCGTGATTCGGGTGACGTCCAGAAGCTCTTCGGTCAACCGCACCAGGCGTTCCAGCTGCGCCGCCGCCCTGTCGAGGAGTTCGACGGCCTTGTCCTGCTCGCCCGACTTGACCCGGCGGCGCAGCGCGTGAAGCTGGAACTGCAGCGACGTCAGCGGCGTACGCAGCTCGTGACCTGCCACCGAGAGGAATTCTTCACGGACCCTGGCCGCCTCCTGCGCTTCCCTGTAGAGCCGTTCCCGTTCTGCCTGCTGCCTCTTCTGCTCGGTGATGTCGCGGGCGATCTTGGCCGCCCAGACGATGTTGCCGGATTCGTCTTTGACAGGAGACACGGAAAGCGAAACGGGGACCACACCGCCGTCTTTTGTGAGCCTGACCGTCTCGTAGTGCTCGACCCGCTCGCCCTGGCGGATCCTCTCGAGGATCTCCTGCATTTCGTTCTTTCGATCCCGCGGCATCAGCATGGAAATCGGCTGGCCGACGATCTCCTCGGCTTTGTAGCCGAAGAGACTTTGAGCGCCCGCGTTCCAGGAGGTGATGACTCCGTCCAGAGTCTCCGACAGGATCGCGTCTTCGGACGACTCCACGATGGCGGCCATCCGCCGGATCTCCTCCTGGGCGCGCTTTCGATCGGTGATGTCGCGAAAGAGAACGACGACCCCGTCGGGCGAGGGATAGATATCGGTTGCGAGCCAGCGCTGGAGAATCGGGTTGAAGGCCTGGGCGTGACAGGTTTCCCCCTGGTCCATGGCTTTCCGGACGGAACCGATGCCGGCCTCGGACATCGGTGAGCCCTCGAGCGCGCTCTTTCCGAGCAGCTCCTCGCGCCGGCGTCCCAGGATCTCCTCCGCCCGATGGTTGACGTACTTGTACCGGTACGCGCGATCGAGCGCGCAGAAGCCGTCGGTGATGCTCTCGAGGATCTGCTCGAGCTCGCCCGCCGCGGTCTCCGCGGAGGCGCGCGCATTCTCCGCCGTCATGACCAGTTGCGCTCGATGGTGTTTGGCGGCCCACAGCTGACGAAACACTAGGCTGCCAAGGCTTCCGACCACGAGGAACACGATGATCCGCAGGATGTCGTACGGCTCCTCGAGCCGGAGCGAAGAGACCGGAGGATAGAAGAAGAAGTCGAGTCCCACGGCGCAGAGAGCGACCGCCAGGAAGCTCGGGCCGTCGCCTCCGAACCAGCCCGCCAGGAAGATGGCGAGGAACGCGGGCATGAAAGGAATGTTCCGGAAGAGCGGCCAGAAGAGGCCCGTCAGCAGAAGGGCGGCGGCGCTTGCGACAACGGCAACTCCGTAACGGAGCCACGCCAGCCGGGAGAACTCGGGGAAAGTGATCATTGGAGCTTCGCGAGCGATCGCATGCGCACTAGTCTGGCAGGCAAGTCAATCTCTCCTGGTTTTCCGGATTCGGGCCTGTCCGTGCAAGTCTTGTTCCATGGGCCGCGGCGCTTTCCCCGTCAGCCGCAGGTCACGTTGGGTTCCCGGTTGCCGTCCGTTTTCATCGCGCTACTAGCCGAAAGTCCGGCCGACGGCAAGCGTCTCGCACAGCCCCTTTTCGAGACTTTTGTACCGTTCCTCCGGCTCGGCGCCAACGGCATCGAGCACTTTGGAGAAGAAGCTGCGCGCCCCGGCCGTCATCGCGATATCGAGAATCTCGGCGTCAGAGAGACCCTGCCGGCGCAGCTCCTCGATGTCTTGCCGGGTCACTTCGTGCGCGCGCAGCGTGATCTTCTCGGCAAAAGCCAGCATCGCGACTTCCGCGGGCAGGAGGCCGGCCGACTTATAGTCGCGCACGATCGCCTCGATCTGTGCCGCGGTGTAAAACTCAGAACGGAGCACCGCCCCGTGGTGGAGCGTTCAATACGTGCAGCGCAGGCGCGCCGCGGTGACGAGCGTAACGAGCTCGTAGCGCCGCGCGTCCATGTGAGAGCGGATCGCGGAAAGAAGCGTCCGCCACGCCGCGAGCGCCTCCGGACGAAGGCTCCAAACCCGGCTGTAGTTGGGAACGAACCCGTGCTTCTCGAGATCCGCCGCGTACAACTCCGCCAGGAGCCCCTCGGCCTCCTCCGGAGGAATCGTCTTGATGAACGCCATGAGCACACTCCTTTCCCGCGCTGAGTGTAGCCCGCCCCCAGGTAGTCCCAGCCCTGGTCGCGAAGCGCAAGCGCGGAGCGACGTGCTTGCCCCGGTCGTGCCAGGATCCGGGCGCGGCGCGAGGAGTCTCCCGAGTAACCGGAGGGAGGAGCCTCGCGCCGCGGGAGCGAAGCGGTTGCGCGGGATCAGGCGAGCGGTCGAGGCCGCATCCGGCCGAGCTGCTCGCCGGTGCGCCGTCAGGCGCAGATTCCGCTCAAGCGCGGAGCGACGGATCGAGGCCGCATCCGGCTGAGCCGCTCGCCGGTGCGCCGTCAGGCGCAGATCCCGCGCAACTGCGGAGCGACGGCCACCCAGGCAGCCAGCGCGGCGAGCTTCTGGTCCTGAGTCCAGGGAGCGCCGATCGAACGCCCGATGTCCTTGAGGCATCGAGCGATTTCCTCCTCGGGAATGCGCAGGCCTGCCGACGCGAGGGAGAAAATCTCCTTCTCCCGGACTCGAGTCATGGGAAAACCTCGTTCCTGGGCCGCCGCGGCCAGAGCGTCGCGAAAAAGCTCGCCGTCGGCGGTGTGGATGAGCGCGTGCGAGGCGAGGATGGCCTCGAGCGCTGGGAGCGGGCGCCCCGAGGCAAGCAGCAGGCCGCAGGCGATCACGGGATGATTGCTCTTCTTCAGCTCGGCGAGAACTTCATCGAAGGCTCTTCCGGCGAGGCGGTGGGCGTCGCCGGCGCAACGGCCGACGATCTTCTCGGCCTTTGGGAGTTTCTCCCCTTCGGCGGCGTGGTACGGCTGCTTCGAGCCCGGAACCTCCGGGTCCGCCAGCTCGATCCGCCGGCGCAGGAGAATCTCCGGCGATCGGGGAGTGCCGGCGACCGCGACGAGCGCCGCCCAACCCGAATGAGCTCGAAGGCCGAGCGCTGCCCCCTCGATGCTCACCATTCGGCGACCCTCTCCCTCGAGGCAGTGACGCCGAAGAAGAGCGCGAGCGCCATGCAGAGGCCGAGGCTCGCGGGGACGGAGACGAAGGCGAGCAGGAATGCCGCGAAATAGAAGACCGGTCCGAAGCGATAGTTCCGAGTGATCGCGTGAACCTGCTCGGAGTTTTTCTCGCCCTCCTCGGCGGGCTTTCCCGGCGGACCCGAAACGGCATACTCCAATCGGGCCACCCTATCAGCCGGAGAACCCGTGTCGGGCGAGCTCATCCGCGCTGCGTTCGAGAAAGGCGCGGTCTTCCTCGTCGAACGCGTCCCTTTTCTCGCTCTCGACGTCAAAGGTGCCGAGAGGGCGCCGGGTCAGGGGATCGAGGATCGGAACGACGATCTCCGACCGCGTGCTCCCGAAGGTCGTGAGATAGCGAGGGTCTTTCGTGACGTCGGAGACGAGGACGGCCTCGCCGTGCCGGACGGCGTCGCCGCAGAGCCCTTGCGAGACGGGGAAGCGCGGATGCGCCGGTTTTCCCGGGCCGTCCCAGGCGACGATCGAGATCTCCCCGTTCGCGACGTCGTAGATGCCGACCCAGCGGTAGTCGCCGGCCCGGCGGATGATCCCGGCCACGCGTCCCAGGCGGCTCTGTCGGCTGCCCGTGCCTTCCACCGCGAACCCGATCTCCTTGAGGATCCGAGTCTCGTCTTTCATGGCCTCATGAGCCTATAGCGCGTTAGGCTCTTTAGGGAACAGCCGACGCGCATGCGAATTGGTTTCGTCGAGCCGGGGGACTGGGATTCGATCCGCGCGATCTATCTCGAAGGCATCGCCTCGAGACAGGCCACGTTCGAGACCGAGGCGCCTTCCTGGGAGGCCTGGAACGAATCGCATCTGCAGCATCCTCGCCTGAAAGCCACTGAGGCTTCGGGCGTCATCGGCTGGGCGGCCTTGAGCCCGGTCTCCCACCGTCAGGCCTACTCGGGGGTCGCCGAAGTCAGCGTCTACGTCAGCGAAGCCTGGCGGGGCAAGGGCGTCGGGAAGGCGCTCCTGTCCGCGCTCGTTCGTTCGTCCGAGGAGTTCGGAATCTGGACTCTTCAAGCGGGGATTCTCTCTGTCAACACGGCGAGCATTGCCTTGCACAAGGC
>WNGF01010859.1_pt1 | contig 10196 bp, 8 predicted proteins | sample 5400641 | NCBI WGS metagenome assembly WNGF01 (sample SAMN13153371, study PRJNA577476) | soil metagenome | isolation source: 80 cm soil or saprolite under grassland replicate 2 | place: USA:California | collected 2016-06-15
GGCGGCAACATCCAGTTGCACGTGTTCGGGTAGTCGAGCCCCAACCAAGTGACCTCGCATGCCGCGAGGTCACCCACCTTCTTTCTTTCCTTCGAGGGCGGATCTCCTCGCGGTGCTCGTGTCGGATGCTCCTCGATTCGTCAGTTCGTGATGCGAAATCATGCGGGGACTCGAACCGCTTCGATGACCAGCTGCATCGGGATCTCGGCGATGTACGACCCTTCACCGCTCTTCGTAAGGAATTCCGGAGTTGGCGCCGGCTCCTCGAGGGACCGAATCAAGAACCCCGCTTCCTGGAGGGTGCGGGCGTACCAGGATAGCGGACGATGATATCCGGGCGTCGTCACGATCTGGCCGGGCGCGACTTCCCACGGAATTTGGTCGACGAAAGGCTCCCGATATCGAGAGATCTTGCGGGAGACGTTCGTCGTCCGGAAGAGTCGCTCCATCAGCCACGTCGAGGTCGGACCTTGGTCGAAGCACGGGTGCGAAAGGCTCGCGACGAGTCGTCCTCCGGGCCGGAGGATTCGCGCCGATTCGCGGATTGGCTTCTCGACGTCCTCCATGTCCATGAAGGCCATGTTGCAGGCTACGACGTCGAAGCCGGCATCCTCCAGCATCCGGAGGTCCGCGGCGTCGGCGACGTGATAGACGATGCCCAACGGTTCGTGTTCTTCGCGGGCGCGCGCCCGCGCGAGAATCGGGGCGGACGCATCGACCCCCACCACCTTCGCGCCCGCTCGTGCGAACCGGCGCGAGAGGTAGCCGTTCCCGCAAGCGAGATCGAGGACGCGGCGCCCTCGAACGTCTCCGACGACTCGAAGGAATGTGGGATCGATGAGGGTCCGATGCCACAAGTCCCCGGCGTCGCCTTGCTTCGCGTCGTACCATTCCGCCATCCGGGCCCACGCCTCGACAGCCATGGGGACGTCGAAGTCCAAGGGTCGAATAAATGTGCCGGACGTCGAGGGCTCCCTCTACTCCGGCTGCGTTTGCGCGGGAAAATCACGGGTACCGATCACATGCGTCCTGTTTGACGGCTAAGCCGCCAACGCACCACCGACGGGTGCAAATGTGGCTATGGCGGTTAGTGGCGGCGGGCTGAACACGTCGCCCTTGCGAGCTTCGTGCGTACACCCCCGCTCTATCAACGTCGTCGACTACGACGGCCATAAGATGCCTCGTCTTGAGGGCGGTTTCCGGCTTAGATGCTTTCAGCCGTTATCCGCATAGCGCGTGGCTGCTGGGCAATGCCTTGCCAGACAACCCATACACTAGAGGCGCCGATCCCCCGTTCCTCTCGTACTTAAGGGACCTTCCCCTCAGGCATCAATGCGCTTCCACCAAAAAGCAACAAACCTGTCTCACGACGGTCTGAACCCAGCTCACGATCCCTTTTAATGGGCGAACAACCCCACCCTTGGCAGCTCATGCACCACCAGGATAGGAAGAGCCGACGTCGAAGTAGCAAGCCTCCGGGTCGATAGGAACTCTAGCCGGAGACGACTCAGTTATCCCCGGGGTAACTTTTCTGACATCCATGGCCCCCATAAATGAGGCTCATGGGTTCGCTAGGCCCGAGTTTCCTCTCGTGGACTCTCGTTGGGCAAGTCCACGTCAGGCTAGCTTTTCCCCTTACAGTTCACGGTGGATTTCTGACCCACCTAAGCTAACCTTTGGGCGCCCTTGTTATCTTTTTGAGGGCGTGGCGCCCCACCCAAACTGCCCACCTACCGTTGTTCACCTTGCGGTGTTAGCCGTACGAGTCCAAAAGGGCGGTGTTTCATCGGCCCCTCGGAAGCGACCTAGCGGCCGCCCCTGGTAACGGGTCCCGCCTACTCTACACATTCAAACTCATACGGCAGCGGCAGACTGCAGTAAAGCTCCACGGGGTCTTCGCTTTCAGGTGGAAGGTACTGGACTGTGCGCCAGTACGTCAGTTTCACCGGCCTCCACGCGGGGACAGTAGAGCTCTCGTTGGGCCTTCATGCAAGTCGCCAATTAAGCGACAAGGTATTACGCTCACACTGTTGCTTGCGTGACCTGATTCACGAGGGATTCAGGCGGGCCACGATTTCTCGTGACCTCCTCACGTCGCCGTGAGGGTCGGACTTTATCTTCACCGCATGTTGGCGGCGATCGGCGTAAAGTCTCTGAGGGTTCCGACCTCTTGCGAGATCGGCCTTCCCTGCGGATTGTCCGCACCTCGAGATTGTTACCGCGATGGGTACTCGAGGATGCTCGGGGTTTCCCGCATATGGCCGATTTTTATTAAGGCTCGCGTATGGAACCTTAAGAGGGTCATAGTTACCCCCGCCGTTTACTGGTCCTTCGTCCCGTTGAAACGAGCTTTCAGATACCAGCACTGGGCAGGCTTCAGCGGCCGTACAAAACCTTTCGATCTGGCGGCCACCTATGTTTTGGTTAAACAGTCGGGGCTCCCTTGTCACTGCGACCAGCCGCTCGCGCGGCTGGCACCCCTTATACCGAAGGTAGGGGGCTAATTTGCCGAATTCCCTCGCGTGGATTTTTGCCGACACGCCTTGGGCTTCTCACCCAGGGGCACCTGTGTCAGTTCTTGGTACGGTCGCACGGATTGACCCCAACGTCCTTTTCACGGGCACCGCGGATGAGCGGAAGAGCTTGCGCTCCTACTCCCGCATTCGTCCCCTTCTCGCCATTACGGCACTCCGGGGACTTCAACGGTTGAATCGCCAGGCAAGGCGACTCCGCCTACCGCGATGCGTCCGACGTTGGGCAGGGATCCGCACGGTGCAGGAATATTAACCTGCTTCCCTTTCGCGTTCTTCGGTTAGGAGAACACTTAGGACCGACTAACCCTCGGCTGACGAGCATTGCCGAGGAACCCTGGCCCCTTCGGCGGTGCGGATTCTCACCGCACTTTGCTGCTACTCCTCCCAGGATCCTCATTCGAACGCGGTCCACCGGACCTCACGGCCCGACTTCGACCCGCGCACGACGCCCCCCTACAAGATCACCTTTCGGTGCTCTGCAGTATCGGTGACCGACTTAAGCCCCGTCCCTTTTCGGGGCCCATAATCTCGGCTGGTGAGCTGTTACGCTATCTTTGAATGATGGCTGCTTCTAAGCCCACATCCCAGCTGTCTGAGACTACGGACTCCCTTTGGTATTCGCACTGAGTCGGCACTTAGGGACCTTAACTGCAGGTTGGGCGGTTTCCCTTACGGATGCCAAGATTACCCCAGGCACCCGACTCCCGGCATCTACGGTGACCACGGATTTGGAGTTTGACAGGGCACCGACGGATTTCTCCGCCTAAGCGCCCAATCAGTAGCTCTACCCCATGGCCGACCTCCGCCGAGGTCCAGCTGCGACTGATTTCGGGGGGAACCAGCCATTCCCGGCCTAGATTGGCCTTTCACCCCTATGCCCAGATCATCCGAGTGATTTGCACATCAACACCGGTTCAGCCCTCCACCCGCCTTTCGGCGGGCTTCAGCTTATCCAGGCATAGATCGACCGGCTTCGGGCATCGCACCCACGACTCCTCGCGAGCCCACGACGCGCCTCGCGCCTTGCGGCGTTGCGCGCATGTCGCTTTCGCTTCGGCTTCCCTCGTGTAGAGGTTAACCTCGCCGTGGGTCAGAACTCCCTGGCCCGTTATTCACAACGGATAACACGACGCCGCTCCACCCTTTCGGGCTTCGTCGCTTTCGCGCCGTGTACGTCTGTTACTGTCTGGTTTCAGGCTCTTTTTACCTCCCGTCAAGGGCACTTTTCAGCTTTCACTCACGCTACTAGTGCGCTATCGGTCTCGGGTCGTGTTTAGAGTTGGATGTCTATGCCACCCACATTCGCGCGCGATATCCGACGCACGCTACTCTGGATCCTCCGAATCACCTTCCCCGCGTACCTCTACGGGGCTGTCACCCTCTTTCGCCTCGGCATTCCACCGGAGTTCGAGTTGGCAGGATAAGGTGTGCCGGAGTCCGAACACCACACCGCCACCGCATTTCTGCGGCGGCTTCGGTTTGCTCTGTACCCTCTTCGATCGCCTTTACTGAGGGCATCCCAATTGGTTTCTTTTCCTCCCCGTACTAGGATGCTTCGATTCCGGGGGTTCCCGTTCCTTTCGGAACAACCTCGCGGTTAGGAGGTCCCATTCGGAGATCGTCGGATCACAGGTTCCTTGCGCCTACCCGACGCATATCGCAGCTTGGCACGTCCTTCGTCGGCGCCCGAGCCGAGCCATTCCCCAGACAGCATGTTAGCCACGGACCTGTCGGCTTAGCACACGTCCAGGATGCATATGATCGGTATCAGCGGACGCTGTGCAAGCGGCGCGCGTGCGCCTCCAGCGGCCTCTACCCCTTCCCCTTCGACGCCCGCGCACGTCGAGGGTGCACGTCTCGCCTTCAAGCGCAAAACGGGATGCTACGTTGTTGCAGAGCCCAGAGCTCTCGGAGGCCCGTTTCACTATGCGATGGGCGTATTTAATCCTTGTCTCCGACGGATGGGACGGAAGGCGCGCAGCGTCGTCGACCGGGCCTCCAGCGCCGCGACGAACTCTCGTTCCTCGTCGCGCCGTTTTCGCTCCAGGTAGCGGTCCCCGAAGAGGAACACGCCGATCCAAACTCCGCCCTCGGCGGCCATCCAGAGTGCGGTGACCGGGCCTGCGAAGAAGTACGCGATGGCGATGAGGCCGAACAACGTCGCGAGGAGCAAAGGGCGAAGGCGGTGATTGACTTCACAGGTTCGCCCCGGACATCTGGACGATCCGGGCTTTCCCGCGATCCACGAGGATCTTTGCAATCGTCTTCGGGAGCGTGACGACGTCCTCCTTCTTCAGCCGATACGTCGTGTCGATCCCTGCGAAAGGCGGGAGGTCCTCGAGCACGTGCACGAGGACATGGTCCTTTAGGCTCGGGGGCGTCGGACTGCGGCGCGTCTCCTCCGCGCGAACGACCTTCATGCGGGGAGCCTCCTTGGTCGGAGCGGCTTCCTCCGGAGGCGCCGGCTCCGGAGCCGCGGCGGCGGGTTCCGATCCGAACGGCGATCCACCGAACGACTCAGCGCGGGCTTTCTTCAGGACCGCCACCATGCTCTCGAACAGCATCCGTTCCTGTGCGGGCAAGTTCGGGATCTCGACGTCGGCACCGCTCGCGCGGCTCGACGCGAGGAGGGCGAGTTTCCGCTCGCGGTACGTGAAGATCTGGTCCCGGCGCTTCCGGACCTTGCGCAGCTCGTCCTGGAGCAACAACGCCTTCGGCGAGTTCGGATCTTTCTGGGCCTCTTTGTTCGCGGCCTCGTCGAGGCGGACGACGTACGCGGCGAGCTTGTCGTAGAAGTCTGCCTCGAGGCTCACGAGCGTCTTCTTCCCGCTCTCCTCCCGGTAGACCTTCGTCACGCGCTCGAAGTTGACGTCCTCCTCGCCCGGCACGATTCGCATATCCGGGCCGCCGTATATGATGGCGTCGCCGCACAATCCTTATTCGCGGCGCGCCGTTTGAGGAGTCGGAATGCGCGCCGTCGTCGGCCGTCGCGCCTCGAGGGCGTGTCTCTGATGGACTGGGAGCGGCTGCACGAGGACCTCCAGCGGGCGGTCGAGGAGCTCCAGGAGCGGAGCCGCCACGCCCCGATCATCGTCGAAGGAGAGTACGACCGGCGGTCGTTGCGGGCCCTCGGTGTCGTCGGCGACATCCGCCTCGTGAACGAAGGCTCGACGATCTTCGCCCTGTGCGAGTCCATCGCGGCGCGTCACCGCGAGGCGATCATCCTGACCGACTGGGATGTCCGGGGCGGACGCCTCGCCCGGCAGCTGCGGGACGGCCTCACCGCGAACGGCGTGCGGTACGATGAGGCGATCCGCGCGCGCCTCACGCGGTTGTGCCGGAAGGACATCACGGACGTCGAATCGCTCCACGGGTTCGTCGAGCGGGTCGAGGAACACGCGAGCCTCGGCAGTCGACAGCGGCCCTCGAAACGGTGGTACGCGGACCGCGTCCAGCGGCGCGACACCCGCCGACGGTCCCAAAAGTGAGAATCATCGCCCGAACCCTTAAATAGGCCCGCCTCCAGTTTGGAACCCGGGATAGCGGCTTGCGCCGCGATTCACCGATCCCCCTCATCCGAATCATCCTTTCCTGCCTCCCGGGAATGGGAGGCTGCGGCGCCCTGCGGGGCCGAGAGTTGTCCGGATAGCGGGAGGTAAACCGCGAGCGAGGGCCGCATCCGGAACGTGCGAGCATGAACATCGATCCGAGTACAACGAAATACCTGATCCAGGCCCGAATGGAGGCCGAAGGGATCGTGGAGAAGCCCGACGTCGTAGGGGCCGTCTTCGGCCAGACGGAAGGGCTGCTGGGAGAAGAACTAGACCTGAGGGACCTGCAGAAGAGCGGACGCATCGGCCGCATCGAGGTCGACGTGCAGAGCAAGAAAGGGCGGAGCGAGGGGACGATCCTCATCCCGTCCTCGCTCGACCAGGTCGAGACGTCGATCTTGGCGGCGGCGCTCGAGACGATCGACCGGGTCGGGCCGTGCAAAGCCTCGATCCGCGTCGACAAGGTCGAGGACGTCCGCGTGACGAAACGCAACAAGATCATCGAACGCGCGCGGTCGCTGCTGAGCCAGATGGTCGAGGAGTCGAAGACGTCCGGGACGGACCTCCTGGACGAGGTCAAGATGAGTGTCCAGGTGTCCGAGATCGTCTCGTTCGGGCCCGAGCGCCTGCCCTCCGGGCCGAACGTCGCGGACAGCGATGCGATCATCATCGTCGAGGGCCGTCAGGACGTCCTGAACCTCCTGCGCTCGGGGATTAAGAACGCGATCGCGGTCGAAGGGACGAACGTCCCGAAGACGATCCAGGAGCTCTCGAAGGAACGCGCGCTCACGGCGTTCGTCGACGGAGACCGCGGCGGCGACCTCATCCTGAAGGAGCTGCTGCAGGTCGCGGAAGTCGACTTCATCGCCCGCGCACCGCGCGGCAAGGAGGTCGAGGAGCTCACGCAGAAGCAGATCATGAAGTGCCTGCGGAACAAGATCCCCGCGGACCAGTACGTCGAGATGTACGGCCTCTCGGGCGAGCGGTACAAGCCGGAATCCGAGTTCCCCGAGACCCGCCCGGCCGGCGGGCCTCCGGGACGAGCGGAGGGCCGATCCGAACCGCGGCCGGTCGAGCCGCGGCCGACCGAGGCGCGGCCCATGGAGGCGCCGGCGTTCCGGGAGGAGCGCGCACCCGCGCCTCTCTCGCCGACGACGAAAGCCCTGAACCCGAAGCTCGAGAAATACCGCGACATGCTCGTGCAGCTCGGCGGCTCATCGACCGCGCGGCTCCTCGACGATTCGGACATCGTCGTGTCGGAGATCCCGGTGCGGGAGCTCGTCGAGACGCTGAAGACCAAGAAGAACACCCGCGCCGTCGTCTTCGACGGCATCATCACGCAGCGGATCCTCGACATCGCGGCCGAGATGAACATGCACTCCGTCGTCGGGACGAAGATGGGCACGATCACGAAGCAGCCAACCGGGGTCGAGGTCTGGACGCGGAGCGACCTCGCGCCGTAGGTCCGGGGTGGAGCGTATCGCGCGGACGAAGCTGCTCGCGGCGGACGAGGGATTCGGCCTCGACGATTTCGAGAGCACGTCGGAGATCTTGATCCCGGACGATCCGCTGAAGCGCGTGGTCGGCCAGGACGAGGCGGTCGCCCTCGCCCGGATCGCGGCGAACCAGCGACGTCACTTCCTCCTCGTGGGCCCGCCGGGAACCGGCAAATCGATGATCGCCCAAGCGCTCTCGCTCCACCTCCCGGCCGTCACGGAGGAAATCCGCATCGTCCACAATCCGGAGAACCCGGAGCGGCCCCTCGTCGAGGTGAAGCAGCGGGACGAGGTCGTGTCGGAGCGGACCCGCCTCGCCGGCGCGGAAGGCGACCTGATCGACCCCAAGGAGGCGCCGATCAACGTGGCCGAGCGGCTCGGATACAAGTGCGTCCACTGCGGCACCTACTCGTCTCCGACGGACCGGATGTGCCCCAAGTGCGGTCGGCCGAAAGCCGCCGCCCAGGGCAACGTCGGGAATCCGTTCGGCGATCTGCTCGGCGGCATCTTCGAAGTCACGTTCGCGCAGATGGGCGGCCGAGACCGCGTCACGACGACGCGGCAGCAGTTCGGCAAGGAGGAGGTCGTCGTATACGAGCGGGCGGGCGACATGATTCGCGTGCTCGACCAGAAGGCGCTCGAGAAGCGACGCGAAGTGGAGAAGGAGAGCCCGCGCAAGGTCCTCGTGCCCATCACCCGGCGTCCGTTCGTCCTCGCGACGGGGGCGAGCGAGACGGAGCTCCTCGGCGACGTCCGCCATGATCCTTACGGCGGGCACCCGCAGCTCGGGACGCAGCCGTACGACCGCGTCGTGGCGGGTGCGATCCACGAAGCGCACCAAGGCGTCCTTTTCATCGATGAGTTGCCGCAACTCGGCCACCTCCAGCGGTTCATCCTGACGGCGATGCAGGAGAAGCGCTTCCCGATCTCCGGCCGGAATCCGCAGAGCGCCGGGGCGAGCGTGAAGGTCGACATGGTCCCGTGCGATTTCATCTTCGTCGGCGCGTGCAACATCCAGGACCTCCCGCACCTCCTCTCGCCGCTCCGATCGCGCATCACCGGCGCGGGGTACGAGGTCCTCGTCGAGACGACGATGCCCGACACCGAAAGCAATCGGGCGAAGCTCGCCCAGTTCGTCGCCCAGGAGATCATGGTCGACAAGCGAATCCCGCCGGCGTCCCGCGAGGCCGTGGGGGTCGTCGTCGAGGAGGCGCGTCGCCGCGCGAAGACCCTCGACAACAAGGACAAGGCCCTGAGCCTCCGCCTCCGGGAGCTGGGCGGCCTCATCCGGTCCGCGGGGGACATCGCGGTCACTGAAGAGGCCAAGCGGATCGAGGCGGACCATGTTCGACGCGCGGTGAAGGTCTCGCGATCGATCGAAGACCAAATCCGCGAGCGCTACGGATCGTACTCAGCCGGCGTCGGCACGGACCTGTCGTCCGCGCAGCGGGAATCGTCCCCGTATCACTACTGGAACGAGCACAAGGCCGACGACGTTCAGGGCTATCAGTGAGTCGTCCGCGGCTCACAGGTGCTTGAGCATCTTGTAGCCGTCCTCGCCGTCCGTGTAGAAGCGCGGCAAGGCTCCGGCGATCTCGAACCCGTACCGCTTGTAGAACGCGATCGCCTCCGTGTTCGACACGCGGACCTCCAGCTCGATCCGCTTCAGGCCCCGCATCGCGCACGCTTGGAGGAAGGCGTTCATCATCGCGGCGCCGACCCCGCGACGACGGAAGCCTGCCGTCACGGCGAACATGAGGATGCGCGCCTGTCCGTCCGCCGTGATCACGGAGGCGAGGAATCCGACCGGATGGCCGTCCAGGTCCGCGACCAGGAACCCGTCCCGCCACCAGCGATGGATGTCCAGGTACAGCGACGTCGGATAGTTCTCCCGCAACGCCTCGCGGACGATCGAGGCGATCGCGGGGATGTCGTTCGGGACGAAAGGCCGGATGCGCACGCGGGCGCACCGAAGGGCCCGCCCCTTTTCAAAATGACGGTCGTCGGCAAGCTCATCTCCTTCCCGACCGTTCGAAGTCCGTGCGCCTCGCGATCGAGCTCTCCGGCGAACACCCGACCCTCCCCCGCGCCGAGGCGTACGCGGCGTGCGCGGCGGAGGGCGTCGAGATCCGCGCCGCGACGTTCGGCCCGAAGCTCTTGCGCCTCGACGTGTCCGGGCCTGCAACCCGGGCGGTGAGCCGTCTCGGACTCGCCCACGCGGCCTCGGAGGAACTCGCGGCGGGAGAATTCGAGGCGGTCCGCGCGGTGGCGCGAGACACCGACCTCGGAGGCCGCACGTTCCGCGTGCGCGCGGAAGGGATCGGCGTGGACGTCGACGTGCAGTCGCTCGAAGGCGCCCTCGGCGCCGACTTCGGGCGGACGGGGAAGGTGGACCTCGATCGGCCCGACGCCGACTACCGCCTACTCGTCGGCGACGAGTTCGTGCTCGGGCGGATCATCCATCGGGTGAACCGATCCCGCCTCGAGACGCGGAAAGTCGCGCACCGGTCCTTCTCGCTCCCGATCTCGCTGCACCCGAAGCTCGCACGCGCCCTCGTCAACCTCGCCCGCATCCCGCGGACCGGCACCTTGCTCGATCCGTTCTGCGGGACCGG
>WNGF01015888.1_pt1 | contig 10196 bp, 14 predicted proteins | sample 5400641 | NCBI WGS metagenome assembly WNGF01 (sample SAMN13153371, study PRJNA577476) | soil metagenome | isolation source: 80 cm soil or saprolite under grassland replicate 2 | place: USA:California | collected 2016-06-15
GGGAGGAAGGTGAAGGCCGGCGGCCTACTCGTGACCGCGGTCATGCGCGTCCTGGTAGGAGCGGTTGACGAGGATGCCGCACAGTTTGCAGCTGTCCGCGACCGCGCCAGGGGTATCGGCCGCGAACGGCTCGTAGTCGGCTTGGTGAACCCGGTTGTGCCCGTCCTGGTAGGAGGGGTTGACAAGGATGCCGCACAGTTTGCAGGTCTCGGCCGCCGCCTCTGGGGTATCGGTCGCAAAGGGCTCGTAGTCGGCTTGGTGAAAGTGGTTATGCGCGTCCTCGTAGGAGCGGTTGATGATGGCGCCGCAGAGCGTGCAGGTGTCCAGCGGCTCCTTGGCGGCAGCCTTGAACGAGTCCCGCAGGAAGTTGGAGTCCCTCATGCCCGATCCTTTCGATTGGGTGGTCCAGTTGCTGCAGCACCCTGAGCCGGGCGTCCCGCACGACCTGCTCGGCGACCGCCCGGTCGCGCACGTGGCCGATGGCCACGCGCAGCATTGGACCTATGGTTGGGCTGCACCAACCGGACGAACGCCGCTTCGTTCCCGCGGCGGAGCGCGGCCAGAAGCTGCCGCTCATCGTCCAGGGCCCCCAGGGACGGTGCTTCGCGATGGTCGGTCCGTCATCGCTTCCTCCAAGCCGGTCTGGCGCGGTGCCAGTCTCACAGGACCGCGATCCGCCGTCTTCACCTGCCGTGCTACTTCACCCGGGTGAAGTTGGTGAGCGGCCGCTTGACTTGGCCATCTCGCCATGCCATTCCAGACCTCTTCAGACGCCCTGACGCTCCAGAGGCGGCCGCCCCAGGCGGGAAGCCATCAAACTCTGGTCGGCCACCCTCGTAGCACGCGTCAGCGCTTCCGACGGACAGCCCGCCACCCGGGCAGGTAGCGAGGCACGGCTGCTCGGTAGCGTCCGAACTCGTCTCCGAAGTCCTCGCCGAGCGCTCGCTCCTCCCGCAGGATCTCCCAGTGCACCCACCCGACGGCTGCAGGGAGAGCCGCCACGATCCATCCGGCACCGCCAGCCACGCCAGCACCGAGATACAACAACGCCCAACCCGTGTACATCGGGTTGCGGCTGACCGCGTACGGCCCAGAGGTCACCAGCCCGTCGGGATGCTCGAGGTCTACTTGCCGTGCTGCCGCCAACGACCGGACGACGAGGTAGGTCCCGGCAGCGATGAGCGGCCAGCCGGCGAGGCGGTGCACGTACCGGGGCCCCGGTAGCACCCACGGGCGCATCCGGTGCAGCCAGACCCCGACGGCAATCCCGAGCAAGTACGGCTCGGGCAACGGCACGTTGTTCACCCGCCACGACACATCTCGGTTCTGTACCGCCATGACGGGCGCCGCGACGCTCTCCACGTCGTCCCATCCCCGGCTGGGATCCCGATGCTTGGATCGAGGACGCCATCTTCGTGACGTCCCCCTGGCGATCGTGGCATGAGCTCGGACGACTATGCGCGGGACTGGCATCGCGCTACACCTCGGGAGCCGCCCTCGGACCGGGCCAGGAGCGCTCATGTGACGTCTGAGTCTGTGTGGCCAGAAATCCGATGATGGCGGAGGCGACGGTGTCGGCCCGGTCGATTTGCGGCAGATGACCTGTGTCCGGGAGGACCTCGAAGCGGGCGTCGGGCATCCTCGCCGCCAGACCCTGGCCGATGGGCGGCAGGCCGAACGCATCGGCACCTCCCCACAGGAACAGCGTGGGCACGGGAAGACTGGCCATGCCGTCGCGCAGCATCAGCTTGGGGCGCCACCCGCGCAACGTGGTAACCGCCCGCAGCATGGTGTACGCGGCGCGATCCGCGCCCGGGAGCGCGGCCGCAGCGACCATCATCTCGAGCAGGTCCAGCGGCACCGTCTCGGGATGGGCCACCAGCAGACGGGCGAAGACCTGTTTGCGATAGGTTTCAGGATCGGTGATCTTCAGCTTGCTGATGAGGGGCCCGGTGACCGGGCTCCCCCACAGACGGGCGAACAGGGGAACCTGGTTGGCGAGGCCTGCCGGGTAACCCACCAGCACGAGGCGACGCACCCGGTCTGGGTACGCGATGGCGAACGCCATGGCGAAGAAGCCGCCCATGGAGTTGCCGACAAGATCGACCTGGCCGGCACCGACGCCGTCGGCCAGGTCGAGTAGCCAGGCGGCCGCGGCCTCGCGGTAGTCGGCCACGCCGCGGTAGTCGATCCGATAGCTCAGCCCACACCCCGGACGGTCCGGGATGACCACATGTCCCGGGAGCCGGCCCGCCAGCAGCGACCACTCGCTTGCCTCGGACAGACCGCCATGAACCAGCACCGTCGGGCAGCGACCCTCGCCACGGCCGATCACGTACGTGCGTCGTCCTTCCCGGTCGCTCACCCAACGGCTCCTGCCCTCGAAGCCATAGCGGGCAAACAGCGCCAGACGGTCCCGCTCGAACCGGTCGAGCGGCGAAGCCGAACGCCGGCCGCGCTCCGCCGCGTGGAACTGCCTGGTCATCATTGCCTCCCACCAACCTGCGGCACCACTCCTCGAGCACGACGCTACGAAGCAGCCGGCGTCGTCGCGTCGGGAGAACCACCCAAATCGGCACAGCCACAGGAGATGGGTCCTTCTCTGTAGCTGGAGGGTCCGCTGCAGGGCACTCTGCGGGCGCATGCGGAGATGAACACCCTCACCACGGTGCGGACCAAGCACAATCTCGCGGACTGCACCGTTGTTGAGCCTCTTCGGACTTCCTGGAGGAGGTCGGTGCGTGCTCAGCTCGCCCATCCGGGGCGGACGAGTCCCCTTCGTAGGCGAAGACGACGAGCTGGGCCCGGTCTCGGGCCCCGAGCTTGGTCATCGCCCTGGTGGTGTGGGTCTTGGCGGTGGACGGGCTGAGGTAGAGCCGATTGGCGATCTCTCGTTCGACAGTCCTGACGCCACCAGCTCGACGACCTCTCGCTCGCGTGCCGTCAGCCGATCGAGACCCGCAATCGTGATGTTCCGGGATCTGGCTGCGAACTCGGCCACGAGCCGTCGGGTTACACCGGGCGAGAGCAGCGCCTCGCCGCCGGCGGCCACCCGGACCGCCCGGAGCAGCTCCGCCGCGTCGGTGTCTTTCACCAGGAACCCGGCCGCCCCGGCCCGTAGCCCCTCGAAGACGTACTCGTCGAGGTCGAAGGTGGTCACGATCACCACGTGCACCGACGAGAGGTCCGGGTTGGCGGCGATGCGGCGGGTCGTCTCGATGCCGTCGACTCCCGGCATGCGGATGTCCATGAGCAACACGTCGGGCCGTTCCCGCTCGGTGAGGCGCACCGCCTCCTCCCCGTCGCTGGCCTCCCCGACGACCTCGATGTCCTCCTCGGCGTCGAGTAAGGCCGCGAACCCGGCTCGCACGAGCGCCTGGTCGTCGGCCAGCGCCACGCGGATCACCTCGCTGCTCCGTTCAGGGGGAGCCATGCCCGCACCCGAAAGGCGCCTTCGCTCGTGGGGCCCGCCTCGAGGGTGCCGCCAACAGCGTGTGCCCGCTCGGTCATCCCTGCGATGCCGTTCCCCGAGCCGTCAACTCGCGTCCCCTGGCGAACGGGGCCGTCGTCATCGACTTGGATGACGAGCGCGGCCTCGCGGTGCTCGACGTGGACGACGGCGCGCGAGCCGCCGGAATGGCGGACCGTGTTGGTGAGCGCCTCCTGAACGATCCGGTAGGCAGCAAGGTCGACGCTCGCTGGGTGCGGAATCGGGTCGCCCACCTGTTCCACCTGCACGGCCAGCCCCGCGGCACGCGTCGTGGCGGCCAGCTCGTCAAGGCGTTCCAAGCCCGGGCTGGGTGCGCGTGGGGCGCCCTCATCAATCTGGCGCAGCACGCCGAGCACCGAGCGGAGCTCGACCAGGGCCTGTTTGCTCACGTCGTTGATCGTCGACAGCGCGCTGCGAACCCGTTCGGGTTGGCGGTCCATCAGGTGCAACGCGGTGTTCGCCTGGACATTGATGACCGAGATGTTGTGCGCTACCACGTCGTGCAGCTCCCGGGCGATTGCCAGGCGCTCCTCGCTCGCTCGCCGGCGGGACGCTTCCTCACGGCTTCGCGCCACCGCCTCGGCCCGCTGCCGGCGGAGCCGCAGCCACTCGGCCACCCCGAGCAGCCCCAACAATCCGGCCGCGCCGCCAAGGTCATCGCCGCCGCCCTCGTCGGGCTCGTCTTCGGGGCCGCCGGCTCGGCGGTCCCGACCGGGATCGGCCTCGCCTTCGTCGCCGGCCACGGCGACGCGATCGCGCTCGCCGGCGCCACCATCGCCCGCCACGCCGGCGGAGCGGTGCTTGGTGCCGGCCTACTGGCGGCCGTCGGCGTTGGGCTCGGTACCCTCGTCCGAGCCCAGCTCGGCGCGGTCATCGGCGTGTTCGCGTGGGCGTTCTTCCTCGAGGCCATCGTCGGCGGGCTGTTCAACTCCGTCGGCCCCTACCTTCCCTTCACGGCCACCACGACCCTCGCCGGTTCCCGGCTCGGTGGCGGCGGGTTCGGGTTCTCCGGGTCGTCCTCCGCCACCCCCCTGCCCTTCGTCGCCGCAGCCTCACTCGTCGCCGGCGTCGCCCTCGTTCTCTCCGCGGTCGCCGCACAGACCGCCCTGCGACACGCCATCTCCTGACCGCCACCACGCCGCAATTCCTGCTGGCCTGCTTCGCGGTGGCGGGGCTGCCGGAGGCCCGGACCCAGCGGGCCATTTCCTCGTTGATCGGCGCGTGATGTCTGTATGTTCAGCCACGAGTCCGCCGCCCAGCATCCGACCGCGCACCCCTACGAGGAAGCACAAGGAGAAGATCATGCGCACCCCACTCACCTCCCGGTTCGACCTGGCTGTCCCCATGGTCGGCGCGCCCATGGCCGGCGCCGCCGGTGGTCGGCTCGCCGCCGCGATCTCGGCCAGTGGCGCGCTCGGCATGGTTGGCGCCGGCGGCGCGGCCACAACCGCCTGGATCGCTGAGCAGGGCCGCATCGCCGCGGCCAGCGGCCGTGCCTGGGGCATCGGCCTGCTGGCCTGGGTGCTGGAGGCAAACCCCGCCCAGGTCGACGCCGTCGCGGAGCTAGCCCCGCCGCTGGTCTCCGTCAGCTATGGGCCGTACCAGCGGCACCTCGCCATCCTCAAGCAGGCAGGCAGCGCCGTCGCCACCCAGGTCGGCACGCTTGCCGAGGCCCGCGCCGCCGAGCAGGCCGGCGTTGACCTGATCGTCGCCCGCGGCGGTGAGGGCGGCGGCCACGGCCGCAACGACGTCGCCACCCTGCCGCTGCTGCAGGCCGTCCTCGACCATGTCAGCGTGCCAGTGCTTGCCGCGGGCGGGATCGCCACCGCACGGGGGCTGGCCGCGGTCCTGGCCGCCGGTGCCGCCGGCGCCTGGGTCGGCACCGCGTTCCTGGCGTGCCCCGAGGCGACGGTCGTGCCCGCGGCTCGCGACCGGATCGTCTCCGCGAGCCAGACCGACACCAGCTACGGCCGCGTCTTCGACGTCGGCCTACGGCAGGCCTGGCCGCCCGAGTACGGCGGCCGCGCGCTCCGCAACCGCTTCTTTGAGCGCTGGGAAGGCCGGGAGCCCGAGCTCGCCAGCGACGACCACGCCTATGCCGAGCTGCTGGCAGCCCTGGAGCGGCACGACTTCGACACCGCCTGCATCTATGCCGGCCAGAGCGTTGGGCTCATCCAGCGGTCGCGACCGGCCGCCGAGGTCGTCGCCGACCTGGCCACCGCCGCCGAACTGCTCCGCCGCACCGCGTCGGTCACGTGACGGTCCTGGCCGGACGGCACCGAAAACAGATCGCACAGCGTCCCCTCGGTGGTGGCCTCCGGTAGCGGTCGCGTCCAGGCGAAACCACGAGCCGCTGAGCACGCCCAGCGGCCACCCGGGCCTGTCCCTTGACCTGCTGAACGGCCCCCAGCCTGTGCAAGTGGCTCCCCAGCGCTTCTTCCCGCGGCTCGCGGCCAGCGCTCGGAAGGCCGCGAGCCCGAGCTGGCCAGCGACGACCACGCCCATGCCGAGCTGCTGGCGGCCGCCTGGACGTCAGGCCTTTCCGTGACCCTGCCCAGACGGGGACTCCGGTGGCCGCCGTCCGAGTAGCCTCCGAGCAGCGCTCAACCACCGTGGGCGGCCAGGAGGCTCCGCGGCGGTCGCGCCCGGCTCGTGCTCTCCGGTCGCCGGCTCGCGCTCTCCGGTCGGGCCTGGCTCCCGCTCACCGTCCACGTGTGGCGGCGGCGCCGCGCGCTGCACGTGCTCTTCACGGATGTGCCAATCGAGTTCGTTGCTCGTTCTAAACAGCAGGCCACAGGTCACGCACTTCTCGGGCATCGGTGGCTCCTCTCGCAGCACCCGGGAATCTCGCCGGCTGCGCGCCGCCCCCCGGCGGAGGCGCCGACATACAGGTCGATCAACTCGGTCCTGCAGGCAACGGGGTCGCACAGCTGGTAGGCCCCCCAGCGGCGTCCCCTTGGATTGGTGTGGTCATCGGCCATTGCGTTGCTCCTTATGCCTCCCCTGGCTCCAGGTAGTCGAACCCGTTGTCCCGCCCATCACGCTCAATACGAGCATCCGTTCGAGTTCAGTAAGCGGCACCGGCTCGTGCCTGGACCTGTAGGTGAGGGGACCGTCTGGGATCTCATCGCCCGGGCGAAGCCACGCGAGCGGCGGCCGAATAATGCTTCCACCAGCGGGAAGGCGGCGAGCTCTCGGAGCGCCTCGGTTTGGGTGAAGGCCGGTGTTGGAGTCGTGGCAGCCATAGCTGCGCCTTCCTCTCCGGCTGCGGAACCGACTTCTTGCGGTGTTGCGGTGTGGGCACGCCGTTCTGGCGGAAGCACACCGTCAGGGCCGGCAAGAAGGGGGAGCGCGGGGCCGGAGGGCGAGGAGCCGACCGTCCAGGCGCCTCGAGCGGGAGACCCGCTCCCGCCGAGAACTCGCAACCACGGCGCCGGCCAGCGCTGCGGCCCGCATGGCAACCGGCGTGAAGCCACGCCGGTTGCCATGACCGTGGCGAGCAGCCGGCTGGACCACGTGCACGTGGTGACCGAGGATGCCGTACTGCAGCTCGAGAGTCGCCCGGACTGCAGGCTGCTGTGCCAGCGGTGCGCCGGTCATCCCCGGCTGAGCCCTGTTCCCGCCCCAGAGCAGAGCAAGCAGAACCGCCAGGGCCAACCCGACCCGGCCAGCGACCGACAGGTGGGAGCCGTCCATCACAGGCACTACGATAACCCACAGTTCCTGCCAGCTTGAGCTCCACACCGGCCCGCCAGGCGGACCCGCCTCCAGCAAGCCAACAGCTCACCAATGCATGATCTGTTGGTGAGCTGTTTGTGACAGTTGGTCGGTAACAGTGGACATGACATCCCAGGACGCGAGCCCCCCACTCCTCGTCCAAGGGCCAACCGCGTCACGGCATCGCGATTCAAGCGAAATCTGAGAACCAGCCTAGAAGCTATTCAGCAAGGACAAAAAACACCTGCCATTTATCAGGGCAGAAGCGGTCCCCACTGAGCACGTAACAAGGCCACAATTGCCATCTACCGGCACTATCGAGTAAGATTCGACCTTGTGCGTTGACGGTTTCACCAGGCGCGAGGGCTCTCCCCTCATTCATGTCCTCAGTATCCATATTATCGTTGGCTGGATTCCGCACTCCGACAAACGTGTACTCGAGTTGGAGACGTCGATCTCCGACATTCGTCAGCGAATAGCTTACAGTTATTGTGTCCCCCACCGACGGAGGATCGGGATCGCGTCGGCTCACAGCCCTGAGCCCCGTCAACCTAATCCCATCGCCGCTAGTTACAGGCGTCGAGTCGACCTCGATACCACCACCTCCTGCCTGCGTCGTACCTTGCCTGTCGATAGCGTTCCCATCCGGTGGCGAGGATCCGCGCCCGTGAGGAGAGCCGTCGGCGCTGCTTGTCCGGCGGTTTGCTCTGGTCTGAAGGCGGCTGAGCCCCGCCCGGCGTGGCAGGAGCTACTGGCGGGACGCTGGGCGTGCGACTCTGGCCCGGCTGCCCCCGCTGTTCAGGCGCCTCCTCGACCTCCGTCGTGCTCGGGTCTGGCGCCTTCACCGCTGGCGCGACCCTCGAGACCGCATCCTCGTGTGCTTTGCGCACCTCGGCAAGGGTCCAGTCCAGCACCTTGAGCAACCGGCTGGTATCAAACTCGAAGCGGCTCGGGCTCAGCTCGAGAGCCTGCCGGCGCACCAGCTTGCTGAGGCTGTCCGGCAGCTCATCGGCACGCGGCATGCTGGCCCCACCGACCAGGATCGGGATGACGCGGGCGACGCCGCCCATGCTCATCGGTGATCGTCAACCACTCATCACCGATCAGCGCCAGCAGCACGTCGCAGGACGCGACCGCGGTGGTGATCACCTCGACGAAGTCGTCGCCCAACTGGATCGAGTCGACGTCCTTGAAGACCTGGCCACCGCCGAAGCGGTCAGCGAGCCGGTCGAACAGCCAGCCGGCCGGGTAGGCGGTCTCCTCGCGCCGGTAGCTGATGAAGATCCGACCCGACGCGGCCGGGGTGGGTCCAGCCATTGCCCCCCTACCTTCCCAAGGCCCCAACCCTCGTTTCCTTACTCACAAGCATCATAGAAGGGCGAGCGGCTCAAGACAGCTCCTTATTCTTCAGACCGACAACCCCTTGCGGCAGTACCTGCCTCCCGTCGCTCACCTGAGGCGGCACAGAGCCCACAAGATCTGGACCGCTGGTCACTATCTGCCCCATCAGAACAGAGGCCGGACCCAGGCCGCGTGATACCGGGCGCCAAGCCATCGAACTCACCACCATCCAGGCCAAACTTCACCAGTCCAACCAGGCAATTGACCGCTACCTGACCGCAACTGGGACCACAGCGGCTGGACGTTCGAGGCCCGCAGAACACGACCCTCTACTGCTGGTCGAAGGACAAACCAGTTCTCTGGACTACCGGGGTGTCAGACCGGCGTGTCTCCGGGTGTCAGGGTGGCACTCGAGCGTCGCAGGGGCGACAGCCAAGCGCCGCTGGCAGCCACCAGGGCGACAGCCGCCATGACCAGGTAGGCGGTCCGCACGGTGGTCAGGTTGGCGATCAGCGGCGAGCCGGTGCGCTGGAACACCAGGATCGGCAGGACGACCAGGGTGACCGCCGAGCCGGTCAGCGATACCGTGCGGGCTGCCCACAGCAGCTGGAACGAGCGGCTGCGCCAGACGCTGGGCTCGGCGACCACGGGGGACTGCGGCGTCACGCAGGCATCCTCCTTGCCCTCTCTGCCCGGCAGGACAGGCCAGCGTCGGTCGCGGCTACCCTAGCGCAGCCCTGGGCGGGTGTCCCTGTCGCGTCACTGGTCCGAGATGCGCCTGCCGGGATCGCTGTTTGTAGCGTGTCGGCGGTCGCGCGCGGCCGCTGTGGCCTGCCCTGGCGTCCTTGGGGTCGTCCTGGCCGCCAGATCGGCGGCGTGCCAAGGGGGACCACAGGTGGCTGCGCCAGGACCTTGCGCATCTGCTCGAGCTTCAGGCGGGCGGCGTCGAGGCTGACCTGACCTTGCGGCGGGTGAAGTGCTGCTCGAACTCGGCCCACTCGGCTGTGGTCGGCTCGCGGTACTCCTCGCTGGGCGGCTGCCGGCGACGCCGCGCGACGAACGCGCGGTAGCGGCGCAGCACGTCACCGTGGTAGATGGCAGGTAACGCTGGGTCAGCGTCAACAAGCGACGTGATCTCGCCCAGTAGTGGCTTCACTTGACTGCCGTGCTCAGTCGCGGCTCATCGTGGTGGCCACGTCGACCTCGTTGCCCTCGGCGTCGGCCAGGGTCCACCACGCCGGCGCGTGCTTGTCTGTCATCAGGTGGCCGCCGGCCGCGATCGCCGCCGCGATCCGCGCCTCGGCCTGGTCGTGCGGCACCCAGACGTCGATGTGGATCCGGTTGCGCTGCGGGCGCGGCGCGTCCATCTGCTGGAACCAGAACGACGCCCCGCGCCCGTGCGGGTCGATCAGGTCCTCGGGGGAGTCGCCGCGGTCCCGGTAGCCGAGCACGGCACGCCAGAACGGCATCACCTCGGGGCCGACGAGCGCGTCGATCGTGACTTGGACAGTCTGCACGGCGGATGGGTCGGCGGGGACGCCCAGCTCGCGCGCCACCGCCGAGATCTGCCGGGCCAGCTCGACGTCGCGCTCGCTCAGCCCGTAGTAGTCGTCCGTGATCGTGATCAGCCGCACGACTACGCCCCCGT
>WNGF01014357.1_pt1 | contig 10194 bp, 8 predicted proteins | sample 5400641 | NCBI WGS metagenome assembly WNGF01 (sample SAMN13153371, study PRJNA577476) | soil metagenome | isolation source: 80 cm soil or saprolite under grassland replicate 2 | place: USA:California | collected 2016-06-15
CTTTGCCTGATGGCCCATGGCCGCAATCGAAGTTGCGCGTGATGGTAGTGATGGCAATTATGACGCGCCGGCCGACAGGATTGCCGGATGTGACCATGTAATCCGCGGCTTTGGCGAAGGCTTTGTTTAAGCAGTGATCGGCCCATTGGTTCTTCTTCGGAATTCGCTCAAGCGCCCTTCCGATTTGTGAACGGTCGCGCGTGAATTCCTGAACCAGTTCTGCGTTGTCGGCGTAGGTCATCACGGCCACCTCATCTGTTTCCTTCAAACGTGCCAATGCCTCATTCGCAGCTCGGCGCACTTCTGTGCCAAAAGGATCAAGGCATCCCCCGCGATCAATCAACAACAATACCGATAGCGGCAGACTATCCTGGCTAAAATGCGTGACCTGCTGATTCGTCCCGTCTTCCAGAATCACAAAATCGGTTTGCTTTAGATGACCAACGACGCGCGCAGTCTTCTTTTGCAACACCAGCGCATCGACCGTTACAAGGTCGACATCGACCTTTACGACCTCGGCTGGTTGGGCTACTGGTCTCTTGTCTGAATTAATAGTTCTTTCGCGGCTCTGTGACGCAATCCGCAACGAGAGGTAAGGCAACAGGAAAAGTAATAGAACGGGAAGGAGATACTTGCATCTTGCGACTGCTGAGAATATCTGGTTCATAAGCACTCCAAAGTGGAAATTCGCGCGCCGAACTCGTTTTTGGGGAGAGTGCTATTGGGAAGTAGATATCATACTCCGTAAAAGTTCTCGCAGAAAAGGACGTCTCGTCAGGCAAGCGTTTCACGCGGCTGTCTGAGAAATCCCGTTGCTCGCCGGTCTTGCAGGCCACCACTTGTTGGCCTTTCCGTGAAAGCAAACGTACGGGTGAGAGTTTGAACCTAATGTGAAAGTCGATTAAAGTATGCGGCGTCTGCCCACATAAATTGCCGTATCCAATTCCCAGTTTCAACGCAATTGAGTTTTCCAGTCTCTAACCAAATACCGGGAGATGAGCCAATGAAGAGGAGCATTTTGCAGGTTCTAGTTTGCAGGGTTCAGCGCGCGTTTTTGCCGCTGGCAATCCTGACCTTAGCGCTGTCGGTTTTTTCAGTTTCGCAGTTGACGCCGCAAACGCGTGCGCAACAGGCGCAGAAGACGGCGTCTGCGCCTGCGCCTGGCGGTGCAACAGGCTCGCCGAGCATTGTCTACCCGGAAACCAAAAAAGGTGCCACCGTTGATGATTACTTCGGCACCAGGGTCGCCGATCCATATCGTTGGCTCGAAGCCGACGCGAATGTTCCTGAGGTGGCCTCGTGGGTGGAGGCACAAAATAAAGTCACTTTCGCTTATCTCGAAAAGATTCCATTTCGTCAGAAGATCAAAGACCGCCTGACCCAGCTCTACAACTATCCCAAGTATTCCTCACCGATGCGCCGCGGCGATTATTTCTTCTACACGAAGAATGATGGCCTACAGAATCAGAGTGTCTGGTACAGGCAGAAGGGCCTCGATGGTTCGCCGGAGATTCTGCTCGACCCCAACAAGCTGTCCGTTGACGGCACAACGCGCCTGGGCTCCGTTGGGCTCTCGAAGGATGGAAAGTATTTTGGCTATGGCGTTTCTAAAGGCGGTTCTGATTGGAACGACATTTACGTACTGGAGGTTGCCTCAAAGCAACCGGAACCAGATCACATCGAGTGGGCGAAGTTTACCGGTATCTCCTGGCAAGGAAACGGTTTCTACTACAGTCGCTATCCCACGCCGGAAAAAGGTCATGAGCTGACCACGAAAAATGAATACCATCAGGTGTTCTACCACAAGGTGGGCACGCCGCAGTCTGACGACGTGATGGTCTATGAAGACAAGGCGAATCCGTTGCGCTTCCACTCAATGGAGACCAGCGACAACGAGCGTTTCGCTTTTCTCACAGTCTCAGAAAGAGGGAAGGGCAAAAAAGGCAATGCGCTTTATTATCGCGAGCTTACAGCGTAGTCGGCAATGTTGGCGACAAATTTTTGATCTTCACAGACCATAACGCGTCAAACGGTCGAGTGTTTCTGTTTGATCCCAAAAGCCCGGACGAAAAGAACTGGAAAGATGTCATACCTGAGAAACCGGAGCCGCTTGATATCGCCAACGCGGTAGGAGGAAAACTCTTTGTCGTTTATCTGAAGGACGTCACCGCGCATGCGTACGTCTATAGTCTCGACGGCAAACTCGAAAACGAAATCGCGTTACCGGGCCTGGGAACCGTTACCGGCTTCGGAGGCAAAGAAGACGACAAGGTTACCTTCTATACATTCACCACCTTCAACTTCCCGCCGACCATCTACAAGTATGACATTGCGACTAAGAATTCGACGCTTTTTCGGCAGCCTGAGATTGCCGGCTTCAAGAGCAGCGATTACGAAACCATGCAAGTCTTTTACAAGAGCAAAGACGGCACGCGCGTGCCGATGTTTATCGTCTACAAAAAAGGAGTGAAGCTCGACGGGAATAATCCGACCTTGCTTTACGGTTACGGCGGCTTCAACATCACGAATTCACCAAATTTCAGTTCCTTGCGACTCGCGCTACTCGAGCAGGGCTTCGTTTACGCATCGGCGAACATGCGTGGAGGCGGCGAGTATGGCGAGAAGTGGCACGAGGCAGGAACGAAGTTGCAGAAGCAGAACGTCTTTGACGACTTCATCGCCGCCGCCGAATATCTGATTGCAAACAAATACACCTCATCGAGCAATCTCGCCATCCATGGAGTTTCAAATGGCGGTTTGCTGGTGGGGGCGGTGGCGAATCAGCGGCCGGAGTTGTTCAAGGCTGTGATCCAACAGGCAGGTGTGATGGACATGCTTCGCTTTCACAAGTTCACCATTGGTTCGGCATGGATAGCTGATTATGGTTCGAGCGATAACGCGGAGCAGTTTAAAACGCTCTACGCTTATTCGCCGATTCACAACATTAAGGCGGGAACCAGCTACCCGGCGACGCTGATCACGACAGCAGATCACGACGACCGTGTGGTGCCGGCGCATTCCTTCAAATATGCGGCTGCGCTTCAGGCGGGGCAAGGTGGCGACAATCCCATTTTGATCCGCATTGATACGAAGTCAGGCCACGGCGCCAGCAGCACAACGAAAGCGATCGAGCAGACCGCGGATATTTATTCGTTTCTGATGTTGAATTTGGGCGTGACTCCGAAATAGAAGACAGCAAACAGTAGACAGCAAACAGTAGACGGCAAATCAAACAGCAGTAAGCGGTAAACAGCAAGCAGCACTAGCAAGACGACTGTCTATCGGCCGTCTTGACCATTGACTAGAGGTTGCTTGCTGTTTCATTGGGCGCATGTTAAGGACAGTTCATGCGCGACTTCAGACAAATACGAGTGTGGGAAAAAGCTCACCTGCTTACACTCGAAATCTACAAGACCACACTGCGATTCCCACGAGAAGAACTGTATGGACTAACAAGCCAACTGAGAAGAGCGTCTGCCTCAATACCAGCAAATATCGCGGAGGGTTTTGGTCGGGGAGGAAATGTTGAGCTTGCGAGGTTCTTGCAAATTGCAATGGGATCGGCTTATGAGGTTGAATATCACGTGTTGCTAGCGAAGGACCTCGGCTTTATAAGCACGGACAGTTATGCCCAACTTGAAACGCATATAGTTGAGGTGAAACGAATGCTTGCGGCGCTCCTACTAAAGGTGAGAGCCGAACGCTAATTGTTCCGGCTGTTTGCTGTCTGCTGTTTGCTGTTCGCTTCTATTGGCAGAAACATTGTGACAACGAGACCCCCTGTAGCTATGTTGGCGGCCTTGACACTTCCGCCGTGCAGGCGCAGAGCTCGTTCGGCGATTGCCAGACCCAAGCCAACTCCCCCCGCTTCGCGATCACGCGCGTCGTCTACTCGGTAAAAAGGACGAAAGATTTCGGTCAGCGCATTCTCCGGTACTCCCAAGCCGTGATCGCGTACCGTAATTACCGCACGCTGGGAATCCGGCTGGAAGGAGCCTTGAGTAACTCTAATGTTTTGAGCTTTGTCCTTTGTGCTCGGAACCTTGCCATACAATTCTCTGTTGCCTGGATCATCAAGGCAATCGAGTTTGACTTCAACCTCCGTATTTTCTGCCGTGTATAAAACCGCATTGCGCACGACGTTTTCGATGGCGCGACGCAGTAGTTGCTCGTTGCCAACGATCGTGCACTTATCAACCGATTGGAGTTTCACAGACCTTTTGCGGCTGCGCGCCTCGAAGGCGGCATCATCGCTTATCTCGCGCACGAGCAGCGCTAAATCAAATTCACTTTTCCGGACTTCCTCAGCGCCACTCTCCAGACGAGTCAACGCGAGTAATTGTCCAATCATCTCGTTGAGAATTTCGGCTTCACGTTGAATGCGTTCGAGCGCGCTGACGGCTTCCGTGCCCGACCTTTGCCGCGCCAACTCTAAAGCAACGTTCAAGCGTGCGAGTGGCGAACGCAACTCGTGAGAGATGTCACCGAGCAGGCGACGCTGACTATTGATGAGCGACTCGATCGTTTCAGCCATCCTGTCGAAGTCGGCAGCAAGTGACGCCAATTCGTCGCGACGTTTTCCCAGCGTCGGCGCGACGCGAGCGCTTAAATTTCCGCGGGCTAATTCCTGGGTTGCGGCGCGAAGTTTGGAGACCGGCGAAGTCAGATATCTGGCCAGGCCGTAGCAGAAGAGGCCGCCCACAAACATGATAGCCAGCACGTGAGCGATCGCTATCACATGCATGATCGAGTGGAAGGAACCTGGTGGCATTCGAGCCGGCATCTGGGCGACGAGCACGTATTGATCGCCGCCTGATGTTATTGCCGGCCGGGCCAGCAATGGCAGGGCAACTTCCGGGAGTTGCGTTAGAAGTACTCTCTGCGCCAGCGCCTGCGCGCCGGCTGGCACACGGCGGCCCGAAACCTCCTGGAGCCGGCCGTTGAATAAGAATGCATGGATGCTTGTCTCGCGTTGGATGCGGTCCAGGTAAGCGACTAGTGCGGTTTGACCGCCGCGCTCGTACTCGGCGGCGGCGTCATGGGCATACTCACTGAGAATGGGATCATGCGGCCGGCGCGCTGGCGGTTCAGGCGGCCGCACCAGCTCGCCGACGACGAATGTCCCGACGATCACGGTGACCATCACAGCTCCGAACCAGAGGAAGATTTTCAGAAACAAGCTTCGCGGCAATTTTTTCACTTTCCGTCAGCGGCACTCGCCTGCGCGTAGATATAACCAACGCCTCTCACTGTCTTGATTCGCTCGGTGGCGCCGAGGTGATGACCGAGCTTCTTGCGCAGATTGCTGATGTGCATGTCTATGCTGCGGTCGAACGGCGACGAGCTGCGTCCCAGCACTTCCTTCGAAAGCTCCTCGCGCGTGACGATCCGTCCGGCAGCGCGCAACAACTTTTCCAGGAGGTCAAACTCGACGGCCGTGAGTTCTACGTTCTCGCCCGCTCGGTAAACCGCGCGCGTGCCGCTATCCAGTTCCACATCTCCTACGCGTAATTTCCTGGCGGCAGCCTGTTCCGCGGGCTCATCCGATTTCACACGGCGCAGAATGGCGCGAATCCTTGCCGTCAGTTCTCGCGGGTTGAAAGGTTTCGGCAGATAATCGTCTGCGCCGATTTCGAGTCCCACGATGCGATCGACGTCATCGCCGCGCGCCGTCAGCATTAGGACCGGGACCTTCGACTCGGAACGAATTCGTCGCAAAACCTCAAAGCCGTTAAGGCCCGGCAGCATTACGTCCAACACAACGAGCGAATACTTGCCGGCGAGCGCCATTTCGGCGCCCGCATCTCCGCGATGCACCGATTCGATTTGAAACCCCAGCGGCCCGAGATATTCGGTCACCAACTCGCACAGTGCAACGTCATCGTCGATGATGAGTATGTGATCCATGGTTGCTATACGACAGGCATTCCCGGCTGTCTTTGCTTCAAAGAAGGACAAGAAAGTCTGTCTTACTAAAGCGCGCCATTGTAGCCCAACGTTGCTTTGGTCTTTGTAAAGAAGTGTCAACCACTTCTGGCGCGGGAGCGGGGGCAAGCCCGCCTTTCCGACCTGGAGACTTGGCAGCTGGAGCGTAGTCATCCCTTGAAAGCCTCTCGAGCAAAAATCAGAACTCAACTTTCATCACCTCGAGGTCGGGAAGGCGGGCTTGCCCCCGCTCCGGGCCTGCGAGTCGAGCGCTCTTTACAAAACTTTACATGAGTTTAACTGACTCTTTACAACCCACGCGCTGAAAGTGGCGTATAAGAGTTGTACTGTAGAGCGGCCTGATGGATAAACTGTCGGCCTAACAACTAAAAGGAGACGGATGAAATGAGAAATCGAATCTTAGTGATTGCCGGCATCGGCGCGCTCGTTATCGGCGCAACGATTTTTGCGCTGGGGCAAGGGCATCCGGGCATTGGCGAACGAATGCACGGTGGCGGACCGCAGGACATGGTTGAGCACATCTCTCGCGAGTTGAATCTGACTGACGCTCAAAAAGAACAGGTAAAGACAATATTCGAGTCACAGCGCGCAGTGGCAGAGGAACGGCACGCCAAACTTGAAGAGCTTCACAAGCAAATCGATGCGGCCACTGCTAACGGCCAATTCGACGAGGCAACAGTGCGTCCGCTCGCCAGCCAACAGGCGCAGTTGATGACCGAAGAGATGATCGATCATTTACGCCTGCACTCGAAGCTATATGCTTTGCTGACTCCCGAGCAACGCACGAAAGCTGACCAAATGATGAAGAAGCATGGTGAGATGCGGCACGGCCCTGGTCCCGGTCACGGTCCTCCGCCACCGCCCCCTTCGGAGCAGTAATACTGTGTATCGCAAACGGTTGGTTTGCGAACGCTGAATTCAAACAACAAAAGGATCATCGAGCATCGCTCGGTGATCCTTTTTATTAGTTCGCTCGCCGCGCAAACTAACAGTTTGCGTTACAGGCTGCGCGCAATTTCTACTTTCGCTTCCAACGTACGCCGTCTTTCGTGTCTTCAAGGACGATGCCGCGGGCTGCGAGTTCATAGCGAATCTCGTCCGCGCGGGCAAAGTCGCGGCGGCGGCGGGCCTCCTGGCGTTCATTAATCAGATTTTGAATTTCGCTGTCCAGCATTTCCTGCTGCTCCGTGCCGAAAATATTTAGAACCGAATCGAAGCGTTTCAATAGCTCGAGCAACTCCAGCTGGTTGGTTTCCTGAACCTTCTTTCTGGCGAGGGCAGTGTTCACGACCCGCGTTAAATTATGAATAACGGCGAGGGCCACGGAGGTATTGAGATCGTCGTCCATGCCCTCTTCAAACTCTAAAGCAGCGCGCAGCGTTGCCTCGTGTAATTCAGCGTTCATTCCGGGACTGGTCCTCGCCTCACCCAGGCGCGCGCGAAAGTCACGTAAACCCGCCACGGTTTTCTCGGCGCCGGCGAGCGCGTCGAAAGTAAAGTTGATCTGCTTGTTGTAGGGAACGCTCAGAAGGAAATAGCGTATGGCGCCGGCTGAATGTCCTTTGGCGGCGACGTCGCGATAAGTATAGTAGTTGCCCTTCGACTTCGACATCGTTTCGCCTTCCACTTTGAGATGTTCAAAGTGGATCCAGTAACGAACGAACTGCTTCCCTGTTGCGCCTTCACTCTGGGCAATCTCATTCTCATGATGCGGGAATACGAGATCTATTCCGCCGGCATGAATATCGAAAGTTTCGCCCAAATACTTCATCGACATCGCCGAGCATTCGATGTGCCAGCCGGGACGGCCGCGTCCGATTGGCGCATCCCAGGCCGGTTCAGTGGCCGAGGCAGGTTGTTTCCAGAGAGCAAAGTCGCGCGCGTCTTCCTTGTCATAACGATCGGTGTCGACGCGATCGCTGGCGCCGGCAATGTTGCCGGCGAAGTTGATTTTCGACAGCTTGCCGTATTCTGGAAACGAAGCAATGCGGTAGTAGACGGAGCCGTCTGACTTATAAGCGTGGCTGGTCCGTAAAAGCCTTTCGATCAACTCGACCATCTCGGGAATATGACGTGTCGCGCGCGGTACTATTTCCGGCCTTTCGCAACCAAGCGCGTCGAAGTCTTCCCAGAGCGCGTCGATATATTTCGCTGTGTAGTCGTCAATGCTGAGCCCGGCTTCCTGTGATTTGGCTATGATTCGGTCCTCAACATCGGTGATGTTCATCACGTGTGTGACCTTGAAGCCCTTGAATTTTAGATAGCGGCGCACAACGTCGGCGGCGATCGCTGAGCGGAAGTTGCCGAGGTGGCCATAGTCCCACACTGTTGGCCCACAATAATAGAAACGCACCTCGCCTTCGCGTAGGGGGTGAAACTCTTCGATCTTGCCAGAGAGTGTGTTGCGAAATCTAAGCATGAACTCTGTTAGTAGACATCCTCCTGGGAATTCTTCCCGGCAATTCGGATCGCAAGTTTGGGAGTCTAGGTTGGGATTGATTGTGAGTCAAACCAGAGGGGCAAAGAAGGAGGGATGAGGGATGAAGGATGAAGGCTGAGGATGAAGGATGAAGGATGAGTCCGGAAAACTGATGATTAGTTTTCTGATATCGCCGCCAGGGTGACCTTCGACCTTTCGTCTCTCATCCCCCAGCCTTCATCCCTCATTCCTCAGCCTTCATCCTTCATCCCTCATCCTTTGAAATGTTCCCAGCCGCCTGGTTCGAGGTTCCAGGTGCGCGAGCCTTCGGAAATCCGCACGCCGGTGGCCGCTTCCGTGATCTCGCCGATACGAGTTAACGAAACGCCGTCCACTCGCGACGGTAGTCTGACAACGTTTTCTGGTTTGACAGCGAACAGGAGTTCAAAGTCTTCCCCGCCATGGAGCGCGAGCATCAGCGGATCCAGCGCGCGGCGCCCGCTTAGCTCTTTCACCAGCGGATCGATGGGAATGCTTGAGGCATCGATAAGCGCGCCGACTTTGCTTTCACTGCAGAGATGGTTGAGATCCGAAGACAGTCCATCGCTAATATCGATCATCGCAGTCGCCAGTTGCTTATGGCCCAGCAAGAGACCCCAGCCCACCCGCGGCTCCGGTTGCAGCTGACGGAGCAAAACGTAGTCAATCGGATGAGACCCGTTTGCTTGAGCGCCCTCCGAGGATAGAACAGCTTCTCTTGGCGCCGGCCCATGCAGTCGCGCGCCGCGTTCGATCAAACGCAGTCCGGCCGCCGCATCTCCCAGAAAGCCGGTCACGAAGATTTGATCGCCGGGCTGTGCGCCTGAGCGAAATATCTCACGCTCCATCAAGCACTCACCGATAACGTTCGAATCGATGACGATCTTCTCGGGTGTGCGCGAGACGTCGCCGCCAATCAGTTTCACGCCATAGCGGTCGGCTAACTGGAAGAAGCCCTCATAGAAACTATCGAGAAATTCAGATTCCCAAACGTCATTCGGAACGCCTATTGTCAACAATGCCCAGCGCGGTCGCGCGCCCATCGCCGCGATGTCGGAAAGGGAAACGGCGAGGGCCTTGTGGCCAAGCAGATCCGGATGCGTCGTGTCGCGATGAAAATCAACGTCCTCGACGAGGAGATCTGTGCTGACAACAACGTCAGTGCCCGCGAAAGAGTTAAGAACGGCCGCGTCGTCCCCGATCCCGCGCACAAGTCCAGATGCAGCACCGCGGTCCTCTGCTAGTAGTCTGATCTTCTTGATGAAATCGAATTCGTTCATTGGGCGAATGAGCCACAGATTAACGCAGATTTACACGGATAATAAGACGGCAAGCACCAGGAAGGAATAATTTTCTCCGGTTTGATCCGGTTTGATCCGTGAAAACCTGTGGGCGAGTGTTTTTAGTTCGCTTAAAGGTTGCGGCGGAGTGAATCGAGGCCGGCTTCGATAGTTTCAATAGAAGTGGAGAAAGAAAAACGCAAGTGACCCTCACCGTGTTCGCCAAAGACGATGCCAGGGACCGTAGCGACTTGCGCGCGATCAAGCAAGATCTCAGCGGCTTCGCGGCTGTTAGCGCTGATGCGCGAAACGTCGGGAAATGCATAGAAGGCGCCGGCCGGCTTTTCACAAACCAGCCCCAATTCATTGAGGCCTGCCAAAAGTAAATTGCGCCGCTGAAGATAAGCGACGCGATTCCTCTCCAGCATGTCCGACTTAGTTGTAAAGGCGGCCAGCGCCGCCCATTGCGTCGGCGTGGAAACTCCGTTGGAAGAATAGAGTGTAGTTTTA
>WNGF01010867.1_pt1 | contig 10191 bp, 9 predicted proteins | sample 5400641 | NCBI WGS metagenome assembly WNGF01 (sample SAMN13153371, study PRJNA577476) | soil metagenome | isolation source: 80 cm soil or saprolite under grassland replicate 2 | place: USA:California | collected 2016-06-15
GCTGGGGCGTCGGGGCGATCGAAGGGGGGCGTGGTACCCGGCGGGCCCACGTCCGAACGTCCGAGTACGGGTCTTATGTCAACCCCACGGGATCGCCACGCGACCGCCCCCGGGAATCCCGTTCATGACGGCTACGCTCCTCGGACATGACTAGGGCGCGAGCGGGCGCTCTGACTGTGCTTGCAAGCAACATGTTTTTCGGTGAGCGAAGACGCCTCGTGGCCCTGGCGGCCAAGACCCGGCTGCCGGCGGTGTACACGTTGAGGGAGTTTGTCGATGCTGGGGGCCTTATGGCCTATGGACCGAACGCTGCTGATTTGTTTCGGCGCGCCGCTGTGTACGTCGACAAGATCCTCAAGGGCGCGAAGCCCGGCGACCTGCCCGTCGAGCAGCCGACGAAGTTGGAGCTGGTCATCAACCTCAAGACCGCCAAGGCCCTCGGCCTGACGATCCCGCCGTCGGTGCTGGCGCGCGCGGACCAAGTCGGCGCGTAGTCGACATCAACGCCCTCCGCGCCCTCGCGCCCCCGCCCCTACGCCCCGTCCCCAGGCCATCACGCCCCCAGCCCCGCACGCCGCCCCCCCGCTGGGACCGCAGGCACAGCGTTTGCCGACGCGATCTTCGACGGCCGGACGACCCTGGATGGAGTCGAAGCGATACGCGTGGACGACCCGGATGCCGTGGCCGCGATCCTTGCCAGCAGGATCGCTGTACCCGTCGTGGTGGGAGACTTCACTGCGGTCCTCGAGCTGCTCGCGCCCGACGTGCTGATCGCGACGCGCGCATGCGAAAGCGTGACCGCCCCAAGGCGCAGCGAGGGCTGGCCCCCCTGACGATCGGTCTTGGTCCCAACTTCGTGACTGGGCACACGACCGATGTCGTGGTGGAGACGAGCTGGGAGCAGCTCGGTCGCGTCGTGACGCGCGGCGCCACCCTTCCGCTCCGTGGTGAGCCGCGTGCCATCGCCGGTCATGCGCGCGATCGCTACGTCTACGCGCCCGTGCCCGGCACGCTGCTCACCTCGCACACCATCGGGCAGCATGTCGCCGCGGGTGAGGTCATCGCGCGGATCGACGGGGCGCTGCTGGCAGCACCGCTGAGTGGTGTGCTGAGAGGGCTGACACACGATGGAGTCCCGGTCGCGGTCGGGACGAAGGTGATCGAGATCGACCCGCGCGGAGATCCGGCGTTGGTGCGAGGGATCGCCGAGCGCCCGGCCCGGATTGCCGGCGGCGTGCTGCACGTCCTCGCCAGTCTGCCAACAGCATAGCCGGCGACAAACGGCGTGCTGGCCCAGCGATCAAGGCACGTGAACCGTGAATCGACTATTGACAGTAGTCGATCTCCATCCCTATACTCCGACCTCGTCATGACCGCACCGCGAGCTTCGCGGCCTCGGATCACCTTGCGCGGGTTCAAGCCAGGCGCGCTGGGCATCGCCACGGTGCTCGGCGAACTCGAGACCGCCGTGATGGAGCTGCTCTGGGCCGAGCCGGGCCAGACCGTGACCGAAGTCGAGGAACGGCTCCGCCGATCCCGGGCCATCGCCCACACGACCGCGCTCACCACCCTCGACCGCCTCCACCGCAAGGGTTACCTGGTGCGGGACGAGCACGGCAAGGCCTTCGTCTATGCGCCCCGGCTCAGCCGGGACGAGTTCGAGCGCGCCACGGCCGAAGAGGTCCTGGGCACGCTGCTCGGCCACTTCAGCGCGCCCGCGCTCTCGGCTTTCGTGGACCTGGTGGGCGAGGATCCGGGCGCGCTGGACCGGCTGGAAGCGATCATCCGCGCCAAGCGGCGCGAGCGGGACCGCACGTGATGCTCGAGATCCTCGAGAACTTCCTCGTCTTCGCCACCGCGTTCGCGCTGGCGGGGTTCGCGACGGCTTGCGTGGCACGGGCCGCCAGCAGTCTCCGGCCGGACCGGCTCTCGCCCCGAGCGCTCGCGCGCGTGTACACGCTGGCGCTCGTCGTGCCGCCCCTCGCCGCTGGCTGGCTCGTGGCCGCGGCGTTGCTGCCATGCTGGTGGCTGGGCGAGTCGGGCGTTTCCGCGGCGCACCCGGCGCCGCTCCACGGCCTCCACCTGGTCGGGGACCTCACGGCGCGGCTCGAGCCGCTGCTCGGGTCCGCGGTCGTCCTACTGGTCGCGGGAACGGCGCTGCTCGTGGCGTGGTCGACAGGACGCGGTCACCGCCGCCTCGCGTGGGCGGTGGCTCGGCTCGAGCTCGACGGCGCTCAGCCGCCGGCCGAGCATCTTGCGCTGGTCCAGGCCGCCGCGAGGCGGCACGGCCTCGAAGTCGGGCTGGTCCAGAGCGACTACCCGTTCTCATTCGTGTGGGGCTTCCGGCGATCCAAGCTGGTGGTCTCCTCGGGGCTCCTCGCCGCGCTGACCCCCGGCGAGCTGGCCGGCGTGCTCGAGCACGAGGCCGCCCACCACGCGCGGCGCGACAACCTCGTGAAGCTCGCGCTCGTCATCGCCGCGCATGCCTCGCTGGCCCCGCCGCTCGGGCGCCGGCTGCTTCGCTGGCGCAACGAGCAGGTCGAGCTGCTCTGCGACGAGATCGCGGCCGCGCGCGGCTCGGCGCCGCTCGACATCGCCGAGGCTCTGGTCAAGCTGCGCCGCCGGACCCAGGCGCACGGGGCGCGCCCCGCCCTCGCGGTGACGGCGTCGCGGTTTGTCCCCGACGATGACGCGAGCGTGGAGCGGCGGGTCCGCCGCCTGGTCGCGCTCGCGGACCTAGCGCTGCCGCCTGGCGCCTCGACCCCGCCGCGTGGTGCGCTGGCCCTCACGGTTGCCGCGCTCTTCCTTGGCAGCCTCGCCGCGCTCGGGGCCTGGGCGCCGCTCGCGGTCCACGCCGCGACGGAATCCCTCCTCCAGACGCTGAGGTAACTCCCAGTGCTGGTCCGCCTGCCATCATTTTGGCTGATAACGACTACCGCCGGTCGTCGGTGGATCTTCGCGCTCGCGGCCGCCGCGCTCGTCCTGGCGCCCGGGTGCCGGGCGCCGCGGCCGCCGGAGAGCGCCGGGGAGCCCGAACCCCTGTCGCGCACGGAGTTCACGAACCGCATCGAGAACTTCTTCGAGCACGGCCCGCTCAGTCCAGGAAAACCGAGCCGCTTCCTGATCCACCTGACGGACCTCTCCGACGGCTCGCCGGTGGAGAAGGCGGAGGTGGCGCTGACCGTGCGCCCGTCCGGCGGCGTGGGGACGGACACGGTCACGAAGGCGAAGGTGGCCCGGGTGACCGGCATCTACGTGGCGGAGGTCACGGTGCCGAGCCGCGGCAGCTACACGATCGAGTTCCACGTCAAGAACCCCAAGCTCGACGAGCGCATGACCCTCGCCGACTTCTTCGCGCAATGACGTCGCGACCCGGCCGCCTGCTGGCGCTCGGAGGCCTGCTGGTGCTGGCGCCCTCGCCGGCGCTGGCGCAGACTCCCTCGCTGCCGGCACCCCTCACCCTCGAGCGCGCCGTCGATCGCTTTCTGGCCCGCAATCTCGCCGTGGAGGCGGCCCGCCACCGCGTGGACATCGCGCGCGCCGAGCGCCTCGCCGCCGGGCTCCGGCCGAACCCGACCCTTACGCTGGAGGCGGAGGACGTGAAGCTCTCCGGCCCGACACCGGCGGGCGATCTCTACCAGGTCACGTCGAGCGTGAGCTACCCGATCGAGCTCGGCGACAAGCGGCGTCTCCGGGTAGAGGCCGCGGATGCGTCGGTCGCCCTCGCCGAGGCGCGGCTCGCCGACGTACTGCAGCAGCGCCTCGCGGACCTCAAGCGCGCCTTCTACGACGTGCTCCTCGCGCGCGCGACGCGGGAGCACGCGCTCGAGACGAGGCAAACGTTCGATGCGCTCGTCGAATTCAACCAGGTGCGGCTCGACGAAGGCGACGTTGCGGAAGCCGAGCTGATCAAGGCCCGGCTCGAGCGGGGAAAGCAGGACACCGCCCTAACCCAAGCGGACCTCGCGGTGCGCCAGGCGGGGATCAAGCTGCTCGACCTCCTCGGCGAGTCCGACTTCTCGTCGGCCGGGACGGTGACGGGCACGCTGGACGTCACGGCGGCGCTGCCGCCCCTCGACGAGCTGCGGGCGACGGCGCTCAGGGAGCGCGCGAGTCTCCAGGCGGCCCAGCACGCGGCCGCGCTGGCAGCACGGCGTGTCGCCCTCGAACGGGCGCGGGCCACGGTCGACGTCTCGCCGTTCCTGGGCCTGCGCCGCGTGGGCGAGAACAACACAGTCCTGTTCGGGATCTCGATCCCGCTGCCGGTCTACGACCGGAACCAAGGAGGCATCGCCCGGGCGGTGGCCGAGGAGAAGGCCGCCGACGCGGAGCTCGCGCTCGAGCGCGCCCGCGTGCTGGCCGAGATCGAGTCGAGCTGGCACGCGTGGCAGACCGCGCGCGCCCAGGCTGCGGTGTTCGAGCGCGATCTCCTGCCACAGGCCGAGGAGTCCCGCGCCATCGCGCTTGCCGCCTACCGGGAAGGCGCCATCGGTCTCGTCGAGTATCTCGAGGCCCAGCGCACGCTCGCCGGCCTGCGGCAGCAGTACGCCCGCAGTCTCTTCGACGCCCACGCGGCGCGCCTGTTCCTCGAGCAGGCGGTAGGACGGGACCTCGGTCGATGAGGGTCCGCCGCCTGTGGTTCGCTCTGGGCGCCGTAGCCCTCGCGGGGGCCGCCGTCGTCACCGTCGTCATCGCCCGCCGCCCCGCGACGGCGCCGGCGCCGGCCTCGGCCCCGACGCCGGCGGCGGAGACGGGGACCGTGAAGTTCCTCATGGAGCAGCAGTGGGCGGCCCGGATGATGCTGGCCAAGGCCGAGCCGGCCACCATCGCCCGGCAGATCACCACGACCGGCCGCGTCGTACCGGCTCCCGGCTACCACGCGGTGGTGGCGCCTCCGGTCGGTGGGCTGCTCGACAGCGCCGCACTGCCTCGCGTCGGCCAGACGGTCGCGCGGGGCGAGACGCTCGCCGTCCTGCACCAGACACCGACGGCATCCGAAGCCGCCCAGATCGCCACGAGCCAGGCTCAGGCCGACATCGAGCGAGCCCGGCTCGAGGCCGAGCGACGCCGGCTGGCCGAGACCGTGCGCGAGACCGAGCTCCGGCTGAACCACGCGCGCGTCGAGTACGAGCGCGCGCAGCGTCTGTACGAGCGCAAGGCGTACGCGCGGCGCCAGCTCGAGGCGGCGGAGACGGACTCCCGGGCCGCCGAGGTCGCGCACGCCTCGGCGGTCGCGCAGCGGGACGCGCTGGGCGACAGCCGGATCGCCGCGCCCGCGACGTCCTCCAACTACAAGGTACAGGCGCCCATCGCCGGCACGGTCGCCCGGGTCGCCAAGGCCCAGGGCGAGCAGGTCGCGCCGGGCGAGGCCATCCTCGAACTGGTCAATCTCGACGTCGTGTGGGTCGAGGTGCCGATCTTCGAGCAGGACCTGGCCCGCCTCGGCCCGACCGTGCGGGCGGTCTTCAGCACGCCCGCGGCTCCCGGGCGGGAGTTCACCGGCCGGGTGATCGACCTCGGCGCGGTCATCCATCGGGAGTCGCGGTCCGCCACGCTCGTGTTCGAGGTGCCCAACGGCGGGCGCGCGCTCCGGATCGGGCAGCAAGCCAACGTGCGCCTCGATGCCGGCGAGCGGGTCGAGGCCCTCATGATCCCCAAGCAAGCGGTGCTGGAGGCCGAGGGCAAACGGTTCGTGTACGTCCTGCGCTCCGGCGAGGAGTTCGAGCGACGAGAGGTGATCCTCGGAGACGAGCACGGCGGCCGCGTGGCGGTGCTCCAGGGGCTCAAGGCCGGCGAGCGGGTCGTCACGCAGGGGGCCTGGCAGCTCCGCCAGCACGAGCTCCGGCCGTCGGCGCCGGGCGCTCACACGCACGAGACGTAGGGCCGCCACGATGCTGGACGCCGTCATTGCCTGGTCGCTGCGTAACCGGCTACTCGTGCTGGTGGCCGCCGCCGTCCTGCTGGTCTACGGCGGAATCAAAACGCTCCAGGCCCCCGTCGATGTCTTCCCGGACCTCACCGCGCCCACCGTGACGGTACTGACGGAGTCCCACGGCTTGGCACCGGAGGAGGTCGAGGCGCTCGTCACGCTCCCCGTCGAGTCGGCGATGAACGGTACCACTGGGGTCTTCCGCGTCCGCTCGAACTCGGCGATCGGTATCTCCATCATCTTCGTCGAGTTCGAATTCGGGACGGACATCTACCGCGCCCGACAGCTCGTGACGGAGAAGCTGCAGCAGGTCCGGCTGCCGGCCGGCGTGGCGCCGCCGACGCTCGGCCCCATCTCCTCGACGATGGGCGAGATCATGCTCATCTCGATGACCAGCTCGAAGACGTCGGCAATGGACCTCCGCTCCCTCGCCGACTGGGTGGTCCGCCCCCGGTTACTCGGTGTGCCCGGAGTGTCGCAGGTGAGCCTCGTCGGCGGCGAAGTCCGGCAGTTCCAGGTGATCGTCGATCCCACCCGCCTGACCCACCATGGGCTTGCTCTCGATCAGGTCTCGAAGGCGGTGGCCGCCGCCAACGCCACCAGCGGCGGGGGATTCCTCGAGCGGCCGAACGAGGAGTTCCTCATCCGCGGCCGCGGCCGCGTCTACACCCCCGAGGACCTCGCCGAGGCCGTCGTGGCTCTTCGCAACGGCACGCCCGTCCTCCTCAAGCACGTGGCGACGGTGCGGATCGGCCCCGCCCACAAGCGCGGGGACGGCAGCTTCAACGCGGGGCCGGCCGTCGTGGCCACTATCCAGAAGCAGCCGCACGCCAACACCATCGCGCTGACCCGCCGGGTCGAGGAAACGCTCAAGGCCCTGGGCCCGAGCCTGCCGCCCGACGTACGCGTGGACACGGCCGCCTTCCGCCAGGCGGACTTCATCGAGCGCGCGGTCGGCAACGTCAAGGCCGCGCTCGTCGAGGGTGGCGTGATGGTCACGGTCGTGCTCTTCTTGTTCCTGTGGAACTTCGGGACCACGTTCATCAGCCTGACCGCCATTCCCCTCTCGCTGGTCGCGACCGTGCTCGTCATGAGCTGGTTCGGGATCGGCATCAACACGATGACGCTCGGCGGCCTCGCCATGGCGATCGGTCAGCTCGTCGACGACGCCATCGTGAACGTCGAGAACGTGTTCCGGCGCCTCAAGCAGAACGCCCAGCGGCCGACGCCCGAGCCGAGCGCGGCGGTGATCTTCAAGGCGTCGAGCGAGGTCCGCGGCTCCATCACCTTCGCGACATTGATCATCGTGCTCGTCTTCCTGCCGCTGTTCAGCCTCGGCGGGTTCGAGGGCCGCATGTTCGCCCCGCTCGCCGTCGCCTACATCATTTCAATCACGGCCTCCCTGCTCGTCGCGCTCACCGTCACGCCCGTCCTCGGCTTCTATCTGCTCAGCCGCTCGAAGTCGCTTCGCAATCCCCGCGACTCCTTTGTCGTGGCCTGGTTGAAGCGCCGGTACGCCAGAGACCTGGCGTGGACGCTGCGGCACAGCGGCACCGTCGTCGTCTCTGGTGCGGTCATGCTGGCGCTCGCGCTGGCCTGCGTGCCCTTCATGGGCCGTGAGTTCCTGCCGCCCTTCAATGAAGGCACGCTCAACATCAACGCGACCCTGCCGCCGGGGACGTCGCTGGCCGAATCCAACCGCATGGGCGCCGCCATCGAGCGCATCCTCCGCGAGACCCCCGAGGTCGTCTCGAGCACGCGGCGGACTGGCCGCGCCGAGCAGGACGAGCACGCGGCCGGCGTGAACACGAGCGAGCTCGAGGTGGTGCTGCGCGAGGGGGGCCGCCCTCACGCCGCGGTGCTGGAGGAGATTCGCCAGAACCTCGGCCGCCTGCCCGGCGTGGACATCGAGATCGGCCAGCCCATCTCCCACCGGATCGACCACCTTCTCTCGGGCACGCGCGCCCAGATCGCCATCAAGCTGTTCGGCGCCGACCTCGGCGTCCTCCGGACGAAGGCCGGCGAGATCCGGGACGCGATGGCCAAGGTCCCGGGCATCGTGGACCTGCTCGTCGAGCCTCAGGTCGGCGTGCCCCAGGTCCAGATCAACCTGGAGCGGCGCGCCGCGGCGGCGGTCGGCCTTCGCGCCGAGGACCTCGCGGAGACCGTGGAGACAGCCTTCAGCGGCCACGTCGTCTCCCAGGTGCTGCAGGAGCAGCGGAGCTATGACATCGTCGTGCGCCTGGACGACGCCGCCCGGGAATCGGTCGAGACCATCCGCCGGACCCTCATCGACACCCCCAGCGGCGTCCGCGTCCCCATCGGCCAGGTCGCCGAGGTCCGGGTCGACGCAGGGCCGAACACCATCAACCGGGAGAACGTGCAGCGGCGGATCATCGTGCAGGCCAACGTCGCGGGCCGCGACCTCGGCAGCGTGATTGCCGAGGTCCGGCAGGCGATCGCCACGCGGGTCGCGTTGCCCCAGGGGTACTTCGTCCAGTACGGCGGGCAGTTCGAGTCCCAGGAACGGGCGCAGCGGCAGATCGCGACCCTCTCCGGCGCCGCGATCGGGGGCATCTTCCTGCTCCTGTACCTCGCCCTTCGATCCGCCCGCCTGGCCGCGCTCGTGATGGCCAACTTGCCCCTGGCTCTGATCGGCGGCGTCGTTATGGTGTTTGTCGGGGGCGGCACACTCTCGATCGCCTCCCTCATCGGCTTCATCACCCTCTTCGGCATCGCGACCCGGAACGGACTCATGCTCATCACGCACTACAGCCACCTGATGGAGGAAGAGGGGGTGGGCTTCCGGGACGCGATCGTGCAAGGCTCGATGGAGCGGCTGAGCCCTATCCTCATGACCGCGCTCGTCACCGGGATCGGCCTCGTCCCCCTCGCGCTCGGCGCGGGTGAGCCGGGCAAGGAAATCCAGCAGCCGATGGCCGTGGTCATCCTCGGCGGCATCGTCACGTCCACCGCCCTCAACATGGTGGTTCTCCCCGCCCTCTACCTGAGGTACGGCCACGCCGTGCGCCGCCGGGAGCGCGAGGAGCCCCCGCTCGGGGCAACCGCGGTCGCGGGCGACTGATCGGCCCAGTCACTCGCCGAGGAGTATCCGATGGACAGCATCTCGCTCGAGATCGTGCTCATCGCGGTCGGCATCTTGGCCAATGGGTTCTTCGCCGGGTCGGAGTTCGCCCTGGTCTCTTCCCGCATCAGCCGCCTGGCCGAGCTGCGCCAGCAGGCCGTGCGCGGCGCGGCCGCCGCCATGCGACTCAAGGAGAAGCCGGAGGCGTTCCTCGCGACGATTCAGATCGCGATCACCGCGGTGGGCACGCTGGCGTCCGCGGTAGGCGGCGCCACCGCCGTCGAGGCCCTCACGCCCCGGCTCGCCCAGCTCGGGCTGGGCACGTGGGCTCAGCCGCTTGCGCTGGGACTCGTCATCGTCGCCGTCACCTATGTCTCGCTGGTCGTCGGAGAGCTTGCGCCAAAAGCCATCGCGCTCCGGAACCCCGAGCGTCTGGCCTGCCTCGTCGGGCCCCCGGTCGAGTGGCTCAGCCGCGCTTCAGCCGCACTCGTCAGCGTCCTCACGGCGTCGACGAATGGCCTGCTGCGCCTCCTTGGTCAAAAGAGCGCCCAGCAGTCCCCGTTTGTCTCCGAGGAAGAGGTTCGCTATCTGCTCTCGACGGTGCCTGGCGCGAGAAGACCGTCTCCACCACGATCGTGCCCGCGAGCAGGTTGCCGAGCTGCACGCCGATGATCGTCGTCACCGGGATGAGCGCGTTGCCGAGGGCGTGCTTGAGGACGACGAGCCACTCCGCGAGCCCCTTGGCGCGCGCGGTGGCGATGTAGCCGTTGCCGAGCACCTCCAGCAGGCTCGAGCGGACCAGGCGCGCGTCACCGCCGAGTAGTTCAAGCCGATCGTCGCCGCCGGCAGGATGAGCCGGTTGATGCCGCCGTGGCCGGTGGCCGGGAGCCAGCCGAGCTGGAGCGAGAAGACGAAGATCAGGAGGAGGCCGAGCCAGAAGCTCGGCATCGACACGCCGCCGAGCGCGATCAGCATCGCGAGGCGGTCGACCCACGTGTCCTGTCCTCCTTGCTCAACGACACAGCCGGTAGGTCGCGTGGGCGATCGCCCTCGCGGCGACGACGAGGTCCGCGAGAGGGACGCGCTCGTCCGGCGTCGGCCACTCCCGGTAGATCCGGATGTCGCCCGCGCCGTACTGCACGGCCGGGATGCCGGCCGCGTGGAGGATGTTGCCGTC
>WNGF01015723.1_pt1 | contig 10191 bp, 10 predicted proteins | sample 5400641 | NCBI WGS metagenome assembly WNGF01 (sample SAMN13153371, study PRJNA577476) | soil metagenome | isolation source: 80 cm soil or saprolite under grassland replicate 2 | place: USA:California | collected 2016-06-15
ACTCGTGCGCAGTGGTCCTGCAGCACCTCGACCTTGCCGCGGTAGGCGTCGGGCGGGATGAACGGGATGTTCCATCCGTCGGCGTGCTGCGCGGCGATCCGCAGTGTCACCTTCTCGCCCCCGCCGCCGATCCACAGCGGCAGGCGCTCCTGCACGGGCTTGGGCTCGCAGCGGGCGTCGCGGAGGGTGAAGAACTCGCCTTCGAAGTCGGTCGACTCCTCCGTCAACAACCCGCGGATGCACCGGATCGCCTCGTCGAGCTGACGGAGCCGTACGGGCGCAGGCGGGAAGGGGATCCCGTAGGCGGCGAACTCGGCTTGGTGCCAGCCCGCGCCGAGGCCGAGCGTGACGCGACCGCCCGACAGGTTGTCGATCGCGGCGATCGCGTTGGCGAGCACCGCGGGATGGCGGTACCCGACGCAATAGACGAGTGAGCCGCACCGGACGCGCGTCGTCTCGGCGGCGAGGGCAGTGTGCGCGGCGACGGCCTCGAGACACACCGACCCCGACGTGATCGCGCCGTCTTGCGCGACGGTGGCGTCGGCCGCATAGAAGTGGTCCCAGATCGAGATCCACTCGAACCCGAGCTCCTCGACACGTCGCCACACGGCGCGCAGCTCGTCGAAGTTCGTGTTCTGGAGCCCGGTGTGCACCCCGAACCTCACGCCGGGGACGCTAGCCCCGGACGCTCCGTGAGCCGAGGTGCTCGCCCCGTACAGTGTGAGTGTGCTCCAGATCGACTCGTGGCCGAAGCTTCGGTCGCCCGTGCTCGTCGCCACGCTCGCCGGCTGGGTCGACGCGGGGGAGGCCGGTTCGGGTGCGGCCACGATGCTGCACGCCCAGCTCGAGAGCGCGCGCGAGTTCGGTCGCTACGACCTGACGGACATCCTGGATCTGCAGCAGACGCGGCCGACGGTCTCCCTCGTCGAGGGCACCACACGCAAGGTCACGTGGCCTTCGATCGATCTCACCGCCGGACGTGCCGGTCGCGACGTCGTGCTGTGCGTCGGGCCGGAGCCGTCGCTGCGATGGCCGAGCTTCATCGGCGACATGGTCGACGTCACTCGCCGGCTCGGGGTCGAGCAGGCATTCACACTCGGCGGCATGCCGGCGCTCGTGTCGCACCGGCGGCCGACGTCGGTCCTGACGACCGCCACCAGCGCGTCGCTCGCCCAGGAGACCGGCGCGATCCGCGCCGACTACCAAGGCCCGACGGGAGCCCAGACCGCGCTCCAGGTCGCGCTGGGCGAGGCAGGCGTGCCGACCGTCGGTCTGTGGGCGCAGGTGCCGCACTACGTCGCCGGCAACGCGTCACCGCCCGCGATCCGCGCACTCCTCGAGCGGCTTCGTGAGCTCGCCGGCTTGCGTGTCGATGTGCAGATGCTCGACGACGAATGCGACGTGTACACGAACAAGGTCGAGGAGGGCGTGGCCGAGCGCCCCGATGTCGCCGAGCTCGTCCGGGCCATCGAGGAGAACTCGCCGCCCGAGGACGTGACGGGCGACGACATCGCAGCCGAGATCGAACGCTTCCTGCGCGATCAGTAGCGGCAGAGCCCGGAAGGAGACCGCCCCGATGAGCGTCGTGCGCATCAACGCGATCAGCGTGCCCCAGGAGCGAGCCGACGACCTCATGCGCCGGTTCGCGGCGCGAGCGGGCGAAGTGTCGAAGTCACCGGGTTTCGAGGCGTTCGAGCTCCTACGTCCCACCGACGAACGTGACGTCTTCCTCGTGTACACGCGCTGGCGTTCGCAGGACGATTTCGACGCGTGGGCCAACAGCCCTGCGTTCCAGCACGGTCACCGCGCGCATTCCACCGAGGGGCCCGTCAGCAGCCACAGCGAGTTGTGGTCGTTCGACGTCGTGCAGCACGAGGAGGGGGCTTCCGCGTAGCGCCGAGCGGCCACGCGGGTCGCGATGCGTACCCTCTTCGAGTTCCACCGCGTCTGGGGCTATGTCGCGATCGCGGCGAATGGTCTCGTCGGCGTCGCTGCGCTCGCCGCGTGGCGCCGGCAACGCCTCCGGGGCCGCTGGCTCTGGATCGTGACGATCGTCGCCGAAGCGGCGATGATGCTCCAAGTGCTTGTCGGTGTGATCCTCGTTGCGAGCAAGGACTACGTGGCGCCGCGCTTCCACATGTTCTACGGGTTCCTTGCATTCCTGACCGTCGGTCTCGCCTACCAGTACCGGAACCAGATGCGGGGGCGCCGCGAGATGCTGTACGGGCTGGCCGGGCTCTTCCTCATGGGACTCGGCATCCGAGCGGTGCTCCAGGTCTCATGAGGTCGTGACGTCATGAGCATGAAGCGCCTGCGCGTGCTGCTGCTCTTCGGCGGCCGGTCGGCCGAGCACGATGTGTCGCGCGTGAGCGCGGCCTCGGTCGCGCACGCGCTCGACCCGGAGAAGTACGAGGTCCTGCCGGTGGGCATCACCACCGACGGACGCTGGTTGCTCGCCGGAGAGGCGCGCCGGGCGCTGCGAGGTGGGCGTGACGCGCTGCCGGGTGCGTTCGAGATGATGAAGCGCGCGTTCGTCGCCGCCGGTCTTCCCATCGCGCGCTGGCTGCACTTCCGCGATGGCCATGATGCCGACGCGTTCTGCAGCGAGGTGGAGCGGAGCCTCGGCTACCCGTGCTTCGTCAAGCCGGCGAACATGGGCTCGTCCGTCGGGGTGTCGAAGGCGCGCGACCGCGACGAGCTCGATGACGCGCTCGCCCGTGCCCTCACGTTCGACGAATGGGCGATCGTCGAGGAGGCCGTCGACGGGCGTGAGATCGAAGTCGGGATCCTCGGTGACGACCCGCCCGAGGCCTCGGTGCCCTCCGAGATCGTGCCGGGTGACGAGTTCTACTCGTATGCCGAGAAGTACGAGCGGAGCGACGCGCAGTTGCTCGTCCCCGCGCCGCTCGACCGCGACCGGGTCGAGGAGGTGCGCGGCCTGGCCGTACGCGCGTTCGAGGCGTGCCGATGCGAGGCGATGGCCCGCGTGGACTTCTTCTTCGAGGAGCGCGGACGAGGCTTCTTGGTGAACGAGGTGAACACGATCCCGGGCTTCACCTCGATCTCGCAATATCCCCGCATGTGGCAGGAATCAGGGGTCGCCTACTCGGAGCTCCTCGACCGGCTCATCGAGCTCGCCCGCGCTCGCCACGAACGGCGTCAACGGAGGGCCGGGCGTCAGCGAGGCGAATAGTGGGTACCGCTACAGGTTGACGACAGGACAGGTGAACGTGCGCGTGATTCCCTCCACCGCCTGGATTTGCGAGACGACCAGCTTGCCGAGGTCGTCGAGGCTCCCCGCCTCCGTGTGGACGATCACGTCGTACGGCCCGGTGACGTCGTCGGCGGTCACCACGCCTTTGATCTTCCGGACCGACTGCGCAACGTGGGCCGCTTTCCCGACCTCGGTCTGGATGAGCACGTAGGCGCTGATGGCCATGCGATCCTCCCCTGTCGAGCTGTCCGGATCGTAGCGGTGGCCGGGTCACTCGTCTTCACCGATCGTGCCGACGCCGGGCGGCGTCTCGCTGCTGCGCTGCGCGACCGTCACACCGTCGGCCCGGACGCGCTCGTGTGCGGGATTCCTCGCGGGGGCGTGGTCGTCGCCGCCGAGGTCGCACGCGAGCTCCAGCTGCCGCTGCGCGCGGCGATCGCGCGCAAGGTAGGGGCACCCGGCCACGCCGAGCTCGCGATCGGTGCCGTCGGACCGGACGGCATCGCGGTGCTCGACGAGGACCTGGTGCGCCGCACGGGGGCAACGCCGCGGTGGCTCGAGCAAGCCGTTGCGGCCGCGCTTGAAGAGGTCGCGGCGCGGGTCGCGGCGCTGCCCAATGTCGTCACGCGGACCGAGGTCGAGGGGCGCGAGGTGGTCGTCGTCGACGACGGCGTGGCGACCGGTTCGACTGCGGCTGCTGTCGGACTCTGGCTCGAGCACGCGCACGCGGCGCGACGTGTGCTCGCGCTACCCGTCGGGCCGCCCGACACGCTGGCGAAGCTTGCCGACAACTACGAGGAAATCATCGCCCTCGCCGAACCGCGGGGGTTCATCGCGGTGGGACAGTGGTATCGGGATTTCCGCCAGACCACCGACGACGAGGTGATACGGCTCCTGTCAGCCTGAGCCGAGCCGCGCCTCAAGCCCGTCGAGCTCAGCGCGGAGGGCTGTGGGCAACCGGTCACCGAATCGGACGAAGTCCTCGTTGATGCTCGGGAGCTCACGGCGCCATTCGTCGGCGTCGACGCGTAGCGCCGCTTCCACGTGCTCGGTCGACGCGTCGAGGCCGTCGAGCACGAGATCAGCGGCTCTCGGCACCGCACCGATCGGTGTGTCCGTCGCGTCGGCCTCACCCTCGAGGCGGCGGCAGATCCAGTCGAGCACGCGTGAGTTCTCCCCGTAGCCGGGCCAGAGGAACTTGCCGGCCTCGTCCTTGCGGAACCAGTTCACGCCATAGATGCGCGGGAGGTTCGCCTCGTCGGTGCGATCGGTCATCGACAGCCAGTGCGCGAAGTAGTCACCCATGTGGTAGCCGCAGAACGGCAGCATGGCGAACGGGTCGCGTCGCAGCTCGCCGAGTCCGCCCGTCGCGGCTGCCGTCTTCTCGGACCCCATCGTCGCCGCGATGAACACGCCGTGGCGCCAGTCGCGCGACTCGAACACGAGAGGAACGGTGCTCGCGCGGCGGCCGCCGAAGAGGAACGCCGAGATCGGGACGCCGTGCACGTCGTCGTACTCGGGAGCGAGGATCGGGCACTGGTCGAGCGGCACGCAGAACCGCGAGTTCGGGTGCGCAGCCGGCTCGTCGCTCGCGGGTGTCCAGTCGTGACGGCGCCAGTCGGTGCAGTGCTCCGGCGCCGGGCCGTCGATCCCCTCCCACCACACGTCGAGGTCGTCGGTGAGCGCCGTGTTGGTGAACACCGTGTTTCGCTCGACTGTGCGCATCGCGTTCGGGTTGGTCTCCTTGTTCGTGCCGGGAGCCACGCCGAAGAACCCGTTCTCGGGATTGATGGCGTAGAGGCGACCGTCCTTGCCGAGCTTCATCCAGGCGATGTCGTCGCCGACGCACTCGGCCTTCCATCCCGGCACCGTGGGGATGAGCATTGCGAGGTTCGTCTTGCCGCACGCCGAGGGGAACGCAGCCCCGATGTAGTACGTGCGGCCCCGGGGAGACGTGAGCTTGAGGATCAGCATGTGCTCGGCGAGCCAGCCTTCGTCGCGCGCGATGACCGATGCGATCCGCAGCGCGAAGCACTTCTTGCCCAACAAGGCGTTCCCGCCGTACCCCGACCCGTACGACCAGATCTCGCGCGTCTCGGGGAAGTGGACGATCCACTTCTCGTCGGGATTGCACGGCCACGGCACGTCGGCCATACCCGGCTCGAGGGGAGCGCCGAGCGAGTGCATGCACGGTACGAACGGCCCGTCGTCGCCGAGCACATCCAGCGCCGCCTGGCCGGCCCGCGTCATCGTCCGCATGCTGACTGCGACGTACGGCGAATCTGTGATCTCGACACCGATGTACGACAACGGCGATCCGAGCGGACCCATGCTGAACGGGACCACGTACATCGTGCGGCCGTGCATGCATCCGCGGAACAGCGATGCGAGCTTGGCCCGCATCTCGCCCGGATCCACCCAGTTGTTGGTCGGGCCCGCGTCCGCTTCGCGTTCGGAGCAGATGAACGTCCGGTCCTCGACCCGGGCGACGTCGCTCGGATCGCTGGTCGCCCAGAAGGAGCCCGGCCGCTTCTCCGCGTTCAACTCGGTGAACGTGCCCGACTCGACGAGCTGCTTGCAGAGCAGCTCGTGCTCGTCGTCGGACCCGTCGACCCAGTGGACGTCGGCCGGCTCGCACAGCTCGACCATGTCCGCCACCCAGGCAAGCAGGCGTGGGTGCTTGGTCGGCGCGTCCAGCACGAACGACACGGAGGACTCCTCACCGAGCGGGGCTGAAAAGGGTGGATGCGAGTGTAGTGATGCCCTGTTTCGCCGACCCAAACGCCTTCCGCATTACCGTGAGTCGGCGTGAGCTGGCTGTCGTGGATCCTCCTCGGGTTCGTCGCGGGTGTGCTGGCGAAGGGCGTCACCGGCCAGAGCCGTCCCGGATGTCTCGGGACGATCGTCGTCGGGATCGTGGGCGGTCTGCTGGGCGGCGTGCTCTTCAAGGCGGCGGGCGGCGAGGACATCAACGACTTCAGCCTCTACTCGCTGCTGGTCGCATTCGTCGGTGCGACGATCCTGCTGTTCCTATGGGGGATGGTCAGCAGCCGCGACCAGGCCTGAGCTCGGCCGTCAGATCTCGGCTGTCGGCAGGCCCATGTCGGGCTCGGAGCCGATTCGGATCCGAGTCGCGCGGCCCTCGCCGTCGAGCTCGAAGTTCACGCGCTGACCCTGGCGCAACGCCCGGAAGATCGATCCGGTGAGCGCGTCGGCGGCCAGGACGAGCTCCTCGCGATCGGTGTCGCGCACGACGACGCCCTCACCGGTCTGGGGATCGAACGTGCGGACGACGCCCTGCATCGCCAGGTGCGGGTCAGGGCTTCTGCACCTTGCCTGCCTTGAGGCAGGAGGTGCACACGTGGAGCCGCTTCGGCGTGCCGTTCACGATCGCCCGTACCCGTTGCACGTTGGGGTTCCAGCGCCGCTTCGTCCGGCGGTGCGAGTGGCTGAGCCGCATGCCGAACTGCGGCTTCTTGCCGCACACCTCGCACACCGATGCCATCGGAGACCTTCCGTCCTGGTTCGGGGACGTGTCACGACCCGCTCGGAAGCGGGAACGGTCAATCGTAGCAACGGTTCCAATCCCGTCCCGATGCGAGGCGCCACTACGATCCGGCGCGTGCCCGTGCTCTCCGTGCTGCGTGCGCCCGACCTGCGCGCCGTGGTCGCCGCCTACCGAGACGGGCTGCGGGCGCACCAGGAAGAGCTGAACCGGCTCAACGTGTACCCGGTGCCCGACGGGGACACGGGCACGAACATGGCGCTGACGCTCGAGTCGGTCTGCCGAGAGCTCGGTGAGGCCGACCGAATGGACGACGTGTGCCGCGCGATCGCACACGGGTCGCTCATGGGAGCCCGCGGCAACTCCGGTGTGATCCTGTCGCAGATCCTGCGCGGTCTCGCCGACACGTTCTTGCCGGACGACGTGATCGGCGCGGGCGAGCTCGCCACTGGGCTCCGTCACGCGGCGGATGCCGCGTACCAGGCGGTCATGCGACCCGTCGAGGGCACGATCCTGACCGTCGTGCGGGTCGCGGCGGAGGCGGCCGAGGCTGCACGCGACGAGGGGGAGCCGACGCTCGACGGGTTGCTCGAGCGCGCCGGCGCTGCCGCGCGGGAGGCGGTCGAGCAGACACCCGATCTGCTCCCCGTGCTGAAGGAGGCGGGGGTCGTCGACGCGGGCGGGCGTGGCATGACGCTGCTGCTCGACGCGTTCCTGCACGTCGTCGACGGTCGGCCACTGCCCGAGCCTGAGGTCGTCGAGATGCCGGCAATCGTCCAGGCCCATCAGCGCGGCGAGGACGTGTCGTCGCTCCGTTACGAGGTCATGTACCTGCTCGAGGCCGACGACGGGACGATCCCCGCCCTGAAGGACGCGTGGAGCGCAATCGGCGACTCGATCGTCGTGGTCGGGGGCGAGGGCATGTGGAACTGCCACGTCCACACGAACGAGATCGGCGCGGCCATCGAGGCGGGGATCGAAGCGGGCCGTCCCTGCAAGATCCGTGTCACCGACCTCGTCGACCAGGTGGAGGAGGAGCAGTGGGTGCGCGACGCGAGCGCCGAGGGCGCGGAGCCGGCTCCCGCGGTCCGGGCGGCGACCGGTGTGGTCGCGGTGGGCGTCGGTGAGGGTTTGCGGCGGTTGTTCCACAGCGTCGGCGTGCAGGAGGTCATCGCCGGCGGGCAGTCGATGAACCCTTCGACCGCGCAGATCCTGGAGGCGGTCGAGACGGTGCCGGCAGAGGGCGTCGTCATCCTGCCGAACAACAAGAACATCGTGCCGGTTGCGCGGCAGGTCGACGCGCTCACCGATCGCCCGGTCGGAGTCGTGCCCACCCAGTCGGTGGTGGAGGCGCTCGCCGCGCTCGTCGCCTACGACCCCGACGCGGCACTCGGGGCGAACGTCACCGCGATGGGGGATGCAGCCGGACGTGTGCGCGCCGGTGAAGTCACGAAGGCTGTGCGCGACAGCAACGCCGAGTGCGGCCAGATCTCCGCCGGCGACTGGATCGCGATCACTCGCGACGGGATCTGCGCCGCCAAGCCGTCCGCGGCCGACGCGGCGATCTCACTCGTCGATCACCTCGTCGACGACGACAGCGAGCTCGTGACTGTGCTGCTCGGCGCTGAGGCCCGCAACACCGAGACGAACCGGCTCCGCGAGCACCTCGGTCTCGAGCACCCTCACGTCGAGGTCGAGGTCCACGAGGGCGACCAACCGCTCTATCCGTATCTGATCGGGGTCGAGTGACGCACGGAGTGAAGCGGAGCGGTGCTCGGAGAGCGGGACCGCAGAGCGGAACGACCCATGAAGGTGGAGTGAAATAGCGTTCATGGCGCAGGGGCTCACGCTCCGAGAGCTGCGGGACAAGCCGGTCACCACGCTGCGCGACGTCGGCCCGAAGCTCGCGCCGCGGCTGGAGCAGATGGGGATCATCACGGTTCTCGACCTCCTCCAGCACTACCCGCGCCGCTACCACGACCGAACGAACACCCAGGACATCGCCGACCTCGCCCTCGGCGAGGAGGCGACGGTCTACGGCGAGGTGAAGAAGGTGTCGGCGCGGCGCACCCGGCACCGGCGAACGATCGTCGAAGCCGAGGTGTTCGACGGCACGTCGTACCTCCGATTGACGTTCTTCAACCAGCCGTGGCGCGAGCGCCAGCTCGCCGTCGGGGTCGAAGCCGCGTTCTTCGGGCGCGTCGAGCACTACCGGGGCCGCCGCCAGATGATCAATCCGATCGTCGACATCCTCGGCAAGGCCGGCGACCGCACCGGTGTGCTCGTGCCGGTGTACCCCGCGTCGGGGAAGGCCGAAGTGCACTCCTGGCAGCTGGGCGACCTGGTGAAGGCCGCGCTCGAGCGCACGCGGGAGCGGGGCTTCGCCGACCCGCTGGACGACGACATCCGGGGCGACCTCGGGCTCGCCGACCGGACCGGTGCGATGTGGGACATCCACCGGCCCGACGAGCTCGCTCGCGCCCGCAACGCGGCGGAGCGACTCACGTTCGACGAGTTCCTGCGCATGCAAGTGGGTCTCGTGGCGCGCAAGCGTGCGCTCGAGCAGGCGCGCACGGGCATCGCGCACCGAGCAGAAGGGCCGCTCGTCGACGCGTTCGTCGCCGGGCTTCCGTTCCCACTCACCGACGATCAGCAGCGGGCGATCGCCGACATTCGCTCCGATCTCGCGAGCCCCGCGCCGATGCACCGGTTGCTCCAGGGCGAGGTCGGCTCGGGGAAGACGGTGGTCGCGCTGCATGCGCTGCTTGTCGGTGTGCAGGGTGGCCACCAGGGTGCCTTCATGGCGCCGACCGAGGTGCTCGCGGAGCAGCATCTCCTGACGCTGCGCGCGCTGCTCGACGGGCTCACGGTGACCGACGAGGGTTCGCTGCTCGGCGAACGGCCCGTGGGCGTCGCGCTCCTGACGAACCGCACGACCGCGTCCGAACGACGAAGGATCAGCGAGGGTCTGCGAGCGGGCACGCTCGACATCGTCGTGGGGACGCACGCGCTGATCTACGAGGGGGTGCCGCTCGATCGCCTCGGGGTCGCGGTGATCGACGAGCAGCACCGTTTCGGTGTCGAGCAGCGAGAGCTGCTCAGGGCGAAGAAGAAGGGCGATGACCGGGGCCAGCCCGACGTGCTCGTGATGACCGCGACGCCGATCCCGCGCACGGCGGCGATGCTCATCTACGGCGACCTCGACAAGTCGGAGCTGCGTCGCCTGCCGACCGGCCGTGCCGCGATCGTCACCGAGGTCGTCGGGCCGAGCCCACTCGAGCGCACAGCCGTGTACGAGCGCGTACGGACGGAGGTCGCGGCCGGTCGCCAGGCGTACGTCGTGTGCCCGCTCGTCGAGGGCTCGCCCAAGCTCGAGGCGAAGGCGGCGACCGAGGAGCACGAGCGCCTTGCACGCGAGGAGCTGGCGGGGCTGCGGCTCGGCCTGCTCCACGGGCAGCTGCCGTCGCCCGAG
>WNGF01010869.1_pt1 | contig 10190 bp, 4 predicted proteins | sample 5400641 | NCBI WGS metagenome assembly WNGF01 (sample SAMN13153371, study PRJNA577476) | soil metagenome | isolation source: 80 cm soil or saprolite under grassland replicate 2 | place: USA:California | collected 2016-06-15
GTTCGTTTTGTGTGCTGGACGACATTACGCCGCTGCGTCAGCTCAGCACACAATCGTCGCAGGCGGATGTAATTCTTTATCAACCTCAAACGGCATTGCACTTGCATTACCCGGAGGAATTCGACAAGCGCCAACCAGTCGGTGAGAACCCGCCGCCCGGGGCGGTGATCAATTATTATTTTAAGACCGCGCCCAAGGAGGAGGTCTCACTGGATATCCTCGACCGTTCAGGCAAAGTCGTCAGGCATCTTTCCAGCAAAGAGAAAAAAGAAGGGGAACAACCGCCTGAATGGCCGGATCGCGTTGAGCGCATAAAAACAATTCCTGCAAATGAAGGAATGAACCGGTTTGCGTGGGACCTGCGTTACGATGATCCCACACAGATACCCGGCGCGTTTTACTCTGGCGTCGGCCCGAGGGGACCGCTCGCCTTGCCCGGCGATTATCAGGTCAAACTCACTGTTGGCGGCAAGTCGCAGACTGCGCCGCTGCATCTGGCGATCGACCCGCGAACCAGGGGCGCAGAGGCCGCCCTGCAAAAGCAGTTTAATTTGGCAATGCAGGTGAACGATTGCATGTCGCGATTGCACCAGGCCGTCAACGAAATCCGCGATCTTAGATCGCAGATTCAAACCTTGCACAAACGCTTCGGTGACGATTCGCGGTTAAAACCAGCGCTCACGGCAGCCGACGATCTTGATCACAAAATGTCTGAAATCGAACAGAAACTGATTCAAGTGAACATGAAAGGCTCGGAAGGAAACCTGGCTTTCCCAAATATGCTGAACGAACGGTTTGAAACATTCAGCCACGCAATCGATCTCGGCGATACGGAGCCAACCAAACCACAGCTCGACGTTTTCCAAACATTGAGCACGCAACTGGAAGAGCAGTTAAAAAAATGGGCGCAGCTAAAAAACGAAGATGTGCCAAAAGTGAGCGAGTTGATCAAACAAGCCAATTTGCCCGCGCTGATTATTGGTGAACGGAAGAAAGGTGAATGATGAGTAGCGTGCGCTGTTTCCGGGGAGCACAGGCTGCCAGTCCGCTACAGGACGGATTCGCCGTGGTGAACCTGTAGTTCGCGGCAGCTTGCCGCGAACCGGTTGGTCCGCTCGTTCTGTTTATGCAAATGCATTCGGCGCAGCGGCCGAATGTTACAGGCTGGCAGCCTCTGCTCCCCTAACCGCTTATCGACGGCGTCGCGAGACGATGCTAAGCAGAAGCTGGTGACTAAAATCGATAAAGCAGTCTTGCTGGCGGCCGGACGCGGCACTCGAATGCGTGAGCTGACGGCCGACCTTCCCAAGCCAATGATCGAGGTGCGCGGCAAACCGGTTTTGCAGCACATCGTTGAGGGATTACGCGACGCCGGCGTACGGGATTTCCTGATTATTGTCGGTTATCGCGCCGACGCGGTTCAAAATTTTTTCGGCGATGGTTCTCGCTACAAGATCGCAATACAGTACGCCACCCAGGTTGTGCAGGACGGAACCGGGCGAGTTGTCGATCTCGCGCGAAATTTCGCGGAAAATTCGGCGTTCATTGTGAGCTACGGCGACATCTTGATCGAGCCGCAGAATTACAAAAGCATTGTCGATCTTCCAGACGACATTGAAGCGATTATCACCGTGACACGGGGCGAAGACGTCAGCAAAGGCGGCGCGGTTTTTCTGAACGAGCGAATGGAACTTGTCGATCTCCGCGAAAAACCGGCGCCGGGCGAGCCAACCAGCCCGTGGTATAACGCAGGCATTTACGCATTTCGTCCGAGCATTTTCGAATTCACGGCAAAATTGAAACCTTCACCGCGCGGCGAGTACGAACTGACCGATGCAATTCGCGACCTCGCGCAGTCCGGAAAAAAAGTAAAAGCCCTCGAGCTCATCGGCGAATGGGCCGATGTCCGCGATCCCGAAATTCTCGCGCGCTTGAACACGCCGTTGTAGGGCAGGCGCGTCGCCTGCCACGTCCGCTTGGCAACCGGAGCGGTTACCCTACAATGATCTATTTCACCGCGACCGGTTTCTTCGACTCTTCTACGAGTTTTTCAAAACGTGGGTCGCCGCGCAGCGGATCCCAAAACGGATGCAGGCTACTTATAGAGGGTTTCCGGCTCAGGTTCGGAAAGAAGTTTTTGAAAACCTGGATCGTTACGGATTGGGTCCCAGACGGGGTCGATCTTCAGACGCATAACAGAAACGTACTCTCCGGCAGGGATTGTGAGCAGCTGCCGAAGTATTCTCACCGCCTCTTCGGACTGACCAGTGTGCGCTTCGATTTGCGCTAGTCCGACAAGAAAATTTATGCCGAGGATCGCGTCTTTTTCGATCGGCATCGTCTCTGCCGCTTCTCGCGCAAGGCGAAGCGCGTCGGCGTTCCGTCCGAGACAAACGTAAATCCAAGCTAATTCTGAGACCCAAACGCGGTCTTCGGGCTGCCGCTTGGCTAGCTCGGCTTCGAGTAAACCACGCGCTTCCTCGCACTCCGGCTTTGTTGCCGCACTTTGACCGGCAAGCACTTGAATCCCAATTCGCGCCTTTAGCTGCGCGAGACGTCCTTCGGCTGTGTTACCCGGCGCAATATCCCACTCTTGGAGAGCTTCGGAAAAATGCCTCTCCAGAACGTAGAGATATACCCGCTCATCAATCATCTCGGGAATCACAATATAGTACGGCCTAACACCTTGGCCGGCTCCTCTTTCGTTCGGTATTCCCTCCCACGCCCGCCTGGCACGCTGAATATCGCCGGTGCTGGCGATGTAGGTAAGATTGAGACGGAAGGCGGCTCCCAAGTGGTGTGGATCGAGAGCTAGAGCATGCTTGAGCCAACGCTCTGCGTCACTCCACCGACGAAGGCCGAGGTAGCCTCCGCCGATTTGGTCTGGAATCCATACATCGCGCGGATCAAGTTCAGCCGCCCGCTCGTATTCAGCAAGCGAGCGTCGCCACTCACCGCGACGACGGTAAATCGCAGCCCGGTAACTCCGGCTAACGGAATTACTTGGCTGGAGTTCGACAGCCCGGTCGAACTCTTTTAGCGCGGAATCAAAGTCATGACGACCCCAGTAATGGAATAGACCCAGCGCCAGATGTGCATCCGGCAAATCCGGAGCAATCGCTATTGCGCGTTCGATATCAGACTTTACCTGATCCAATTGTCCCGAAGTCAGGCGTTTGACAAACCAATGCCGATTTAAACGGTTGTAAGCGAGTCGTGCATACGCAAGCGAGAAAGTCGGATCCCGTGCTAGCGCTTGCCGATAGAAGGTTTCGGCGCTGTCGTATGTTTCCTCTTTGTATGTACTCTCCGCCTGGCGTTCCTGATATTCGCCCTTCAGGAACAGATCATAGGCTTCCGCGTCGCGCGTGGGCGCTGCGGCGAAGGCACTCGACTGACTCGGAGAAAGCTTCGCCTGAAGCTGGCCGGCAATTGCTTTGGCAATATCGCTCTGGATTGCAAAGACGTCATCAAGTGGTCGATCGTAACTCTCGACCCACAAGTGCGTATCAGTCTTGGCGTCGATTAGCTGCGCGCTGACGCGGACGCGATTTGCGGCGCGTTGCACGGTTCCCTCGACTACATGCGCCACGCCGAGTTCATTCGCGATCTGGCGCAGGCTTCGTTTCGCGCCGGCCTTGTATTGCATCACCGATGTCCGGCTGATCACCTTCAAGTCCGCGATTTTTGCCAGATCATTGAGAATTTCGTCTTGTACCCCATCAGTAAAAAACGCATTTTCTGGATCGGCGCTGAGGTTTTGAAATGGCAGGATCGCGATCGACTTGTCGATCTTGCGTGCGGATGCGTGTGGCAAAAGGAAGAACCCCGCGACTGCAGAAACAATCACGCCAGTCGCGATAAGCATGAACAGGTTTCGACGGCGGTGCGCCCCTGGTGTCGCCACCGCGGGCGTTGCCCGAACACCTTGCGGCGTGACGTCGTAGGCCCACGCCAGAATGAGCGCGATTGGAAAACCGATCAACAGAAGCGTGATCACAAGTCGCAAACTCCAGCTTGGCAATTCCCAGGCTGGAAAGGCGGCCGAGGCGATCTGAATCAAGAAACCCGCCACGACGATGTAAGCAGCGGCGACTCGATAAACTTTTCGCCGACGCACTTCCTGAAAGAAGCCGCTCATAAAAGTTCTAGACTGATCGTGACTATAAGCGGCACGACGCCGATTAGACAATAAAATGGGAAGCCGACCCGGTTGCGACCAGCTCGTGGGGAAGCACTGGAGTTAAGAGCGAGTGGGCCGATGTGCGCGATCCCGGAAATTCTCACGCGCTTGAACACGCAGTTGTAGGGCGGGCGCCTCGCCTGCCATGTCCGTTCGGCAACCAGAGCGGTTGCGCTGCAATTTATTTGAGCGCGACTGGCTTCTTCGCCTCCTCTACGAGTTTCTCAAACCGCGGATCGCCGCGCAAGGGATCCCAGAACGGGTGCAACTTTAACTGACCATAGCTGAGAAAATCAGACGAAGGGAACCGAACCGCTGTAGCTAGCTGCTCCAGCGCAAGATCTTTCTCTCCAGCCCAAGCGTAGATGATTGCCAGATTTGTTAGCACCACCCCACCAGCCATCGCGTCTTTTGTAACGGGTAAGAGTTCCACCGCACGACGGCCTTCGCGTAACGCATCTTCCTTGTGACCGAGCGCGGCATCGCTCATTCCAAGGATGCAGAGAGCTTGAGCGTAATCTGGCTGTTCGCGCACGATCTTTTCCATCTCAACGCGTGCCGCGGTAAATGCCGTATTGGCGCTAGTCGCATCATTCCGTGCACGCGCCGCCAAGCCTTCACAAAAGGAGCGAGGCATTCGCAAGTCGCGCCGAATGATTCCCTCTGGGGGTAATGAAGCTAACGCCCGCCCCATCTCGGCGGCGTCGCGCCGGCAAAGAGCAAAAAAAAGCCAATGCTCGGCAATCGCGTCCACTGCGCTTGGATCTTCCCTTATAATGTTTTGAATAACCTCGAGCATAGGTCGCGTGTCCGCGCGTGAGTCCAGATCGACTAGCGCGCGCCACACACGCGTACTCGGATCACCGGGTGCAACTGCTAGAGTGCGATCCCACGCGGCCGCCGCCTCCGAGAAGCGCCGCAGGAATTGATAAGTCTGGGCGGCATCCTGAAGCAGCCACACGTTACGTGGATCGAGTTGGACGGCGCGTTCCAAATCCCTTGCGCAATACTCCCAATGCCCCTGTCGCCGAGCGATGTAGGCGGGCAGCGAGAAAACGGAGGCGTCATTGGGCAATTTCCGCCGAGCAATGGCCACTTCGCTCAGGGCCGTTTCGTAATCGAGATCACAGTGAAAAGCAACGACTGCCGCAGCGAGATGCGGCTCACCACGGGCGGGACCCAGACGCAAAGCTGTGTCGCGCGCCGCCTTCGCAAGGGTCACACGGGCGGGAGTCCTATCGACTCCAAGATGGTAAGCATAGGCGTGGGCTCGTGCCAATTCACAATAGGCGAGCAAGAATGTTGGATCGTATGCTACCGCCTGGTCCAGCAACCGTGTCACTTCGCGCGCTTCCCCGGGGACGCGACCCGTTTGTACTCTCCCCAGCTTGTTGGCTCGCAAGTAACGATCGTACGCGATGAGGTTCGTTGTCGGTGGCTGTTCAATGGCGGTTTTCTCCGCCGGTGAGAGCTTTGCCTTAAGCTGGACCGCAATTGCTTTCGCAATATCGGTTTGGATCGCAAATACGTCATCAAGCGGCCGATCGTAACTCTCCACCCACAAGTGCGTGTCCGTTTTTGCATCGATTAACTGCGCGGTGACGCGGACGCGATTGCCGGCGCGTTGCACGCTTCCCTCGACGATATGCGCGACGCCGAGTTCATTCGCGATCTGGCGCAAGTTTCGCTTCACGCCGCTCTCGTATTGCATCACCGATGTCCGGCTGATGACCTTCAAGTCCGCGATTTTTGCTAAACCATTAAGGATCTCATCTTGTACCCCATAAGTGAAAAACACGTTTTCGGGATCGGTACTCAGATTTTCAAATGGAAGGACCGCAATCCCCGCCGGCAGCGGGTGGAGCGATTGACTCTCCCAAATCACCACACCCACCACCGCTCCGAGGGCGATCAATGACGCCACCAGTGCCGTACTAGTTGGATTCCGTCGCACCCATTTTTGTCCGCGAGTAAAAACTCCAGTGCGCCGGGCTCGAATCGGCTCGTGCCGCAGCCAATGTTCAAGATCATCGGCTAGCGCTCCGGCGGATTGATAGCGCGCGGCAGGATCGCTCTCCAGACAGCGACCGACGATTGTTTCCACATCGCGGTCAACCGACGGAACGAGCGAACGCAAACGTGGCGCCGGAGTCGCAGCAGCTTGATGAATAACATGAAGAACATTCGGGCCCACGAATGGCGGCCGGCCCGCGAGGAGGTAAAACAAAATCGCTCCGAGACTGTAAATGTCGGCGGCGGGCGTAAGCTTATCGGCTGCGCATTCGGCCTGTTCCGGCGCGATGTAGCCCGGTGTTCCCAGTGTCTCGAGCGTTCTCGTTAGGTCGCTAGTTTGATCAAGCCATTTTGCCAGGCCAAAGTCGCTCACCATCGGTTCGCCGTTTCCATCGAGAAGAATGTTTCCCGGTTGAAGATCACGGTGAAGAATTCCTTTGCCATGAGCGTAAGCAATCGCACGCGCGACCTTTGCCATTAGCCGTACACACTCGCGCGGCTTGGTGCGAAGTGTCGATGCCGCAGCGCGAAGGCTTCCGCCCGTTGCATATTTCATGCTGAAAAACGGCAGGTCCTCCTCGCTTTCGCTAACCTCGTAAATCGGAAGAATATTTGGATGATCGAGACTAGCGACTGCTTCGGCTTCGCGCCGAAAGCGCACGAGCGTCTCGTGTGAATTCACCTCATGCGCAAGGATGCGCTTCACTGCAACAATCCGGCGGGAGTGCTGCTGTCGTGCGCGATAAATCACTCCCATGCCGCCGCGCCCGATCTCCTCCAGAATTTCGTAATGACCGAGGCGCCACTGCTTGTCGGTCACGTCTGCTTCCGTGAGGACATTTTCGAACGTTTCGCGGGACGCCTCGCCTTTGGCTTCGAGTCCTTCGCGCAGGAGACAATTAATGCAGGTCCCGTGATTGAGTTGCGTTGTGGCGCCGCACGTCGGACATCGTATCGGATTCTCGACGACGTTCGCGACGAAATCAGAGGGCCTGGTTGCTTTGTTCGTCACGCTACTTATAGACCGTTCCCGGCTCAGGTTCAGAAAGGAGTTTTTGAAAAGCCGGATCGCTGCGCAACGGGTCCCAGATCGGATCGAGCCTAAGAAGGGCTGGTGTGATGGGCGTTGGGTAAAGAAAGCCAGAATGGGAGGTGTGTACCAGCTGGGTGAGAGTTGACATCGCGCGGCTATTCTCGCCGAAGATCGTCTGAATGAACGCCAGGTTCTCTTCGTAGCGAGATCCAACCAGCGGATCTTTAGCACGGGGCAGAACTATGATTGCACGCTCGGCTAGCTTTAGGGCCGAGTCCTTCTCCCCCATCGCGGCATAAGCTTGAGACAGGTATGCCGCAAGGTCCGCCGCCTGCCTTGGCGATCTGGTTATAACTCTCCCCCCGAAGTTGCCTGATTGATCCTTGTAGATCTCGAGTGCATTGCGGGCCTGTTCAGCCGTCACCTTTGCGCCAGCCGTATCGCCAGCAAGGCGCTGCGTCAAAGCAAGCGCCACCTCGTCAGTGGCCCTGTCGTAATCAGAAGCATAATGGAATTGAGTCAGTCGGGCTTGCAGCAATCGAACGGCGTCATCGTAATTTCGTTCAAGTCGCAACTGAGTGATCTTGAGTGCGAAGATATCGTCAAAAGGAGTGTGCTCGTGTATTTCTGATAGGAATCTGGCGGCTTCTTGCAGGTTACCCTCGGCCTGATAAATGCCAGCCTTTGAGGCCATCACATACGGATCGTTTGGCGTAATGTCCAGCGCTCGATCACAAAGCTTTAGCACGGTCGGGAATTGTCGAAGTGTGGCATAGGTCGATGCCGCGCCCATAAGGAACGGTATATTACGTGGATCCAGGGCGAGGGCTTGTTCGAAGTAGGCAATGCTTTGGTCCCACTGCCCCTGCCGTCGGGCAACTAAGCCGAGGGCCTCTGGTACCTCGCTGCTGCCGGGTAACATTTTGCTGACGCGCTCGAACGTGGTTTTAGCGAGTCCGTATTCACGCAGCACCCGGTATTGATAATAACCTAAGGCTAGCAGGGTTTCAGCCGAGTTCGGCTCCAGTTTCTGCGCATTCTCCAAAGCATGTTTCGCTGCGTCGCCTCGAGCGGCGGAAGTAGTCTCGGTAACGGTGCCAAAGTAGAGAAGCCCGTCCGCACGCGAAAGCCGTGCCCAAGCGATCGCAAAATTGGGGTCAAGCTGCACAGCCCGCTCATAAAAACCGGCAGCTTCCAACATCAGATTCATATCAGTCGCGTAGGAGTAGTCGCTGCGTGCTTCAAAAGCCACGCCCCGCAGATACGCATCGTAGGCCTCCGGATTGGTTGTCGGTTTAACTGCTAAGGCTTGCTTCTCGCGACCGGTTAGCTTCGCTTGCAAGGATTCCGCGATTCGTTTGGCGATCTCGCTCTCAACGCCGAAGATGTCAGTCACGTTCCGGTCATAGGTGTCAGCCCAGAGGTGGGAATCGGTTTGGGCGTTAACCAACTGGACGTTGACCCGCACCTGATCGCCCGCTTTTTGCACGCTACCTTCGAGAATGTTCGCTACGCCAAGCTGCTTCGCGATCTCGGCGAGATTGCGAGGTTTGCTCTGATAGCGCTGTGTGGAAGTGCGCGAAATGACTTTTAAGTCCGCGACGCTAGCCAGCCGCGTCAGGATCTCGTCCTGGATGCCTTCCGCGAAATAGGCGTTGTCCGGATCCCGGCTCAGATTTTCAAACGGCAGCACTGCGATCCCGTTTGTTATCGGATGACGGATTAGTTCGCTTTTCCAAACGATCCATCCCGCAGCTGCCGCCAGTGCGATCAGGGATGCTGCAAGTAGCGCGCTGGTCGGATTCCGTCGCACCCATTTTTGTCCGCGACTGAAAACTCCAGTGCGCCGGGCCCGGATCGGCTCGTGATGCAGCCAGTGTTCAAGGTCCTCTGCCAGCGCTCCGGCGGATTGGTAGCGCGCGTTAGGGTCAGGATCGAGACAGCGAGCGACGATCGTCTCCAGATCGCGGTCAAGCGACGGTGCAAGTGACCGTAAGCGTGGTGCCGGAGTCGCAGCGGCTTGATAAATAACAGAAAGAACATTCGGGCCCACGAATGGCGGCCGGCCAGTGAGAAGATAAAACAAAATCGCGCCCAGACTATAAATGTCGGCGCCACTTGTAAGATCGGCTGTTCGGCACTCAGCCTGCTCGGGCGCGATGTAGCCTGGTGTTCCAAGTGTCTCCAGCGTTCTGGTTAGGTCGCTATTTTGATCGAGCCATTTTGCTAGGCCGAAGTCGCTCACCATCGGCTCGCCGTTTCCATCAAGAAGTATGTTTCCCGGCTGAAGATCGCGATGCAGAACTCCTTTGCCATGCGCGTAAGCGATGCCGCGCGCGACTTTTGCCATCACCCGTACACACTCGCGAGGCTTGGCATGGAGCGTCGGTGCCGCAGCTCGAAGGCTTCCGCCCGTCGCGTATTTCATGCTGAAAAACGGCAGGCCCTCCTCACTTTCGCTGACCTCGTGAATCGGAAGAATGTTTGGGTGATCGAGGCTGGCGACCGCTTCGGCTTCGCGCCGGAAGCGCACCAGCGTCTCGTGCGAATTCACCTCATGCGCGAGGATTCGTTTCACCGCGACGATCCGACGAGAGTGTTGCTGGCGCGCGCGATAAATCACTCCCATGCCGCCGCGGCCAATTTCCTCCAGGATTTCGTAATGACCAAGGCGCCACTGCTTGTCGGTCACGTCTGCTTCCGTGAGGATACTTTCGAACGTTTCACGCGACGCCTCGCCTTTGGCTTCAAGTCCCTCACGCAGGAGACAGTTGATGCAGGTTCCGTGATCGAGCCGGGTTATGGCGCCGCACTGCGGGCATTCCGTCGGATTCTCGCTTACGTCGGTGACGGAAGCAGATGGCGCGGTAACTTTGTTCATCACGCTGCGGCGGCTAGCGCGGCGCACAGGTGCCTGATTTCGTCATCCACATCGGCCGGGTTCTCGACTGTGTGCGCAAC
>WNGF01021230.1_pt1 | contig 10190 bp, 7 predicted proteins | sample 5400641 | NCBI WGS metagenome assembly WNGF01 (sample SAMN13153371, study PRJNA577476) | soil metagenome | isolation source: 80 cm soil or saprolite under grassland replicate 2 | place: USA:California | collected 2016-06-15
CCCGTGAGATCGTTCAATTCGCCGTTTCTCAAATGGCCGGAACGCGCTGAGGTCGTCGCGGCGCTCCGCCAATGGGTGGAACGGCAGCGCGCGTCGCACCCGGAGCTCCTGCGCGTCGGCTATTTCGGCTCGCTGACCGACGGCGTCCGCTATGGCATCGGCAGTGACGCCGACGTCGTCGCCGTCGTCACGCACTCGTCGCGCGAGCACTGGTGGGAGCGGCCGCTCGACTTCGATCCGACGGACGAAGTTCCGGTCGACGTCGACCTCTTCGTCTACACGGAAGAAGAATTCGCGCGGATCCTCGGCCGCGCTGACGCCTTCGCGCGCGTGATGCAGAACGTCGTCTGGCTCTGAGGCTCTACCGCGCCGCGCGGTGGCGTCCGAACCTCACGAAGCGGCCGGCGATGCGGCGCTCCAAGCCGGTCATCTTCTCGTAGGCGACGAGAAACGTTCCGCCGCCGAGGGGGAGGATGGCCGGATCGCGCTCGTCCGCGGACGACGTCGCGATCGAGAGCGGCGTCAGCTTGCCGTCGTCGTCGATGACGACGCCGACGATGTCGTGATTGCTCAGCGACCGATACTCGCGCCACACCACGACGTAGCCATTGCCGTCGCTGGCAATGTCGGGCCGGGTCTCGCCGAAGTCGGCCGGAAAGTGTGCGAGCACCTTCGCCTGCGACGTCAGATCGTTGAACCGGAGAAGATCGCCGAATCCCAGCCGCAACGCCACGACGTCGCCGCCGCTGGCCTGCGCGCCGCTGAACCATACCGTCAGGAAGTCATTGCCGTTGCTGGCGATCGCCGGCTGCGCGTCGGAGGCGAAGCTGAACGTCTTCGACACGGACGTCGTCAGCAGCGAGACGAAATCGAGCGAGAAGGACGGAGGGTCATAGGTTCGGCATGATTCAATGCACCACCCGCAGCCCGGGCAAGAGAACTTCGTGCTCTTGACGCTGTGGCCTCCGATGAGCTGCGGCAAGTCCGTCCCGATGGTCATGTCGCTCGCGGCGATCCCGGTGAGGGGGCCGCTGAGCGTCCCGTCCCTCAACGTCCAGAGCAAGGTGTCGGAGGCGATCCACGTGGTATCGCCTTTCGTGCGGACGAGGGGGGGCGCGATCGACGGCAACGGGGGATAGAGGACGACGGGCGCCGACGGCGTCAGTGCCGCGTCGAGCCGGCAGAAGAGCGGGCGCGCCCTCGTCGGAATGCCGGCCGGAACGATCTGCTCGAGCTCGAGCCAGGCGAGCACGAAGCCGTTGCCATCGGGCGACGGTGCGAGCGATGGAGAGATTTGGTACAGCGTCTTGCCGGATTCGGAGAGGGGGATCTCGTGAACGGTTGCAGCGTGGCCGGATGCGTCGAGGCGCGCGACGTAGATGCGGTCGGCGGCGTCGGCGGCGCCGTTGCCCATCGTCCAGGCGATGGCCACACCGGTGCGGTCTCTGGCGATCGAGACCGCCGGCTGAGCGAGCGACAGCGGGAGGACGCGGCTGCGCAGAGGATCGGAGACGATCTCGTCGCCGACGGTGACCTGAGCGGCGGCGGCGACGGCGGAAAAGAAGGCGAGTGCGAAAAGGACCAATCGCATGCCGCTGATACGCCGTTCGCTGCAACAGCGTTGGGTACCGTCGCGCCGGCGTCCGTGCCGGCCGGATTGGCGCCGTCTCGGCGCCGGCGGGCGGGCGGCGAGGACGCCGCCGATACGGCCGCCGAGGACGGCGGCGCGACCTTCACAACAGTCGCGGGTACTTCCGCGGATTGGCCTCATGCATGAGGTCGTAGACCCCCGCGAAGATCGTCTCGCGGTTCGGCTTCGACCAGTAGTCGCCGTCGGAGCCGTACGCGGGGCGGTGCTCCTTCGCCGGGATCGTGCGCGGCTCGGAGTCGAGCCACGCGTACGCGCCGTCACGCTCGACGACGTTCTGCATCATGTACGCGGACGCGCCGCCGGGAACGTCTTCGTCGATGAAGACGGCTCGGCTGGTTTTCCGGATCGACTCGGCGACGACGCCGCGCACGTCGAACGGCAGCAGCGTCTGCACGTCGATGACCTCGGGCTCGATGCCGCTCTGCGCCAGCAGATCCGCCGTCTCCATGACGATGCGTAGCGTCGCGCCGTAGCTGACCAGCGTGACGTCGTTCCCCTGGCGCAGCACCTCGGCCACGCCGAGGGGAACGGTGAAGTCGCCGATGTTCGACGGCAGCTTTTCCTTCACGCGATAGCCGTTCAGCACCTCGACCACCATGCCGGGGTCGTCGCCCTGCAGCAGCGCGTTGTAGAAGCCGGCCGCCTGGGTCATGTTCCGCGGCACGCAGACGTAGATCCCGCGGCAGAGATGAATGATGCCGGCCATCGGCGAGCCGGAGTGCCAGATCCCCTCGAGGCGATGCCCGCGCGTGCGAATGATCGCCGGCGCGGCCTGGCCGCCGCGCGTGCGCCAGCGCGTGGTGGCGAGATCGTCGGAGAGGATCTGCAGCGCGTACAGGACGTAGTCGAGGTACTGCACTTCCGCGATCGGCCGCAATCCGCGCAGGGCCATGCCGATGGCCTGGCCGACGATCGTGCACTCGCGGATGCCGGTGTCGGAGACGCGGTAGAGGCCGAACTTCTCCTGCAGGCCGGCGCAGCCCTGGTTGACGTCGCCGAGCTTGCCGACGTCCTCGCCGAGGATGACGAGGTTCGGCATGCGCCGCAGGGCGGCGTCGAAGCAGGCGTTGACGATCTCGAATCCGTTCTTCTCCGGCGCGTCGTCGGCGATCTCCGCGCGCACCTCGGCGACAGATGGCCGGTTGCTGTAGAGGGCATCGTCGTAGCGCTCCGCGTTCACGCGCTCGTATTCGCGGCGGAATTCGATGGCCTCGGGCGGCACATCCGCGCCAGCGGCGATGATCGCGCCCGTCAGCGCGCGCATGGCGTCGCGGCGGTACGGCGACTGCGTGCGCTGCAATTCATTTTTGATGGACTCGACTTTCGGCCCCATGCGATCGATGAGCTCGCCGACCTTGCGCACCTCGTCGTCGATCGGCTTGCGGTAGGCCTCCCAGGCGCGCCGCCGCGCTTCGCGCACGGCGCGGAGGTCATCTGCCTCCATGGCGTCGAGCTCCTCCGCCGAGGCGATGCCCTGGCCGACCATCCACTCGCGCATCTTGCGGATGCAGTCGAACTCCGTCTCCCAGTCGAGGCGCTCCTTCGACTTGTAGCGCTCGTGCGAGCCCGACGTCGAATGCCCCTGCGGCTGCGTCATCTCGGTGACGTGGACGATCGCGGGGACGTGCTCCATCCGCACGATCGCCGCAGCGCTCAGATAGGTCTCGCAGAGCGCCGGGTAATCCCAACCTTTGACGAGGTAGATGTCGTAGCCGGCGGCCGGGCGCACGCCGTGCGCCCCTACGTTCGGATCGCGCTGGAATCCCTTCAGCAGCTCCGAGATGTGGCCCTTCGTCATCTGGAAATCGTTCGGCACGGAGATGCCGTAGTTGTCGTCCCAGATGGAGACGAGCATCGGGATCTGCAGGACGCCGCCGGCGTTGATGGCCTCCCAGAACATCCCCTCGGCGCAACTGGCGTTGCCGATCGTCCCCCACGCGATCTCGTCGCCGTTGCGCGAGAACTGCGTCATCGACTTCAGCTCCTTGACCTCGCGGTAGAGCTTCGAGGCGTAGCCGAGGCCGACGAGGCGGGGCATCTGCGAACCGGTCGGCGAGACGTCGGCGGAGGTGTTGTAGTTGTCGGTCTGCGAGCGCCAGGTGCCGTCGGGATTGATCAGGCGCGAGGCGAAGTGCGCGTTCATCGAGCGTCCTGCCGACCAGGGGTCGTGCGCGGCGTCGGCGTCGGCGTAGAGCTGGGCGAAGAACTCGTCGAGCGTGCCGATGCCGGTGGCGAAGATGAAGGTCTGGTCGCGGTAGTAGCCGCTGCGCCAGTCGCCCTTGCGGAAGGCGCGGGCCATGGCCAGATTGGCGACTTCCTTGCCGTCGCCGAAGATGCCGAACTTCGCCTTCCCGGTGAGCACTTCCCGGCGGCCGATCAGGCTGGCCTGACGGCTGCGAAAGGCGACGCGGTAGTCGTCGAGGATGCTCTCGCGCGTGAACTGCGTTCGGATCTCCGCCTGCTCCGGCACGAGGCCGAATGCTAGCATGGAGCCTCCATGCGGCCTGCCACGGCTGTCCTTCTCGTTCTCCTCGCCTCGTCGACCGCTCTCGGGCAAAACACGCCGCCGCCGTCGTCACCGTTTCCGCCGCCGATCATCGCGTACGAAGGGCGGTACGTCGACTCCGCGCAGACGCCGGATTTTTAGTTTCCCGACCGCACGCTGCGCACGTACAAGGCGAAGACAGCGCCGGAGCTGAACCTGATGCTGGTCTCGCTGAGCGGCTCGGCATTCGCGGCCTACGACCTGACCACGCTTCCGCCACGACTTGCCTCGGCGGCGCGCTCGACCGGCGCGCACGGCGAAAAGTACCTCCCGCCCGACATCTTCTTCGATGCCCAGAACCCCGGCTCCGGCTTCACGATCATCCCGCAGGACGGCCAGATCTTCCTCCGAGACTTCGACTACGACGACCGCGGCGATTTCTACCTCGCCTACAGCGCGTGGGGCTTCGGCCTCATCGACCGCAACGCGCACCTGCTCTCGCAAGTACTCACGCCGGCCGCGGTCGCGCGGAGGATCCTCTCCGTCCGGCTGGCCGGCAGCTATTACGCGCTCGTCTCCGACCTCGTCGGCGCAACGGCGGTTTACGACGTGACGAACGCCGCGTCGCCAGCGCTCGTGCGGGTGTTGCCGTTCGGCATCATCGCGTATGCGAAGGGCAACAGCGCGGTCGCGGTGGTCACCGGCACACACAACAGCACGCTGCGGTTCTACACGCCGTCCGCGCTCGTGGCCGGCAACGCGCCGTTTCAGGAGATCGTCTCGCCGTCGGAAAACTTCGTGGACGTGACGACGGACGGCTCGCGCTTTTTCGCACTCCTCAGCGCATCGGTCGCGACGCTGACGCCGCAGACGAACGTCAGCTATTCGGAGTCCTACACGCCGCTTCCTTTCAACGCTCTCGGGTTTTCGATCAGCTACGGCGCCGGCTATCTCGGTGTTCCGGCGCTCTTTAGCAGCTTAGGAGCAGTCTACAAGGGACTCCTCCTCTTCACCGTCGGCGGCAGCGGACTGACGGATTCCTCATACGTAATCCCCGCCTATTCGAGCCCGAGCATCGGGCCGGATTCGGCGGTGCCATTCAGCGCCGGCGGATCGACGAATCTTCTGCTCGCCTACGCTGGAGTCGGCGACGTCTTCGAGCTCGCCCCGGTCACGCCCATCCCTGCTGTCTCTCCGTTCGCCCTCGGAATCGTCGCGCTGTCAATGCTCGCCATCGCCGCGCTCAAGCTGCGGTAACTTCGTTGTTCGGATCTCCGCCTGCTCCGGCACGAGGCCGAATGCTAGCATGGCGCCTTGCACCGCAGGTGGCTGCTTTCCATCGCCGTTCTGGCGTTCCTCCTGCACTTCGCCTACGCCGCCGCCAGCGGGTCGCTTCGCAATCCGCGGGTGTGGGAAGTGGAGCAGATCGCCACCGATCTCACGCAAAGCCACGCGTTCTTCTACAAGCACGAAGGAACGATCTACCGCGCCTATGCCGAACCGCTCTGGCCGTTCGTCGCCGCGGCCGTCTACGCCGTGACGGGGCACAGCCGCATGGCCATGGTGCTGCTGCAGATCGCCATCGCGTCGATCACGGTGTGGCTCACGGGACGATTGGCGAGCAGCGCCACCGGCGACGAGGCCGCGGGAAACGTCGCCGCGCTGCTGATGGCGATCCATCCCGGCTTCATCACCTACAGTTCGATCCTTCACCCGCTCACCCTCGATACGTTTTTCCTCGTCGCCGCGGCGCTGGCGATCATCGCGCGGCGCTGGTACGCAGCGGCCGCGCTGATCGGCCTCGGCGCGCTCACGCGGCCGACGATCCTCCTGCTGACCGGCTTTCGACGAAGGATCGCTGCGGTTGCCATCACCCTGGCGATCGTGGCGCCGTGGACGATCCGCAATGCCGTCGTCCTCCACGACTTCGTGCTCACGCGCAGCGGCACCGGCTTCGTCTTCTGGCTCGGCAACAATCCGAACGCCACCGGCTCCGCGGTCGACGTGCATAGGCGCCCGCTTCTCGACGCCGCGCCGCCGGAGTTTCAGGCGCGCATCCGCGCCGCCGACGAGCTCGCCCGCGACCGCCTCTTTCGCGACGCGGCCTGGACGTACATCGCCGCGAATCCCCTCGCTGCGGCTGGCCGCGTCGCGCAACGGCTCTTCTACTTCTGGTGGTTCTCGCCGGAGTGGGGAGCCCACTATTCGGCGCCCGCGAAAATCGTCTATCGCGTTTGGTGGGCGTGTCTCTTGTTCTTGTTTGCACTTGGCGCGATCAAAACGCGCCGGCGCGAGGTCTGGCTGCTCGTGGCCATGGCCCTTCTCGTCTCGCTCGTCCAGCTGGCTCCCGATCCTCGTCTCCGCCGCGATCGTCTTCGTCGCCAGCAATATCCTTTGGATGGCCCTTCCCTTCTGGCGCCGCGGTGACCACGGGAAACTGCCCGACGAAACGACTGTCATCGACGCGCTCGTCCCCGCGAAGAGCGGCCAGTACATCGTCCCGTGCGTGAACTGGAACAAGCTCTCGAAGGAGGAGCGCGAAGCGATGGAGAGCCGTCCGATGGCGCTCGTGCTCTTGCGCAATCCGGCGCAGTTCGCGTTCGGCAAGGCCCTGGTGCAGTACTTCGTCTACGCCGTCGTCGTGGCGATCTTCGTCGCCTACGTCACCGGGCACGCGCGCGGCGTCGGGACGCCGTACCTCGAGATCTTCCGCTTCGCCGGCACGGTCGGGTTCTTGCCGTTCGGATTCCGCAGCGTGAGCGACTCGATCTGGTACGGGAAGCCGTGGCTCGTCACCTTCAAAGACATGATCGACGGTCTCATCTACGGGCTGCTGATGGGCGGTGTCTTCGGCTGGCTTTGGCCGCGGTAAAACGTCGCGTCAATTACGCGCAACTGCAACGTCAATCCATTATCCTTCACAGACATGCAACTCGGTCCCTATCGGCTCCTCAGCCGCATCGGTCACGGCGGCATGGGCGAGGTCTGGAAGGCGGAGGACACGAATCTGCTGCGCACGGTGGCGGTCAAGCTGCTGCGCGAGGACATGGCCGGCGACACGGAGTGGAAGGCGCGCTTCCTGCGGGAGGCGCGCACGGCGGCGCGGCTGAGCCATCCGAACATCGCCACGATCTATGCGATCGACGAGGTCGACCAGCGGATGTACATCGCCATGGAGCTCGTCGAAGGGGAGTCGCTGAAGACGCTGATCGACGCGCGCAAACTGACGACGCCGGACGTCGTGCGCATCATCAAACGCTGCGCCGATGCGCTCACCGAGGCGCACGTGCACGGGGTCATCCACCGCGACGTGAAGCCGGAGAACATCGTGGTGACGAAGCGCGGCGTGAAGATGCTCGACTTCGGCATCGCCAAGCTGGTCGACGCGCCGCCCGAGGACGCCGGGAAGCTGACGTCGGACGGCACGGTGATCGGCACGCCCGATTACATGTCCCCCGAGCAGGCCCTCGGCAAGCCGATCGATCATCGCTCCGACATCTTCTCCCTCGGCGTCGTGCTCTACGAGGCGCTCACGGGGCATCATCCCTTCGCCACCGCCTCGGTCACGGAGACGCTCGTCCGGATCGTCACGAAGGAACCGCTCGACCTCACCAGGGTCATCCCCGACGCACCGCCGCAGCTCATCGAGATCGTGCAGCGGGCCATGAAGAAGAAGCCGGAGGAGCGCTACGAGATCGCCAAGCAGATGGCATCGGCCCTGAACAAGATCTATCCGAGCAGCTCGTCGGCGATGTTCCCCGTGGCGGAGCGCTACTCGCCGACGATGCCGATCGCGCCGACGCCGATGCCTCCTCCCGCGCCCGAGCCTCCGAAGCCGGCCCGGCCGAAGAGCGGGAAGTACAAGGCGATCGACCCCGAATGGCGCGTGCTCGTCGCCGACGACGATCCCGAAGTGCGGAAACAGCTCTGCACGGTGCTCTCGCAGCACCGCCTCGAGTACGACGAGGCCACGAACGGCTCCGAGGCCATCCAGCAACTGAAACGCCGCAAGTACGCGCTCGCCTTCATCGATCTGATGATGCCGCGCGTCGACGGCTGGGCCGTGATCGACTTCATCCGCAGCCACGCCGAACATCGCGGGACGAGGACGTACGTCGTGGCGACGAGAGAACAGCGCCTCAGCACCGCGGACCAGGACGTCGTCAGCGGCGTGGTGTTGAAGCCGTTCGATCCGGCCAAACTCGATCTGCTGCTGCGGAACTTCGTGAAGTCGGCGCAGTAGGGCGCACGCTGTGCGCCCCTACCGATGCCGTTCCCGGTCGTCCCCGGTATCCCGGTAGGGGCGCACAGCGTGCGCCCCCTCATCGGTCCAGCTCCCGCGCCGCCACGTCCAACATCGCCTGCACGCGCCCCTCGTCCGGGCTCTCGCAGTAGATGCGGATGATCGGCTCGGTCCCCGACTTGCGGAAGAGGATCCAGGAGCCGTCGGCGAAGTTGAGCTTCACGCCGTCGACCTCCTCGCGCGAGGTGACGCCGCCGCCGAGGAGAGCGTCGAGCTCGCCGGCGCGGACGCGCTCGATCAGGCGCGCGCAGCGGTCCATCGGTCGATGGAAGTCGCGGCGGTCGTAGTGCAGGCGGCCGAGCTCCTCCTCCATCGCCGCGACGATGTCGGCGAGCGGCCTGCCGAAGTGCGCGACGCACTCGGCAACGAGCAGGCCGGAGAGGATGCCGTCGCGCTCCGGCAGGAAATGGCCGAAACCGATGCCGCCGCTCTCCTCGCCGCCGATGAGGACGTTCCGCGAGAGCATCAGATCGGCGACGTACTTGAAGCCGATGGCGGTCTCGTGAAATCCGGCGCCGAGGGCGCGCGCGACTTTCTCGATGAGCCGCGTGGTGGAGAAGGTCTTGACGATGTCGCCACTCATCTTCTTCTCGCGCACGAGGTAGAGCGCGAGCAACGAGATGATTTTGTGCGGCGAGACGAAGTCGCCGCGTGCGTCGAGGATGCCGAGGCGGTCGGCGTCGCCGTCGTTGCAGATGGCCAGGTCGAAGCGGCCGCTTTGCATCGCCTCGCGCGCGGCGCCGAGGTTTTCCGGGATCGGCTCGGGGTTCACGCCGCCAAAGGAGGGATTGATCTCGCCGCGGATGGTCGTCACGTTGTCGACGATGCGCTGCGGGATGCCGGCGGCGACGCCGTGGATGGGGTCGTGGAGAATCGACACTCCGCGCACGTTGACCTGTGCACGGATCGCGGCGACGTAATCGTCGAGCAGATCTTCTTCGCTTACGCTGCCGCCGTCGCGCGTGCCGCGTTGGCCGAGCGCCGCGGCGATGGCGGCGTACGTCTCCGGCAGCGCGGAGCCGCCGTACCACGCCTTGAATTTCAGGCCGTTGTACTTCGCCGGGTTGTGGCTGGCCGTCACGACGACGCCGCCGAGGAGCTTGCGATGGTGCGCGGTGAAGGAGATCGTCTGCGACGGCGTCGGCGCGTTCGCGAGGAGGACGCGGTAGCCGGCCGCGCGGAGGGTCTCGGCGACGACCGCGGCAAACTCGCGCGAGAGGAACCGGCGGTCGAAGCCGACGACGAGGGCGTTGCGATCGACGCCGGGGGGCGGATCGAGCCCGCGCGCGGCAACGGCGATGGCGTCGCTGACGCGGCGGACGTTGTCGAAGGTGAAGCCGTCGGCGATGACCGCGCGCCAGCCGTCGGTGCCGAAGGAGATCATTCGCGGCGGATTGTAGAATGCGCGCCCATGGCACGGATCGGAATCATCGGAACCGGTTGGGGCGCGCGCGTGCAGGTGCCGGCGTTCCGTGAGGCTGGGCTCGAGGTCGTGGCGCTGGCAGGGTCGCACCGCAACAAGACCCGCCGCATCGCCGAGGAGCTCGGCGTCGTGGCGCACGACGAGTGGACGTCACTCGTCGTCTCAAACGACGTCGACGTCGTCAGCGTCGTCACACCCCCCTCGGAGCACTTGAAGATGGCCACCGCGGCGTTGATGGCCGGGAAACACGTCATCTGCGAGAAGCCGACGGCACTGAACGCCGCCGAGGCGGAGCAGCTCGTGGCGGAAGCGCGCAAGCATCCCGAGC
>WNGF01040009.1_pt1 | contig 10189 bp, 9 predicted proteins | sample 5400641 | NCBI WGS metagenome assembly WNGF01 (sample SAMN13153371, study PRJNA577476) | soil metagenome | isolation source: 80 cm soil or saprolite under grassland replicate 2 | place: USA:California | collected 2016-06-15
ATATCCATTCCTGCTTTTATAGCATGATAGAGAAACACACTATGCATGGCTTCACGCACATGATCATTACCACGAAAAGAAAAAGAAATATTGCTTACACCACCGCTTACTTTTGTGAGCGGCATCAGCTTTTTTATTTCTCTTGTGGCTTCGATAAAATCAACTGCATAATTGTTATGTTCTTCAATACCTGTTGCTACTGCAAAAATGTTTGGGTCGAAAATAATTTCTTGCGGATCATAACCAACCTGCTCAGTTAAGATTTTATAAGCACGTTTGCATATTTCCACTTTTTTCTCTTTCGTATCGGCTTGTCCCTTTTCATCGAAAGCCATTACAATTACTGCGGCCCCAAATGCTCTGCAAATAAATGCCTGCTCAATAAATTTTGCTTCCCCCTCTTTCATCGAGATTGAATTTACGATGCACTTGCCCTGTACACATTTAAGACCCGCTTCAATTATCTCAAACTTTGAAGAATCAATCATCACAGGAATCTTTGCAATATCCGGTTCACTTTGAAGAAGATTAATAAAAGTGGTCATTGCATTAACTCCATCAAGCAGGGCATCGTCCATGTTTACATCAAGAATTTGTGCTCCGCTTTCTACCTGCTGGCGTGCAACACTCAATGCCTCTTCATATTTATTCTCCCTGATAAGACGTGCAAACTTTTTTGAACCTGTTACATTTGTTCGCTCCCCCACATTCACAAAATTTGTTTCAGGGCGAATGGTTAAAGGTTCAAGACCGCTTAAACGCAAGAAAGGTTTTATAGTTATTGCTGTGTTCATTTATTTTTTTTATTTCTACTGGCAAGAAACCCTATTTCATTTTTGGGTTTTTGTTCCTGCACCAATAGCTGCTTAAGAATTTTGAATATGGTTTTTACTTCTTCGTAATTCTTAATAAGTTTCTGTTCTATTCTCTCAATTTTTAACCATAGTTCTTTATTGTCAAGCAAGATCTGTTTCATTTTTGTATACACACATATAATTTGGATATTTACCTGGATAGCTCTTTCAGAGCGAAGAACAGATGAGAGCATTGCCACACCCTGTTCAGTAAAAACATTCGGGAGTTTACGAGTACCGCCCCATGTGGAACTTGATGTTCCAATTTGGAACATCAAGTTTTGGAATTCTTCTTTTGTAAGAGGAAACATAAAATCTTCGGGAAATCTCGAAATATTTCTTTTTATAGCTTTATTCAGGTCACGTGTTTCTACACTATACATCTCTGCCAAATCTTTATCAAGCATGACTTTTATTCCGCGTACTATATAAATTCTCTCAATAATATCAGCTGAATAATTACTTACTCCAATTAATTTATTCATGAACAGCTTTCTTTTTGATCTAAACTTTTTGATCTAGACTTTTTGATATCTAATTTTGCGATATCAAAGATTAAAATTCTTCCAATGCAAATGGAATAACATACTCCAATTTTACATCAATTCCATTTCCAGCACCGGCAACTTTCTTGGCTCATATCGCCTCACATGTTCAGCAATATGCATTATATGTTCTGGTGTTGTACCGCAGCAACCGCCTACAATATTTACAAATCCTTCTCTTGCCCATTCTTCTATAAAGTGCGCGGTTTCATCCGGTTGTTCATCATACTCACCCATTGCATTGGGTAAGCCTGCATTTGGATAAGCAGAAGTATAACATTCTGCAATTTGTGATAACTCTTCTATATGATTTCGCATTTCTTTTGCACCAAGCGCACAATTCAAACCAACACTTAAAGGTTTTGCGTGCTTTACGGAAATATAAAATGCCTCAAGTGTTTGACCGCTTAATGTTCTGCCACTTGCATCGGTGATAGTGCCACTGATCATCACAGGCAATTCTTTTTGTTTTGTATCCCTGAAAAATTTTTTGATTGCATAAATTGCGGCCTTTGCATTCAGCGTATCGAAAATTGTTTCTATTAATAAAAGATCAACACCGCCTTCAACCAAACCCTTTACCTGCTCATAATAAGCAGATGAAACTTCATCGAATGTAACAGCACGATAGCCCGGATTATTTACATCAGGAGATAAAGACAAGGTTTTGTTCATCGGTCCAATTGCTCCTGCAATAAATTTAGGATTACCGGTTGCTGATTGCTGATTGCCAGTAAATTTATCAACGGCAGCACGTGCTATTTTCGCTGCGGCAAAATTAATTTCATGAGCCAGTTCCTGCATATGATAATCTGCAAGTGAGACACGTTGTGCATTGAAAGTATTTGTTTCAATAATATCAGCACCTGCTTCGAGATATTGTTTATGTATCTCTTCAATAATCTGAGGCTGCGTAATGCAGAGCAGATCATTGTTGCCTTTTACATCACTTTGCCAGTCTTTGAAACGTTCGCCACGATAATCTGCTTCGCTTAATTTATATTGCTGAATCATGGTACCCATTGCGCCGTCTATTATAAGTATGCGTTCATTTAAACAATCCTGAATAGTTTTCATAATTTAAAATTTAATTACAGAACATAGCTCTGAACCTTGAAGTGAACGACATGCACACCATCCATAGACAACAGGCAATGCCTAATGTTATGAAAGCTCACCTCAAAAAATTTTATCTGAACATAAAACGATGGGAAACGATGGAGTAGGTTTCTTGCGTTTATTAGTTCAGATTTTTTACAGGCCGAACAATAAACAAATCCGCCTGGACAAGCCGCAAGTTAATGCAGATAAGAATGAAATACAATTCTATTAACCAGAATATTTTATTAAATTTTTTTTTTGTTATGCCGACCTTTTGAGACAGCCATGACATTATATCGCTAAATGAGTTTAGGGGTTTGATTGTTGTATACAAATTTTTATAACTGACCAATTGAACATTAAACAATTAAACTTTCAAACTTGCCAATTAAAGTTCAGAAGCTTAAAGTGAGTGACCCACGAAGATTCCAAAAGATATAAAGCTGGTAACAAAAAAATACTTCACATCATCTTTAACTACTGTGTATTTTTGATTGCAACATGAAATAAAAACACTTAGATTTATCGCTTGTTAACTGCACCATCCTCCAAATTATTGGCACAGGAAACTTTTCCCATTAATGGCGTGGCTGATATTCGCAATGATTATTTTGTTTTTACAAATGCCACAATTGTAAAAGACCCTCAAACTACTTTGCAAAATGCAACACTTGTTATTAAAGAAGGAAAGATTGTGGCTGTGGGTACTAATGTATCTGTCCCAAAAGATGCAGCAGTAGTTGATTGCGAAGGCAAGTATATCTATCCATCGTTTATTGATTTGTTTAGCGATTATGGTGTGGCTGCACCTCAAAGTCCCGCTGGTGCCAATCGTGATTTCTTTAGGGAGTATCAGAATATCAGCAACACAAAAGGTGCTTATGGCTGGAACCAGGCATTGAAGCCTGAAACAGATGCATCAAAATTATTTAAAGCAAACAGTGATAAAGCAAAAGACCTGCGCAATATTGGTTTCGGTGTTGTGCTATCGCATCAGCAGGATGGTATAGCGAGAGGTACAGGCAGTTTGGTCACACTGGGTACAGACAAAGAAAACCTGATGATGATAAAAGATAAAGCTGCTGCTTTTTATTCTTTCAACAAAGGCATTTCTATACAGGATTATCCAAACTCATTAATGGGTGTAATTGCTTTATTGCGTCAAACATATCTTGATGCAAAATGGTATAAAAACCGTCCTCCAACAGAAGGCACCAATCTTAGTCTGCAGGCATGGAATGAAAATCAAACTCTGCCGCAGATTTTTGAAGCAAATGATAAGTGGAATGATTTGCGTGCTTTGAAAATTGCGAACGAGTTCGGTGTTCAATATATTATAAAGGGTGGTGGAAATGAATACCAGCGGATAGACGATATTAAAGCTTCGAAAGCATCATTTATTATACCGTTAAATTTTCCTTTGGCAATAGATGTGGAAGATGCTAATGATGCGCGTCTTGTTTCACTGAGTACGATGAAGCATTGGGAAATGACTCCTTTAGAACCGGGCATGTTTGGAAAAGCAGGAATTAATTTCGCATTAACGGCATCGGGTCTTAAAAGCATGGATGATTTTCTTGTCAATTTGCGTAAATCAATTGAGAACGGATTAGACTCTGCAAAAGCACTTGAAGCGTTAACCAAAACGCCGGCTAAATTAATTGGCATGTATGACAAAGTGGGCAGTATTGAAACAGGTAAGCTTGCCAATTTTATTATCACAAGCGGACCTGTGTTTGATGAAAAAACGGTCTTCTTTCAAAATTGGATACAGGGAAAAAAATATATCATAAATGAAAATGGCTGGAACGATTACAGGGGTAATTATAAACTTACTGTAAAACAAAATGCGCAAAGCAATGAATATAATGTTGAAGTAAAAGGAACGCCTGCTAAACTTTCTGCGAGCCTACAGTTTGCTGGAGATACAACTAAAACCAATGCTAATCTCTCTGTCAATGGTAAGTTGGTAAAACTTACGTGGAGCCCAAAAACTGACAGCAGTAAAATAAATAGTCTCACCGGTTTAATAAGTGATAAGCTTTGGATAGGCAACGGCTATAATACTAATGGTGATGCGGTAAGCTGGAACATGCAATATGTTTCTGCATACATAGAGAAACCTGATACGACAAAAAAACCTGAAAAGAAAAATATAATCAATGACACAGTGATGTATCCTTTCGATGGTTATGGATGGACAGTTGCACCAAAACAAGAAGAACTATTGATAAAAAATGCAACAGTATGGACAAACGAAAAAGAAGGCACACTGCAAAATACTGATGTGCTGATTAAGAGTGGCAAAATATCGGCAATTGGTAAAAGTTTGAATGGAGCGAACGCGAAAGTTATTGATGGCACCGGCAAACATTTAACAGCAGGCATTATTGATGAGCACTCACATATTGCTGTTACCGGAAGTGTTAATGAATGCTCACAATCTGTTACTGCTGAAGTAAGAATTGCTGATGTGATAGATCCCGAAGACATAAATATTTACAGGCAGCTTGCAGGTGGTGTAACGAGCTCGCATATACTGCATGGTAGTTGTAATACTATTGGCGGGCAAACACAATTGATAAAAATGCGATGGGGCCGCAATGCAGAAGAAATGAAGTTTGCCAACTGGGATCCGTTTATAAAGTTTGCACTTGGAGAAAACGTAAAGCGTTCTTATGGCCCTTCCAACAATCGTTTTCCTGATACGCGAATGGGTGTGGAGCAGGTGCTGATGGACGCTTTCCAGAGAGCAAAAGATTATGAGAAACTCGGGCCTGATAAACGTAAAGATTTAGAGCTGGAGGCACTTACGGAAATTTTGAATCATAAACGTTTCATTACCTGTCATTCCTATGTGCAAAGTGAAATAAATATGCTTATGCATGTTGCTGATTCGTTTAGTTTTAAAGTAAACACTTTCACACATATTTTAGAAGGATATAAGGTTGCGGATAAAATGAAAGCACGTGGTGCTGCTGCTTCAACATTCAGTGATTGGTGGGCATATAAAATGGAAGTGCAGGATGCTATTGCTTACAATGCAGCTATTATGCAAAAAGAAGGGCTAACCATTGCAATCAACAGTGACGATGCAGAACAGGCCCGACGCCTTAACCAGGAATCTGCAAAAAGTATTAAATATGGAAATGTGCCTGAAACAGAAGCATTGAAAATGTGTACGCTAAATCCTGCTACGATGCTGCATGTAGCTGACAGGGTAGGCAGCATAAAAGTTGGCAAAGATGCTGATGTTGTTTTATGGACCGACAATCCATTAAGCATTTATGCAAAGGCAGATAAAACAATTGTTGATGGCATTATCTATTTTGATTTGGAAAAAGATGCACAAATGCAGCAGCATCTTGTATCAGAAAGAAACCGCTTGATACAAAAGATGATTGCTGCAAAAAAGGAAGGCGCCAAAACTGCACCTGCAGTAGTAATATTTGATGCAGTGAATGAGTGTGAGGAGGATCATCAAAGTATAAATTCCATTTGGGGCAATTAGTAGTTCACAAGTTTACAAGTTCCAATGTTCACAAGTTCTTCAACCGTTAAAATTATATGCTGTGGCAACTATTAAAAAATTTGAAGATATTTTATCATGGCAAAAAGCCAGAGAATTAAATAAGATTGTGGGGAAACTAATTGATGATGGAAAATTTAAAAGAAGTTATCGTTTAGTTAATCAAGTCGAAGGTTCTGCAGGCTCTATTATGGATAACATTGCTGAAGGCTTCGAAAGAAGTGGTAATAAAGAATTTCTACAATTTTTGTATATATCAAAAGGCTCTTGCGGCGAATTCAGGTCTCAATTATATCGTGCTTTGGACAGGAATTATCTTAACCCGGATGAATTTAATATGCTATATAATATGGCAATGGAAATAATAATTATGCTTCAAAAACTAATAGACTATTTAGAAAATTCCAACTTGAAAGGAACAAAATTTAAAACAAGATAAACACAGATTAACTTGTGAACAAGTGAACTTCTGGAACTTGTGAACTTTTCAAATTAAAAATTATGAAAACAATATTTCTAAGTATCATACTGCTTATAATAACAATGACGGTAAAATCTCAAGACAACATCTCCCCTGCTCCTCCTCAAAATGGAACTATTGCATTAACACATGCCACAATACATATTGGTAACGGGCAGGTGATAGAAGACGGCATGGTTGTTTTTTCAAACGGGAAAATAGTTGACGTTCGTGCAACAACATCTATTGCAGATGCAAAACTTATTGACTGCAATGGCAAACATATTTATCCGGGTTTAATTTCAGCGAATACTAATTTGGGTTTGAATGAAATTGGCGCTGTGCGTTCCACCCGCGATGAATATGAGTTAGGTGATATCAATCCAGACATTCGTTCTGTGGTTGCTTACAATACTGATTCAAAAATTATTAACACAGTGCGCAGTAATGGAATTTTACTGGCTAATGTAATTCCACAAGGAGGCATTATCAGCGGTGCCTCTTCGGTAATGCAACTGGATGCATGGAACTGGGAAGATGCCGTATACAAAATGGATGGAGGTATTCATTTTCGTATGACGCCTTTGGCAAGACTTTCGGAAGATAATGACCCTGTAAAAGGAGCGATGGAACATATTGAAGTTTGAAGCGGTGAAAGGTCTATTTGATAAAACACAAACCTTTTTTGTTCATTGCGAACTCGTGAAGGAAATGATGATCGCTGCTGAGTTTGCAAAAGAGTTTGGTTTCAGAACAGTGATTATTGGCGGCACGGATAGCTGGAAAATTGCGGATTATCTTAAGCAAAACAATATTGCTGTTGTCCTCAATCAAATGCACTCACTTCCGGCATTACAGGATGACGATGTGGATATGCCTTACAAAACACCTTATCTCTTGCAACAGGCCGGTGTTATGTATTGTATTTCTGATGCTGATGAAGAAACACGTTACCGTAATCTTCCCTTTAATGCAGGCACTGCTGCTGCATACGGGTTAACAAAAGAACAGGCACTGCAGGCGATAACATTGAATGCTGCAAAAATTCTTAACATTGATGATCGAACGGGTACTCTTGAAAAAGGTAAAGACGCCAATATAGTTGTAAGCGATGGCGATATACTCGACATGAAAACCAACAATGTTATTTATGCATTTATACAGGGCAGGCAAATTAACCTGGATAACAAGCAAAAACAATTGTATCAAAAGTATATGGCGAAGTATGGATTGAAGTAGGTGTATAGAGTAGATAAAGCATGTAGAGTAGATAGGGTATATCAAGTTTATAAAGGGCTTCGTGTGATGCGAAGCTTTTTTACTTTGTACTTAGCGGCATCGCTACTATTAAGCTTGGTTGTGTCACTCTCTTATACTGTTGTGGTTCCTTCAAAAAAACCGGTATTCGAGAATAATGAAACTCATGAACTTTTTACACTTGTTGTAGTTTCCTCAATAAAAATTCGGCAAACAAGAACATTGAAACTTATGAACAATGAAACTCATAAACTTCTACAACAGCGCATCAATCTTCTTCACTAGTTTATGATCTTTTTCAGTAATTACATCTCCCGCATCATGAGTGCTTAGCCATATCTCTACTTTGTTCCAAACATTCGTCCACACAGGATGATGATTCATCTTTTCTGCCTCAAGAGCAACTCTTGTCATAAATGCAAATGCTTCAGAAAAATCTTTGAATTCAAATTTGCGGTAAAGAGAGTTATTTTGTTCTGTCCAACTGCCCCCATCCCCTAAAGGGGAGTATTGAGTTTTCATAAAGTTATTTTTTGGGTTACAAAAAAATTATTCGTTTTCAAAATTACTTTAACGCATACTCAACTGATAAAATTATTTTTTTTCATCGAAAGAGAAATAGACTTCGTATTGCTGAATAAAGAATAAAGCGTATAAGAGCGCGACGCAACGGATGTCTCAGTTTTGTTCTTGTGTTCGGCTCATAAAGTATTCAATGCTCAATACTCAACAACAATAATGAATAATTACTAATCAATAATCATTTTAACCCCCTTTGGGGCAGGGCCCTAAAACACTAAATTTCCTTTATTCTTTATATGTTCATTGGTTAATTCTGCTGCCAGTTGCACGCCATTCATATTTTTTACAGATTGAATTAAGCGATGGCAATCTTCATCTGATATGCTATCACCTTTTAGCAACCACAAAAAATCCATATGCTTAAACTCGGGCAACAAATATTCACCGTCGTACTGGTTGTGATAAATATAATGATTAAGATAACTGTTGTGCACAGAATGCTGGTACACAGGAAAAAAATAATGACGTCCTTTTTTCTGTATATGAATTTCTAGATCAGGATTAAGCCTGAAATTATAGCCCAGTGTATTGTTTAATTGCCAGCAAAAACGATAATTTTTTGCAGACACCATAATGCCAAGCAAATGTGTGTTTGAAAAAAAATCTTCGGTAAGTTCGTCTATGTTTAATTTTAATTTCATGTTTAAAACTCTACCGCAAACTGCATTTCTTTCTCATTTCTTTTTATGTGCAGTGTTGTTTTGTCGCCTTTTTTAAAATGCTGTAATGCCTGCATGTAAGTTTGCACATCTACAAATTTATAGTCACCTAACTGTGTTAATACATCCCCCGGCTGCAAACCGATTTTTTCTGCAGTCTTTCCCTTGCTTACCGCATCTATACGCATGCCTGTTCCTGAATAACCATAATCAGGCATTACACCTAATGTTACAGGAAGCGCAACAGAACGCATTTCCACATCACGTGTTTTCGTAAAAGCAAGTTTGCCTTTATTATCTGTTGCTTCAACAATGCGCTCAATGTAATCTACAATTTCTACTTCGCCGGTATAATTTATTTTATCTGCATCATCTGTTGCTTTGTGATAATCGCTGTGACTGTTGGTGAAAAAGAAAAGCACAGGTATGTCCTTCCTGTAAAATGAGGTGTGATCACTGGGCCCTACTCCGCTGCTGTCAAATTTTAATACAAGATTTTTATCGGTAGTTGTGGTAAATACTTGTCCCCACACAGGTGATGTGCCGTAACCACCAATCGTTAATTTTCTTGATGGATCATAACGGCCTACCATGTCCATGTTGATCATATAGTTAGGGGGAGCACTCACTAAAGGATGTTCAAGCCAATACTTTGAGCCAAAAAGACCAAGCTCTTCACCGGAGAATGCAATGAACAAATAATTATTATTATGCGTTTTTGTTTTTTGCAGCATTCTTGCCAACTCAATCAATGCAGCAGTGCCACTGGCATTATCATCGGCGCCATTATGAATTGGTCCCACACTGTCAAGCGCATTGCCATCTTCACCATGGCCCAGGTGATCATAGTGTGCCCCGATAATTACAGTAGTTGGCGCATTAAAGTTGAGATAACCCACAACATTTCTTGCCTTTCGTGTTGCATGCATGAGTGATACCTGCAATTTTATATCATAAGTATCGGTAGCATCAGAGAAAAAATTTTGCAATCCATCCTTTGTTAAATACACAACAGGTACGGATGCAGAGGCTGTAGTATCATTTTTATCGAACTGGATATTATCAACAAGCTGAGAGCTGTTTAAAATAATCAAAGCTGTGCCGCCTTTTTCTTTTGTAAGTTTTGCTTCTTCTTTTATTGCATCGTTTATGTCAAAATGCGGATTATTGCGGTTATCATCCAGCACATATTTTACATCAAA